>PVMK01129366.1_pt1 | contig 77688 bp, 81 predicted proteins | sample 1853481 | NCBI WGS metagenome assembly PVMK01 (sample SAMN08533507, study PRJNA380276) | Marine sediment metagenome, whole genome shotgun sequencing project.
CGCTGGCCGCCGCCCGGGCGTCTCCCTGCCGGGCAGCGCTCTCATACCAGCGCAGGGCCGTTGCGTCGTCCTGTTCCACCCCATCGCCGGTCTGGTAGGCATAGCCGAGGCTGCTCTGGGCTGCCGGCAGGCCCTGCTCGGCCGCCGACTGCAGCCAGGCGATGGCCTCGGCCTTGTCCGTAACGCCCGATTCTCCCGACAATAACAAGCGGCCGAGATTGTTCTGAGCTGGCGCGAAACCGTTGTCGGCGGCTTTTCGATACCACTGCCGGGCCTCGTCGGGATCCCGGGCAACGCCCTGGCCTTGCTCGTACATGACGCCCAGATTGGTCTGTGCCAGTGGTTGATCCTTGGCGGCGGCCTTCTCGTACCAGCGACGCGCTTCGCCGAGGTTCTCGCGGGTCCCCAGGCCGGACTGGAACTGATAGCCCAGTATGGCCTGGGCATCTGTGTGCCCCTGTCGGGCGGCTTTTCCGTACCAGAAGTGCGCGCGCGCCGGATCGCGGGTCACGCCCCGTCCGGTTGCGTAGAGGTAGCCGAGTTGTGCCTGGGCATTGGCGTCGCCGGCCGCCGCGGCACCCTCGAACCAGGCCAGGGCCCTGGCGCGGGCGGTGGGGTTTGCGCCATCCAAGGCCAGGTCCCTGAGCCGCTCACGGGCATCGGCGTTGCCGGCGTCGGCGGCCACCTCCAGCAGGGACATGCCGCGCTGGGTGTCTTCGGCTACGCCCGGTTCATCGAGAAAGATCGCCGCCAATTTGACGATGGCGGCGCTGCCTCCCTGCTCCGCCGCTTGCCGCATCCAGCGCAGACCTTGTTCCTCATTCCGGGCCACGCCGGTGCCTGTCAGGTACATGCGCGCCAGATTCACTTGCGCGTCGCTACCGCCGCGTACCGCCCCTTCCCGGTAGTAGCGTAGCGCCTGGTCGAAATCCTTCTCCGTTCCCTGCCCGAGCTCGAGCATACGCCCGGCTTTGGCCAGGGCCGTAGGATTGCCGTCCAGGGCAAGGTCGTCGAGAATTTCGAAGGCGAGCGGATAGTCGCCGCGCTCGTAGGCGGCGATGCCCTGACCGAGGGTGCCGACGTCGCCGGCGGCTATGGATGTTTCGAACATCAACAGGACGGCGGCGCAAAGCGCCGGCAGCACTCCGGCTGTTTTACCTGCTACGGTTCGTCTGAGAGGAGAAATTGCGGGTTGCCCATTGTGATCCATGATCTCGAGACCCAAGTCGCGATCTGTCTCAAACATAGCACGCGCCGGGCCGCCGTGGCGGGCGGCCGTGGGCAGGGCAGGCGCATCCCGGATGTGGGAACCATGTGTCCTGCCGGGCCTCTAATTTGCCGAGTCGATGATCGCGCTGCTGGCGCCCCATCACGGAATATCAGAAGGAGATCACTGGTGCTGTCGACGGACAAATCCGCAGCGTTGGCTGTCCTGTTGGCCGTGTTGCCGGTCACTCCGGCGCTGGCCCTGCACGAGCTGGACCACCGCTACGATGTGGCGGGCTACATACTCAGTGCCGACCGGCAGCCCATCCCGGGGGTTACCGTCGTCGGCCACATAGATGGTAAGCGCATGGGCAGTGGGCGCAGCGATTCCGACGGCTACTACCGATTCAGGATGCATCTGCACGATTCCGCCCTGGGGCGCCGTCTGCGCCTGAAGACGCCGGACTACGAGGGCACGGTGCGTGTCACTCTAACGCCGGGGGACAAGTCCACCGAACGAATTCATTACGCGAACTTCTTGGGCGGGGAGCTGAAGGAGGGTGAGCTCGCGGGCCGCGGCGGGATGTCGATGACCCTGGTGGCTGGCGTCGCGGGCGCGATCATCCTGGTAGTCAGTGTGTTCGCGGCCAGGCATTTTCGCCGCTTGCGCCGGCGCCGGGAGCGAGCCCGGCAGAAGGTGGCCAAGGCGCCGGGCCGGAGCACGCCCAAGCGCCGCGAACGCAAGAATCGCAAACGCTGACATTCGCCGCCACGCAGCACGCGCGACAGCAGGGCGCTCAGTGCAAGGCGTCCAGCTCGCCGGATTTCAGACGCTCGGTGACGTTGCTCATGACGCGATCCACCAGCGGCTCGCCCTCGATGACCTTGACCTTGCCGCGCTGAATTTCCAGGGCGAGGCCATGGTGGGTGGCGTCCACGACCTTGGCGCCGGCCAGATCGGTGAACAGGAAGCGGCCACTGTCGGCACTGGCCCAGGCCAGGCGCCCGCGGGTCTTGGAACCATCGGCATTGGTGAACTCGAGCCAGTTTCCGACTGCCAGCTGGTCGGCGAAGTCGAGAAATTCCTCGCTCACGGTTTCCGTGTTCTGGTCGGATAAAGTGTCCTCCAGATCCACGTCCTCAGCCCCGGACAGCCAGTCGAGCTCGTCCTCGCCATCGGCCAGATTGCCGGCGGCCGCGCTTTCCAACTCTTCGCGCAGCGCGCGCATGATGATCTGCACGGCCATGGCGCTGGCTACTTCGCCGGCGTTGCAGCCGCCCATGCCGTCGGCGACCATGGCAATGCCGGCGTCGTTGTCGATGGCGATGCCGTCTTCGTTGTGGGATCGCCGGCGACCGACGTCGGTTTTTCCAGTGAACTCTATTTTCTTTTCCAGCTCGCTGACAGTTCCGATCTGGTCGTTGGCGGGAAACGGCTCCACCACCCGCGCAAGCACCACCGAAATGTTGTCCCGGCCGCCATTCTTATTGGCCAGATCCACCAGACTCTCGCTGGCGGTGGCGAGATCGTCCGCGTGCTCCTGCAGGCGAGTCAGGATGTCGGCGTCCTCGACCATGTCTGTCAGTCCGTCCGAACACAACAGGAACAGATCACCGGGTAGCGCTTCGATCTCCTGCACATCCGGCGCCACCGACGCCTCGACACCCACCGCCCGGGTAATAACGTTGCTCTTGACGTTCTTCTTGGCTTCCTCGGGGGTATAAAATCCTTTGTTGACGAGATCCTGCATCAGCGAATGATCCAGGGTGAGCTGCTCCAGCCCCCCGTCTTTGAACCGATAGAGTCGCGAATCGCCCACATGGGCGATCGTCACGCGGTTGTCGTAAAAGCGCGCGGCCACCAGTGTCGTGCCCATGCCGGCGCATTCCGGCTTGGCTTCAGACGCTCGATGAATGACGGCGTTGGCCCGTTGCACCGCCTCTTTGAGAACCTTCTCGATGCTGTTGCCGGTATCCTGCTCGGGCTCCGCCATGGGTGCCGGCGCGGGTGGCTGGGCGATGGATTCGCCATTGCTGGCGCGCACCGCGGCCAGGTGATGATTGGCAAGGGCGGCGAGAAACTGCTTGCGCTCTTCCGTGGGCAGGGAGATCTGCTTCATGCCTTCCTTGACGCGATTGAGGAGCTCGGGCAACAGCTGCACCAGCTTTTTCCGATCCTCCGGTGAGCTGATCGGGGTCAGGCTCCAGATAACCTGATCCATCGTTTCCACGGCCTTGCGCCAGCTCTCGCCTTCTTCGCCTTCGTCGAAGTAACAGAAGACCAGCAACTCCTTCCAACGGTTGTGGAAGAATTTCTGGATGACATCCGGAACCGGTTTGCCATGGAAGCTCTTGGTCGTGGTTTCCTGGGCCCGGAGCCTCGCCTGTTCCAGTCGCTCGCGGCTTTCCAGGGCATTGGCCGAGTCTTGTGACTTCTCTTCGGCCGCCTGTTCCTGGTCGGCGAGGAATGCCCGCAACTCCTCGAGCACGACGTCAAACACCTCGACGCTGTCCTCGAACTCTTCCAGCACCCTGCGCACGTAAGACTCGACCTGACGGTAGTAGGCGCCGCCGTCGTCGTGGCCCTCGTTCCAACCCAGCGCCGCTTCCGCGAGCGTGTTCAAGAGTTTGCGGGCCGGGTGGGATTTCTTTGAGAAAAAGGATTTGTCGATCAGCGCCACTTTGAGCATCGGAATCTGCAGCCTGCCGATGAGCGCTTTCATGGGATCCGGGACGTTGTCGTCATCCAGGATGAAGTCGAACATCATGGAGACCACGTCGAACATGACGACGTCCACCTGACCCATGCCTTCGGTAACGTTGGCGGCTTTGAGCTCGCGCAGGACGTTGGTGTTACCGGCGCTCACCAGGGCCGGGTCGATAACGGCCAAGCCGCCGGCGCCGGCCGGCGCGTTGCCGTGCTGGAGTGCGGTCAGATTGCCGAGCACCTCGGTGTGACGGGCTTTGGCTTGAACCTCGCTTACCGCACCGGGCGCACCGGCGGTCGCGTTCATGACTTGCTGCAGGGCATTCATCAATCCGGCCGTGGCCGCATCGTCGGCGACAGGGTCGTGCGCGGTTTGTGCCGCCTGCGGCGCGGCTTCCCCAGCTTCGCCCTTGTTGCCGCCGGCGCGTTTTTTCACCTCGCGCGTGACAGTGGGTAACACACCCTTGTCGATGAGGAGGTCGTTCACCGCCTCGTAGAGTTCCTGGGTCTCGCCGATGACGTGAATGTCGAACAGCTTCAGGATGATGAGTTTGACCTCGACGCTGGTCTCCACGATACCGCAGGCATCGCGGAAAGCCTGGCAGATTACCTGCGGCCCCAGCGGATTATCGTCTTCGCCGATTTCCTTCTGACCCATGATCAGCGCCATGCGCTTGTCCAGGGGAAACAGCTCTTCGTGGCAGACGTTGCGGATCTTGGAGACCATGTTGGTTACGGCAAGGGATTCTTCGAGTGCCGTCTCGTCGAGCATTTCCAACTTGAGTTCCGGAGTGTCGCCGGCATCGCCTTTGCTGTCTTTGGACGCTCCGCGCACCCGTTGAACAATCTCCTCGGACAGTTCTTTGAAGCGCTTCTTGAATTCTGCATCGATGTCGGAGCGCTTGAGTCGCATCTCGCGCATGGTGTCGAAGTACACGCTGTGATCTGCTGCGTTCTCGGATTGGTTGACGCGGTCGAACAGGGCATCGTCGACCTTGTCCAACATGGTGGGAAATGCGCGCGCCAGGTGCTCGACTGCCAGCTTCTGGCACCCGTCCAGGATAACGCGCGAGTCATGCTTGCGCCGGTTCTGGCGTGAAGCTTCGTGGTCGGCCATTTTCACGACTTTATTCTGTTTCATGATCTGCCCAATAACAGTACTGGTGGACTCGCGCTGTCCCTGTTCATGATGGTCACGTGAACAGGGATCCAGGAGGGGGCATGCTGCGTGCAGGGCCGGTCGTTGGCGTCAGGCATGGAAGATACCCGGAGTACTTAGGTATCTATCGGCCCGGCACCCTCTTTCTTGAGAATTCTCATGCACTTAGTGGCCTGGAAAGGTGACTCTGTGCGACCCGATTCACACTCCGCACCGTGCAGGGTCCTCAGGGTTACGCGAAGTGCAAAGTAGGCCGCCGTCACAGGGTCGAAAATCGCCGTTGTCCAGGTGGAAAAAGTCGTCGCCAATGTGACCTGACGCACAGCTTTGCTATGCCGGTTTGCGCGAATTTAGGCTATACATTCCCTCATATACGTGAAAACGGCTGAGCTTTGGAGCCGTAACACTTCCGCGCTTCGGCTGAGGGAGTGAAGTCCAACACCGAGATCGAGAGTCACCGAATTGCGGTGCACCACAGGAGGTCGGATGGACGCTAGGAAAAAGCAGATGGCGAGCGAAGAGTTTCGCGAAGAGCCGCAGGATCCGCCAGAGTTCGAGATCCCCGAAGAGATGGAATCCTGGGCTCTGGATGACTTGTCGGACTTGGTGCCAACCACCTTCGACTGAGAAACGCGCGAGCCGGCGTCACCATCCTGGTGGCAGTTCAGGACTTGCCATGAGTCCTTCGACGATGTCGGAGTAGTCCGGATCGTCAGCCGCGATATAGCCGTGCCTCACTAGAAAGTCGATTACCACCAGCGCGCAATTGAACTTGAAGGAGTCGCCGTCGCGCACCGCTTCCACGACTCTCTCCATCGGCCATAGATAGAATGCGTCCACCTCACCGTCGGTATTCACCGGCGAGAAGTCCCCGGGTAGCTCCAGATCGAAATTGAACAGCAGATCCGGGCGAAATCCGACTTTGTCTTCCAGCGCGTAGCTGATCGCCCCGACTGCTCGCGCATGCCGGGCGATTTCGATGGGGATCCCGGCTTCCTCCGCACATTCCTTCACCATGTTGTCGTGAAGTCCGATGGCGGCCGGTTGCCCGCCCGCGACCATCTGATCGAGCTTCCCCGGTCCGGTTGGTTTGGTCAATGAGCGGCGCGCGATCCACATGCTCGTGCCTTGTGCGGTGTGCACGAAGCCGTTCATGTGCACGCCGTATCCGCGCACGCCGAACCAGGGCACGGCAGCCCGCTCGATGAGCAAAAATGCGGGTTCGGACCAGCTGCGGTTGACCGGGTAAAGCTCGTCGCGCCAGCCCTCGATGTAGCCTTCTCCGCGCAGGCGTTGCAGCACTTCACCGACCGCCTGCGTGCGTTCTTTCGCCGGCACGTCATGAGAATCGAGATTCTCGGCCAGGCTCACGCGATGGTCGTCGACGCGGAATACTTCCGGCCAGCGCGTAAGAGTCTCCGCAAAGCTCTCTTTTACACAGCCCACACGCGTGCCGTTGACGGAGAATGGCAAAAAGCTGCCGAGATCGTAGGCATTCGCCGCGCGAATTCTGTCGAGAAAGCTCATGCCGGGCGCGTCGCCGGTACGCAATCAGCCCGGCGGCGGGAAATTCTCCAGCATCTGCTGCACGGCTTCGTTGAGCTGTGTCTGGTCCTTCTCCGGGGTGGATTTGAAGTTCACTTCGTCCTGGGCCGAGCCACGCCAGATGAGCTCTTTGTTCTCGGGATTCACGATATCCAGGATCAGAGTCCCTTCCTCGTATTCGTACACGTAGGTCTCGGGTGCGCCGCCCCAGTAGCCCGGCCGGTAGGAGGCGCCATAGCCGTAGCCCCAGCCGGGGCCGTAGCCATAGTAGCTGTTCAGCGTCTGGACGCTGCGCCGTTTGTCGAGAGACACATGGTAGGCAACCAGGAAATCCGGATCGCTGGAGACTTTTCTGAATCCGCGCGCCGAGAGCTCGGTATCCACCGCTTCGTGGATACGATTGGCGAGAATCGTGTTGCCGTCGATGCGCGGATCTCCGGTGAGTTTCTGCGGCTTGTCCAACCACTTGTAGGTTTTCAGGCCGGTAAATTTCGCCTTCGGGTCGAAGTCGTAGCTGGTCTCGATGGTGGAGCAGCCGGCGACGAGCGCGGCCATCACGATCACGATCGTGCGGGTGAAGTTGCCTAGTTGAGAATTTTCCATACCCCTTCCTTGTTCTTGCACATGTTCACCAGCCGGGTGGCGCTCACCTCGATGGCGTCGCTGAACACTCTCAACCGGCGGCAGGTGGTGCCGAAGTCCTCATAGGTTCTCAGCACCGTGAGCTTGCCGTTGTAACCGCTTTCCTCGTTCTTCCAGGACATGCTTTCACCATCCTTGTGGTTGTCCAGGAGATCCCGGGCCGCAGTCCGAAGCAGTTCCCAGTCCTTTTCGGTAAAAAAGGCGCTCGGCGAGAACTCCAGGAAGCGCATGTTGGAGGCATGGACTGTCAACGGCACCGCGATGCTCGCGAATACCAGCACCAATACCGACAAACGTAGGTGCATCGACCTGACTCCTTTGCTTGTGTACAAGCAAGAAGAATATCAACATTCAGTCCGTGGGGGCAGCACCCGGGTCCGGGTCATCGGGTGAAGGCCGGCCGGCCAGCAAGCGGCCGGCGAAGCCGTCGATGCCGACGCCCACGCGTCCCGGCATCCGCTCCAGGGCCTTCGCCACCATGGCGTCCCGGTAAGCGATGCTCAGGCATGCCGGATCCACCGCCGCCATGGCCTCGGGGAGCGGCGTGCGCAGGGTGCGCGCGCCGTCGGCGGTGCCGTCTCCGCCGATGAAGTGGTCGATGACCACCGCGTCCGCACAGTCTGAAACCCGTTGAAAGAACGCGTCCGGATCCGCCATCGGTAACAGCGGTGCTACTGTAATGACCACACGAATGCCGGCCTGGCGCAAGCACGCGGCGGCCTCGAAGCGCCGTGCCACGGAGCTCGCCGGTGGCGGCAGACCCGGCAGGCGGTCGCGATCGCTTTCGATGGAGATGTGCATCCGCAGGTTGCAGCATTTTGACAGCTCGCTGAAGATCCCCAGGTAGCGCGCGGCCAGGTGCGAATGGGTTTGAACGACCAGCTCGTCGGGCGGGTTCTCCAGCATCGCGTCAAGCACGGATCGGGTTACACGGAAGCGCCGTTCGTGGGGCACGAAGGGATCGGTGGCGCTGGACATGAATACGGCGAATTGCCCACGGTTTGCGCGTGCCCAGCGGCGTTCACGATCGCAACCGGAAAGGTAGGCGGCGGCGGCGTTCTCCCTGATCTCCAGAAAGCTGCCCCATTCGCCCCCGCGTGTGACGAAGGGGTTATGTCTCACGTAGCAGCCGACGCCACACAGGCTCCTGCCGAATGAGCAACCGCGATACGGCTGCAGGGAATGGGAGCAGACGGTTTTGAGATAGCCGGAGCTGCGCGTGAGAATGCTTCGCACCGACGTCTTTGTCAGTGTGATGGGCATGGCTCATGTATCGACGAAGTCTTGGTAGTCCCTGGCGATATCCTCGACAGCCGCCTGGTAGAGTTTCTCACCGGCTTCGACGCTGGCCAGCGAGGAATCGGCGCCGATTCGGCCGTCCGGGAAGCGCCGCCGGTAGTCGTCGGCGTCGAGGATGGGGCCGGTGGGGGCGATGGTTGGATTCTGAGCCGCCGACTTGCGGGCCTGCGGATAAGCAAAGTAGGTCAGAGATATTTCCGAAGGGGTCGCATGGCTACCCTCCGAGCTTCCGTACAGTTCCGCCGAGAGCTTTCTGACGCCCGGCGTCATATACCAGTTGCTCAGCTTGCAGCGCACGCCCGGTGGGTTTCCGCCAGTGGGCGCGAAACTCGCGTCCGCATAAATTTCCGAAAACGCGGCGCTTACCGTGGCCACGTTACCGCCGTGTCCGTTGAGGAAATAGCAGCGTTCGAAGCCGTGGCGCGCCAGTGATTGAACCACGTCCCTGACCAGCGCCATCAGCGTGCTGGGGCGCAGGCTGATGGACCCGGCGAAGCCCAGATGATGCTGGGCCATGCCGATGCTGATGGTGGGAGCCACCAACGCGCCGATGCGCTCGGAAACGCCGCGGGCAACGACCTCCGGGCAGATAGCATCGGTGCCGATGAGCCCCAGCGGTCCGTGTTGCTCGGTGGAGCCGATGGGGATGATGATGCCGCGCGACCCCTCGAGATAGGCGTCCACTTCTTCCCATGTGGCGAGTTGCAGCAGCATGTTGGCTTCTGCGCGTAATCATGTGGGGTCTGGCCCATTCAATAGGCCACAGTCGCGTGGGCTTGGCAACCGCGTGGGTGGCGGGCGCGGCGAACGGCGTTTCGTTATGATGGCGGCGGCCCGATTCGACTCAGCATTTCCCCGCAATGGATGTCTGCGCTTCACCACCATCCCTGGACCATCCGCAAATCTCGCCCGCAGGGATAGAGGATCCGCTTTCGACCCTGCCGGCCGGCGACATGTGGGTGTTTGCCTACGGGTCATTGATGTGGAATCCCGGCTTTCCTCACAGGCAGACCCGACTCGCGAAGATCCATGGCTATCATCGCGCCCTGTGCGTGTGGTCGTGGGTGCACCGTGGTACCCGAGACCACCCGGGGCTGGTGTTCGGACTCGACCGCGGCGGCTCTTGTGTCGGCATCGCCCACCGAGTACCGGCGGCCCGGCGCGACGCCGCGGCAGCCTACCTCTATGAGCGCGAGCTGGTCACCAACGTGTACAAGGCGGTGGTCCGGCGCATCCGGGTCGACGGCGTCGGTGTGGTGGCGGCACTGACCTTCGTGGTCGATCGTCGCCACCCCCAGTATTCCGGAAAGCTGTCACCGGCCGAGGCGGCGCGCACCATCCGGGATGCCCACGGGCGCAGTGGGCCCAACCCCGATTACTTCGCCGACGCCCTGGCTCAGCTGAACACCCTCGGCATCCACTGCCCGCGCCTGGGCGCCATCCAACGCGAGCTCGGCGGAAGCTAAGCGCGCGCCACAGCGCGCTTGGACACCACGTGAAAGCGCCACCCCAGCAGCAACGACGCGCAGGCGCAGCCGATGAAGATGGCCTGCATGAATGCCGGCCCTCCGCCGCCCCGCGCCACACCCAGGTAGTAGCCGCAAGGCACCATCACCACCCAGAATGCGAACAGGTAGAGCGCGGTGGCGGGCCATACATCGGCGGTGCCGCGCAGAGCGCCCATCAGCACGGCCTGGGTGCCGTCCGGTAGCAGCACCAGGGCGGCCACCAACAGCGTCGGTACGGCCACCGCGGTGATGCGCGGGTCGCTCACGTAGATGGCGCTGAGCAGGCCGGGAATGGTGAAGAATACGATGGCAAGGCAACACATGACGACGGCTGTCGCGGCCACCGCCACCCAGCCGGCGGCGCGCACCCCGTGGGCATCCTGTCGGCCCACCGCGTTGCCCACGCGCACGCTGGCGGCGGCGGAGAAGCCGATGGCGCCCATGAAGACCGTTGCCACCAGATTCATGGCCACCAGGTAGCCGGATACTTCCACGGCGCCCCGCAATCCGGCGAACAGCGTCATGGTGGAAAATGCCGAGGCCTCCAGACCGTGGGCAAGCCCCATGGGATAGCCGATGCGGCGCAACCGCCTGGACACATGGCCGTCGCCCCCGGGCTCCAGGACCAATCCGTACTTCTCTCGATCCAGGCGTGTCCACACGTAGGCGGCGATGGCCACGAACATGGCCCAGCGAACGATGGTGGTTGCCAGGGCCGCGCCTTCCGCGCCCAGGGCCGGCGCGCCCAGATTTCCGTCGATGAACATCCAGTTCAACGCTGCGTTGAGAATATTGGCCGCCAGCATGATGAACATGCCCGGAAGCGGCCGGCTGATGCCTTCGAGAAAAAACGTGCAGGCATAGAACAGCAGCATTCCCGGCAATCCCCAGCCCATCACCACCAGCACCCGGCCGCCTCCCCGGGCGAGCTGCGGGGATTGGCCGCTGAAGGCGAGAAAGTGTTCACCGCCATAGCACAGTACGGCGAACAGCAGACCGAGAATGGCCGCGTGCTTCAACGCCACCCGCCAGATGCGGCCGCAGGCACGGGTGTCGCCCAGGCCGTCGGCCTGGGCCGTGAGCACCACGGTACCCAGCAGCAAGCCGATGCCGATCAGGAGCATGGGTATCTGGGGCGCCATGGCCAGCGCGTAGTAGGCGAGCTCGATGGGCCCCTGGTGCCCGGTCATGGCGGTGTCCACAGCCACCATGATCAGCACGCCGATTCGCCCCAGCATCACCGGCACCGCAAGCTGCAGGGTGCGTCTCAGGTGCTCGCGCAAGGAGTGCGCCGCGGGGCGGGTCGACACAGGTGCCGCCGGCGGGGTCATGTTCGGGCTGGATGGTGCGCCGGGGCGGTCTGCGGACCTGCCGATAACTGTGATACCGTAATGGGCTGAAAATACTTTTGCGGGCGCTTACCCGGCCGGTAGGCGCCGGCGGAGGTTGCCAGATGAGTGACGACCGGAACGACTTCTGGAAGCGTTTGCCGGCGCCGGTCGGGCGGCTTCTGTGCAATCTGGGCTTCCACGACTTTCGTGTTCTGGAGGTGCGCTTCGGCTTCGGTCACGGGAATCGCATCGAGAAGGTGCAATGCCGGCGTTGCGCTGTGGTCTCGGTTCGCCACACTTAGCCCGCTACTCCTCAAAGCGGACTTTCGTCCAGTTCCAGAACCCGCCTGGCAAAGCCCGGATAGGTTTCGCTGATGTCCGCGCCAACGGCGCCTCGAATCAGCGCCAATTCTTCCGCGCTCGGTGTTGCGGTCTGCTCGACGGTCGCCGGCAGGTCGTAATCGAAGCCCGTGTGCTCGCGGATGTCGTCCAGGGACTGACCCGGGTGGATGCTGTGCAACAGGAAGCGGCTGCTTTCCTTTTGAAAAAGAAATATGCAGCGGCTCGTCACCAGCGCATAGGGACCGCCGGGTCGATAGACATCTGCCGGGCTGGTTCCGGGGGCACTGATGAAGTCCACCCGCGGCACCATTACCCGCCGGCTGTGCTCGAGGCTGAACAGGATCACCCGGGGCACCACGAAATACATGAAGGCGGAGCCGAAGGAACCTGGAAAGCGTACCTGGCTGCGTGGGTAATCGCCGATCCCCACCAGGTTGATATTGGCGCTGCCGTCGATCTGCCCGCCGCCCAGAAAAAAACCATCGATGCGGCCCTGGGCCGCGCAGTCGAATATTTCCCGGCCGCCGTCGGTGAAGCAGGTGTGTTTTTCGCTGGCGAGCATGGACACGCGCAGACTTCCCCCGGAACGATGCCGCGCGAGCAACGCGGCAGCACCGGGAATGGGTGACGCCGCGCCCACCGCCACATGCGCCAGCCCTGCCAGCATCGGCGTGATGGCGGTGATCAGCAATTCTTCGATTCGGTACAGCCCGGGCACGGCTAGGCGGCCGGGGCGTGATTGCGGATGTGCTGATCCAGATACTGTTGGAAACCCGTCGCGGTTTTGGCCAGGCGTGCGTAGCCGGCGAGATGCGAGGCGTCAGCCGGGTAGCGGCCAGCCAGCCCCACGGGCCACGCGCCGTTGGCAACCTGGGTGATAGCGCTCACGTAGAGGGCCGGAATGGTGCCGGCGGCGGTGGCCTCGTCGGCGAGTAAGTCGTGGTCGCAGATCTCCTCCACGGTAACCAGCGTCTGGCCGGCCGCGTGGGCCATCAACATGAGCTCCCGGCGCACGCCGATCCAGACATTGCCGTGCCGGTCGCCCTTGGCCGCGTGGAACAACGCGATATCGGGTCGGATGGCCGGCAGCACGACGATGGCATCGCCCTGGCGGAAGGGATTATCCAGTATCTGCCAGTCGTCCCGGTGGGTCAGCAGATCGGATCCGAGAATGCCGCGCAGGGGCATGAACGGAATACCTTTCTCCGTCGCCTGCAGGCCTGCGTGGATGGCGGGACAGGTGGCGTCCAGCAGCCGGATCTGTCCGCTTTTGACCGCCTCGCTGAAGCGTGGCGCGAATCCGTGCTCGCCCAGCGTAATGGCAGCCGCCTCGACGCTGGCGACGCAGCCGGCGCCGATCAGCATGTCGGCCTGAAAGCCCGCCTGGGGCACCGCGATGAGGTGCAGATCCCGCGCCCCCCGCCGAATCAATGCGCGCACGGCGGCCATGGCGCAGCCGGAGTAGTCGGGAGCGACGGCGACGCTGGCGCCGTCGCGAACGCGATCCACGAGATCGTCGAGGCTGATAGTCACTGCGCGTCCCTCATTGCAGCGATCAAGTCTACACATTTCCCCCATCCGGGTAATGTGTAGACTTGTTGCTCCCCCATCGCATAGCAGGAGGTCACAAGTGAGTGATTCGGAAGTGGCGGTTATCGTCGGTGCCGGGCGGGGTCTGAGCGCGTCTCTGGCGCGCAAGCTCGCCGCACAGGGCGCGCGGGTGGTACTGGCCGCGCGGGATGTGAGCAAGCTGGCGGCGCTGGTAGCGGATACCGGCGCCCGCGCCGGCGCCTGCGACGTGGGCGAGCCCGAGCAGGTAGAAGCGCTGTTCGAGGACGTGGACGCGGCCGAGGGTGGCGCGAGCTTGGTTGTCTTCAACCCCAGCCGGCGGGTCCCGGGACCCTTGGTGGAAGTCGATCCGGGGGAGGTGTCCGCGTCCCTCATGACCACCGCTTTCGGCGGTTTCCTGGTGGGCCAGGCGGCGGCGCGGCGCATGCTGGCCCGGGGTGGCGGCAGCATTTTGTTCACCGGCGCCTCGGCCAGCGTCAAGGGTTATCCCAAGTCGGCGGCCTTCGCCATGGGTAAGTTTGCGCTCCGCGGACTGGCCCAGAGCATGGCCAGGGAGCTTGCCCCCCGCAACATTCACGTGGCGCACTTCGTCATCGATGGCGGCATCCGCAAGCCGGGCAACGCAGATGACGACACCGACACGACACTGCATCCGGACGCCATTGCCGACTCCTATCTGGCCGTGCACCGCCAGCACCGCAGTGCCTGGACCTGGGAGATGGAGCTGCGTCCCTGGGTCGAAACGTTCTAGTTGGCTATTGCGTTGTATTCGGCGGGCACTTCTCGCCACGGTGACTGTCGAAGCGGAAGGGTAATCTCTCACGGGCCGAGGGAGATGGGCCGCAGCCCCGTGTCATGGCGCGATGACACGGAGCGACAAGCGGCGGTTCATCCAATACCTGGGATCCGTCATCGAGGGAGATACTTGCATGCGCACGCGAAGTCACCTGGCCCCTATGGCCGTATGGGCCATAGTTTCTTACTGCCTGTTTGTCACCACCAGTCACGCCGCAGAGGGCCAATCGAAGCTGGCCCAGGCGAACCCCGACGTCGAAATGAGCACTATCAGCGGCGAGGCGGCCAAGCCGCGACGCCACTACCGGTTGCGCGACCCGGTAGCCCTGGACCCGGAGCGTGCCGCAGAGATCTACGCCATTGTGCAGGCGTCCTTGCGCGCCGGCTACCCGCTGTCCGGATCCCGGGTGGCCCGTGACTACCAGGGCTGGCGCCGCTACAACAGCGCGCCCTATCTCTCCGCAACCCATGGCAACCACTATCTGAACAACTACGCCAACGAGCGCGCTCTGGCCTACGGCGAGTTCGAGGGAGCCGGACGGCTGGCGGTGGGATCGGTGATCGCCAAGGACAGCTTTTCGGTGACGAAATCAGGCGGTATCCTCCTCGGCTCGCTGTTCATCATGGAAAAGATGCCCCAGGGGTTCAACTACGTCAGTGGAGACTGGAAGTACACGCTGATAAGGCCCGACGGCACGCTTTTCGGGGAGACCAATGGTCCCGGCGCCGAGCGCGTGGAGTACTGCATCACTTGCCACCTTGCGCGAGAGCGCTACGATCACCTTTACTTCGTACCGAAAGACTATCGTCGTTAGCCGAAGGTCGTTAGCTGAAGGCCAGCCCCTATGAGTTTCCATTCCCTGCTCCGGCAGCGTCCGTTGTTCCTGGCCGCGTTTTTGATATGCGCGGCTCTGATCGCCACCGCACTGACCATGCAGTACGCGCTCGCGCTGGAACCCTGTCCCCTGTGCATTTTCCAGCGGGTGTTCGTTTTCGCGTTGGGTGGCATCGTGCTGGTCGCCGGCATTCACAATCCGGGGCTCGCGGGCCGGCGCGTGTACGGCGTCCTCATCGTGGTCTTTGGTGTGCTCGGCATGATCGTCGCCGGCCGGCACGTGTGGTTGCAGAACCTTCCCGCCGATCAGGTGCCCGAATGCGGCCCCGGCCTCGAGTACATGCTCAACGCCTTTCCATTGACGGAGGCCCTGAGCCTGGTGTTTCGCGGCTCCGGCGAATGCGCCGACGTGCAGTGGGTGTTCCTGGGGTTGACCATCCCCGGGTGGACGCTGGTGATCTTCACGGCCTTCACGATTTTCGGCCTGTTGTTGGTGGCCACGCGGCTGATCGAGCCGGCACCGCTCAGTGCGCCACGGGCGGGGTGAACTCCATGGCTTGCCACGCATAGGAGACGCCGCGGCTGTCCTGGTATTGAAGCCGCACGTTCCAACCGATGCCGGGCGCAAACCAGATGCGGTTGCGTGCGTGGAAAGGGTTGTCGAGACCCCGGGTTTCGCTCTGGATGACATAGGTGTCCACCGGGCCCGACGGCAGTTGCAGTGTCTCGGTGTCCACGACTTCGATGCGGTTGCTCCAGTGCCACTGATCGAGGCTGCGCGCAAACTCCACCGCCTTGCCCACATGGAGGGGAAAGACGGCCCTGTAGGCGGCCAGATCGAAATTCGCGTCCGGGGATTCGCAGCCGATGCAGAAGAGATAGATGCGCATGGCTCTGCCTTCCCAGCTGTAGTGCACCAGCAAGTCGTCGACCTCGCCGATGCGGCCGCGTTGCAACTCGTAGCCGTCCAGGCGTTTCCAGGTCATGGTCGTGCCGGGAGCAGCGATGCGAAATTCCGCCGGGGGCAGTTCCGGTTCCACGCCGGTTGAATTCTGCGCCGCCAAGTGATGTCAGCTCGCCATGGGGATCGTGTGGGGATCGTGCCGGTCAGTTGGGCTCTTTGAGACTGTACTCGAAATCCGAGGATTCGCCGTAGTCGAAAATCCGCACGCTGCGCTTGCGTACCTCACCGGTGTACCGTGTACCGGTGGCGTAGTCGAAGCCCTCGAAGTCGTCCCCGTCGAGATTGAGATCCACGTACTGGTTGGCGTCGTAGTCGAACAGGCTGTAGCCGTCCTCGCTTTGTTCGCCCGCAAGGCGGCAGCTGGAGCTGAAGTCGAAGATGTCGATGGTGTTGCCGCTCACCAACCCCTCGATGTGGACCGCGATGGTGCGCCCATGATCCTGGATTTCCTTGGCATTGCTGTTGACGATGAGGCGCGCTGCCACGTACGCGATGCGTGCTCTCAAGTCGTCGCGCACAGGCTCAGTTCCCGTGTCGGGGGGTGCGGGCCGCCCGTGAAGCGCGTGGATTGTCGTAGGCGTGCACATATCTCAGTATAGCCAATGGTGCTTTGCGCACGAAGCCTTGCAGGTGTCGGGTGGACGCGGTGACGCCGTTTCAGGGAGACTGTTGCCAACTGCACCGGCGAACGGGAAACAGAAAATGGCCAAGGGTACCCACGAGTACGAGGATGATCCTCGCAACGCCGGGATTCTGATCCATGTCAACGGTGAGCTGGTGCCGCGCGCCCGGGCATCGATCTCGGTTTTCGACAGCGGCTTCGTTCTCGGTGACGGCGTCTGGGAGGGCTTGCGACTGCACCGGGGCAAGCTTCTATTCCTCGATCATCACCTGCAACGACTGTACGCGGGCGCCCGGGCTCTGGACTTCGATATCGGGCTGGACAGGGAGGCGCTTACCGAGGCGCTCTACGACACCGTACGCGCCAACGGCATGCACGATAATGTGCACGTTCGGTTGATGGTGACCCGGGGTCTCAAGTCCACCCCCTATCAGGACCCACGCGTTACCGTGGGCGCGGCCACCATCGTCATCGTCGCCGAGCACAAGCAACCCGACCCGGAGATCGTCGAGCGCGGTGTGCGTCTCGCCACCGTGCATGTGCGGCGCGGCCCGCCGGACGTGCAGGATCCGCGCATCAACAGCCACTCCAAGCTTAACTGCGTCCTCGCCTGCATCCAGGCCACCAAGGCCGGCGCCGACGAGGCGCTGATGCTGGACCCCCATGGCTTCGTCGCCACATGCAATTCGACCCACTTCTTCATCGTCTGCGACCAGGAGGTATGGACCTCCACGGGGAAATATTGCCTGGCCGGAATCACCCGCGCCAATGTCATCGAAATCTGCCGCCGGCACGGTACGCCGGTATTCCAGCGCGATTTCAGCCTGTTCGACGTTTACTCCGCGGACGAGGCGTTCGTCACCGGAACATTCGCCGGCGTGGTTCCGGTCACGGAGGTGGACGGTCGGCCCATCGGCGCCGGTAGCCGCGGGGCCATGACGGCGCGACTCCAGGAGCAGTATCGGGAATTTATCGACGCCCACTGCCAGGCGTCGTGAGCGGCGCGATTCGCATCGCCATGTGGTCGGGACCGCGCAACATCTCCACGGCCATGATGCGTGCCTGGGGCAACCGCGGTGACACCGCCGTCTGGGACGAACCCCTGTATGCCTTTTATCTTCACCGCACCGGTATCGCTCACCCCGGTGCCGGAGAAGTGATCGCCGCCGGCGATACGGATTGGCGAAGGGTGATAGCGGCTGTGACAGGTCCGGTGCCGGACGGTAAGTCAATCTATTTTCAAAAGCACATGACCCATCATCTGCTCGACGAGATCGATCGGGGTTGGCTCGCGCAAATGCGCAACTGTTTTCTGATCCGCGACCCAAGAGAAGTCATCGCTTCCTATGCGCGCACCCGCCCCCAGGTGACGTTGAACGATGTCGGCGTACTGCAGCAGGCGGAGATATTCGAGCACGCACGCGCGAGCGCCGGTGCGACGCCGGTGGTTCTGGACTCCCGGGACGTGCTCGTAGAGCCCCGTGCCATGCTGACGGCCCTGTGCGCAGCGCTGGAAGTCCCCTTCAGCGAACGCATGTTGTCGTGGCCTCCGGGAGCGCGCGCCAGCGACGGTGTGTGGGCCAGGTACTGGTACGATGCGGTGCAGGCGTCCAGCGGTTTTACTGCCTATGTTTCCAAGGCGCACACTCTGCCTGCCGCCCTCGAGCCGCTGGCCGAGCAGTGCGAGCCCCATTACCGTCGCCTCTACGAGCAACGCCTGCGCCCATGAACGAAACGCCCCTGAACGCGATGCCCATGGAACGCTACGGTGCCGGACAGCCCCTTCTACGCAAGGAAGACCGGCGCTTTCTGACAGGCGCAGGCAGATTCATCGATGATGTGTCCATGCCCCACATGGCGCATCTGTTCATCTTGCGCTCGCCCCACGCCCACGCGCAGATCGAATCCATCGAATGCCAGGCCGCGGCCGCAAGCCCGGGCGTTCTGGCAGTGCTCACCGGTGCCGACTGGCTTGCCGACGGTCTTGGCGGCATCCCGACGCGCACGCCGGCAAAGAACAGCGACGGTTCGCCCGTGCTTGCGCCTGAGCGCCAGGGACTGGTTGCCACGCGGGCGCGCTTCGTCGGCGATGCGGTGGCGGCGGTGGTGGCGGAGTCCGCGCAGGGCGCGCGCGACGCGGCCGAGTTGATCGACGTCGAGTATCGTCCCATGGCGGTGGTGGTGAGTGCCGAACAGGCACTGGCGCCTGGCGCGCCGCTGGTCTGGGACCATATACCCGGCAACCTGTGCGTAGACTTCGCCGTCGGCGATGCCGATGCCGTGGACGCGGCTGTCGCCGACGCAGCCCACGTAGTGTCCATGTGGATGGACAATCAACGGGTCACGGCGGCCCCCATGGAGCCCCGGGGCGCCATCGGGAATTACGACCAGCACGACCATCGCTTCGTGCTGGTATTCGCCAGCCAGAATGTGCACGCCAATCGCAACCAGCTCGCCGAACAGGTCTTGCACCTGTCCACCGATAAGCTTCGTGCGCTGGCCTACGATGTGGGGGGCGGCTTCGGGGCGAAGAATCCTCTCTATCCCGAGCACGCCCTGGTGCTGTGGGCCGCGCGCCGGATAGGTCGCCCGGTAAAATGGATCAACGATCGCAGCGAGAGCTTCCTCTCCGATGCCCATGGCCGCGATCAGCAGAGCCGGGTGACCCTGGCATTGAACGCCGATGGTGATTTCCTCGCCCTGCGCGTGGAGTCCGTGGGCAGCGTCGGTCCCTATCTGCTGTCCGTGGGTCCCTTCACCTGCACCGGCGGCAGCGCACGTACCCAGGGAGGCCCGTATCGCATCCCGGCGTTGCACTTTTCCGCCCGCGCCGCCTTCACCAACACCGCGCCCACGGATCCCTACCGGGGCGCCGGGCGCCCGGAAGCCACCTATCACATCGAGCGCATCATCGACCTGGCGGCGGCCAAGCTCGGCATGGATCGCGTTGCCCTGCGGCGGCGCAATCTGCTCAGCCGCGATGAGTTGCCGTACACCACCGGCGCCGGTAGCCGTATCGATTGCGGCGATTTCGCCGTGCTGCTGGATCGTGCCCTGGTGCTGGCCGACTGGCCGGGGTTCGAAGCGCGCGCCAGGGAAGCGCGATCCCGGGGGTGTCGCCGTGGTATCGGAATCTGTACCTATCTCGAATGCAGCGGCGGCGGGCCCAGAGAGCATGCTGCCCTGCGCTTTTCCCCCGATGGCCGTGTCACCCTGGCGGTGGGCAGCCAGTCCACCGGCATGGGTCACGAGACCGTGCTGGCGCAAATCGTCGCCGCGCGTCTGGGATTGCCTTTGGAATCGATCGATTTTCTGCAGGCCGATACCGACGCGACGCCCATGGGCGGCGGTCACGGCGGTTCCCGGGGGCTGGAGATGGGCGGATCGGCGGCGCTGGGGGTGGCCGAGCGGGTCCTGGAGAAGGCCACCCGCGTAGCCGCCCATTTGCTGGAAGCCGCCACCGTGGACGTGGAATTCCATGGCGGTCAATTTCGCATCGCCGGAACCGACCGGGCGGTGACCATGCAGGAGGTGATCCGCGTTTCCTTCGATGCCGAGGGGCGGCCCGACGACGTGGACACATTGGACGATGCGCTCGATTACGAGCGCAGCGGCATCACCTACCCCAACGGTTGTCACATCGCCGAGGTGGAAATCGATCCGGAGACCGGCAGCGCCCAGCTGGTGAATTACAGTATCGTCGACGACTTCGGCACCATCATCAATCCGCTTACCTGTGCCGGGCAGGTCATGGGCGGCACCGCCCAGGGGATCGGCCAGGCGCTGATGGAGAAGATCATCTACGAGCCCGACAGCGGTCAGCTGCTGTCGGGCTCGTTCATGGACTATTGCCTGCCCCGGGCCGCGGATATGCCCGACTTCCGCATCGAGTTTTTCCAGGATGCGCCCACCAGGGAAAACCCTCTGGGGGTCAAGGGGGCGGGGGAGGCCGGGTGCTGCGGGGCCCTGCCGGCGGTGGTCGGGGCGGTGGTGCACGCGTTGCAGGAGTACGGCGTCCGGCACCTGGACATGCCCCTGACCCCGGAAAAGCTGTGGCGGGCGATATCGGCTGGCGACGATGAGGGGCAGGGGGAGGCTGACCGTTAACTTACCGCGGGATAAAGAAATTTCTTCGGGAGGACGCTTGACGCAGTGCACCAAATGCAATATATTGCACTGCAACATCATCCAATGATGTTTCTCCTCCAAACCCTCCTTTGGTGGTTATTTTAATGCCGAGGCGTCCCCCGCCTCGGCTTTTTTTCGCCCGCTTTTTCTACGGTATATACCGGTATATACTTGGTAAATGCTGTTCTTGAATCGCGTCTGTTCTGCTCTGACGGAGAAGGGCGTCCGTTATGCCGTCGTGGGCGGCCACGCGGTTGCGCTGCATGGGGCGGTCCGTGGCACCGTCGATGTGGACATCGCACTCAGATGGAATTTGAAAACCTTGCAGGCAACCGAACAAGCCCTGCTTGGTATCGGGTTGCTATCGCGACTGCCCATATCCGCTGCCGATGTTTTTCAGTTTCGCGATGAGTATGTCCGGAATCGTAATTTGATCGGCTGGAATTTCTGCAATCCAGACAATCCCGGTGAACAGGTTGATATCGTGATTACCTACGATCTGAAAGGCAGGACCCTGGTCGACGTAGCAACAGTCAATGGCAAAGTGCCGATTCTGGGCCTGAAGGAACTGATTGAGATGAAGCGAGCCAGTGGCAGGCCACAGGACATGGAAGATGTCAGGGCGCTGGAGAGTCTTTCATGAAACCCGTGCAGTACTTCAGCGACGAGTATCTGCAGCAGTGTAAAAAAATGACGCCGGATCAGATCATCCAGTTTCTGGATGATTTCCGGCAATTACACGGTCATCGAACCGAAATCCGATCACGTTCGAAATTGATTAGCCTCAAGGTTCCGGAAGACCTGCTGAACGTATTCAAAAAACAAGCAATGCTTGCCGGAACACCGTATCAGACACAGATAAAGGCCTTGATGACAGAGTGGGTTCTGGGGCCTGACTCTGAAGACCTCCCGCCAACTACCCGGAATCAGGAATAAGACAGGCTGGCCCGCAGTTTCCGGCGGGCGCCTGCCCGGACTTCCCTGGCGATTCAGGTAGCTTTCAGAAGGGAATATCGTCGTCGAAGTCTTCTCCGGCCGTGGCTTTCTGGGGGCTGGGGCTTTCCGAGGCCCGTCCGCCGGATTGGCTGCTGTCGGACGTTCGATGGCGTCGACTGCCCCTGCCCGCCGCCCGCCACCGCCACGGCCGCCCAGCATCTGCATTTCGTTGCCGACGATCTCCGTGGTCCAGCGGTCCTGGCCGTCCTTGCCCTGCCACTTGCGTGTCTGAATGCGGCCTTCCACATAGATCTGCGAGCCCTTGCGCAGATACTCGGCGGCGATTTCCGCCAGCCGCCCGAAGAACACGACCTTGTGCCATTCGGTTTTTTCCTGCTGCTCTCCGGATTGCTTGTCCTTCCAGGAATCCGTTGTCGCCAGGCTCACGTTGGTGACGGCGCTGCCGCCGGCGGTATAGCGGGTCTCGGGATCGGATCCCAGATTGCCGACGAGAATTGCTTTGTTGACGCCTCTAGCCATGATTCTTTGACCTCCTGGTCGCTGGTTTGCGCCGCAGCGTCGGCGACCTTCTGCCAGGAAGGAATGACGATGATCGGCCCTGCATTCGTTCGCGGTGAAGCCACTATGGCCGGCCACGAATTCCATCCTGGAAGGTGCGTATCGCCCGGCGGCTGGCCGCGATTACCCGCCAGGAATGTTACGCCCGGGTTGCCGAAAATGCACGCAGGGCCTCCCGGTCCAGGCGCTTGCGGTCCACCTTGAGATAGGCGATTCCGTCCTCGGCGACCACCACCGCCTCGGCGACACCGGCGATTTTAAGCAGGCGTGCAGCCAATTCGCCGCTCATTTGCTCGCTCACCTCGCCCAGGTTCAGCAGATGGGTGCTGAGCGGCAGCGGATTGCGCATGCCGGCGGAGACCAACAGCCATATCACACACAGGCCTGCGCAGACGGCAAAAACGGACACGATGCCGAAGTTTCCGTACAGCCAACCGCCCACCACGCCGCCAAGGAAGGCCCCCAGATACTGGGCGGTGGAATAGACGCCCAGCGCCGTTCCCTTGAGCTCCGCGGGTGCCAGGCGTGAGACCAGGGAGGGCAGGCTCGCCTCGAGCACCGTGAACCCGGTGAAATACAGCACCATGAAAAACACCACCAGCCACCAGCTGTCGAGAAATCCGAACAGCCCGACCTGGGACAGTATCAGGAGGACGATGGAGGTAAGAAACACTTGCTTGATGCGATTGTGGCGGTCCGCATACATCACCAACGGCGCCATGAACACAAGAGCGAGCGTGAGGACGAACAGGTAGACCTTCCAGTGGTCGTCGGCGGCGAAGCCGGCGTAATCGCGGAACGCGAAAGGCAACACCACGAAGGTCGCCGTCATCATCAGATGGAGGATGAGGATGCCCAGATCCAGGCGCAGTAACTCGGGGTTTTGCAGTATTTTCTTGAATTGCGCCGGAATGGCCTCGGTGTCACGGTGAAAGCGGATCTGATCCGGTGTGGGCACGTAGTAGAGCAGCACGCCGATGCCCCAGAATCGCCAATACCCCGGTCAGCCAGAAGAGCCCCGACAGACCCAGTAGCGGCTTGATTGCCGGGCCCGCAACCATGGCCAGGGCGAAGGCCATGCCGATGCTGACGCCGATGATGGCCATGGCCTTGGTGCGCTGCTCTTCACGGGTCAGATCCGCCGTGAGCGCCAGCACCGCCGCGGCGATGGCGCCGAAGCCCTGTAGCGCGCGGCCGGAGATGACCTCCCAGATGCTGTCGGCGCTGGCGGCCACGGCGCTGCCGGCGGCGAATATCAGCAGCCCGGCGACGATGACCTTTTTCCGCCCGATGTGGTCCGAGAGCCTGCCGAAGGGGATTTGGAACATGGCCTGGGTGAGGCCGTAGATGCCGATGGCCAGTCCCGTGAGCATGGGGGTATTGCCGGAGTAGAGGTGCGCGTCCAGGCTGAATATGGGAAAAATCATGAATAAACCGAGCATGCGCAACGTGAAGATGCCCGCCAGCCCGAAGCTTGCGCGGCGCTCGGTGGGGGTCATGGCGGTGCTGGATTGGTGGGTCGGTGAGTTCACATCGAGACCAGGTTGCTTTGCGCCGGGATGCGCAAGCCGCGTAATATAAACAGTTTGTAAGCCGCCTCCAAACGATTATCTGATGGAATACATCCGAATCCGCGGCGCACGCACCCACAATCTGCGCAGCGTCGACCTGGATCTGCCACGGGACAAGCTCATCGTCATTACCGGGTTGTCCGGGTCCGGCAAGTCATCGCTCGCGTTCGACACGATTTACGCCGAGGGTCAGCGGCGCTATGTGGAATCGCTGTCGGCCTATGCCCGGCAGTTCCTGTCGGTGATGGAAAAGCCCGATGTGGACCATATCGAGGGTCTGTCACCGGCTATCTCCATCGAGCAGAAGTCCACCTCCCACAATCCGCGCTCGACGGTGGGCACCATCACCGAGATTTACGATTATCTGCGCCTGCTGTTCGCCCGCGCCGGCGAACCCCGCTGCCCCAATCATGGCATCACTCTGGAGGCACAGGCCGTCAGCCAGATGGTGGACCATGTGCTCGCGTTACCCGGTGGCTCGCGGTTGATGCTGCTGGCGCCCGTCATCGAGGGGCGTAAGGGTGAGCATACGCGGGTCCTCGAGAGCCTGCGTTCCCAGGGCTACGTGCGAGCCCGGGTAGACGGTCAGGTGGTGGAGCTGGAGGAAGCCGGCGAGCTCGAGCGGCGCAAGAAACACACCATCGAGGCGGTGGTGGATCGCTTCAAGGTGCGCGACGATCAGGGTCTGCGGCTGGCCGAGTCCTTCGAAACGGCGCTGGCGCTGGGCGACGGCCGCGCAACCATCGCGTGGATGGATGACCCGGCTCGCGAAGAGCTGGTGTTCTCATCGCGCTTCGCCTGCACGCTCTGCGGTTACAGTCTCCCGGAGCTCGAGCCGCGCATCTTTTCATTCAACAATCCCGCCGGCGCCTGCAGGGCGTGCGACGGACTGGGGGTAAGCACTTTCTTCGATCCCGCCCGGGTCGTTCACCATGGGGAGCTGAGTCTCCCGGGTGGCGCCATCCGTGGTTGGGATCGCCGCAACGCCTACTACTTCCAGCTCATTCAGGGACTCGCCAATCACTACGAATTCGATCTCGACACACCATTCAAGGATCTGCCCGAGAGTGTGCGCCAGGTCATTCTCTACGGAAGCGGGAAGGATCGCATCCGCTTCACTTATCTGCGCGACGGCCGCAACGACTACCAGCGGCAACATCCCTTCGAAGGCGTGATTCCGAATATGGAACGGCGCCACCAGGAGACCGAATCCAGCGTCGTGCGCGAAGAGCTTGCCAAGTACTTGGGTAGCAAGCCCTGCGAGACTTGCGCCGGCACGCGCTTGAACGAATACGCGCGAAATGTCTTCGTGGGCGATCACCCTCTGTCCGCGATCACGGCGAAACCGGTGGCTCAGGCCAGGGATTTCCTCGCTGGTCTGGAACTGCCTGGCTATCGAGGTCAGATTGCCGCGAGAATTCTCAAAGAGATAAACCTACGGCTTCAGTTTCTCATGGATGTAGGCCTCGACTATCTCACACTGAATCGATCCGCCGACACGCTGTCCGGCGGTGAAGCCCAGCGCATCCGCCTGGCGAGCCAAATCGGCGCCGGACTCGTAGGTGTGATGTATGTGCTCGACGAACCTTCCATCGGTCTGCACCAGCGCGACAACCGCCGGCTTCTGGATACCCTGCTCAGTCTGAGGGACATGGGCAACACCGTCATCGTCGTCGAGCACGACGAGGAGGCAATTCGTTCGGCGGACCACGTGGTCGACATGGGTCCGGGTGCCGGTGCCCACGGTGGTCGCGTCGTCGCCCAGGGAACCCCCGCGGTAATCGCTTCGGATTCGGTGTCTCTTACGGGGCAATACATCAGCGGGCGACGGCAGATAAGCATCCCGGAAACGCGCACGCCCTTTGACGAGAATCGCGTGCTGCACCTTCGCGGCGCCTGCGGTAATAATCTCAAGAGTGTCGATCTCGCGCTACCGATGGGGCTCATGACCTGCGTCACCGGCGTTTCCGGATCGGGCAAGTCAACGCTGGTCAACGATACCCTTTATCGGATCGTCGCCCGCGAGCTCAACGACGCAAACACCGATCCGGCGCCCTATGATTGCGTCGAGGGTTTGCATCATCTGGACAAGGTCGTCGCAATTGACCAGAGCCCCATCGGCCGTACACCCCGATCCAATCCGGCCACCTACACGGGGATGTTCACACCGGTGCGGGAGCTTTTCGCGGCCACCGCCGAAGCGCGCTCCCGTGGTTACGGCCCCGGGCGGTTCAGCTTCAATGTGCGCGGCGGTCGTTGCGAGGCATGCAGCGGCGACGGCGTCATCAAGGTGGAAATGCACTTTCTCCCGGACATCTACGTGCCCTGCGATCTGTGCAAAGGCGAGCGCTACAATCGCGAAACCCTCGACATCCGTTACAAGGGCAGGAATATCCACGAGGTCCTGGACATGACCGTCGAGGAGGCCCACGATTTCTTTCACGCCGTGCCGGTCCTGGCGCGCAAGCTTCGCACCCTCATCGATGTGGGACTTTCCTATCTACGATTGGGGCAGCGCGCTACCACCTTGTCCGGCGGTGAGGCCCAGCGTGTAAAGCTCGCGCGTGAGCTATCCAAGCGTGACACCGGGAAAACTCTCTACATTCTCGATGAACCCACTACCGGTCTGCACTTCCACGACATCGAGCAGCTTCTGCGCGTGCTGCACCGGTTGCGTGACCATGGCAACGCGGTGGTGGTCATCGAGCACAATCTGGACGTCATAAAGACAGCCGACTGGATCGTGGATCTGGGTCTCGAAGGCGGCGATGGCGGAGGGCAGATTGTGGTCACCGGTACGCCTGAGGACGTTGCCCGGCACCCGAGCTCGCACACGGGCCGCTTTCTCGCCAAAGCTCTGGCACGCGGCAAGAATCCCGTGGACCACCGTAGTGATTCCGGGCAACCCCGGGACGAGGCGGCCATCTAGCCTGCACACTGGCGCGCCGAACGATTAAACAACAACGGAGCGATTTTCATGACAGCTTTGATTTGCGGTTCCATAGCCTATGACACCATCATGGTGTTCCACGATCGCTTCAAGAATCACATCCTGCCGGACAAGGTGCACGTGTTGAGCGTGTCGTTCCTGGTGCCGGATATGCGCAAGGAATTCGGCGGGTGTGCCGGAAACATTTCCTACAATCTCAAGTTGCTGGGCAATGACGCGTTGCCCATGGCGACCGTGGGCAAGGACTTCCCGCGCTACGGTGCGTGGATGGACAAGTGCGACATCAACAGGCGGCACGTATCCATAATCGACAGCGAGTTCACCGCGCAAGCCTTCATCACCACCGATCTCGATGCCAATCAGATTACGGCTTTTCATCCTGGCGCCATGAACATGTCGCACCTCAACGACGTCACCGAGGCGGAGGGTGTCACCATCGGCATGGTGTCGCCCGATGGACGGGAAGGAATGATCCAACACGCCAACCAGTTCGTCGAGGCGGACATCCCCTTCATTTTCGATCCGAGTCAGGGTCTTCCCATGTTCGACGGTGACGATCTGCGCCGTTTCATCGACCAGGCCACCTGGCTTGCTGTCAACGACTACGAGTGGGAACTCATCCGGGAACGCACGGGGCTCACCGAGAGCGATGCGCAAGAATTGTTGCGCGCGCTCATCATTACGCGTGGCGCAAAGGGCTCTGAGATACACACCGGCGGCAAGTGCATCGAAATCCCGGCCGCCAAGCCCGCCGAAACAGCCGATCCCACCGGCTGTGGCGACGCTTACCGGGCAGGCCTGCTGTACGGCCTGATGAACGAGCTCGACTGGGAGACCACCGGGCGAATCGCATCGCTGATGGGCGCCATCAAAATCGAATGTCACGGCACTCAGAACCATCGCTTCCAGTGGTCGGAGTTTGAAGCACGATTCGAAGAGAGTTTTGGGCGAGCCATTTGAACTGATGCTCAAAGATTGATCATGCCAGTCGCGTACACTTGGACATCGAAAAGGAGATCGTGGCTGCCATCAGGAACACTCTTGGAAAGGGATGTCAGTTCAGCGCCGCGCGCCGCTCGGAGTTTCTGACAGTGATAGACGTGCAGAATCTGAATCAGGACGAGAAAGCGGTACTTTTCCAATCCATGGGGAAGATCGTGCTTTCCGCGTCCTGAGTGCGATTTCCCGAAGCTAGCTGAATTTGCCGGCGTTAATCAGGAAATGCGCCCAGATTGCGGCGCCATATCCCAAACCGATAGCCCATGACCACTTCAAGTGTGCGTAGAAGGTGTATATTCCGCGCGCCTGCCCCATGACAGCCACCCCGGCGGCGGAGCCGATTGACAACATGGACCCGCCAACGCCGGCAGTCAGGGTCACCAGGAGCCATTGACCACTATCCATGTCCGGCGACATGGACAGCACGGCGAACATCACCGGGATGTTGTCTATCAAGGCAGAGAAGAACCCCACGGAAATATTCGCGGCGGTTGGGCCCCAGTCGCCATACATGACCTCCGAAGCCAGAGTGAGATAGCCCAGAGTTCCAAGGCCGCCGACGCAAAGAATAATGCCGTAAAAGAACATCAAGGTGTCCCATTCGGCCCGCTCCAGCGACTTGAAAATATCGAAACTGGTGGCCTGGGCGCGCGGCGACTCAACGCTGATGCCCTCCAACTCCAAAGCGCTGGCGCCAATGTCGTTGTCTACCGGTGCCGGGAAACGCTGACTGCGCTGCTGCAGAAAGTAGGCGTATATTTTCAGAAAACCCAGCCCCGTCATCATCCCCAGGACCGGCGGCATGTGCAGGAAATTGTGTGACGAAACCGCCATCACGATGGTCAACAGAAACATGCCCGCAATCACCCAGGCGCCGTCCAATACTTGGGCCTGCGCTTGCATTGCTTCGGGTTTCCCTTTCGGCACGACCGTAAACATGATGCCGGCGGGAATCAACCAGTTGATCAATGAGGGAACAAACAGAGAGAAAAATTCCTGAAAGGGCAGAATTCCTTTCTGCCATACCATCAGGGTCGTAATGTCTCCAAACGGACTGAACGCCCCTCCAGCATTCGCTGCCACTACGATATTGATGCAACCTATCGTTACAAACTTTGTCTGTGTTCCTCCTACCGCCATGACTACCGTGGCCATCAACAGCGCGGTCGTGAGGTTGTCTGCCACCGGCGAGATCACGAACGCCAACCCGCCGGTTAACCAGTAGATCGTTCGTAACGAGAACCCCTGGTTTACCAGCCAGGCGCGCAGGGCGTCGAATACGCCCCGCTCATCCATCGCATTGATATACGCCATCGCCGCCAGCAGGAATAGGAACAACTCGCCGTACTCCAGCAGATTGTGCGTGACGGCCTGGCGAGCCGTCTCCGTGTCGCCGTTGAGCTGCAAGACAATGGCTACCAGAATCCACACCAGGCCTGCCGCCACCAGCATCGGCTTGGACTTACGCAGGTGGAGGTTTTCCTCGAGAATGACCAGCACGTACGCGACGACGAAAATCCCTATGCAGAGGTAACTCAGCCAATTGTCTGTGAGCGCTGCCGTGCCGGTGCTGGAGAACGCCGGCGCGGACCATGCTGACAGCGCCATACTGGAAACGATCGCGGCGATGATTCGGGAAACTGTGCTCACGGTCATTGGGCTCCGAACTGTGAGGCGTTCAACGTGATGTGAACCCACACGCTCAGGAAATATCCCAGCGCGATCGCCCAACTCCACCGTAGATGAGTGAAAAACGTATAAACACCTCCCGATTGTCCCATTACCGCGATCCCTGCCGCGGAGCCGATCGAAAGTAGCGATCCGCCCACACCGGCGGTCAAGGTCACGAGTAGCCACTGGGCGGCGTTCATGTCCGGTTGCATCGTGAGTACGGTGAACATCACCGGTACGTTTTCAACCAGGGCGGACAGTAGTCCCACGCCCACGTTGGCCGTCGTCGGCCCGAACTGCCCGTAGGTCAATTCCGACCCCAGTATCAGGTAGCCCATGGCCGACAAGCCGGCTACGCACATCAGGATCCCGTACAGAAACATCAAGGTGTCCCACTCGGCGCGCTCCAGAGAACGGAATATGTCAAAGGAGGATTTCTCTCCCGGCGAGGAAGTGGCCGATATGTGGGATACGCCGCGGCGCTTGAGAGAGTAGCCATACAACTTCAGGACGCCCAGGCCGGTCATCATCCCGATGACCGCCGGTAAATTCAGAAAATGCTCCAGGCTGACGCTGAGAGCAATGGATGCCGCGAACAATCCAATAATCGTCCATGCTCCCTGTTGCAATCCCTCACCCTTTTCATCGGCTTGGGGCCTTCCAGCAGGAACGATGAACGACAGAATCGTCGCCGGGACCAGCCAATTAACCAGCGCCGGGAGGAATAGACTGAAAAAGCTTTGAAATTCAACGACGCCTCGTTGCCACACCATGAGGGTCGTGATGTCTCCGAAAGGGGAAAACACCCCTCCCGCATTGGCCGCCACCACGACGTTGATACAGGCGGCCAGCACAAATCTTCTATTCGTGCCGCCTACGGTGACTACCACCGTGGCCATCAGCAATGCCGTAGTCAGGTTCTCGGCCAGCGGAGAGATAAAAAACGTCAGTCCTCCCAACATCCAATAGACTTGACGCAGGGTGAGATCGCGCGAAATGAGCCAACCGCGAAGGGCCGCAAATACTCCACGTTCACTCATGGCATTCACATAGGTCATGGCGGCGAGCAGAAACAGAAACAGCTCGGTGAACTGCTCGAGTCCGGCCCGAAACACACCCTCCGCAGTATGCGTGTCGTCATGCTGCAGGTAGGCAACCGCCACCAGTGCCCAGATGACGCCCGCACCTACGAGTACCGGCTTGGATTTTCGGAGACTCAGCGACTCCTCCCAAACGGCGAGGAGATAGGCCAGCGCAAATACGACCAGACAAGCGATGCCCGCCCAATTACCGGTGAAATCGGCTATTTGGATTTCTTCCTCCCCGGCGAGAAGCGGTGAGAAGGGTATGGCGAGTAAAGCGAAAAATAGTGCGGCGCGACGGTAGATCATTGGTGGAGATTCGTTCAGCGCTCGGCAATGGGAACGACGCGACGCTTGGTTTTGCCCGTGTAGATCTGGCGCGGCCGCGCGATTCGGCCATCCGGATCGTCGTGCATTTCTTTCCACTGGGCGATCCATCCTGGCAGACGGCCCAGGGCAAACATCACTGTGAACATGTCCGTGGGGATGCCCATGGCCCGGTAGATTATTCCACTGTAAAAATCCACGTTGGGATAGAGTTTTCTTTCGAGAAAGTATTCATCGCTGAGCGCGACTTCTTCGAGTTGCTTGGCCAGTTCCAGGAGGGGATCGTCGACGTCCATTTGGCTCAACACTTCGTCTGCGGCGTTTTTGAGTATCTTGGCGCGCGGGTCGAAATTTTTGTAGACGCGGTGACCAAAGCCCATCAAGCGAAAATCGGAATTTTTGTCTTTCGCTCTGTCGACGTATTTTCGAAATCCGCCTCCGTCTTCGTGTATCAATTCCAGCATCTCGATGACGGCCTGATTGGCGCCGCCGTGCAGGGGTCCCCACAGCGCAGATATGCCCGCGGAAATGGAGGCAAACAGATTCGCCTGGCTGCTCCCAACCATTCGTACCGTCGAGGTGCTGCAGTTCTGCTCGTGGTCCGCGTGCAGGATCAGAAGCAGATTCAATGCGTTGTCCACGGCCTCGGATGCTTCGTAAGCCTCGGTGGGGAACGCGAACATCATGTGCAGGAAGTTTCGTGTGTAGCTCAAGTGGTTCATCGGATAGATAAAGGGCTGGCCGTTGGACTTTTTATAGGAGTAGGCCGCTATGGTTTTGGCTTTGGCCAGAAGCCGCAGAATATTCAGATCCAGGTCTTCATCGACCGAATTGGTCGGGTAATAGCTCGACAGTGCCACCACCATCGAAGAGAGGATTGCCATCGGGTGCGCCGAAGGTGGGTAGCCTTCGAAAAACTTCTTCATGTCCTCGTGAATCAAGCTGTGATAGGTGAGTTGTCGACGGAATTCGTCAAGGGTCTGTTGATCGGGAAGCTCGCCGTAAATCAGCAGGTAGCAGACCTCGGTAAATCGAATGCCTTCGGCGAGCTCCTCTATGGGGTATCCCCTGTAGCGTAAAATTCCACGTTCACCGTCGATGAACGTAATGTCGCTTTTGCAGGCGCCCGTGTTCCCGAACCCGGAATCCAATGTGATGGCCATGGACTTCGATCTCAGGGAAGATATATCGATTCCGACCTCTCCCTCCGTGCCGACGATGATCGGCAGGTCAAGCTCGGATTGCTCTTGGATCAGTTTTGCTGTGCTCATGATTCGACCGGGTTTCCGTCAGTTGAGAATAGTGGCTCAGCATCAAACGCCTAACCATCACCAGTTGATGGAAAGCATAACATGACGGAGGATGCCGCCGCGCCAGGCAGGGCGAACTATCGTGTCGTTTATACGAGCTCGTCGCTGCGATCGTCGGTTTCGCCGAAGCGGCCCAGGGCGGGTCGCTCGAGGCCTGCATAGACTTCGCCCAGCCGTGCATTGATCTGTCGGGTCTGTTGTTCGAACAGGCTGTTGCCCTGGAGATCACTGTCGACGAGGAACGGGCCGAAGTTCTCGACTTCGAAGACCCACATGGCCTGGGCGATTCCGAGTTCGTCGAGCCAGAAGACGTCACGCACACGCTTGATGCCGCGCCCCAGCAGCGCACCGGTACCGTAGCCCACGGTCGTCAGGTAGACGGCTCCCACCGGCACGAACACATTCTTGTAGTCCGGGGCCGACATGCCTCCTTTGCCGATAATAATGCGTGCACCGGATTTCTCGAACCACTGCGGCATCCACTTGGAGAAGCGGAAGCTCGCCGTGGCGGTGACGCCGCCGACGTTGAAGCTGCCATCGGGGTTCTGCGCGGCCGCCGGAGAGCAGTGAAAGTTCGCGTTGCTCACCGCCGGCAGATCCAGCGGTAGCGGTGCCCCATCGTCGATAATCTTCTTGTAGACGCCTTCGCGCCCGGTATAGATGACGCCGTCCAGATAGACGACAGTGCCCGGCTCCAGCCCGGCCAGATCCTCCGTGCCAGCCGGGATCTTCAGACGGATTTGCTGAGGTTTTCGCTGTTTGTCGGCCACTCGATTGACTCCCGTCGCATATAAGGTGTGAACCACTTCGGATCGGTTCGTATCGCCATCGATCCATCGGCTTGAATGCGGGCGGTGGCGCGCCGCGATGAAAGACAGAATGTGTGCACGCTCATGGGCATGCCGCCAGTGTGGGTGTAGCCCACTTCGATATGACAGTCCACTACCATGGACGAACCCACGAAGCCCATGGGTCCCATGCCGATGTTATTTCCCACGTCCTTCAGCTCGAGCTCGAGCTCGGCGATCTTCTCGTCGGGATTGCGATCACCAACCACGCGCAGGCACGCGGCCTGCTTGCCGAGCACCATGGAAATATCCTTGGAGCCGCCGAGACCGACGCCCACGATAGCCGGCTGACAGGCGAGGCCGCGCTTGCCGAAAGCTACCAGGGTATCGAGAAAAAATCGTTTGATGCCGTTGATGCCGTCGCCGGGAAACAGCATGCGATAGTCGCTGCCGAAAAGCCCGCCCTTGTGCACCGTCGTAATGTCGATCCAGTCCACATCCGGTTCGAAACTCCACTCGATCTCCGGGGCGTTGATGCCCACGTTGTTGTTGTGTTCGGTTCGCCACAGGGGGTGCACGCGGTTCGGGCGCAGAGGAATGTCGTGGGTGGCGCGTGCCGTCGCCGAGCGCAGAGCGCGCTCGATGGCGACGAAGCCACCTTCGATGCGTGCCTCGTTGCCCACCTTGACGTAGTAGCGCGGCAGTCCCGTGTCTGCGCACATGGGTCGCCGGTCCTCGGTGGCCGCCTCCCAGTTCTCCACCATGGACTCCAGCACGAAGCAGGAAAGTTGTACCTTCTCCGTGCCGATCATCTTCTTGATGCCGCCTAGATAGTCTTCGGGTATGTCGATGGCGGCTTTCGCCATGATGTCGTAGGCCGCCTGTTCGACTGCCTGGTTGCTGATCATTGTCCTGATCCTCCGGTTCCGATGGCGGGAGCGCCCGCTTCGCCATCGATGAGGGATTGTCCCGGTGAGACGATTGTGAACTCTACCGGTACGGTATCCAGTGTCAGTTCTTCGCCATCCCGGGAAATTCGTATGTAGCAGCTGGAATCCAAATCGCCGGCCTCGGGATGATCTTCGCGAAAGTGTGCGCCACGGGAGTCCTCTCGGGCCAGGGCCGCGGTGGCGATCACCCGGCTCGTCTCGATGAGGCTATCGAGGTTCAGCCAGTCGTGCCAGGTTAGATTGAAGGTGCGGTCGCCATCGGCGAGACCGATGCCGCGAAGCTCCTCGGCGTGCTGGTCGAGGGTCGCGAGCCCCCGTTGCAACGCTGTCTTCGATCGAACAACGCCCACATCATCCCACATGGTGCGCCAGAGTTTATCCCGCAGACCGCCAAGGTCGCCGGCTTTGAGAGCGAACGGGTACTCGGCGCGGTCGACGGCATTCTCGACAACCGCCTGGTCGCAGTCGGCCCAGTGGCCTCGCCCTGCGACCCACGTCGCCATGCTTTCCCCGGCGATTCCGCCGTACACGGTGGAGTTGGCCACACCGTTGCCGCCCAGGCGATTCGCGCCGTGCACGCCGCCGCAGTCTTCACCGGCGGCGAATAATCCAGGAATGGTGGTGCTGCAATCCACGTCGAACTCGACGCCGCCCATCATGTAGTGGGCGGTGGGTACAACCTCCACGCGGCCACCGGCGAGATCGAATCCGCTGTCGGCGCAACGCTTGACCATGCCGGGGAAACGCGCGGCGACGTTCTCCGGTCCCAGATGATCCATCTGGATGTAAACACCTCCCATGGGCGTGGTATTGCCGGCGCGCATTTCCGCATCGATGGCCCGGCTGACTACGTCCCTGGTGGCGCGTTCACCCGCCGGGTCGTACTTGTCCATGAATCGCTCGCCGGCGCCGTTCACGAGCCAGCCGCCGGCGCCCCGCAGTCCCTCTTCCAACACCGTGCCGGTCATGCGCGTATCGGGCCCGGCCAGCAGCCCGGTGGGATGGAACTGCACCATTTCCATGTCTCGCAGACTGAGCCCGGCGCGCAGCGCCATGGCGAGCCCGTCGCAGGTCTTGTCTCCCGACGGCGTGTGATAGAGATACATGGTTGGTCCGCCGCCGGTGGCCAGCAACACCGCTTTCGCCTGCACCAGGCGGTATTCACCGCTGCGCATGTCGATGAGCAGCACCCCGGCGATGCATGAGCCGTCGCTGGCCGGGATCAGTTCGATGGCCCGATGCTCTTCCAGCCGTTGTACGTCCAGCGCCCAGATTCGCTCCATGATCCGGTTCATGATCTCGATGCCGGTGAGATCGCCCTTGTGCACGGTGCGATCGAAGCTCTGGCCGGCAAAAGCCTTCTGGTGCAGCGTGCCGTCATCGTTGCGATCGAAGCAGCACCCGAGCTCGTTCTCGAGCTCTGCGATGCGCTCGATGGCGCCCTCGCAAAGACGCCAGGCGAGATCCTGTCGTGGCAGCCACTTGCCGCCAACGATGGTGTCCATGAAATGCCGTTCCAGAGAATCCCCCGGCGCCAGGGCCACGTTGTAGCCGCCTTGAACCATGCGTGTGCAACCGCACTTGCCGAGAAGACCCTTGACGGCGACCGTGACGTCCAGATGCGGTGCCGCTTGTTTGGCGTGCAAAGCGGCCAGCAGTCCCGCGCCGCCGGAACCGAGTATCAGCACATCGGTTCGATGTCTTTGCAGCTTCATTTCAAGCCACGCTGACAACGAACACCAGTCCGGCGGCAAGCGCCACACCGCCTCCCCAGCCGATCCAGCGTTTGCGCAAGCCGCGCCAGGGCAGAAGCTCCAGCGCGAGAACCCGCAGGCCGAATGTCAGATGCACGGTGAGCAACACGACCAACCCCCACTCCGAGGCCTTGACCCACGGCAACTGGGCGAAGACAAGAAATTCATCCAGTGCCCCGGCGCCTTCCAGGGCGAGTCCCAGGGCCAGAAAATGCAGCGGCAGAAACAGCGCCAGCAGCACACCCGACAGGCGATGAATGACGAAAGCCGTGTATCCCGCGTGGTGGCGATCTTGACGCCGCCGGCTCATACGACCACCGCCCACACGGCACGCAATCCCGACAACAGCAGAGCCGTGGCCAGCAGCAGCATCGCCATATCCAGGCTGCGGCCCCTCCAGGCGGTCCACTCCTTGAGCACATTGCGCACCCCGATGGGTGCGTGCACCGAGGCTGCCAGCACGAACAAGCCGTAGAACAACCCCCAGCCCAAGCTGTCCCGGGTGCGACCGAGAATTTCGCCGGCCGTCAGGCCGTCTTCCACGGCGTACACTATGAGCCCCAGGTGCACCAACACCAGAGGCGCCAACAGCATCGCGCTGAAACGCTGCAGGGCGAAAAGGCGCGTTTCCACTAGCCGCTACCGCCGCCGAACAATCGGCCCAGGGCACGGCGCTTCAGGCCGGCGATGCTCGCCGTTGGGGTTCAGCTCCACGGGACAGTACTCGACGCAGCTTCCGTGGGTGTGGCAATCGTGGCAGCCGCCGTGCTTAGCCATGGTTTCGAAAATCCGACCCTGTTCCTGATGCCGGACGTCGTTGACCAGGGTCCAGACACGATTGAGGGCGGCGGGCCCCAGATAGTCGGGATTCCATTTGACGGTATCGCAGGCGCTGTAGCAGACGGCGCAGTTGATGCATTCGATGCCGGCGTCGGCTTCCCGGCGCTGGGCGCTGGATGGATCCAGGCGCGGTATCGGATCGCCGCGCCCGGCGTTGCCCTTGAATCGTCCACCGGCCCGCTGCCACTTCTCGAAAAAGGGCGTCATGTCGCAGGCCAGATCCTTGATGCGCGGAAGATTGCGCAACGGCTCGATGGTCAATCGGCCGTCTTTGGCCACTTTGCGCACGTGGGTGCGGCAGGTCCAGCGGGGCCGGCCGTTGACGGTCATGGCGCAGGAGCCGCACATGCCCACGCGGCAGGCGAAGCGATAGGCCAGCGACGGCTCCCGGTGTCGTTGCACCCAGGTGACCACATCGAGCACCGTCTGGCTGTCCCTGGCCGGCACCTGGTAGTCCACAAAGCGTCCCTGGGCTGTGCCTCGCCAGATCGATACTTGCAGATCCCTGGTTTCGATTTCCGCCATCTCACGGCCTCGTGGCACACCACACCGATCCAGGCTAACCCCCACGGCGCATGGAAAAAAGAAAAACTTTCTTAGGACTTGCGTAAGAATTCCTGAAGCATTCCCCCCCGGTACCGGGCACTCATACACACGCCATGCTGTGGATCCGGAAAAGCGAACTTTTTCCGCATATTGGACTCACAATCCCCACAAGAAGAAAAAAACCCGCCGCGGGCAGCGACGACTGACACCCCCTCCGAACTCCCCACAGGCTCGGTCACGAGCCGAACGAATGGCCGCCTGACGATCGGAATTACAGCTGCGAGAGCAGCGTCGTTTGATGAAATTCGGCGTGAGCCGACCGTATGCCCGGTGCCGAGAGGGTCCAGCACATGAATTCTGACAGCCATCGGAAGCACCTCGCCGAGACGGCTCGCTTCGACGATTCTTTCGCCTCGCACATGATTCGGGATTTCTTTCTGGTCCTGGTGGCTGTCGTGGTCATCGAGCTCAGCATTCGTTATGCGCTGGTGGTTTATGATTTCCACGAAAATCAGGAGCTGGCGACTCAGGTCGAGGCCGAGCGGTTGGCCTCGGATATCAGATCCATCATGCTGAACTCCGGTGGGCCGGTGGCTGCCCGCACCGTCTACCCGATTCTCGAGCGAAACCATCGGGAGCTCGGTCTCGCTATTGCCATCGAGCCGTCGGAAATTACGGTCTCGTCCATCAAAGCCGTGTTCGATTTCACCCCCAGGGGCCTACCGGCAACGTGGCCCGAGGGAGAGCACCACCAGGTGACGGTTCCGGTGGTCGCCGAGCAGTTCTGTGTCAGCTGCCACATCACCGCGAAGCCAGGGGATGTGCTCGGTTCGGTCACGGTCAGAAACTACTTGTCGACCCATCTGTCTCAATGGTGGCACGAGGTGCAGCTCACCGGCGTGCTCGGGATCAGCAAGATCGTCATGCACACCATAGTGCTTTTTTTCCTGCTCAAGCTTCGGATGGAGCCCGTGCTCTCGCTGCGTTCCACGATCGCCGAGCTCGCAAAGGGCGCCACGGATTTGTCCCACCGCGCCCCGATTAAGTCCCGCGACGAGTTCGGAGAGCTGGCACGGGACCTCAATTCGTTCCTGGATCGCATCACCCATGTTATCCAGGATCTGAGCGGCGTTCTGGCGAACGTTCTCGTCGTGAATCGGCGCCTCACTCAGGTGCATGCGCAGATGGAAAACCATTTCAAGGTAATCGACGCCAATATGACAACGGCGGGCGACAATGCGTTGCGCGGGCAAAGCATCGATCCGTTGCTTTCGAGGAACTGGATGGAGGCTACCCGGATGCTGGCCGCGGCGCTCCAGGTGACATCCCGCGAAGCACGGTTGCCGCCGGACTTTGACATTCATGTGGAGCGATTCTGTGAGACCCTGGAAGAGATGGCGGGGCAGGCCGAGCGTCTCGCCAGCCGTCATGATGGGCTGACACTGGATTTGAAAAACATTTCAGGCGGTCTTCACGAGTTCAGGCACTTTCTCGAAGAAATGGCAGTGCTGGAAGAGAAGATGCGTGGGATTGCCGCTCAGGGTCAGACTCTGGTCAATCGGCTGACGCACGTGGATTCGAGCGACGCGGGCGACGGCGTCGACCGCGCAGGAGCCGCATCGTGAGCACGCATTCAATGGTTGCGGGTCCGGGCAAGCCTGCTCGCATACTACGAGCGCTGGGTGCCGGCGTTGTCGTGATGGTGTTGTTCGACAGCGTCCAAGCGACAGACCTCGCGGTCGTTGTGAAGGACACGGCGGGAAATCGCCTTCAGGACGCGGTGATTCTGGCTGAATCGGTCGATATGCCGTCGGATAGAGCGAGCGTTCAGGGCTCGAATCCGCCCGCCGTGACAATCGCCCAGAACAACAAGCAGTTCGAACCCTATGTGACTGTTATTCAAGTCGGCACGGCCGTGGATTTTCCGAATCGTGACGACATCCTTCACAACGTCTATTCGTTCTCGAAGGCCAAACCGTTCCAGTTGCCGTTGTACAAAGATAAGGCTCCACAGCCCGTCGTCTTCGACCAGCCGGGCGTCGTTATATTGGGTTGTAACATCCATGATTGGATGGTGGCCTATGTCTATGTCGCGGGCACGCCGCATTTTGCCAAGACCGGAGCCGACGGCCGCGCCGTTCTCACAGGACTTTCTCCCGGGTCGTACCTGGTGCGGGTGTGGCATCCGCGCAAAAAGCGCCGCGGTTCGTCACCCGAGCGCCGTATCCGGGTAACGACCGCGAGCCCCGAACCGATGGAGTTCACCGTCGCTCTCAAACCCGAATGGCGCCCTCGCCAGCCGCCGCAGTAGGACTGAGCCCAAAGGGTTGCGGAAATGCGCTTTCGTCACCTTCAAACCAGAATTCTCGTATTCTTCCTGGGCTTCCTGTTGGTGGTCCAGGGCCTTACCTTTTTCGCCGTCACCACCGCCAATTCGCGATCTGTGAATAAGCAGATCGACGATGATCTCGAGGTTACCGGGCGGGTTTTCCACCGGTTCGTCGCAGACCGGGTCGGGCAACTGATTCTCAGTGCAACATTGCTTTCCGGGGATTTCGCCTTCAAACAAGCCTACGCGGACGGCGATCGTGGGACTTTGTTTTCCGCCGTGAAAAACTTGCAGGAACACCGTATCGGCGCGGACGTCATGATGCTTGCCGACGCCGAGGACTATTCGGTAATCATCGATACGCTGCACCCGGAGCGACAACGTGTCGAGATCGGATTTCCCGAACTCATTGAGGCTTCCGAGGAGACAGGCCGACCTACCACGTCCTTGACAACCATCGACGGACGCCTCTACAGGGTGGTGGTCGTTCCTCTTCTGGCGCCCGAGCCGGTGGCCTGGATTGCTATCGGATTGCTCATCGATGATGAGTTTGCACGCGAGATCAAGGAGCTCACACTTACCGAAATTTCCTTTGTCACAAGAGAGGCACGAGGCGATTGGATGGTGGTCTCTACGACGCTGCCTCGCGCGTCGCGCGATGCACTACCCGATGAGCTGAAGAAATTGAGCGCCACATCAGAGGATATCGAACCTTTGACCGTGTTGGGTGAGCGGTACGTGGCGTTGACGGCGTCACTTGGTAAAGACGTCATGGTCGTATTGCAGCGTTCACTCGATGAGGCACTCGCTCCCTTTCGTCAGCTCTATCGAATTCTCGCGGCCCTCGCGGCCGTCAGCCTGGCTCTTTCCATAGTCGGAGTAGTCATCATTGCGCGAACGATTACGCGGCCGATTCGAGAGCTTGCCCAGGGTGCTCGCAAGATTGAAGGGGGCGACTATCACCACCAGATCACCATTGCACAGCGAGATGAGATCGGTGAGCTCGCCGATGCCTTTAATCGTATGACCCGCGGACTCGCCGCCTTCCAGCGCTACGTGCCCACGGAACTCGTGCGCACGCTTATTTCCAAGGGCATAGAATCAAAGCCCCAAGCGCGCGTGGCCACGATCTTGTTCACGGACATAGAGGGCTTCACGAGCATCGGTGAGAAGCTCTCGCCGGACCGTCTGGTTACGCTGCTCAACGAATATTTTTCCGTAATTACCAAACCTATCGAAAAGCACAAGGGAGTCATCACGCAGTTTCAGGGCGACGCCATACTTGCCGTGTTCAATGTTCCCAGCGACGATCCCGACCATGCGGCCAATGCTGTCAGAGCGGCATTGGAGATCCAGGAGTTGCTTTTCGATCGCGTATTCTCCGAGGGGATAAAGCTGACAACCCGCATCGGTATCAACACGGGCAACGTCGTGGCAGGATCGGTGGGCTCCGAAGACCGGGTGAACTACACGGTTCATGGCGATGCCGTCAACCTCGCAGCGCGCCTGGAAGCTCTCAACAAAGAGTACGGGACGCGGGTCATTTTATCGGGGAGCACCGCGGAGCTGGTTGGCGAGCGCTTCGCCTGCGATCCTATGGGCGAGATCGTGGTGCGCGGCAAACAAACGAGCGTAAGGGTGTTCCGCTTGGTCTTGCCCGGAGGCGGTGGGCCCGCGGACTAATCGCGGCTCTCGGGCGACGCCAGCACGGTCGCCTGGCCCGCCTGGCGAACCTGGTGAATCAACTCCTGGATGAATACTTCCACCAGCGGTCGGTTACGGCAATCGGGCCGCATAATGACCCCCAGCACCCGCGCGTGATTGGGCGCCTCCAGAGGAATGCGTTTTATGGGCAGCGGAGACGGGGAGGGTACGCAGCGATGGGGCACGATACTGACTCCGAGGCCGTGATAGACCATGGCGGATATGGACTCCAGGGTGTCGAGCTCCATGACCTCACGAACGTGGATACGCCTCTCCTGAAGCCAATCGTCGATCAATCGCCCCACCCACGCTCGACGGTTGAATCGGATGAACGGCAAGTCTCTGAGAAGCGCCTCCGGAGCATCCTCGTGCACATCCATGGCCGCGAGCACGATCAGAGGCTCTGCTGCGAAGGGCATCCACTCCAGCCGGCTGACGGAAAAGTGGGGTTCGCTGATGATGGCGGCATCCAGATGGCCGCGGTCGACCTGGGGCAGCAGCCCGGCCGACAAGTCCGGCACCACCTTGATGTGCACTAAGGGGTAGGCGGCGCGAAGCCCGCTGATGGCCTTCGGCACCAGGCCCGTCATGGTGGTCGGCAGTGCGCCGATGGTGAGCTCGCCGGCGAGGCTCCCGGTGTCGGTGACCGAGCGCAGCATCTCGTCGTAGGCGTGGAGAATCTCGCGGGCTCGGGAGACGAGAGCCAGGCCGGCGGCGTTCAATTCCGGGGGCCGCTTTTTCCTGTCGAAGAGCGTTGCCCCGACCTCCTGCTCCAGGGACTTCATCTGCATGCTGACGGCGGCCTGGGAAACAAACACGGACCGCGCCGCCCCGGCGAAGGTGCCCGCTTCGGCCACGGCAACCAGGGTTCTGAGGCGGCGTATGGACATGGCTCGAGTCGCGGTACTCGGTTTTAGTGGGTGTCCAGAGTTGGGGGAGTTATTGAGGGGCACTATAAGAAATTCTTAATGAAATGCCAAAGATTGTGGGCGTTTAATGAGTATTGTTGATGATGTCGTTTTCAGCGGTACGGCCTGATACCCTGTCCGTGGCGATTCGACGGGGCTGATCGGCGACCATGCGACCTAAATATGTAGTGCTGACGGCATTGCTCATCGGCGGTTGTGCGGGGATGCGTGGCGTGCAGCTGGACGAGGAGTATGGCGAGCCACGCCCGCAGCATCGTTTGACGGTCGATGCCGCGAGCCAACGGGTGGATTACTGGCGTGACGTGAAGCCGGTGCTGGATAGCCGCTGTGTAGCCTGCCATGGGTGCTACGATGCGCCCTGTCAGCTGAGGCTCACCGCCTTCGAGGGAATCGACCGCGGTGCCAGCAAGAGCTCTGGTCTACGACGCCGGGCGCCTGCTGTCGGCCAATCTCACCCGGCTGTTCGAGGATGCCCACTCGGTCCAGGAGTGGCGGGACATGGGTTTCTATCCGGTCCTGAACGAGCGCGATCAAACGCCGCAAGCCAACCGGGACGCCGGGGTCATGGCCAGGATTCTGGCGCTCAAACGCGAGTATCCGTTACCCGGTTCGGAATTGCTCCCGGCGAGCTTCGATCTTTCGCTCAATCGCGATCAGCAGTGCCCGACCATCGAGGAGTTCGATACTTTCGAGCAAAAGTACCCCTTTGTGGGGGATGCCCTACGCTTTGCCGGCTCTCAGCGACGACCATGACCGCGTGCTGATGCGCTGGATCGAGGACGGCGCTCGTTACTACCCGCCTCCGCCCCTCGGGGACGCGTACCAGCGGCGCATCTCCCGGTGGGAGACTTTTCTGAACGGCCGGTCGAACAAGCAGCAGCTGATGAGCCGCTACATCTACGAGCATCTGTTCGTGGGGCACATTTATTTCGACGATATGGAAGAGCGGAGGTATTTTCGTCTGGTGCGGTCCCGTTCGGCGCCCGGCTCGCCCATCAATCAGATTGTCAGCCGCCGCCCCTACGACGATCCGGGCGTCGCGCGCATCTACTACCGCCTGCAACCCGTTCGCACCACCATCGTCGCCAAGACGCACATGCCTTATGCTTTCGGCGAGGCACGCATGGCACGTTATCGGGAGCTGTTCCTGAGTCCGTCCTACGAGGTGACGGAGCTGCCGAGCTACGCGCCGGAAGTCGCTTCGAATCCCTTTATCGCATTTCACAGCATCCCGCCATCGTCCCGATACCGGTTCATGCTCGACGAGGCCCGCTTCACGATCATGGGCTTCATCAAAGGGCCCGTGTGTCGCGGTCAGATCGCCCTGAGCGTCATCGAGGACCAATTCTGGGTCGTATTCGTCGACCCGGACAACAAGGTCATGAACGAAGACGCGCACTTCTTAACAGAGAAAGCGACAATCTGCGCTTGCCGAGCAGCGAGGGTAGTGAAGCCCTGTTGCTGACTCCGTGGCTGCGTTACTCCAAGCTGGAAGACAAGTATCTGGCCGCCAAGGGCGCGTACATGAAAAAGGCGCTCACCCGTCCGGCGGACATAACGCTGGACATCGTCTGGGACGGCGATGGCGAGAACACCAACGCCGCGCTGACGGTCTTTCGCCACTTCGACAGCGCCACAGTGCTCAAGGGCTTCGTCGGTGACGTGCCGAAGACCGCCTGGTTGATCGAATATCCACTGCTGGAGCGTATCCACTATCTGCTGGTCGCGGGCTTCGACGTATACGGCAACGCGGGGCATCAGCTCAACTCGCGCCTGTACATGGACTTTCTGCGGATGGAGGGGGAGTTCAATTTTCTCACCCTGCTGCCCAAGGACGTGCGCGTGCCCGAGCGGGACTTCTGGTACCGCAACGCGCGTCAAGGCGTGAAGGAGTACATCTACGGTGCGCGCATCAGCTTCGACGTGGACTCCGGGATCCCTTTCGAGAGCGACGACCCGAAAGCCGAGCTCTTCGACCTTCTGCGCCGGCACCTCGGGCCTGCGCTGGATGAGTCCCGAGACATCGATCGCGGCGCGGACGCCTTCGTTACCGAGGAGCTGGGGCGGTTGGCCGCCGTTCAGGGGCAAGAGCCTCGACTGGCTGCCGGAATCCGCTTTTCTGACCATTACCGGTATGCCCGATGGTCCGGATGCGCGATTCACGCTGCTTCGCAATACAGGCCACAGCAACGTATCCCACGTGTTTGCCGAAGCGCAGGCGCTTCTGCCGGAAGAGGATACCTTGACGGTAGCGGGCGGATTGGTCGGGGCCTACCCCAACGCCTTTTATCGCGTCGATCGAAAGCAGTCTGCCGGATTTGGTAACGGCGATCAGCACGCTCGCCAGCGAAGCCGACTACGCGGCGCTCGTGGACCGATTCGGCGTTCGCCGCAGCGACCCGGCCTTCTGGGAGCACAGCGACGATCTGTTCGCCGCCTTCGAGACGCTGTCGCCCGTGGAGGCCGGCAGGTTCGACTACAACCGGTTGGAGAATCGATAGGCGACCGGTTCAGTGGGGTTCAATGCCTCGAGATTCGGTGGTCTCAGAAACAGCAGCATGAACGCACATCCGACCGGGCAGCACCGCGAGCAGGTACAGGGTCCCCGTGTAGCTTCCGAAGAGGTCGAATGCGAGACCCAGGGGCAGGGGCCCCGATGGAGGCGCCCACCACGCCGACGGTTTGCGCGGCACCCTGGATGCTGCCCAGGTGACGGCGTCCGAAATATCGCGGCCATAAGAAGCTGTAGTGGGCCTGGAACGCCCGCATTGGCGAGGCCGAACACCGCGCTGAATACGACCATGCTGCCGATATCCCTCACCAGCGCCAGCGCCACCAGGGCCGCGCTCATGACGAGCAGAGCACAAGCGAACATCGGGCGGGTGGGTAATCGATCCAGGAGGTAACCGAACGCCGGCATCGTGAGCACCATGACCACGGCGGAAATAGAGAAGGCGCGCGACGCGGTTTGCGCGTCCAGCCCTTGCAGGGAAAACACCGAAACCTGGTGGAAGAACATTCCGGTCACCAGCATCGACAGGCTCGCGAGCCCCAGTGCGATTATCCAGAAGCTCGGTAAGCGAAGGGCGGCGCGCAGGCTGAGTCCAACGTTCATGGCGTCCCCGGCGTGGGCCGATTGCCGGTCCGGCCAGCGGCTCGCCGTCCGGTGTGCAGTCCGATGTCCTCAGGGCTTATTCTGAACCAGGACCGCGATCATCGGCACCAGCAGCACCCAGGTGAGGAGCCCCAACCAGAACCAGGATTCGCGCCACCCCACTTGGCCGATGAGCCACTGGGCCAGCGGGCGGATGCAGCGCCATGCTGAGCGAGAAGCCGAGCGCCGTCAGACTCAACGCGATCCCGCGCCGCCGGTTGAACCACTGTGAGACCAGATAGTTGCTGCTCAAACTGAGGGAGCCCTGGCCGAGAAAGCGCAGCGCGCCGAATGCCAGCGCCAGGGACAACAGGCCGGTGACCTGGCCGAAGGCAATGTTGGCGAAACCGAACGCAACGGCGACGCCCAGGGCTACGGGCCTCACCCCCACCCGGTCGATGAGTCGGCCCACATAGGGCAGACCGAAGGCCGCCAGCAGCGTGGCGGCGGCGTAGGCGGATGCGATGGAGGTTCGGGATATGCCGAGATCGTTGCTGATGGGTGTGATGTAGACGCTGAAGATGTGTGATTGACCGGGGCCGCTGGCGAATACCGCCAGTCCCCCCACAGCGAGCATCACCCATCCATAGAAGACGTGTCGATTGATGCCCAGGGACAGGGCATCGCGTCGTGATGCGCGTTTCACGTGGGGATTTTCGCCGGCATCAAGCCGCTGGTAGCGGAGGTTCGGGGCATTGCGTTGGACATCAAAGCACGATCTTCTTTAGCCTGTCACCCGCGCGCTCCCGGTCCAACCCGAGGATCTTCCATGAGTCTCCCCGATCTGTATCTTCGCCGCCGCCACGAGCGCCGCCTGCAACGGGGTCATCCCTGGGTTTTCAGCAACGAGGTAGACATGGAGCGTAGTCCGATGACGGCGTTCCAGGCCGGTGACTGCGTCAATGTCTCCAGTTACTCCGGCAAGCTGCTGGGGACGGCGTACGTCAATCCTCATTCGCTCATCTGCGCGCGCCTGCTGAGCTCCGAGGCCAACTGCATTCTGGACGAGAAACTCCTGGGTGAGCGGCTCGCCCATGCGTTGGCGCTGCGCGAACGACTGGCGTGGCTGCCCGATTGCCGGCTGGTATACGGTGAAAGCGACCGCCTTCCGGGTCTCATCGTCGATGGCTTCGGGGATGTGCTCAGCGTGCAAATCGGTACCGCCGGCATGGAGCGCGTGCGTGACCAGATCGTTGGTGCCCTGGTGAAGCTCTGTCGGCCGGCGGCGGTGGTATTGCGCAATGATCTCGCCAGCCGGGGTCTCGAGGGGTTGCAGAGCTACGTCGAGGTCGTGCACGGCCAAGTACCAACCGTGGTGAGCTTGCGTGAAAATGGCGCCGGCTTCGAAATTTCGCCCCTGGAGGGTCAGAAGACCGGTTGGTACTACGATCATCGGCGCAACCGCCACCGGCTTTCACAGTACGCGCAAGGACGCAGCGTGCTCGATTGCTTCTGCTATGTGGGCGGGTTCGGCATCCAGGCGGCCATGGGCGGCGCGCGATCGGTGTTGTGCCTGGACTCCTCACGGAGCGCGCTTGCGAGTTTGAGCCGCAACGCCGAGCTCAACGGGGTTGCCCATCGGGTCGAAAGTCTCAGGGGCGACGTATTCGATAGTTTACGTGCTCTTCGCGGTGAACAGCGGCGTTTCGACATCGTGGTGGTGGATCCACCGGCTTTCATGCGTCGCAAGAAGGATCGGCGAGCGGGCATCGAGGCTTATCGACGACTCAACCGGCGCGCGATGCAGGTTCTGGAGGCCGACGGCTTGTTGTTGTCTGCGTCGTGCTCTTTTCATCTGAGCTCCGAAGAGCACCAGGACATGGTCGCCGGTGCTGCCGCCGACGTGGGCAGGTGGGTTCAGATCCTGGAGCGGGGACACCAGGCGGCGGATCATCCTGTGCATCCGAGGTTGCCGGAGAGTGAGTATTTGAAGGCGTTGCTGGTGCGGGTTAACGGGGGGTAACGTCAGGTCGGGATGTTGGGCTTCGCTCCGCTCAGCCCAACCTACTGTTTGACTGCCCACGCGGTGCGGAAGCCGAGATCGTCGGCGATACCGTCTTTGAATGCGACGGCACCCTGCCAGTTCCTGAATCCGGTCAGGGCGACGCGGTAGAAAGTCTTGTCGCCCACCTGTGCCGTCTGGATGCTGATGGGAAATCCCCGGTCTTCGAGCTTCGTGCGGGATCGCGCGGCCGCTTCCCGGGTCGACAGGGACTCCAGGAACACGGTCCAGGCGCCGTCCACGGTCAGTGCCGGCCCGCGTTCTTCGATATCGGTTTCCAGGGCCCAGCGTCGCAGCTGATCCGGGTCGACGGGTCTGACCGGCAACGGCGGCTGTCCCTTTGGTGCCACGTAGAAGCTCAGCGGGTCCGACATGGTAATGGCGGCGTCATCACCCCTTTGCACGCTGATCTCCCCTTCGATGAGGCACACGATGTCTTTGTCCGGGGCCGCTTTCCCCCACACGTCGGTGCCGCGAATGCCGGCCGTCACACTTGCAATACGGATATCCAGGCGGCGGCGATGAGCTTTGGACAGCAGCGTGGTGGTGAATCGGAACGCGCCCTTGACCACGTCCAGCAGTCCTTCGAAGAGGCCGCCGGGTGCGCTGGGCGGCTTCAGCGCTTGCAATTTCAGCTCCGCATCGGCTCCCAGCTTCACCAGGCTGCCTTCGGCGAGTCGTATCAGCAGACGGGCCCTGGGCCCGGTGGTCAGAATGTCGCCCGCTTCCAGGGGCAGTCCCGCATTTCACCGGTAAGCGAGTACCGTTTCTCAGCACCCAGGCGGGAACCTGAACGCTTTCCACCTTCGCAGCGGCCGCGGCTTCCACTTCCTGGGGTGCCGCCAAGGCCACCGACGCCAGCAGCGCGAGCGCCAGCCAGGCTTGTACAGCGCAACCAGAGGCCAGTCGTACAACGCACGAGCGCGAACGGGGATTCATTTCGGCGGGAATGTTGGAATGCATCTTTTCGGCGGCGGCTGGAGTGCAACCAGTATAGCATCGGCGCTGGAACATTCGCGGCACGCGCCGGTCTGAAATGCAGGTTAGAATCCCGGACCATGATCGCTTTTCCCGACATCAATCCCATCGCCCTGGAGCTCGGACCGGTGAAAATTCACTGGTACGGCTTGATGTACCTTATCGGCTTCGGCATCGCCTGGGACGCTCGGCCGGATTCGCGCCAGGGATCCCAGGCGCGACTGGTCGGCTGCGGCAGTTGACGATCTTCTGTTCTATATCGCGCTCGGCGTCATCGTCGGCGGGCGCCTCGGCTACGTGCTGTTCTACGATCTCGGCCGATTCGTGGATGATCCTTCCTTGATCTTGCGGATCTGGCAGGGCGGCATGTCCTTTCACGGCGGGCTGTTGGGCGTCATGATCGCCATGTGGTGGTTTGCCCGCAGCCGCGGCCGGCGCTTTTTCGCGGTGGCGGATTTCGTCGCGCCCCTGGTGCCTGCGGGGATTGCCCTGGGCAGGATAGGCAACTTCATCAACGGCAATCTGTGGGGCGGACCCTCCGATCTGCCCTGGGCGATGGTGTTTCCGGATCCGCGCGCGGGCGGCGTCCCGCGCCACCCCTCTCAGCTGTACCAGGCATTGCTGGAAGGGGTGGCGCTGTTCGTCATCGTCTGGCTTTACTCGCGGCATCCGCGCCCGACCATGGCCGTCTCCGGTGTGTTTCTCGGAGCCTATGGTGTTTTTCGCTTCGCCATCGAGTTCATCCGCGTGCCCGACGCACACATCGGCTATCTGGCTTTCGGTTGGGTCACCATGGGCCAGGTGCTGAGTGCCCCCATGGTCATCGCCGGTGGCATACTCGTGTGGCTGGCTTACCGATTCGCGGCCGGCGCCGAAACCACACCGCCGACTCAGCCGGCGCGGGTCAAGTCGTCACGGCGATGAAACAGTATCTGGATCTGGTGCGCCGCGTGCGTGACCATGGCGCGCAAAAGCAGGATCGCACCGGGGTCGGTACACGCAGCCTGTTCGGTGAGCAGATGCGTTTCGATCTGAACGCCGGTTTCCCCGCCATCACTACCAAGCGCCTGCATTTTCCATCCATCATCTACGAGCTGCTCTGGTTCCTGCGTGGTGACACCAACATCGCCTATTTGAACGAGCACGGTGTCTCTATCTGGGATGAGTGGGCGGACGAGAACGGCGAGCTCGGGCCGGTATACGGTTGCCAATGGCGTTCCTGGCCGACGCCGGACGGCGAGCGCATCGATCAGATCGCCCGGGTGGTGGAGAGTCTACGGCGCGACCCCGATTCCCGTCGCCACATCGTGTGCGCCTGGAATGTCGCCGATATCGAGCGCATGGCTCTGCCGCCATGCCATCTGCTGTTTCAGTTCTATGTGGCCGATGGACGCCTTTCCTGCCAACTCTATCAGCGTAGCGCCGATCTGTTTCTTGGCGTGCCGTTCAATATCGCGTCCTATGCGTTATTAACCCTCATGGTGGCCCAGGCTGTGGGCCTGGCGCCCGGGGATTTCGTCCACACTCTGGGTGATGTGCATCTCTACGCGAATCATATGGACCAGGTGGAGACGCAGCTCGCGCGCGAGCCCCACGCGCTGCCCACCATGCGACTCAATCCGGAGGTGGATTCGATTTTCGCCTTCGGCTATGAAGACTTCGAGATTCTGGACTACCAGCACCATCCTGCCATCAAGGCTCCGATTGCTGTGTGAGGTGACAGCACGTCCATGTTGATCGCCATCATCGCCGCCATGGACCGAAATCGGTTGATAGGCGACGGCCATCGGCTTCCCTGGCGATTGCCGGCGGACATGCGCCGATTCCGCGCACTGACCATGGGCAAGCCCATCATCATGGGCCGCCGCACACACGAATCCATCGGTAAGGTTCTGCCCGGGCGCAAGAATATCGTGCTGAGCCGCAATCCCGACTATCGGGCGCAGGATTGTCTGGTGGTCGCAGATCTGGATGCAGCGCTGCGCATATGCGACGGCGCGGCCCAGCCGATGATCATCGGTGGTGCGCAGCTCTACGCCGAAGCGCTTCCCCGGGCCCGGCGTTTACACTTGACCCTGCTCCACGGCAGCTTCAGCGGCGACACCTGGTTCCCCGAATACGACCATCGCCATTGGCAAGAGTACTGCCGCGAAGACCATGAGGCAGACGCCGACTCGCCCTGCGCGTTCAGCTTCGTGGACCTGGAAAAAACGTAGCCGCCCCTACAGGTTTTTTTGCTGACCTTGAACGCTGAAATAGCGCTGGTCGTCCAATCGCAGGGCCGTGAGTCGTCCGCCCCACACGCAACCGGTGTCCAGGTGGAAGACACGGTGGGCGGGATCGACCTTCCGGGTCAGTTGCAGGGTGGCCCAGTGCCCGAAAATAATGGGCTGGTCGTGACTGGCGCGTTGCTGCCATGCGAACCAGGGTGTCAGGGTGTCGGGCTGACTGCCAGGCGGGCCGGTCTCCCCCATTTCCAGTCGCCCGTCCGAATCCACGTAGCGGATGCGTGTGAGGGCGTTGGTAATGAAACGCAGGCGTTCCCGGTTCGCGAGTTTCTCATTCCAGCGGTCAGGTTGGTTACCGTACATGTGGGCGAGAAAAGCCGCGCGATCGGTGCCCGCCAGGGCAGCCTCCACCTCGCGGGCGAGCAGGGCCGCCTGCTCGATGTCCCATGGCGGGGCAAGCCCGGCGTGAACCATGGTGTAGGGAATGCCGGGTTCGCGCAGCAGCAACGGTCGCTCGGCCAGCCAGTCGATGAGCTCGCCGCCGTCCGGAGCGTCGAGAATTTCCTGGATCGTATCCCCGGGGCGCATTTCGCGTACGCCCTCTGCAATGGCGATGAGGTTCAAGTCGTGATTGCCCAGGACAACTCGGGCGTCGCGCCCGAGCTCCGAGACGAATCGAAGAACGGCCAGTGATTCCGGGCCGCGATTGACCAGATCGCCCACCAACCACAATTGGTCCTTGCCCCGCTGAAAGCGAATGTGGCGCAGCAGTTCCTGGAGCTCGCGGAAACAACCCTGAATGTCGCCTATCGCATAGATGGCCACGGACCGGGTCCTCGAAAGATCATTGCAGTGGTTTTCCGGGGAGAGGCTTCTCGCCCGGCGTGCGCGCGGCGCTCAGTGCAGAATATTCGGAATCGACAAGCGGAAAAGCGGGATCTCCGCGTCGAATGACACGCCATCATCCGCCACCATCTGATAGCTTCCTCCCATGGTACCCACCGGTGTCTCGATGAGGGCGGCACTGGTGTACTGGAAGTCTTCACCTGGCGCGAGTCTCGGCTGCTCGCCCACCACGCCTTGGCCGCGGACCTCCTGAACCTTTCCGTCGGCATCGGTGATGGTCCATTGTCGCGTGAGAAGCTGCGCCGGGACGGTGCCCACGTTGCGGATGGTGACCGTGTAGGCGAACACGTACTTGTTGGCATCCGGCTCGGACTCGTCGTCTATGTATACGCTTTGGACCGCAACCTCGATTCTGTAGTCGGGGGTCTGTTCCATCATGCCGCGCATTTGAACCGAATCGCGTAACCCTTGCAAGCGCGTTACGGTCATGTAACGGAAACTGTGCGCGGAAACCGTATTCGTCCTCCTTGCATCCCCTTTGCGCCCCCTTTGCGCTTAGAACGTCGATGACCTGTCACTGTTGCGATGCTGCAGCGCTTCGCTCAGGTGAGCGGTCTCGATGTCGTCCCTGTCCGCCAGATCAGCGATGGTCCGCGCGACCCGCAGCACCCGATGCCGGGCCCGGGCGGAAAGACTCAGGCGTTCGATGGCCCTCGCCAGTAAGCGCGCATCGGTGGGCCCCAGCCGACAGTGGCGCTCCACATCCCTCGCCGCCAGGTATTGATTGGGGCAACCGTTGCGACACAGTTGCCGGTCTCTGGCCTGCTCCACGCGCGCTCGCACGCACGCGCTTTCCGGCTTGCCGGGCAGTTGTGCCGAGGCCATATGATGCCGGGGCACCGGCGGCACCTGGATCTGCATGTCGATGCGGTCGAGCAAGGCCCCGGAAATGCGATTGCGGTAACGCCGCACCTGCTCCGAGCTGCAACGGCAGCGCTCACTGCCGTCGCCCAGATGCCCGCAGGGGCATGGGTTCATGGCCGCCACCAGCTGGAAGCGCGCCGGGAACACACAATGGTGCGCGGCCCGTGCGATGCTGACCATGCCCGACTCCAGCGGCTCGCGCAGAACTTCCAGCACCCGGCGGTCGAATTCGGGCAATTCGTCCAGAAACAACACGCCGTGATGTGCCAGGGAAATTTCGCCAGGGCGTGGACGGCTGCCGCCGCCCACCAGTGCCACCCCCGACGCCGTGTGATGGGGGGCGCGAAACGCGCGCTTACCCCACTGGTCCAGCCGGAAGGGCCCATCGCTGACCGATAAGACGGTGGCGCATTCCAGCGCTTCGCTCTCGGACATGGGCGGCAGAATGCCGGCGAGGCGGGTCGCCAGCATGGTCTTGCCGGTGCCGGGCGGGCCCACCATCAGAAGGTTGTGTGCGCCGGCTGCGGCGATCTCCAGGACCCGCTTGGCGTGGTACTGGCCGGCGATGTCGCCGAGATCGGTGTCCGGCGCGTGGCACTGAACGGTGATGTCGGGAACGTAGTCATCGATGTTCTTGCCGATGCTCAAATGCCCGTAGACGTCGCGCAGGCTCTCCGCCGGCAGCACCCGGGCATTGCGCGCCAGAGCTGCCTCGTCGGCGTCGGCACGGGCCACGATCAGCGCCCGTCCGGCGTCTCTGACCGCCAGGGATGCCGGTAGCACGCCACCGGTGGCCCGCAGGGCGCCGGTGAGCGCCAGCTCACCGATGAACTCGTGGCCGGCGAGAATCAGGCTGGGGGCTTGCCCGCTGGCGACCAGAATGCCGATGGCAATGGGCAGGTCGAAGCGCCCGCCTTCCTTGGGAAGATCCGCGGGCGCAAGATTGACCGTGATGCGCCCGGAAGGAAACTCGAAGCCGCTGTTCATCAACGCGCCGCGCACCCGGTCCCGGCTCTCCCTGACGGTGGCCGCCGGCAGTCCGACCAGGGTCCAGCGCGGCAATCCGCCGGTGAGATGCACTTCCACGGTTACCAGCGGAGCCTCGATGCCGATGCGCGCACGCCCGAACACGACTGCGAGAGACCTGTCCCCGGGGCCGGTTTCCATGCCACCACGCTAAGCGCGGGCGGCCTTCAGGCCCAGAGTCAATCGGCGCGGGTTTTGTGCGCCTTCAGCCTGGCGGCTAGGGGGTGGGCGGCTGTTGATCCCCGTCAACGGCGCCCTCGAGCTCGGCGACCTTCGCTTCCAGCGCCGTCAACTTCTCCCGGGTGCGTGCCAGAACGGCAGATTGCACATCGAATTCTTCCCGGGATACGAGATCCATGCGCGCCAACGCCACCGACAGGGTAGCGTGGAGGTTGTTGCGCAGGTCTTCGTGGAGCTGGCCGAAACCGGCCGGCAAGCTGTCGGCAACCCTGGAGACCAGCGCATCGAGGCTCTTGGGATCGATCATGATGGCAATCGCCGGATTGGCACGCATCCGGTGCCGATAGTCATCATTTAGCCCGAGCTCGGGCCGTGGCACAAGCGCGATCCGCGACACCGAGGCCCGGGAAGGGGCGGAACGGCATTCCCGCGGACCACCCCGAAAATGCCAAACACTTCCTACTATGCGCGCAAAAAAGTCTTGCACCGTCGTTCCGTCCCCGTCGCCACCCCTATCCAAAGTCGCGGAGGATACCTAAAATACGAGATTGACCGGTAAGCTGGCGGCCGGAGCTTTCAAACTCGCCCGCAGACGAGGTTCGAGATGCCCGGGAAACTCCTCGACAAGGCAGTCCTGAAGACGTTGGTTCCGCCCCAATCGCTGAACCACGACAACTTTCTGGAGCTGGCACAGAAGGCGGTGATTGAAACCGTGCTTGCGGGTCGTGACGTTTTCAAGAAGGGCGATATGGACCGCAAGACGGTGTACCTGCTGGAAGGCGACCTGGAACTTCGCAACGACACCGGTATAGCCGGCGTTCTACGCGGCGGCAGCAAGGAATCCAAGCACCCCATCGCCAATCAGCAACCGCGCCAGGTGACCGCCAGGGCCAAGAGCAAGGTCACGGTGGTCCGCTTCGATACCGATCTGCTGGATATTCTGCTCACCTGGGATCAGCTCTCCGGCATCGAGGTGAGCGATATTTCCATGGACGGGGGTCCCTCCGGTGCCGTCGACGCCGGCACCAGCGGCGATTGGATGACGCGCATTCTGCAATCCAAGGCCTTCCTGCAGATTCCCCCAGCGAACATCCAGCATATGTTCATGCGCCTGCACGAGATGCCGGTCAAGGCCAACCAGGTGATCGTGAAGCAGGGCGGCGAGGGGGACTATTACTACATCATCTGCCACGGCAAGTGTAAGGTCTCGCGCGCGTCTTCCTCCGGGTCTCGGGTAACGCTTGCGCAGCTGGGCGATGGCGATGCCTTCGGGGAAGAGGCGCTGCTTTCCGAGGGCAAACGCAATGCCACCGTGATCATGGAAAGCGACGGGTTGCTCATGCGCCTGTCGAAGACCGACTTCAATGAACTGCTCAAGGAGCCGATGCTCAAGGAAGTGGATCTCGAGCAGGCCAAGGCCATGGTCAGGCAGGGTGCGATTCTCATCGACGTGCGCATGGAGAGTGAGCACAAGGCCGGCAGTATCAAGGGCAGCATCAACATACCGTTGTTCATGCTGCGGCTGAAATCCGAGGGCTTCGATTCCAGCAAGAGGTACATCTGTTATTGTGAGACCGGCCGGCGCAGTCAAGCCGCGGCCTACATCATGAGCGAGGCGGGTTTCGACAGCCACGTGCTCAAGGGCGGGCTGCAGGCTATCACCCAATCTCAGGCCCAGGGTCAGTCTCAGGGCGGTTAGGCGACATCGACCCCGGAACATCCGCGCCCGACGATCGCTATGCGGTCATGGGCCATCCCATCTCCCACAGCAAGTCACCCTTCATTCACGCCGCGTTTGCCGCGCAGACCGGCGAGCGGCTCCGCTACGAGGCGATTTGCGTGGAGCCCGGCACATTTTCTGAAGCGGTGGCGGCATTCCAGGATGCCGGTGGCCGGGGACTCAATGTGACGCTGCCGTTCAAGGAAGAGGCGTTCGCCATCGCAGAGACCGCGAGTAAGCGGGCCCGGCTTGCCGGCGCCGCCAACACCCTGTGCTTCGACGAGGCCGGCAAGCGGCAGGCCGACAATACCGATGGTGTCGGTCTGGTACGGGATCTTCGCGACAATCACGGTATCGCGCTGCAAGGGCTGCGCCTGCTGCTGCTGGGTGCGGGCGGCGCGGCGCGTGGCGTCGTCGCACCGTTGCTGGCGGAAAAACCGCAGTCCCTGGCCATCGCCAACCGTACCCATGAGCGTGCCGTCGAGCTCGCGCGTCGCTTCCAAACCATCGGTCCCGTATCGGCGCTTGCCCTGGGTGCGGTGCAGGGTCGTGAGTTCGATGTGCTGATCAACGCCACATCCGCCAGTCTGCACGATCAGGTTCCCCACATCCCGGTCTCGGCGGTGGCCAGAGGCGGGTGCTGCTACGACTTGATGTATGCCGCTGAGCCGACGCCCTTCATGCGCTGGGCGCGGGGCTCGGCCGGGGATTGCAACGTGGACGGCACCGGCATGCTGGTGGAGCAGGCCGCCGAGGCGTTCTTCCTGTGGCGCGGCGTGCGTCCCCGCACCCGCCCGGTGATCACGGCGTTGCGCGAGCTGCTCGCGGGCTCTTGAATGGGGACAGATCTCTTTAAGAGGAATCGACAAAAGTGTCTACCCGACAGGTAGATAGGGGCATTCTTTTCATCCAGTCTGTGAGCTTATGCACATAAGTGGGGCTGGGCCGGAGGCTGCCTCGGCCGGCGTCGGCGGAGCCCCTTGGCGGACCATTGAAACATGTGTAAGTCATTGTTTTGTCGAGAAATAGGGTGGATCGGCTAAATTGTGACCAATTCGTCACAAAGCCTAGATGGATAAGCTCCAGGGGCCATTTCTCGCAAATTTTCCACAACCTTATCCACAGAATCTGTGTACAAGTCGCTGGCGCAGCTCCCGCCTGTCGCAGCCCCTTTCAGTCCCGGGTTGCGGCGTTGTGCACCGCCTTGGCCAGGGCCGCGAAAGCGGCCACATCCAGGGTCTCGGGCCGCGCATTCGGGTCGATTCCCAGATCCTCCAGGGCACTTTCGCTCAATTGCCCGCGCAAGCCGTTGCGCAGGGTCTTGCGGCGCTGGGAAAACAAATGCGACACCAGGCGCCGGAAGGTGGGCAGATCCGCCGGCTGTACCTGGGGCTCGCGGCGCACCCGCAGGCGCACCATGGCCGATGTAACCCGCGGCGCCGGGCGAAAAGCTCCAGCACCCACATCGAACAGCTTCTCGCTCTCGCACGCGAGTCCCACCATGACCGTGAGCCGGCCGTAGTTGCCGCCGCCCGGCGGGGCGATCAACCGCTCCACCACCTCACGCTGCAGTAAGAAATGCATGTCGGCGATGATCGGCGCCTGTTCCAGCAGGTGAAACAGCAGGGGCGTCGAGATGTTGTAGGGCAGATTGCCCACCACCCGCAGCCTCTCGCCCGGAGACACCAGCTGCCGGAAATCAAAGCGCAGAGCATCGCCTGTGTGGACCCTGAGTCTCTGGTCGTCCTGGTACTCGGTCTGCAACCTTGCCGCCAGGTCCCGGTCCAGCTCGATGACATCGAGGCTTCCGCAGGATTTCAACAGCCCGGCCGTAAGAGCCCCCAGGCCGGGGCCGATTTCCACCACCCGCTGGCCGGGCTTCGCGCCGATAGCGCGCACGATTCGTTCCGCTACGAAATCGTCGTGGAGAAAATGCTGGCCGAAGCGTTTGCGCGGTCGATGGGTGCCCACCGAGATGTCCTCACTCGTCGAGACGGTACTCGATGTACGCCTCGTCGCGAATTTGCCGAAACCAGTTTTGCAGCTCCTCGTCGACTTTGCGCTTGCGCAGCGCTTCGGAGGCCTTGGCCCGCTTTACTTCCTCGGTGCTGTCGCGATCACGGCGGCCGAGCACCTGTACGATGTGCCATCCGAACTGCGTTTCGAAGGGCTGGCTGATTTCATCGGTGGACAGCGCGTCCATGGCCTTCTCGAACGGCGGTATGGTGTCGCCCGGGCTCAGCCAGCCCAGATCTCCGCCCTTCACGGCAGATCCTGCATCGCCGGAATTGGCCCGGGCAAGCTCGTTGAAGTCGGCGCCGCCGGCGATTCGGGAACGAAGCACAGTCAACCGGGAACGCACCTGTTTACTGCTGATGATTTCGGTGGTCTTGATGAGAATGTGGCGGGCGTGGGTCTGGCTGATGACATGACGTTCTGCGCCGCGAATATCAATCAGCTTGATAATGTGGAAACCGCTGGAGCTGCGCACGACTTCGGAGATCTCACCCTTGTCCAGCTTCGGTACGACGTTCTCGAACAGCGTCGGCAGCTCCTCGGCTCTGCGCCAACCCAGATCGCCGCCTTCCAGTGCCTGTCTGCCGTCGGACTGGGCGGCTGCGGTGCGGCCGAAATTGGCGCCGGCGTTCAGCAGGGCGACAATGTCCTCGGCCTCGTCCTTGGCCTCGGCCAGCTGTTCCGGCGAGGCGCCGTCGGGAACCGCGATGAGAATGTGCCCGACGCGATACTCGGGATTGTTCCCGCCCTGCTTCTCCCGGGTCGCCAGGTAGTTGTCGATGTCCCGATCGGTGACCTGGACCCGATCCTGGACCTGACGCTGTTGCACCCGGCCCTTGATGAGCTCGCTGCGGATCTCTTCGCGGAAAGCGGCGAAGTTGTAGCCATCGCGGGCGAGTATGTCACGGAATTCGCGCAGGCTCAGGTTGTTCTGCCGGGCGATATCCGCGATCTGCCGATTGAGGGCCTCGTCGTCCACACGAATTCCCGTGAGAGCTCCGATCTGCATTTGAAGGCGATCGAGAATCAGCTGCTCGAGCACCTGCTTCTCCAGAACGTCCTTGGGAGGTGCGGGAACGCCGGCGTTTTCCAGCTGTTCGACGACGGTTTGCAGGCGCGCCTGCATTTCGCTGTAGACGATGACGTCGTCGTTGACCACCGCCACGATCCGGTCGATCTCGATGATCTCCGGCGCTGCCTGGGATTGCGCGCCAGCCGGTGAGGCCAGGGAAAGGCCGGCCATCAGGGCGGCCGCGGGAAATTTGCTGAAAAGCTTCAAAAGTCGTTCTCGTACCCAGGGATGCTGCGCTCCAGGAAATCGACGGTACTGCGTCCGACCCCCGCCAATCCCTTGAATTCGAGCTGGAAGAAAAACGCGTTGCTTGTCTGGGTGCCGCTCAAGTACCTGCGTATCACGGTGCGGAACGCCCAGCAACAGCTTTCGTATTCTATGCCACCGAAAGCCTCGACGGTCTTGTCCTGCTGCAGAGAGTAAGCCCAGCGGCCGACAAAACGCCAGTCCCTGACGATGGGCCAGGCCATGGACATGTCGGTTTGCTCGAAGTTGTCGCGTGCAAAGCTGTAGGAGAGATTGACCACCCGCCGGGGATCGGGTTGAAAGCGCAAGCCGGCATTGTTTCTGACTATCTGGTCTTCACCGATATCCCACTGTATGCCGGTAAAGATTTGCCATTGGCGGGCCACCGTGGCGGTGAGATCCACGACCAGGGGAGAGGCGTTCGATGTGGCGACGGGTTCATTGGGCAGAGTCACCTCGCGATCACGGAAATAGCGAATCTGGCCGACATTGAGACGCAGATACTCTTCGCCGGTGCCGCTGGCAAGCAATCGCGATGTCAACGCGATGCTCAGTTGATTCGCATCACCCACCCGATCGGCGCCGCTGAAGCGGTTCTCGCTGAACAATTGGGAATAGTCGAAGCTGAAGGTGCCGGTGTCGAAAACCGGCAGGTCGTCTTGGTTCTTGAAGGGCACGTAGAGGTAAAAGAGCCGCGGCTCCAGGGTCTGCAGGAATCCGCGTTTGCCGAATGACCAGTCCCGCTCGAAGAATAAGCCGGCGTCCAGGCTGGCGGTGGGAATGGTGCGCGTGAGGCTGCTGGACTGCCCGGGCGCGGTGTTCTCCAGGTCGTAGTTGGTGAGGCGCACGCTTGCCTTGGGCACGATGAACCAGGCGGCGTCGCGCCACTGGTAGCTCAGGGTCGGCATCAGATCCGCGCGTTGCCCGGTGACGCCGTTGTCGCGGTCGAAGTTGACGAACTCTCCGTGGCCTCCCGGGTTGAATTTCCGATTTCGCCGTCGCTCGACGGCGGAAACGAGAAACTGGGGAAGGCGCTTGTAGGGACGATTCTCCGGGGCGATGGTGGTGTCCAGGGTCTGAAAAGCCTGGGCCCGCGCGACGGCGGTCCAGCCGTTTCCGGCGTAGTTGATATCTCCGGTTTGCTCCAGAAAGCTTTGGCTCGCGATTGCCAGATTGGTTCCCAGGTCCGTGAAGTAGTCCCTGTCCGAGACCCAGTTGTAGTTGACGTTGCTGCTCCAGCCGCGCGCGAACGCGCCGCCGTGCTTGTAGCGGAATGCGCCACGGTATCCGTCGAACTCCCGGTCGTCGTGCAGGTACTCTCCGGCCACCAGGCCGCCGCCGAGGCCGGTGAGATAGCGGTACTCGCCCTGGAGCTGCAGGCCGCGCTTCGTCATCAGGCGCCCGGCCAGGGTGGCGTCGTGGTTGGGGGCGATATTGAAGTAATAGGGAATCGTCAAATCGAAGCCAGTGGAGTTGGCGATGCGTACATTGGGTATCAGCAGGCCGGACTTGCGCTTGTTGCTCAGAGGAAAGGTCGCATAGGGTGTGTAGAAGACGGGGACGTCGCCGATCTCCAGCCACACGCCGTAGGCGGTGCCCACGTCCTCGTTGAAATCCAGCTCGAGCTCCTTCGCGTGGAGCTTCCAGGTGTTGGAGCCGGGATTACAGGTGGTGTAATCAGCATCGTTGAAGGTGACGATGTTCTCGCCGGTGACTATCACGTCGCCGGCTTCGCCGCGGCTGTGGGTGTCGAGGAAGATGTAGCTCGCGCCGCTGAGCTTGGTGGTGTCGGCCTGCAGGTCGATATGGGCCTGGTCGCCGGATGCATAGGCGCCATCGTCCCAGAATCGCACATTGCCCTGAACGTCGATGAGCTCTGCGGCCTCGTCGTACTCGAGATGGTCGGCCGTCAGTTGCCGGGTGCCACGCTGCACCTCCACATTGCCGCTCAATTTCGAGATGCCGCCCTCCTGCATGTTGGCCACGTCACCAGAAACTTCGACGGTTTGCGCATCCGCGGGCGAGGTTGCAAACACCGGTCGGGGGGGAAGCTGCAGGACGTTGCCGCATTGGGCCCAATCTCCCTCGGCAGCGCGCGACGGGTGCTGCCAGAGCAGCGCGATCAGACCGCTGATGGTGATTGCCAGGGGAATTGAGAAATAGCGTCTCGACCGCTTATTCACAAAGTTTGTTCTCGGCGAGAGCGAGGCGTGCCAACCATCGCATAGAAACTACTGGTTTCAAAGTCCGCGGGGTCGATTGCAATCTTTCGGGGCAATCTCGACTCCGGTTCAATCGCGACTGGCCTGTTGCCAATCCAGGGTCTGGCCGATGACGATATCGCTGAGCGCCGTGATGTGATCCCGGCGGTGGTTGAGAGCCGGAATATAGTGCAGGGGATTCGCCGCCCCAGCTTTGAAACAGAGCGGCGGCGCGCATGCCGATTTCCTCCAGGGTCTCCAGGCAGTCCGCCGAGAAGCCCGGGCACAGCACGTGGACCCTGCGCACACCGGACTGCGCCCATTCGCGCAGCAGGTTCTCCGTATAGGGTTGCAGCCAACGTTCACGCCCGACCCGGGATTGGAAGGCCAGGGCCCAGTTTTCCGGTGCCTCCTGGAGGCGGGCTGCCACCAGGCGGGCAGTTTCCAGACACTGATCGTAGTAAGGATCGCCGGCGTCGCAGTATCGCTGGGGCAGTCCGTGGAAGGACATCAGCAGCCGCCCATCCCGGCCGTGCTGGTCCCGGTGGTCGCGCACCGTCTGCGCCAGGGCGTCGATGTATCCGGGATGATCGTGATAGCGGGACACCACGCGCAGCTCCGGCAGCCGGCGTTCGGTACTCAGGGCCTTCAGCAGAGCATCGTAAGTGGACCCGGTGGTAGTGGCGGAGTACTGGGGATAAAGAGGCAGCACCAGCACCCGGCGTGCGCCCCAGTCCTGCAAGCTCTTCAGGGCAGCGGCAATGGAGGGACTTCCATAGCGCATTCCCAGTGCCACCTTCACTCTTCCCTGCCAGCGCTCCGTCAGGGCACTCTCCAGGGCGGCCGCCTGGCGCTTGGCGTTGACCAGCAGCGGCGAGCCGTGCTCGGTCCAGATCTTCCGGTAGGCGGCCGCCGAGCGGCGCGGACGCAGGCGCAGGATGACGCCGTGCAGAACCGGTAGCCACAGCCAACGGGGCAGCTCCACCACTCTGGGGTCGGACAGGAACTCGGCCAGGTAGCGGCGCACGGCTGCGGTGGTAGGCGCCGCCGGCGTGCCCAGATTGGTAATCAGCACGCCGCTGGCTTGTGCGTCCTCTCGCGCGGCCTGCGGGTCTTTCTGGGATGGGCTCGGGTTCGTATACAATGGCGAATCTCGTCACTGGTGGCTGGCCGGTGCGGCGTCGCTACCGCCCAGCGGCACACGACACCCGAATCCGGCGGCAAACACAAGCCTGGCTGATGTTTGCGACGACATACCGAGAATAGTCTCCGGGAAAAGAAAATGAGCAGCCACCAGCATGCCACCTCGCAAGCGGCCCGGGCGCGGGATCTGATCAGCGTCGATCAGGCGCGTGACTTCATGCTGGCGCGGGCGCGCGCCCTGGAGGAGACCGAGCGCGTGCCCCTGACCGAAGCTCTCGGACGTGTGCTGGCCGCTGCCGTAACTTCTCCCATCCATGTGCCCGGTCATGCCAACAGCTCCATGGACGGCTACGCGGTACGCGCCGCCGACGTGAGCGGCCATGGGCAGGCGTCGTTGCGGATCACCCAGCGTATCGCGGCGGGTGAGATGGGCGTGCCGCTGGCGGCCGGGGAGGCGGCGCGCATTTTCCCCGGCGCGCCCCTGCCCGAGGGTGCCGACGCGGTGGTCATCCAGGAAGACTGCCAACAGGAAGGCGATCAGGTGTGCTTTCATGGCCCGGTGGCCGCTGGCGACAACGTCCGCCCGCGGGGCAACGATGTGGTTGCCGGTCACCAGGTGCTGGCGGCGGGGACCCGTCTGCGCCCCCAGGAACTGGGACTGGCAGCGTCGGTGGGTCTGGCCCAATTGGACGTGGTGGGGCGCCTGCGGGTGGCGATTTTCTCCAGCGGCGACGAGCTGGTGCAGCCCGGCGAGCCGCTGGCAGCCGGTGCCATCTACAACTCCAATCGCTACATCCTGCGCGGGCTGCTGTCGGCGCTGGGCTGCGAAACCATCGATCTGGGCAGCGTCGAGGACAGCCTCGCCGCCACCGAGGCGGCCCTGCTGGAGGCTGCCGCCAAAGCCCATGTGGTCGTTACCAGCGGCGGCATGTCGGTGGGTGACGAGGACCATGTGAAGCAGGCGGTGGAACGGGTCGGGGAGCTGGAGATGTGGCGGGTTGCGGTCAAGCCCGGCAAGCCGCTGGCCTATGGGCGCATCGGCGCGGCGGACTTCATCGGTTTGCCGGGAAACCCGGTTTCCACCCTGCTGACGTTCTGCCTGTTCGTGCGCCCGTTTCTGCTCCGTCGTCAGGGAGTGAGCCAGGTGCTCGGCAAAGCGCTGTCGGTGCCTGCGGCATTCCGCTGGCCGCGGCCGGGCCGCCGGCGCGAGTATTTGCGCGCGCGCCTGGAGCAGGGCAGCGACGGCGTCGCCGTGAACATTTATTCGAAGCAGGGGTCCGATGTGCTGACTTCCACGGTGTGGGCCGATGGCCTGGTGGAGGTCGGGGAAGGTGAAACCATCGAGCCCGGCGACCTGGTGCCCTATTATTCTTTTGCCGAGTTGCTTTTCTGAACCGGCAAGCCACCCCCATGAGCACCCAATCCGGCATCCGCGTGCAACGAGAAGCCTTCGACGTGGCGGCCGTCATCGACGGCCTGAGTGCTGACAATCCCGCCGTCGGCGCCATCGCCAGCTTCATCGGCCTGGTGCGTGATCTCAATGACGGCGCGCCGGTGACCAGCATGACCCTGGAGCACTATCCGGGCATGACGGAGAAGGCGTTGCAGGCCATCGTCAGCGAGGCGAACAAGCGCTGGGATCTCATCGACGTGGCCGTGGTGCACCGGGTGGGCGAGCTGCATCCCACGGATGCCATCGTGCTGGTGGCCGTGGCCAGCGCCCACCGCAGAGATGCCTTCCAGGCCTGCGAGTTCATCATGGATTTCTTGAAGACCCGGGCACCCTTCTGGAAGAAGGAAGAAAATTCCCAAGAGGCAAAATGGGTGGCGTCCCGGGCCAGCGATGCACGGGCCGCCAAGCGCTGGAAGACCTGATCCCCCGCTCAATTGGTGCAAAGCACAAAAATGTGTTGACAGCGGGATCCGGGAAGGTTATGTTGCATTGCACCAATTGATGCATCGCACAATTAATCCGAATTTTCAACGATTTGCCCACCGGGTGGGCAGCAGAGGTAACAAACATGGACAAGTCAGTAAGTAATGTCTTCGAGAACGTCACCGAGGCCCACAAGAAGGCGGTGGACGCCCTCATGGGTTTCAACCAGATCGCCGTGCGCACCCAGGGCCTGCTGGCCGGACAGCACCTGGCGGCCATGGAGCGGTTTTTCGACGCCGGCAGCAGGAATCTGCAGCTGGTCAGCGAGTCCCGTGATCCCAAGGAGCTGATGGCGCGTCAGACCGAAGTTGCCGTGGAGCTGGGCGAGAAGCTGGTGGCAGTGGCCCAGGAGGCCATGGACATCCAGGCCCAGGCCCGTGACGAGGTCGCGTCGCTGGTGGAGGATGGCATGAAGGCCGTCAACGTCCCCACCGTTGCCACCGTCCCCACCGTTGCCAGGACCACCAAGACTGCCAAGAAGGCTGCTTGAGTGTCGAGGGGACAGATTTTAATCTGTCCCCTTGGTCTCAGACCGGCACGATCTACGTCTTTGTCTCCCCCCTGACTCAGGCAAATTGAAAAGGGCGCCACTGGCGCCTTTTTTTATTGTTTCGGCCTCCGAACCAAAGGGGACAGATTAAAATCTGTCCCCTCGTCCCCCCCACCTCAATACATATGCTGCCCACCATTGATCGACATGGTCGACCCGGTAACGAAGCCCGCCTCATCGGCCACTAAGAACAGCACGCCGCGGGCGATCTCATTGGCATGGCCGAGCCGGCCCACGGGAATGCCGGAGATGATCTTCTCCAGCACCTTCTCCGGCACCGCGCGCACCATGTCGGTGTCGATGTAGCCGGGGGCGATGGCGTTCACCGTAATGCCCTTGGCGGCGCCTTCCTGGGCCAGAGCCTTGGTGAATCCGTGGATCCCCGACTTGGCCGCGGCGTAGTTCACCTGACCGTACTGACCGGCCTGGCCGTTCACCGAGCCGATGTTGACGATGCGTCCGAAGCCACGCTCGCGCATGCCGGCGATGACGCAATGGCACATGTTGAAACACGAGCTCAGGTTGGTCTGGATGACAGTGTTCCACTGCTCGAAGGACATACGGTGCAGGGTGCCGTCCCTGGTGATGCCGGCGTTGTTGACCAGAACATCCACCGGGCCCAGGTCGGCGACAATTTTCTCCACCGATTCGGCGCATTGCCCGTAGTCGGAGACGTCGAACTTGTAGGCCGGGATGCCGGTCTTCTCGGTGAAGCGTTGGGCCGCTTCGTCGTTCCCGGCGTAGGTTGCCGCGACCTTGTATCCGGCATCGTTCAATCCCACCGAGATGGCTTCGCCGATACCCCGGGTGCCGCCGGTGACAATTGCTACGCGTGACATGATTGTTGCTCCTTACTCCCTGGGAGTGATTTGTTTTTTGACTGACTCAATTGCGCTCCACGCACATGGCGATACCCATGCCGCCACCGATGCAAAGGGTGGCGAGGCCCTTCTTGGCATCCCGCTGCTGCATGCCGTAGAGGAGCGTGATCAGCACCCGCGCTCCGGACGCACCCACCGGGTGTCCCAGGGCGATGGCGCCGCCTTTGACGTTGACCTTTTCCGTATCCCAGCCGAGATCCTTGTTGACCGCGCAAGCCTGGGCGGCGAACGCTTCGTTGGCCTCGATGAGATCCAGATCGCCGATACTCCAGCCGGCCTTCTCCAGGGCGGCGCGGCTGGCGGGGATCGGGCCGCTGCCCATGATGGCCGGGTCCACGCCCGCCGTCGCCCAGGCGACGATGCGCGCCAAGGGCGTGACGCCGCGTTTTTCTGCTTCCGCTGCGCTCATCAGCACCAGCGCCGCGCCGCCGTCGTTGATGCCCGAAGCGTTGCCGGCGGTGACCGTGCCCTCCTTGTCGAAGGCCGGGCGCAGTCCCGCCAGGCTCTCCGCGGTGGTGCCGTGCTTGGGATATTCATCGGCGGAGACCACCGTCTCGCCGCGCCGGGATTTGATGGTCACCGGCGTCAGCTCGGCGTCGAAGTCACCGGCCTTCTGAGCTTTCTCGGCCTTCTGCTGGGAGTGGGCGGCGAAGGCGTCCTGCTCTTCACGGGTAATCTGCCACTTCTCGGCCACGTTCTCGGCGGTGTTGCCCATGTGGTAGCCGTTGAAGGCATCCCACAGGCCGTCCTTGATCATGGTGTCCACGAGCTTGGTGTCGCCCAGCTTCTGGCCGTTGCGCAAGTGCACGCAGTGGGGTGCCTGGCTCATATTCTCCTGGCCGCCGGCCACCACCACCTGGCTGTCGCCGACCTTGATGGCCTGGTAACCCAGGGCCACGGCGCGCAGGCCCGAGCCGCACAGCTGGTTGATGTTGTAGGCGGTTTTTTCCACCGGAATGCCGGCGGCCACTGCCGCCTGGCGCGCCGGGTTCTGGCCCGCGCCGGCGGTGAGAATCTGGCCCATGATGACTTCGCTGACGTCCTCGGGACTGACGCCGGCGCGCTTCAGCGCCTCGACAATGGCCACTTCACCGAGGTAGGAAGCGCTTACCGACGACAGGGCGCCGTTGAAGGCGCCGATGGGGGTGCGGGCCGCGGATGCGATGACGATGTCGTTCATTGTTGGATCCCCTCCATGAGGCATGAATGTCATTTGGCTGGTGACATTATACGGTCAAAATGGTGCGTTGCAACATAAGTCCAGCCTGGGCTTTTTCAGGCGGACGCGGTCAGACTTTGCGCCAGAATATCCAGTCCCCGCTCCAGTTCCTGTTCTTCGATGGTGAGCGCCGGTGCCAGGGTGAGGATGCGTCCCATGGAAATCTTGAAGCTCAAACCCCGGGCCAGACACCGGTACATGAGCGTCTCGGCCAGGGGCGCTGCGCCGCTGTCGCTCTCGGCTGCCAACTCCACGCCCAGCAACAGGCCGATGCCGCGCACCTCGCGAATGCGCCCATCACCATCGGCAATTTCCCGCAGCCGCGTGACTGCCCGCTGGCCGAGCACTTGCGCCCGCGCCAGCAGACCCTCCTCTTCGATGACCTCCAGGGTGGCGAGGCCGGCGGCGCAACCCACCGGGCTCTTCTCGTGGGTGTAGTGGCCTAGAGCGCGATCCGGCGACACGTCCAATGCTTCGCGCACGATGAGCGCGGCCAGGGGGTAGACACCGCCGCCCAGACCTTTGCCGATGACCAGCATGTCCGGCACCACGTCATAGTGCTCGCAGGCGAACATGGTACCGGTGCGGCCCAGCGCGGTGGGGATTTCATCCAGTATCAACAGGGCACCGTGGCGGTCGCAGGCTTCGCGCACCATGGGCCAGTAATCCCGGGGCGGCACGTAGGGTGTGGAGCGCACGGTCTCCGAGATCACCGCCGCCACATCGCCTTCCTTCTCGAGCACGTAGTCCACGTAGCGCGCACACTTGAGATTGCAGCGCGTGCCGCACTCGAAGGGGCAGTGCATGGGGTCCGGCGGCGGAACGTGCTCGGTGCCGGGCAACAGCGGACCGATGTTCTGCCGGAACAGGGATTCGCCGCCGATGGACACGGCGTCCAGGGAAGCGCCGTGAAAAGAATCCCACATGGACACGGTCTTGTGGCGGCCGGTGGCGGCGCGCGCCACCTTCAGGGCCATGCCCATGGCATTGGTGCCGCCGGGTGCGAACAGTACCTTGGCAAGATCCCCCGGTGCCAGCTCGGCGAGCTTTTGCGCAAGCCGGATGGCGGTCACGTTGGTATAGCGGCGGGTGCAGAAGGGCAGCTCGTCGAGTTGACGCTTCACCGCCGCCACCACCCGCGGGTGGCCGAAGCCCACCTGATGGACGCTGTTGCCGTGAAAATCCAGAATCCGCCGGCCATCCAGGTTCTCGATCTCGGCGCCCTCGGCATGGCCGAGCACATCCAGACACGGAGTCGACAGGGATTGGTGCAGGAATACATCGGCGTCCGCGTCCAGCCAGGCGCGGCTTTCGGCCGACACGTGCCGTTCCTGCCAGGCCGCCCGTTGCCGGGAGAGATTGGATTCACCCTCGGAGAGCAGGCCCGGGCTGGCGGCGCTTTCTTTGGTCTTCTGCGAGGACTTCGTCATGGGCGCGAGGTTCTTGTTCGACGGCGGCGGGTGCGAGGCAACGCGGCGCGGATGGTAGATTACGGGCCTGCCCGGCAAAGCAGGAAGATTTTTTGCAAGACTACACCCTCGAACCCCAGGATACACGGCATCGCCGGCGGGCATCCGGCGGCGCCCGGGGCGCTATTCACCCGGCCCCATGAGCGAGGCGGAAACCGTTCTGGTGACCGGCGCCACGGGCACCGTGGGCAGTGTCGTGGCACGCTTGCTGGCCGACGACGGTGTCCCGGTGCGCGCCGTGTCCCGGCGTGGCCTGTCGCCGGATCCCGAGGCCAACGGCATCGACGCTCGGGCCGTCGACCTGCGCGACCGCCAAGACGTGGCGCAGGCACTGATTGGCGTGCAACGGGTGTTTCTCGCCACGCCTCTGGAAGAGGATATGGCCGCGGTGGCGGCCCGGGTGGTGGAGCAGGCGCGCCGCGCCGGTGTCGAACAGATAGTGCGGCTGTCGGCCTTCGGCGCCGGCGACGGCGTGACGCGATTGGCGGTGATTCACAGGCACACCGAAGAGTGTTTGCGCGCCAGCGGTATTCCCTGGGTGTCTTTGCGGCCCAACGCGTTCATGCAGAACACCATCAACGATTTTGCCCACGGCATTCGCCGTCACAACTGCTTTCGCGCGCCCCAGGGCGGCGGCCGGGTGAGCATCATCGATGCCAGAGACATCGCCGCGGTGGCTGCGCGCTTGTTGACGCAATCGCCGCCGGTCACCGGAGTCTTCGATCTCACCGGACCGGAAGCGCTCTCCAATCACGACTTAGCCGCCGTGCTCAGCCGCGTGCTGGGACGTACCGTGGACTACCTGGACACGCCCCCCGGCGAGACCCGCGCGACACTGCACGCTGCAGGATTGTCTCCGTGGCTCACGGACATCGTTATGGAACTCTACGCTTTGAGTGCCCGGGGCGGCGCGGCCCGGGTCAGCGCGCAGGTGTCGGAATTGCTCGGACGCCCGCCCATCGCCTTCCAACAGTTTGCCGCCGAGCACGCCGATGCATTTCGTTGACCGTCGGTGGGTGATCACTCACCCGGTGGGGCCGGCAGTGGACTCTTGCTCATGCCGATGCGGCCGATGCCCGGTAGCTTGACAGCCGGGTGCAGCAGGTCGACGCCGAAGTTCAAGGCGAGAATATTGAACTCCAAGCCTTCCTCCCTGGCAATGGTGACTCCCAGAAGACCGTAGAGGGAGATCTGCCCACCGGTGCCGCTGGGCGCGCTCTCGACGATACTGCCGTTGGTGAGGAAGTCCTTGCCGATGGCAGTGGCGGGCAGATCCATGGCCAGCTCCGGCACTTCGCGTCCCACGTGGGCGGTGAAGGTATTGCTGTTGGGGCCGGGCCATAAACCGTACTCGCGATCGTAGGGGTAGCTCGCCACCGCCGCTTCGATGCGCGGAATGGCGGCCGCCGCCCGCTCGCCGCGTAGATCCACGAGCAGCTCGGGACGGCTCCCGTACCACAGGCGATCCGGAATATCCGGCGTCGAGATCACCACCGGCAAGTCATGGTGCCGTCTCCAGCCGATCACCTGGTGCACGGTATAGTACGCGGCACCGCGGGGCTTGGTGGCGATCCAGGTGTGCACGGCCAGGGCGCCGCGCCAGTTGAAGGCGCGCGCCGCGTAGACTTGTACCACCGCTTGCGGCGTGGCGAGCGGATCCGGTGCCACCCCGGCACTGGATCGATCCGCCGTTTGCCAATCCTGACTCATGCTCACGTTGCCACAGGAGACCGCCAATATCGGGCCCGCCAGCAACGCAGCCAAGACCATCGCTGAACGCTTTAGCCACCTCATGCGTGCGCTCCGAGAATCGTTCCCGTTGTTAGACCGCGCTTACAGCCGTCCCGTTCCGCCTTCACGCTTGTGCGCGCCGGCGCAGCTCCGCCAGCAGATCTTCGCCGATCTCGACGCCGTGTGCGCGCGCCGCGGCGCGGTTGGCGTGGCGCCGTTCGCCGGGCAGGCGCGTGCCCGGCTGGGAAAGCACTTCCGTCGCCAGAGCTTCCACGCGATCCAGAAATGTTGACCCGCCGAACGCCTTCGGATCGATGACCAGGAAGGTTTGCGCGATGCGCGGCGGCGGCCCGTCGGCGGTGAAGAAAGAACTCGCCTCGAAGGCAAAGTTGGCGCCTGCCAGGCCCGCCGTCAACAGCTCCACCATCATCGCCAGGGCCGCGCCCTTGGCTTCACCCATGGGCACCATGGTACCGGCCAACGCCGCGCTTGTGTCGGTGGTGGCACGGCCTTGGGCGTCCAGGGCCCAACCCTCGGGAATAGCCTCGCCGCGTTTGTCCGCCAGCATGATCTTACCCCGGGGCACGGAACTCAGGGACAGATCCACGATGATCGGCGGATGCCCCCGGCGCGGGCAGGCGAAGCTCATGGGATTGGTGCCGAAGCTGCCGCGGGTGCCGCCCCAGGGCGCCATGGCCGCCGGCGTGTTGCTGAACCCCAGAGCCAGCAGCCCGCCATCGGCGACGCCTTCCAGGTGGTAACCGAGGGCACCGCAGTGGTGGGAGTTGCCGATGGAGACCGCTGCGACGCCGGTCTGCCCAGCAACCTCCACGGCCCGCGCCAGGCCCAGCTGAATCGCCGGATAGGCAAAGCCATCGGCAGCATCCACGCGAACGGCTGCCGCAGCGTGCTGTTCCAGCACCGGCGACGCATGACCATCGACCTTTTTGCTGGCTGCCTGGTCGGCATAGAATGGCGCCCGGGAGACGCCATGAGACGCCAGGCCATCGGCGTCCGCGGCTACCAGGGCGGCGGCCACCGCGCGCGCATTGTCTTGGGAGGTATCCGCCGCCATCAGCGCGCCCATGGCCAACTCTTCGAGGGCCTCCAAATCGATCTTACTCATGGGTCTTTCGCGCTACCGTCAGCAAGCCAATGCCTGCCGATTCTATCAGTGACGCCCATGGGTGATGAGAGATCCTTAGCCGCTTCAAATGCTATGGTGTGCGCCAGATGACGGAACTCGTCACCTTCCTGCCATTCGCTGTCCTCGCATTACTCGTCGGAGTCTTCATTGGCTGTGTCGGCATCGGCGGCGTACTGCTGGTCCCCGGCCTGGTCTACCTGGTGGGCATGGATGTGCAGGTCGCCATCGCCACCTGCATGCTCAGCTACCTGTTCAGCGGTGCCGTGGGCGCCGTCGAGTACGCGCGGCGCGGTTCGATCCAGTGGTCCATGGCCCTGTGGTTGTGCGTGGGCGCCATGCCCGGAGCCTACCTGGGCGCGGCCACCGTATCGGTGCTGCCGGCCGGCTTGCTGGAGGCCATCATCGCGGTGCTGGTGCTGTTCTCCGGTATCTACGCCCTGGGCCAACGTGCGCCCGGGGTGGCCCGCGGTGTTCTTCCCGGCGCCGTCGGTCTAGGCGTTGTCGGCGGCGTCACCGGCTTCGGCTCGGCGCTGAGCGGCACCGGCGGGCCGCTGGTGTTGATCCCCATCCTGGTGTGGATGAAGTTCCCGTTGTTGACCGCGTTGGGACTGAGTCAGGTCATCCAGCTGCCCATCGCGGCGTTGGCTTCCGTGGGTAACTTTCAGCACGGCCAGGTAAACGTGACGGCAAGCCTTGCCATCGCCGTGCTGCTGATGGTGGGCGTCGTCGTCGGCGCACGCGCCGCCCATCGTCTTCCCGCGGAATTGCTGAAACGCATCGTCGCCTTCGTGCTGATGGCGGTGGGTGTGGCCATGGTCGTGCGGATCGTCTATGTGACCTTGGCAAGTGCCCAGGCCTGAGCCGGCGAGGGGGGAACAAGCGTGGCCATCGGCCGGTCAAACTACAGGGACATGGCAATGAAAACGATCCACCGAGTGTTAGTTCCGATCTTGTGGCTGGTATCCCTGACGGCTGGCGCCGTAACCGTCGGAGACGCCCACGAGATCGACCGACCGAGTCTGGTAAGCCCGTCGCGTCCATCCGGAAATCACCAGGCGGCGCCCGGCGCTACTCCCATTGACGAGGATGCCGAGGCCATCATGCAACGGGTGCGTGCCGTCATCGAAGAGCTGAAGCGTCAGGGCCCTCCGCCAGTCGACTGCATGGAAGGCTAGCGCCGCCGGTCAGCAACGCGATGGACTCAGGCGCTGCGATACAGCTTCGTCATCACGAACTCCCGGTGTCCCAGCACTTCCGCGCAGGTCAACCGCCCGTTGCAGGTGCGGATCATGACATCGATGAGCGCATCACCGGCGTCGTCGAACGTCATCTCACGGCGCAGTATTCCCGACACGTCCAGATCCACGTGCTCCGACATCTCGCGCGCCGTGCGCGGATTGGCGGTGAGCTTGATGACCGGCTCGATGGGATTGCCGATGACGTTGCCCTGGCCGGTGGGAAACAGATGCACGGCGAAGCCGGCGGCAGCCTGCAGGGTTACGCATTCGGCGGCCGCCGATGAGGTGTCCATGAAATAAAGCCCGGCGCCACTGCCGGGTGCTTCGGCGGGCTCCAGCACGTCGATGAATTTGGTTTTCTTGCCGATCTTTTCCAGGTTGCCGAAGGCTTTCTCCTCGATGGTGGTCAGCCCGCCTTCGATGTTGCCTTTGGTGGGCTGGCTCTCGGAGAGATCGTCCGTTTTGCACTCTTCGATGAACGCGTTGTAGGCAGTCCAGGTCTTCATGAACTTTTCACCGATCTCCGGCGATACCGCGCGCTCCTTGCACACCAGCTCGGCGCCGGTGAGCTCGGAGGTTTCGCCGAAGCAGGTGGTCACGCCCAGGGGATCGAGCTTATCGATGAGGTTACCCACTGTCGGATTGGCGCCGAGCCCGGAGGTGGTGTCGGACTCACCGCATTTCGTCGACACCCACAAATCGGCGATGCCGCACTCCTCGCGCCTGAGCTCCGAAGCATGCTGCAGAAACTGATGGGCTACCCGCGAGGCGGACGCAATGGTATTGATATCGCCGTTGCGCTCGATGGAAAAGCCCTGCACCGGCTTGCCGGTGGCGGCGATGCCGTCGACCACGCGGCCGGTCCAGCCGGGTTCGATGCCGATAACCACCACCGCGGCCACGTTGGGGTTGCAGCCGGTGCCGATGAGGGTGCGAAAGTGCAGTTGCAGATCCTCACCGAACTGCAGCCGCCCGTAGTGGTGGGGCAACGCCAGCGTGCCTTTGATATTGTTGGCAACCGCCAGACAGGCGGCGTTGGACAAATCATCCAGAGGCAGAATGATCACATGATTGCGGATACCGACCCGGCCGTTCTCCCGGCGATAGCCCCAGATGGATTTTGGAATGTTTTTGCCGGGCATGATCTACCACCTCTTGGTCTTGGTGTTGTGCACGTGCACGTGATGGCCCTTGGCGATAGCTTGCACCGCCCGGCCGATATCGTGTCCGTACTTGATCACCGTGTCGCCTTCGGCAATGTCCTGTAACGCGACCTTGTGTCCCAGGGGGATCGGGTCCTTGGCTTCGACACTGATGGTTTTGTCACTGTCCATCACCCAGCCGGTGAGCTCCATGCCGGTTTCGATGTCCTCCACGACGGCGACGCCGACGGTGTCTTCCTGGCCGTGGATCAGAATATGAGTCGTCACGATTCTCCCCCTGAGCGCATTTCGCGTGCGATTATCGGTTGTCGTTTTCCGGGACGCCATAGAATACAGGGCCTGCCGGCGTTGACAAGTCAGGGCGAAAAAGCAGGCGCCACATGATGGGACGGGGAGCACTGATGTGTCTTCTGGTAGCGCTCACCTGGATCCCGGACGAGGCCGAGGCCCGCTGCAGCGTTTCCATCGATGCCGGGGAAGCGGCCGCCCTGGCCGCCAGGATCTGGCGCAACGAGAGCGGCGGAGACGTCGACAAAATTCTCTGGTGGAACCCCGGCGAGTTCTTCGTATCCGCGGGCATCGGGCATTTCATCTGGTATCCCCCCGGAGCCCGGGGGCCGTTTCACGAGAGCTTTCCCGAGATGCTGGCGTTTCTGTCGTCCCGCGATGTGCCCATGCCGGGGTGGCTCGCGCAAGCCTCCGCCCGGGGTTGCCCGTGGTCAACGAGAGAGGAATTTCTCCACCAGCGCAACGGCCCCCGAGCCACGGAGTTGCGGCGTTTACTTACCGACACCACCGCCCTGCAGGCGGAGTTCATGGTTGCCCGCCTGGAGTCGGCCCTGGAAAAAATCATCGCCGCTGTCCCTGCTGACGAAGCGCGGGTCATCGAGTCGCGTTTCTGCACCCTCGCGGCATTACCGGTGGGCCGCTATGCGCTCGTGGACTACGTGAACTTCAAAGGCGAGGGCAGCAGGCCCGAAGAACGCTACGCGGGCCAGGGCTGGGGCCTCGCGCAAGTGCTTGCGGAAATGCGCGGCGGGCTGCCTGCCAATGTGGATTTCGCCGGGGCCGCGGCCCGGGTGTTGGAACGCCGCGTGCAAAACGCCCCCAATGAGCGTCGCGAGCAGCGCTGGTTGCCGGGGTGGATGCGCCGGGTGGACAGCTACCGGCGGGATTGAGTCGTAACCAGTCGGTCGGTGCTTCGCGTCCATTCACTGGCACCAAGAAATAAAATAGTCACGCGAACCCCGCCGGCATACCTTCTGTCCGCGGGGTGTGGCGGTCTCGAGCCGCCACACCCCTGGGTAAGGCCCTGAACCGGGGGAGTTCCGATCCAGTATGAGTTATCAGCGTCTCCTGCTGGATTTGCGCATGGTTCTCCTGGTGGCTTTCCGCACAGGTTTCCGCTTGGCTGGCCTTCTGGCCGGTTTCCTTTTTGCCGCAGCCTTCTTCTTTGCTGTGGTCTTTTTCTTGTGAGCAGCAAACTGCTTCTTCTGAGCAGCAAGCCGCTTTTTCTGGGTGGCGAGCTGCTTCTTCAGCTTACGGACTTGTGCCGCACTTTTTTTCTTCACTGATACCAGAGTCTTCCGTAGCGCGGCCTGCTTCTTACTGGCTTCCTTTCTGACCTTCGAAACAGTTGTGGTCTTCTTTCTCGTGGCTCTTTTCTTCTTTGCCACTCTCTTCGTAGACTTCCGTTTTGTAGTCCCGGGCATGATAGCCTCCTAACGAATTAAAGAATTCAGATTACGTTCAACGGCTTAAGGATAGCAGACCCCTGAAATTGTGCCGGAGATGCCATAGGAACAGTAATTAAACGAAGCTTCCGAGCGGACTCCTCGCATAGGTAAGGAATAAGAAAATGCCTGCGAGATCCGAGCTGACGCAAAGGGCCGGCATTACGGACAACTCGAACCTATGTTAAAGCAGTCCAATACACGTCTATAGAGGTTTCAACATGACCGTGTGTGTCTTGCGGGCGTGACGGGCCGGGTCGGAAAGCTGCTCAGCAAGCTTTCAATGAAGGGAAGAGCGGCGAACCGGTCCACAATGTCCTCCCGAGTCTTACGATCCGTTGCTGTTCTCTACGGGCAATGAACTCTTTCAGGGCCTTGGTGGCGGCGGCTTTCTTGGTCCGCTCGCCGCTGAGCGCCAAGGCGCGCTCAATTAGCTTCGGATCGATGGATAGGTTCGTCGCCATGTGTGAGTTTCCACACATGAGCCTGCACATCATGTCGTGGGGCCGCAATGATCGCGTTGGCACCGCGGTTGTGTGGTTTTGCACGAGCTGATCATGGTTTTGGTGGATGCGAAGTTAAAGTAGGTTCGAGGAAAACTCCGCGAAGTTTTCCTCGAACCTACTTTAACTTCACGTTTGTAGAGATGGTAAGGGCACCCACACATGTCTCGGCAAATTCCAGTTCGCTGGGCGCATATCACGTTATCAAAGGCGGGGCAGGCTGTATGTAGGCCTGGAGCGTCTCGGTTGTAGGCTCATGGCTGGTGGCAACGCCTGGCGATTCCCGGCGACGGGACCGATTCACAATCGATGCTCATTCTTCGTCTTCGCTTTCCAGCAGCGGCCCTTTTCGAATAGTCGTCTCTCACCCATTCGGCTACGAGTTCTAGAGAAGACGTCTACGCGGACCAGGGCAGCGGCAACGATTTCAGAATTGCGTCATTGCCCTGCATGACAATGTCCCGCTTTCCGGATAAGGTTCCCTGGATCGGAGTACAGTCGCGAGTCGCCGGTTTTCCATGGCCTGCGGCTCAAGCTGATAGCTCGAGAATTCGGAACTCCGCATGGTTCAGGTGGTTTTCACGCAGAATCTCCAACGGCACGTGTCGTGTCCGCCGGTTGGCGTCACCGGCAGCACTCCGGGCTCCCTGTGGATATCGGAAGATGGTGGCGATGGTTGGGAATGTGTCTCTACGCACTTGCCGCCCATATACGCCCTGCGTTTCACGCCGTAGCAGGCATTCGAACAACAAGCGAGGAAACAATGACGGACGACTCTGGTGAATGCCGGCGCATCGGCGCCGCCGAGCTCAACGAGCTGCTTCAGGGCGAGGATGAGATTGCGTTGCTGGATGCGCGCGAAGAGCTGAGCTTCGGTCAGGCACACATTCTCTATGCGAGCTGTTTACCCCTCAGCCGCCTGGAGCTTCTGGCCGACGCCAAGGTTCCGCGCAGATCCACGCAGATCGTCGTTTGCGACGGCGGCGAAGGCTATGCGGAGCGCGCCGCGAAGCGCCTCCTGTTCTTCGGCTATCAGGATGTGCGGGTGCTCGACGGCGGTGTCGAAGCCTGGGGGGCGGCGGGGCTGGAGATATTCAGCGGTGTCAACGTCCCCAGCAAGGCCTTCGGTGAGTACGTGGAGCTGCAGTACGAGACGCCATCGGTGTCCGCCGATGAGCTGAAAGAGATGATGGACAAGGGCGAGGACATGGTGATCCTCGACAGCCGCCCCATGGTCGAGTACCACGCCCGCAACATTCCCCGGGGCATCTGCGTTCCCGGTGCAGAGCTCGCCTACCGCGTTCACGACCTGGCACCATCCGCCGATACCTGGTGGTGGTCAATTGCGCCGGGCGCACGCGCAGCATCATCGGCGCCCAGTCGTTGATCAACGCGGGCATCGAAAATCGCGTGGTCGCTTTGCGCAACGGCACCATGGGTTGGCACCTGGCCGGCCACACCCTCGAGCACGGTGAGAAGCGTGAAGCCAGGGAAACGTCCGAACGAGGTCTGGCGGCCGCCCGGGAGGTTGCCGCGCGGGTCGCGGAGTGCTTCCAGGTTCGCACCATCGACCACCGGACCCTGGCCCGGTGGCGGGCAGAGGAGGGCGATCGTTCCCTCTACGTTTTCGATGTGCGCCACCCGGACGAGTACGAAGCCGGCCACCTGCCGGGTTCGCGTTCGGCGCCGGGAGGTCAGCTGGTACAGGAAACCGATCACTTCGTTGCCACTCTGCGTTCGCGGATCGTGCTGGTGGACGACACGGGGGGGTGCGCGCGACCATGACGGCGTCGTGGCTCAACCAGATGGGTTGGCCGGAGGTGGCGGTGCTGGAAGACGCCTTCGAGGGTGTGGAGCTCGCCCGCGGTCCGGAGTCCGTGGACGTGCTTGGTCTGGCCGAGGTTTCGGCCGACGAGATCACCGTTACGGAGCTGGACGAAGTGCTTCGCCAGCAGCAGGGAAGCGTCATCGATCTGGGGTTCAGTCGTGCATACCGTGCCGGCCACATACCCGGCGCCTGGTTCATGACCCGTGCACGCCTGGCCCAATGCCTGCCGGCGGTGCGCAAGCGCGGTCGACTGCTCCTGACATCCTCCGATGGCGTGCTGGCCCGTGTCGCCGCCGCCGAGGCGGCGGCGCTCAGCGACGAGCCGGTGCAGGTGCTGGCGGGTGGTACCGGTGCGTGGATGGCGGCGGGGCTGGCCCTGACCACGGGAGCCGAGCACCTGGCCGATGTGGCCAACGACGTGTGGCTGCGGCCCTACGAGAAGGACTGGGGTGTGGAGGACTCCATGCGCGAGTATCTGACCTGGGAGGTTGGCCTGGTGGAGCAGCTCGAGCGCGCCGGCACGGCTCGGTTTCAGCCGCGCCGCTGACAGAGGCCCGCGCGCCGATGCCTGACAGCAGCGTGGTCGGGCACTTGCGCAAGATGCGGGTCGAGGAAGGCGATCCCATCCTCTACACAC
>PVMK01148774.1_pt1 | contig 77628 bp, 74 predicted proteins | sample 1853481 | NCBI WGS metagenome assembly PVMK01 (sample SAMN08533507, study PRJNA380276) | Marine sediment metagenome, whole genome shotgun sequencing project.
TCAACGATATAGTGGAACTAGAGCTTATTGTTAGTAATGGCAACCCTCCAATAGTACCTATAAGTGATGTTTTTGGGCCCGATGAACCTATAATTATAAATATCCCGATTGGTACGGACAGGCTTATAGAAGTTTTTGGGCTTGATGATCTCGGTAATGTGATATGCCTGGGTTCTGTAGTTACGGATATAACAGCAGATACAACTGATATTAATATCAACTGTGACTTCGTATTCGAAGAATGTACTGATGGTATTGATAATGATTTTGATGAATTAATTGATTGCGAAGATCCTGATTGCCAAGATTTCTGTATGGAACCTGGTGATGACGACGATGATGTCCCGGGTGACGACGACGATGATAATAATGATGAAACTCCAACAGATCCAGAGAATTGTTCGGATGGAATTGATAATGACGGGGACGGTTTTACAGATTGTGTGGATATTGACTGTATAAGAGATGCTGGATGCCTGTTTCCGCCGGTACCACCACCTACAGGTGGTTCGTGTGATATGATACCAGGTGATGGCGGCCCTAAGCCAAACTGTAATGATCCGGACTGCTGTGAAGTATGTAAAGGTGATTGTTCTTCCGAAGAAGACAAATTTCCCAAATTTTGTTCTAATCCTGAATAGTATGGATGTTATAATTCTTCATAAATTACATCTTCCCCGAGGTTAAATAATTTTGCAGTTAAATATACTTGGATGTTCCGGTGCAAAAAGTATCGGGAAAAGCCCTACCAGTTTTTTAATAGACAATAAGATCTTAATAGATTGCGGTTCTGTTGTATCCAAACTCCAAAGTGAATTTATTCTCAATAATCTTGAATGTGTATTATTAACCCATTCACATTTTGACCATATTATGGAGCTTCCCTTTCTTCTTGAACTGCTCCTGCAGAACGGTAAGAGTCCTTTTCCTGTATATGCCTCAAAGGAAAGTATAAAATCACTGTATTCAAATATTTTTAATTTTGAGTGCTGGCCCAACCTGTTCGAAATAGCTGAAAAGCAAAATACGAATTTACAGCTTATTGAATACAATAATCTTAATCCTATAAATGTTTGTGATTATCAGATTACGCCGGTTAAGGTGAACCATACAATAACCACGCATGGATTTATTATTGATAACGGGGAAGTATCACTTGGATTTACAGGGGATACATATGCAACAGATTTATTCTGGGAACAATGTAATAAAAAAGAAAATCTGAAAGCAGTAATTGTGGATGTCAGTTTTCCCGGAAATATGACGGAAGATGCCGAAATCACCAAACATATGTCTACTGAAATACTTGCTCATGCGCTTGATAAGCTGAATTCAAAGGATATAGAAATACTTGTTTCTCATATGAAGCCTAATCTCACGGAAGAAATAAAAACGGAGCTGATAAAAGCTAACCTGGATTTTAATATTACATTCTTAGAAGATGGAATGGTCCTGAATATTTAAATAAAACTAATTTACATTAACATTTACAGTTACAGCTACGATTGAGTTATCAAGCGGGATCTGATTAAATGGCGCTACGGTCGGAAACTGGGAAATGTTTATCAGGGTTGATAATGGCGGGGCTGCACCGGTACCGTTTTTGCCCGGGTAGTTTTGAATATATGATGAAGATATACTGCCCAATCCTTCATATATATCTGTTTCTCTTTTGAACTTCAGCCAGGTATCCTCTGACATTTTTTCGGGAGAAATAGGTTTGCCGTCTATTATATGGGTACATTCATTAGGAGTAAGTGTTACACTTTCTTTACTTTGTGTCCCTTTTACAATTATCTCACCAACTTTCAGGCAAAATGTATCCTCATCTGCATCGGCGTAAAGTGTTGTACCCTTGATCCCCGCTACACCGTTTGGTGTTCTAATTTCAATTTCAGTGTTTCTGGACTGGCCCCCTTTAATAATTGCCCTCATTTTTCCTTTGGTTATGTTTGAAATGGATTTTCTTTCCTGGGGCGTATATATAAATTCGGATATTACCACGCTTGTATTATCCCCAAGTGAAAACAGGGAATCGTCATCAAACAGAATTTTAACCCCGGATTCTTCACCTGTTTCGATTGTATCGCCTAACTTCACAGGTGTTCCTTCCACAGCGTCAAAAGTGCCGGCACTGTCCAGGACAGTTACCTGTCCCTGTATGGCAGTGATTATGCCTATTGCGCTGGTTTCCTGTGCAAAAGCCTGCGTAGATGAAAATAGAAGTATAAATAATGTTATATATTTCATTTTATTAACAATATCAGTATTTTAAGCTAAATCCAACGGTAAATACATTCCTTTTGTACTTAAATGGTTCCGGCCCGGGTATGTCACTATCGGAACCGTTATATATGAAATCGTAAGCCAGATCAAGATATAATGCCTTATAAAGTTCACGTTGAAGAAGTACCCTGAAACCAAACTGGTTATCTTTTCTTTCAAATTCATCATCATAATAATCCTGGTAATGATAATGTAGTCTCGAAAATAAGATTACTTTGTCCATGGGGGATGCAGATGCATCCAAAAAGATTGTTGGAGACCAAAATGTAAAGTTTCTCTCACCCTGAATATTGTCTGTGCTATTGAGCTCAAGCTTTACTCCTGGTGAAAGAATTAGCCTGCCATCATAAAGACGGTAAAAATTGGCAAAAGTCAGGCTATTGTTATAAGCGTCTCTTTCGGGAAAATCTTTAAAATCATCGTACTGGAACTTGTAAAAGAATCTCGAAGTTAGTTTCTCTGACCACCTTACAGTAAAACCAGGTACTGCAATATAACTATTGGAAAAAAGATTGTCAGCCGGAGACCCGTCTATAAGAACAAGTTTATAACTCGTAATGAGAAATCCTCTTACAGGCATTGAGAAGTTGTTTATATCTTTCTCACCGTAAACACTCAAAGTGTGGGTTTGGAGGTTAAAATCGGTTAGTTCATCATGAAAACTGAAATAAGTCCTGTAATCAATACCAATGGTCGCTTCATCTGTAAAGTAAGGCTTATAACCAAGGTTCAAAAACAAATATAAACTGGAATCTTTCTCATCGGTAAAGATCTGGACATTGTCCGGTTCAAGGCCAACATTTGTATCATACTGGTATCCAAAGGAAAAGTTTGCATAGTAGTTTTTGCCGAGTACACGAAGTATATCCAGGTATTCCTGCGCCGAAAGGCCAAGTTTATCCCCCGGCGGGGCTGTTTCCTGCACCTTAAGGAATTTTTGCCTTGCCTTTTGATATTTAAAAAGTGAATAGTAGCTTACTCCCTGATAATAGAGACTTTGCAGTTTTAATTGCGGATTTAATTCAATGGCCTTATTAAATGATTCTACCGACTGCTTGTAGTTGCCATTTAGCAGTTGAGCATATCCAAGGTAGTAATTTCCGATTCCGCTTTGAGGATTACTGGTTAAGAATTCTCCAAGCTCTTTTTCTGCTTCAGCATACCTGTTTAGCTGTATATAAGAGTTTCCAAGTTCAAGCTGAATATCCTTAATTTCCGGGTCAAGCTGTTTAGCTTTTTCCAGATAGTCGGCACTTAACTGATAATTTCCAATCTGAAAGTTTGATAATCCAAGCATCTGATTGGCAACAGGGCTATCAGGCTTTTCACTTACGGCCTGTTCAAGATAAACAATTGATTCTGAATAATTCTTTTCTAAATAGAGCGCAATACCCTTGTTTAGGTTGAATTCGTAGTCTGCAAATGCAGGAACAGTGCAAAATATCAAAGCCGGGAGCAGAAGCTGCAGTAACACCTTTTTTTTCAAGTTTCCTCCCTTAAGATAAAAATTAAAATAAAACATATTGTTATTGCCTAAAAAACTAAACTATAATTTTTAGCAATAAAAGTCAAGAATTGATTTAAATGCTGGTAAAAAAATGGAGGATATAATTAATTACTTTGATGCGAGGTAGTTAATCTTTCTGATTCTGTCCGCCATAATTTTCATTACATGGATGGCAAAATCCGAACCAAATGATGACTGCTGGATTAAAAAACTAAATCTTTCTTTATCAATAGGTACAACTTGGCAATCAACTTTAGCTACTGCAGTAGCACTTCTTGGTTTATCATCAATTAAAGCCATTTCACCGAAAATATCACCTTCTTTTAGTGTTTCCAGAACCCGGTCATTATAGAGAATGTCCACTTCACCTTTTTTAATTACAAACATTTCAATTGCAACAGAACCTGAATTGAAAATTATGTTACCAGCGTTGTAGGTTGTGAAATCTTCTGATTCCTGAAAGAGTTTTATGGTTTCCATTAGTTTTATCTCAAATATCCCTTTATCTGGTGCTATTTTACACAATTATGTCTTAAATTAGTATTAATTACTTAGATTCAGCTGTGTAAACATAGTCCCACTCCGCTGATGGCGGATTATTTATATAATGACTGTTGCGATCAACATAATGTGTGGATGGAACATCACCTGGTAAATTTTCAAGAATTGATTTGAAAAGCTTTAGTGATTCAGTGAAATTGCGGCTCCTGTAATTAGATAGGGCTTTATTGTAATCATCGATTAATTTATCGTTGTCTAGCTTGTCCCCGGGAATAATAAGCTGAAAGATAGCTATTGGTTTGGTTTTTCCCTTCACCTTTATAATATCAAGTTCTCTAAAACGGAATGAATTTTGTATTGAATTTTCTGATTTTAGTTCCAGCTCCTGCTTTGTAGTTTCACTTATAATTATGTTTGTACCATAGAATTTTGTCTGGCCCTCCAGTCTTGCAGCAAGATTTACAGTATCACCAATAGCAGTGTAATCAAAACGAATATCTGCTCCCATATTTCCAACCACAGCTTCGCCAGTATTTATACCAATGCCTATATCGATATTTGGAAGGTTGTTTTTGGCCCATTTGGTATTAATCTCTTTTAACTTTTCAATCATCTCGACAGCACTTATGCAAGCAAGAAACGCCTGGTTTTCCTGTTTTACCGGTGCTCCGTAAATTGCCATGACCGCGTCCCCGATAAACTTATCCAATGTACCCTTGTTCCTCATTACTATTTCAGTCATGGGTGACAAATACTCGTTAAGAAGGGTTACAAGTTTTTCCGGGTCTGTTTTCTCGGACAATGTAGTAAATCCCCGGATGTCGGAAAAAAGAAGAGTAATTTTTTTTCTGTCGCCACCCAGGCTTAGTTTTTCAGGATTAAGTATTATTTCATCGACAACATCCGGTGATACGTAGCTGCTAAACGCGCTTCTTAGAAACTTACTTTGCCGTTCAATCACGATATTTCTGTAAACCTCGTAGAGTATGTAAGTTAGCAACATTGGTATAGCGGGAAAGAGTATGCTTAGCATCAAACGAGATTTTGAAAATAAGAAGAAATTGGAGCCAAAGTGAAGTGTAAGAAAAATAAGCAGTACCAGAAGTCCTAATAAAGTTCTATTGGTTTTAAATAAAATAAGGCCAAAAACCAGGGTAAGAAAAAAAATTAATGAAATATCTATAGCTTTTGTAAAGCCATCTTTTATAAGAAACTTTCCATCAAGTATGTTTGATGCCGCAGTTGCCTGAATCTCTACTCCCGGCGATACTGGGTCAAAAGGGGTTGCCCTGATGTCAGCTATTCCAATTTCGGTTGCGCCGACAAAAACCAGTTTATTTTCGAGTTTTTCCTTGGACAATACACCTTTTAATACATCAATTGCCGAATAAACGGGAAATGTCCCGGACTTGCCGTAATAGTTTAAAAGAAGTTCTCCACTCTCATTGGCCGGTATGGAAATTTCATTTAGATTTATGCTTGCTACACCAAAATCCGATAGAGTAAGGAGGACCTTTTTTTTTGAGAAATTGCTTACACCTTCAAGGTTAAGTGAAGGGTAGTAGTTTCCTTCAAAATCAAAAACCAAAGGAGCCTGCCGGTAAACACCGTCATTGTCCGGAATGATATTAAAGAATCCAAACCCCCGGGCATTTCTTGCAATTTCGGGGATATTTAATTCTGCCGAATTAAACTGCCTTATATCGCTATTATCTGAACCATGAAGAAATTTTACAAGGCCGATTTTTGATTTTTTAAGCAGTTTTAATGATTGAGGGTCTATTTCCTCGCTCGAGTCATCCCTGAAGAAATAACCGAGAATTACATTTTTATTTTCTTTAATCGATTTTCCAAGTGCAGAATCAGGTTTTGCAGATTCTTCTTCGGAGAATACAACATCAAATACGGCAGTTTTTACGTCATATTCAAAAAATTTATCTACGAGATCTGCAATTTCAGACCTTGACCAAGGCCACCTGCCAATTTCGTTTACACTTTTTTCATCAATTGCTACTATTACTATATCCGGGCTTGGTTCCACAGGCCCTCTTGACCTGAACCTGAAATCACTCAGCCTGAGATCAACTCCTTCTAATACAGGTGTATTAAATATATAAAGGGAGATTGTTAAAAGAGAGCTGATTAAACTGATAATTAATACAACAAACAGTGGAGATCTATTTTTAAGCAATGAGTTAATATCCAAGTTTGAAAATAATATATGCAAAATTAATTTAACATATAATACAGTTAAACAGATGGTGAAGGAAATTTTTTAGTAATAAGTTGAAACAAACAGATTTACAGGTAACCGCTAAGATACTTATTGCCGGTTGGCTCAGGCATGCCGCCTTCCGGTTCTATTGTAATATAGATGGCCTTAGTATCGGATGGTTTAGGCATACAGCCAATCGTCAGCATGTATGTGCCGTCTGGATTTACATTGAAAGTACCCATGGCTTTCATAACACTATTGTCTTTATGTAGAACCCAAAGCTGGTAAACATTTTCATCAGAAAGTTCTCTTAAATTAGAAACATATAACATTGCATCATTACTGGTTTTATTCCATGCAAGGTTGCCTACTGCTTTTGATTGATCGTCGGCAGCCAGTTTAATCTGGAATACGTCAGGATTGCTTACAAAATCCACAAAGCGGTGGTTTTCTTCATACTCACTCTGAAGTTTGGCAATTAGCGTACTCTGTACATTTAACTGCTGGGTTAATGTAAATGTATAAATTAAAAGAAATCCGATAACTGAAGCAGCAATGGCAAATCCATACCTGTTAAAGAAGCTTGGTTTTAATACGTTGTCACTTTGATCTGCCGGGAAGTTCTCATCTGCTAATGTTGAGGTTTCCTCTATCTTTAAAAATATTTCAGATTTAATGTTTTCAGGGACTTGTAATTCTTCTTCATAAGAATAAGCGGTATGGTCAAGCAGAAAACGGGTTTCTTTGTAATAACTTAAAAACTCAGGATTTTTTAAATATTCCTCTGCTTCAGCCTTCTCGGCGGGATCTAAAGCACCAAATATGTAAAGATTAAGAAGTTTATGTATTTCTATTTTTGATCTCATAACTAAATTTCTATCATAAACGGGGATAATTTATCCCGAAGTTTAGCAATCCCCAGATGTACTCTCGTTTTTGCTGTACCAAGCGGAATATTCAGTATTTCTGAAGCTTCCTTATGTGTATAGCCTTCAAAATATATTAACTCTATTATTTTTCTTTGCTCAGGTGATATAGATTCCATTGCTTTCATAATTACTTCCCTTCGTTCAGACCTTTCACTTAAAGTGAAATCATAAGCTGTATCAGATTCCAGGTTATCCAGGTCAAGATCAACATTGAGTTTCTGTTTCTTTGTCTTTCTCAGAATATCGATGGACTTATTCCTGGTAATATTAATTATCCAGGTTGATACAGCACCCTTTGTATTGTTATATGTATCAGCTTTATTCCATATCTGAACAAATACGCTTTGAAGTACCTCGCCGGCATAGTCATGATCCTTAACAATCTTGTTTCCCAGATTGTAAACCAGTTGTGAATACCTTTCATATAAGATGCCAAACGCAGTCTTATCCTTCGATGCTATGTTTGCTAATAAATCTACGTCTGAAATCGTGTTTTGGTTTAGTGCCATAATAAATTAATGGTAAGAATTTCTAAACAGATATATATAAATTGTTATTATGGATATTTCTAAATTTGTAATTATGATAATGGGTTAAACAGTTTTTTTCCATACAAAAATTAATTATACTAAATTAGGTTAATATGGTTGAACAGATTTTAAGGGATTTTATGATGATTTTGGTTACGATTGATCCAATCGGTACCCTATCAATCTTTGTTCCACTTACAGGCAATATTCCGGAAAAAGAAAGGTTTAAAGTAGCAAAAAGGGCCGTGTTATTTGCTGGAATTATTCTTTTCGCATTTTTAATTATCGGACAGATAGTACTGTCTTATATAGGAGTAAAGCTGGTTTCCTTTCAGCTTGCCGGAGGAATAATCCTTTTTATATTCAGCCTGAAGATGATATTTGGTACGGTTATTTCTCCAAATGAGAAGGGGTCTGAACCCGATCATGATCCAGCTGTTTTCCCCTTAGCCATACCTTCTATTGCAAGCCCTGGATCAATAATGGCGGTTGTTTTACTAACGGATAATAATGTCAGGTCATATGCTGATCAGGGTATTACGGCATTAATGCTTTTAATAGTTCTGGTATTAACTCTTCTTATGCTTAAGCTTGCCAACCCGATCCACAAATTCATAGGCAATGCCGGGTCCAATATTATGATAAGAGTTATGGGGCTAATACTTGCCGCACTTGCTACTCAGCAGATACTTGAAGGTATTACCAACATTATAGACTATAAATTTTAGAAAAATTTTTAGTTTAATTGACTTTAATTATTGTAGATGGTAATTTTTACCATCTAGTTGTTACTATTATGGATATTAAAAGTCGATAATTAATTATGCAAGTAAGCAGAACCTTAGATTATGCTGTCAGATCACTGATTTATATGGGAAATCATGAAGTTCCCCGTATGAGTATGAAGGAAATATCAGAGGCGCAGCATATACCACAAAACTACCTCGCAAAGATTATGCGCCGTATGGTGGAAAGGGGTCTAATAAGATCAATGGTCGGCCCGGAAGGTGGCTATTTTCTCAGAAGAGACCCCAAGGACATCAATCTAAGGGATATATACGAAGCAGTCGAAGGGGAATTAAGGGTGATAGACTGCATGGATCAGGACGAAGTGTGTGCTCTCTATGAGAACTGTACCCAGCTGCCGGTATGGGATAAATTACAGGTCTCAATGATTAAGTTGCTTGAAAAAACTTCTCTTGAGGACCTTCTAACAGAGAACGGCGAAAATACTGAACTATTAAAAGGTAAGGAGGCTCAGACTCAATGAGCATAGATATTGAAAAATTGGCGGAACAGGAATATAAATACGGTTTCACTACGGAAGTAGAACAGGAAATTGCGCCCAGGGGCCTTAATGAAGACATAATCAGACTTATTTCCTCAAAAAAAGATGAACCTGAATGGCTCCTTGACTGGAGACTTAAGGCCTACAGGCACTGGCTCACGATGAAAGAACCTGACTGGGCTTTTATTTCGTACCCAAAAATTGATTTTAACGATATAAGTTACTATGCAGAACCTTCGAACAATCCCAAACCTGAGAGCCTGGATGATATTGACCCGGAAATAAGAGAGACATATGACAAACTGGGAATTCCACTTGAAGAACAAAAAATGCTAGCCGGAGTAGCAGTAGATGCGGTATTTGATAGTGTTTCCGTTATTACAACATTTAAGGAAAAGCTGGCTGAAGACGGAGTTATCTTTTGTTCAATCTCCGAAGCAGTGAAAGAACATCCGGAACTAATTCAGAAGTATCTTGGATATGTTGTTCCACAGAAAGACAATTTCTATGCCGCACTGAATTCTGCAGTATTTACAGATGGTTCCTTTGTATATATTCCTAAGGGAGTAAGGTGCCCTATGGAACTATCAACCTATTTCAGAATCAACGCTGAGAACACAGGACAGTTTGAAAGGACCTTAATCATTGCTGAGGAGGGGAGTTATGTGAGCTATCTGGAAGGCTGCACAGCCCCAAAAAGGGACCAGAATCAGCTTCATGCCGCAGTTGTAGAACTTGTTGCACATAAAGACGCAACCATAAAATACTCAACAATCCAAAACTGGTATCCCGGAGATAAAGAGGGTAAAGGCGGAATATATAATTTTGTAACCAAAAGAGGGCACTGCCTGGGAGATAATTCAAGAATTTCATGGACCCAGGTAGAGACCGGTTCGGCAATAACCTGGAAATACCCGAGTTGCATACTTGAGGGTGATAATTCAATTGGAGAGTTCTACTCAGTTGCACTTACAAACAATAAGCAGCAGGCCGATACTGGAACCAAGATGATCCACATCGGAAAAAATACAACCAGTAATATTGTATCAAAAGGAATTTCTGCCGGACAGGGGCATAATACTTACAGGGGCCTTGTCAAGATTGAAAAGAATGCGGAAAAGGCACGGAACTACACTCAGTGTGATTCCATGCTGATTGGCGATAATTGCGGAGCACACACTTTTCCATATATTGAGGTAAAGAATTCAACTGCCCATATGGAACATGAGGCTTCAACATCAAAAATTGGTGACGACCAGATTTTTTATTGCCAGCAAAGGGGCCTTTCTGCAGAAGATGCAGTTTCGCTGATTGTAAACGGTTTCTGCAAGGACGTTTTTAAGGAGCTTCCATTTGAATTTGCAGTGGAAGCCGAGAAGCTTCTTAGCATAAGCCTTGAAGGCAGTGTAGGATAGAATTCCACTTATATTTAATTCCTAATTATATATATATTTCAATAGAGGAGCAGCATAAATGCTTGAGATAACGGATTTGCATGTAGAAGTTGAGGGAAAAGAAATTTTAAAGGGGGTCAACCTGACCATAAATAAAGGTGAAATTCATTCAATTATGGGGCCAAACGGGTCAGGTAAAAGTACCCTGGCGCAGGTGCTAGCGGGTAGGGATTTATATGAAATTACAAAAGGGGAAATCCTCTTCAGGGGAAAAGACCTTACCGAACTTAAACCCGAAGAAAGGGCTTGTGAAGGGATATTCCTTGCCTTTCAGTATCCTATAGAAATACCGGGTGTGGCAAATACCTACCTTCTTAGGGAAGCTCTTAATTCAATAAGAAAATATAACGGTTTAAAACCTCTTAAACATGTTGAATTCGGGAAACTCGCAAGGGACAAGATGAAAAAACTGAACATGGAAGACGATTTATTAAAAAGATCTGTAAATGAAGGTTTTTCCGGTGGTGAGAAAAAGAGGAATGAAATTTTTCAGATGCAGATTCTGGAACCTAAACTTTGCATCCTTGATGAAACTGATTCCGGACTTGATATTGATGCAGTAAAAATTGTTTCCGAGGGCGTAAATTCAATGAGAAGCCCCGAACGTTCTTTTCTGATAATTACACATTATCAGCGATTGCTTAATTATATTGTGCCGGATTTTGTACACGTGCTTGTAAACGGAAAAATAGTAAAGTCCGGGGGAAAGAAATTGGCACTTGAACTTGAGGAAAAGGGTTACGGCTGGTTAGAAGAAGCGGCTAATGCATAGGAGAAGAAATGAGTATTGAATTAAACAGTGAAATTGGTAGTTACCTGAGTGGTTTCGAAGAGTTTAAGAAGAAAGACATTTTTAGTGGTATTGGGAAAATTTCTGAATTAAGGAAAAACGCTATAAATAAATTTGCTGAACTCGGTTATCCGACGATGAGGGATGAAGACTGGAGATTTACCAACCTCACTCCCGTTTCAAAAGCAAACTTTAAAATAAACGATAACGGTATTAACATTGATCCCGTTATGTTAAAAACATTTTTAATTAAAGATCTTGAAACTTTTCTTCTTGTATTCATAAACGGCAGGTTCAGTAAAGAATTGTCACAAATTGAACAGATACCTGAAGGTGTAACAATAACGACACTTTCCGAGGCGAAAGATGTTAAAAAGGAAGTTTTATTAGAATATTTCGGCAAGTTTTTAGACTTTGAAACCGAAGCCTTTAATGCTTTAAACACGGCATTTTTTGAAGATGGAATTTTTATACACGTGCCGGACTCGATTTCTGTGAACAAACCGGTGCATGCACTTTATATTTCACATGAAGATGAGCAATCAATGGTAAACTCCCGCAACCTGATAGTTGTAGGTAAAAACAGTGAATTAAAGGTAATAGAACACTACGTATCTACTTCCGAAACCACATATTTCTCAAATGTTGTTTCCGAAGTATCTGTAGGCGAAAACAGTAATATGGAGCACTTCCTTCTTGAGTTTGAAAGTAAAAAGGCATTTAATATTTCTACCCTTAGGGTCCAGCAGGAAAAATACAGTAATATCAAGTCCCATTCCATATTATTCGGCGGGGCAATTGTGAGGAACAATGTACATCCTGTACTCGCAGGGGAAGGCGGAAATTCTTTAATAAACGGGCTTTATATGTCCAATGGCCGCCAGCACATGGACAATTTTATGAGAGTTGAACATGCAAGCCCTCACTGTGACAGCAGGCAGATTTATAACGGGGTGCTCGATGATAATTCTCGCGGGGTATTTCACGGGAGAATAATAGTACATGAGGGGGCAGTGAAAACTGATGCAAAGCAGACAAACAGGAACCTTCTTCTGTCCGATTCAGCCCAGATTGATACTAAACCACAGCTCGAGATATATAATGACGATGTAAAATGTACGCACGGAGCAACTATCGGGCAGATGGACGAAAACGCAATTTTTTATCTTCAATCAAGAGGCATACCGAAGAAAGAGGCTGAAACGATAATGGTTAAGGGATTTACGGGGGAAAGCTTTTCGAATATGTCCCTTTTACCTTTAAGAGAATACCTGGAAAAATATGCTGACAGCTGGTTTCTTAACAGAACTGACAACTAATAAATAATTAAAGACAATGTATGGGGTTTTATTTTTAAGAGTGGCATCCAAATAAAAATAGCATAATATAATTCACCGGGCAGGAGTAACGAATATGGCTGAATTTCAAAAAATTGCTAAAACCTCTGAAATAATAGACGGCGAAGTTATGCCTTTTTATTTAGATGGTATAGGTATAGCAATCTGCAACATTAATAACAACTACTACGCATTCAGGGATGAGTGCAGCCACGAAACATTCCCACTTGCAGATGGTGATATTGAAGGAGAAAATATCGTCTGTATTTATCACGGGGCCGAGTTTGATGTTAAAACGGGTGAGGCGATTTGCCTTCCTGCAATAGAACCTGTTGAAGTTTATGAATTAAAAGTTGAAGGCGATGATATTCTGATAAAAATATAGAACATATTAGTGATTCATTAACTTTAGGAACTCTTTATTAGACTTGGTACCTCTCATTTTTTCCAATAAAAATTCCATAGCTTCAGTGGTGTTCATAGGATTCAGTATTTTTCTAAGCAGGTATACCCTGTTGAGTTCTTCTTCTGTGAGTAGCAGTTCTTCCTTTCTTGTACCTGATCTTTGTATATCTATTGCCGGAAAAACCCTTCTATCGGCAAGCCTTCTGTCAAGATAAAGCTCCATGTTACCGGTACCTTTAAATTCTTCGAAAATAACCTCATCCATACGGCTTCCCGTATCTATCAGTGCGGTTGCAATTATTGTAAGACTGCCGCCTTCTTCCGTATTCCTGGCAGCACCAAAGAACCTTTTAGGCCTCTGCAATGCATTTGCTTCCATACCGCCTGAAAGCACCCTTCCGCTTGCAGGGGTTACCGTGTTACTTGCCCTTGCAAGCCTTGTAAGACTGTCCAGGAGAATAACTACATCCTGGCCATGTTCTACATATCTCTTGGCTTTTTCTATCACCATATCAGAAACCTGGATGTGCCTTAAAGCCGGTTCATCAAAAGTAGAGCTAACAACTTCCCCTTTAACACTTCTTTCCATGTCTGTTACTTCTTCAGGTCTTTCGTCTATTAGAAGTACTATTAGTTTTACTTCAGGGTTATTATCCGTAACTCCGTTTGCGATTCTCTGAAGAAAAATTGTTTTACCCGTTCTCGGAGGAGCTACGATAAGTGCTCTCTGGCCTTTACCTACTGGTATAAACAGGTCAATTACACGTGTGCAGAACTCACTCGATTCGTATTCAAGAATTAATTTTTCGTCTGGATGCAGTGGTACAAGTTCTGAAAATGGAATACGGTCCCTGCAAACCTCAGGGGATTGAAAGTTAACTGTTTCAATTTTAAGTAGTGCAAGGTTTTTTTCACCGTCTCTTGGCAGTCTTACCTGTCCACCGACAGTATCACCCGTTTTCAGGATAAAAGAACGAATTTGAGATTTGGATACATAAATATCATCAGGTCCTGGTAGGTAGCTGTATTTTGGGGACCTTAAAAATCCATATCCCTCTGAAAGTATTTCCAGCACACCCTCGGCAAAAATTATGCCGCCTTCCTTGCTGCTCTGTGCTTTAAGCAGGGCATATATAACGTCCTGCTTGGTCATCCTGGATGTTTCTTCTACCCCGGCATCATGTGCCATTTTTATTAATTCAGAACTTTTGTGATCTCTTAATTTGTTAAGGTTCAAAAGAGTGTCCTTCTTTACAGCAACATTACTGTCGGAAGGACTTGTATTTTCAACCACTTCTGCTTTCGCGGTTTTTGCGTGAAGTTTTGTAACTTTAGCCATTAATTCGGACCCCTATATAACCATATGGAATTTATTCGTACAATGAAATGTTAGGAAAAGATCAACTACTTTGAATTATCTCAGAAAGTTTTGCTTTTTGTATTAATATTATGCACTTGAATAATTTATTTTGTCAAGAGTTTTAAAAAAATCTTTATGAACTTATAATTTAGTGTAGTATTGCTACCCACCATGAATAATACAAATTTACTAAAAACAGTTCTGTTTTCAATCATTATTTGCCTTGTTGCCCCAATGATATCCAACGCGTCCAATTCAAACATTTTAAGCTTTACATTACCTTCAGGTCTACCCAATTATAACGAGATTTATATGCAGGGTATAGGTTCAACCCTTTATATTAATACTGAAATTACAGGAAAGGTAGTTGTAGCAAGAGAAATAAAAGCAGATAAAAGTCTTGGTAAAAAATACTATTTTAATTTTATCCAGATCAGTGATGACTGGGCTGAAATGGTTTTTGATAATCCTATTTTGAATTTTAATGAAATTATTCTGCTCGGAACAAAAGGGAATGTTCTCTTAAAGAAATCTGTCCCGGGTTATGATATTCTTGTTTATAAAAACGGAACCAGTTCGGGAACACTTGTCAGCAGACTTGGATTTGTAAATGGGACCATCTATTTCCCCGATAGTGAACTGCTTGATATAGACAGTATAGGCGTTGGTATTCAAAAGTCTGATGGTGAGAAAATTAAGGGCACAGTGTTAGTAGCAACTAACAGGACAATTGCTTTCCAGTTTAAGGGTGTAAATTCCAATTTTGTAAATAACGGTAAATCAAGCCTCGTAATAAGGCTAAGATCAAAGTCCATATTTCTTAACCTTGATAGCTGGGGATATACCTTTGACGTAGAAAGGGTCGATCCTAACAAAATAAATCTCGTATCAAACGTGTTTGGTCTAGAACCGGGCAGGCAGTTGAATGTAAAATATGAAGTTTACGAAGGGCAGGTTATTGAGCCCTATTCAACCATATTTACCGTTGAAGAAATAAATAAGGGCAAGCCGATAGCAGTGGTGCAGGATGGCAATAAACCGATAAAGTTTGATCTGTTACTGGCCAAATAATTAGTAAATTATTGTTGTCCTCTTTTTGATGATATAAAAAAATTAGTTTATAATTATTAAAAATAGCTTTATGAGGTGAATATAATGGCAGGGCATTCAAAATGGGCTAATATAAAACATCGAAAAGCAGCAGTGGACGCCAAGCGTGGCAAGATGTTTACTAAACTTATAAGAGAACTTACCGTTGCTGCAAAAGAGGGCGGCCCCGATTCCGATTCTAACCCCAGGCTGAGAGCTGCAATAAATACTGCTAAGGGCCAGAATATGCCCAATGATACAATAGACAGGGCTATTAAGAGAGGGAGTGGGGATATGGAAGGTGTTGTTTACCAGGAAGTTTTCTATGAAGGTTACGGTCCCGGAGGAAGTGCAGTGTATGTCCAGGCTCTTACGGACAACAAAAACAGGACAGTAGCTGCAGTAAGAAGTTTATTTCATAAAAACGGCGGTAATCTTGGTGAAACCGGTTGTGTTGCCTGGATATTTGAAATGAAGGGCAGGATTACTTTTAACAGTGAGTCTGTTACTGAAGACCAGCTCTTTGACATTGCAATAGATGCCGGTGCTGAAGATGTAATAGCAGAGGACAACGATTTAGTAGTAATAACAAGCATAGATAATTTTGAAAATGTTAAAACAGTTTTAAAAGATTCGGGACTTGAATACGATGAGGCCGAAGTCACAATGGTCCCACAGTCGAATGTTAAGATTGACGGGAAGGAAGCGGAACGCATGATAAGGCTTATGGAAGCACTGGAAGATAGTGACGATGTGCAGAACGTATATGCTAATTTTGATATTTCTGAAGAGCTTCTTGAAGCATTGGGATAATAACTAATGAGAGTTATTGGAGTTGATCCAGGCTCCAGGTCCTGTGGTTATGGAATACTTGAGAGCGACAGCAGCGGTCTTAAGCATATTGTAAGTGGTGCCATAACACCGCCGCCTGCCCATTCTTTGTCTAAAAGATTGCATCTTATCTATTCTTCTCTTAATGAAGTAATTGAGAAATTTTCACCTGACCTTATGTCAATCGAAGATATGTTCTTTGCAAAGAATGCAAATAGCGCAATAAAACTGGGCCAGGCCAGGGGGGTAGCTTTACTGGCTGCCGAAAATTCAGGTATTCAGATATTCGAGTACTCACCTACAAAAGTTAAACTTGCTGTTACAGGCAGTGGAAGGGCCAATAAATTTGAGATAATGAAAATGATTTCCTATATTTTAAAGATAGAAGAATTCGAAAAATCCGATATATCGGATGCACTTGCAATTGCACTTTGTCATATCAATATTTCTAAATTTCCAGATATAAATCAGGATCTTCAGCCAAGATCAAGGAGAAGGCGGAAACGCTTTACATTAAATGATATCGCTTCTAAGGGGTAAGATTGCAGCTAAATCCACTGGCAGTGTTATAGTGGATGTTGGTGGTGTAGGTTATGGTGTGACCGTTCCTCTGTCCACATATTACCAGCTGGATGAGCCAGGTAATGATGTAGAATTAAAGATTCACACACAGTTAAAAGAAAATTCTTTGGAACTATTTGGGTTTCTTACCGAAAATGAAAAAAGTATATTTCAGTGTCTTATTGGAATATCGGGTATCGGGCCAAAGGGGGCCACGAACATTCTTTCGAATATCACCCCGGAGGACCTGATAAATTCTATTTTGACAGGTGATCTTGCATCGAAAAAAGTGCCGGGAATAGGCCCGAAGACAGCATCAAGGATAATTAACGAACTGAAGGACAAACTGCCTTCACAGGAATTTGTGAATTCTATGGATATTAAGCCCAAGTTAGTTGATGATATAATCTCTGTCCTGATTAATCTGGGTTATACCAAGAGTGAGATTGATGAAAATGCCGAGGCACTAAAGCAAATTTCTTTAAATACAGTAGATATGGAAGATAAAATTAAAGAAGCTCTGTTGGTGATGAAAAAATAATGAAAAAATTGAATTGTTCAGAATGCAGGACCACCTTTTAATATGGAAGAAAGAATTGTAAGTCCCCTGGACCAGGAAGAAGAAATTTTTGACAATAGCCTCAGGCCAAAGAGGCTTGAAAATTTTGTTGGCCAGAAAAAAGTAAAGGAAAATATTGGTATTTTTATCCAGGCAACAAAAAACCGGGGCGAAGCACTTGACCACGTACTTCTTTACGGTCCTCCGGGACTTGGTAAAACAACACTTGCCAATATTGTTTCAAACGAACTAGAGGTCAATTTCCATTCAACTTCGGGGCCTGTATTGGACAGGACAGGGGATATGGCCTCCATTCTAACAAATCTTGCCGAAAAAGACGTACTTTTTATAGACGAAATTCACCGTCTTAACCGTGTAGTAGAGGAATACCTTTATTCTGCCATGGAGGATTTTAAGATTGATCTTATGATCGGGGAAGGGCCTACTGCCCGTTCGATGAAGATAAACCTAAACAGGTTTACACTAATTGGTGCAACAACGAGGACAGGGCTTCTTACATCACCCCTGCGTTCAAGGTTTGGAGTTGATCTTCGGCTTGAATATTATTCCCCAGAGGAATTAAAGATGATAATACAGCGTTCAGCCGATTTGCTTGGTGTTAAAATTACGGAAGAAGGTGCAGATGAGCTAAGCTTCAGAGCAAGGGGTACACCAAGGATTGCTAACAGGCTTTTAAAGCGTGTCAGGGATTATGCCGAGGTAAAGGCAGATGGTGTAATAGATCAAAAGGTTGCTAAATCAGCCCTTTCGCTATTTGAGGTAGATGCCATGGGCCTTGATAATCTCGACAGGCAAATACTTGAAACAATAATTACAAAGTTTGAGGGGGGCCCTGTCGGCATTGAAACCATTGCAGCAGCAGTCAGTGAAGACAAGGACACTATTGAAGACGTGTACGAACCATTCCTTATAAGAGAAGGGTTACTTATAAAAACCCCGAGGGGAAGAAAAGTAACCCCGTTTGCTTTTAAACATCTGAATCTAGAAAATCCTGACGAACAGAACGAGCTATTTGATTAGATTAGTCTTATATCTCAACTTATTTTAGTGGAATTTCACGAATAAATTCATCCCAGTGTGCCTCGGTAATTAAATCTATCTGCTGCCTTGGCTCCTTGTAGCCGCTTTCTCCAGGAAAAAGTTTGTTATAGACCTTGTCACGGGTTTCGAGCCATTTATCAATTGACTGGTAGTTTTTAAACTTTACAACTGTTTTGTATGTCCAGAGTGGTTCAAGTGTATGGATTCTCTGTGAATACATACGGTAATCATCAACTATAATTCCTTTCTCTTTCATCTTTTGCCAGAAAGGAAAAAGTTTTGATTTGTATATTTGTAAAAACTGTTCCTTGTTTTCTTCTTTTACAATGTAAAAGCTCTCTTCAATAACAATTTTATACCTGTCTTCCAATGCATTTGATTCATTAACAAAAAAGCAGAAAGTAATAAATAAAATAAGTGCAAACAACCTGACTGTATTTATCATAATATTCCTCCTGAAACTGTTTTTATCTTTTTATAATAAACAATAAACTGATGCAAGCCTAATTAAATGCAGAATAACAAAAATATTTGCATTTAAGCAATTCATATGTAAGACTTTTTTCTTAATTATTACCGCTTTTTACACTTCATTTATGATGTATGACAATCTCGGTCAAATATGAATTTAAATTGGATACAACTAATATTTCAAACTGAAGCTGTTTCTGCAGCGAACCAGATTGATGTGGCAGGATTGATTGCTACCGCAGGCCCTGTTGTAAAACTTGTACTGATAATACTGGTACTAATGTCTATCATTTCCTGGTCTATTATTTTTTCAAAGACAATGCTTCTCAGAAGTGCATCAAAAAAATCTGAAAGGTTTTTAACTCTCTACCGTGCTAGTGGGAATTTTGGCAATTTATATTCTTCTACAAGACATATCGGAGGCCCGACTGCAGAACTCTTCAGGGCCGGGTATTCTGAAATTATTAAGATCCGTAAGATAAGCAATTCCAATATTAAGACAGATCAGGCAAAAAGCAGTTCCGATGAAATACTAGCGGAGCTTGGAGTAATAGACCTTGTGGAGAGGGAATTAAAGCGATCTATGTCAAACGAAGTAGCAAAACTCGAAAAGTCACTTACATTCCTTGCTACTACAGGAAGTACAGCACCATTTATTGGTTTATTCGGAACTGTATGGGGAATTATGACCTCCTTTATAGGCCTTGCAGGTGGTGAAGGTGTACCTACATTACAGGTTGTAGCGCCTGGTATTGCCGAAGCACTTATTGCTACGGCTATTGGACTTGCCGCTGCAATTCCCGCTGCTGTGGCATATAACTATTTTGTTAGTCAAGTAAGAAGAATTGATATAGAAATGGAAAATTTTTCTTCCGAGTTTTTAAACGTTATTGAAAGATATTTAAAAAAAGCTTAAAAAATTATGGCTATAGGTAGTTTTAACGGTGGAAACCGTAAAGTTCTTTCAGAGATAAACGTAACTCCTTTTGTGGATGTTATGCTAGTGCTCCTTGTAATCTTTATGGTAACCACACCGATACTTTACCAGGGAGTTGATGTAAACCTGCCAAAGGTAAGTTCCAAACCCATTCCCTCAATTCAGAATGACAAAAAAGTAGTTGTAACAATTGATAATAAGGGCGATTTATATATAGAGAAAACACAGTATTCTTTATCAGAACTAAAATTAAAGGTCAGAAGCCTGATACTTGAAGGCGGTAAAAATCTTAAGCAGGAGCAGGTATTCCTAAGGGCTGACAGTGATGTCCCGTATGGAACTGTCATAAAAGTGATGAGCGAAATACAAAAAGCCGGTGTTGAAAACCTGGGATTAATTACCATCCCTGCTTCCAATAATTAAGTTATCTTATTACTATGCCAAAGAAAAAGAAAGAAGGCAGATCCTGGGGCCTGGCATTTTCCATACTACTGCATGGCTCTATTATTTTGTTTGTACTCATATGGGGTATTAATAAATACACCGCGACAAATATTAATCAGCCGATTAACGTTTCCCTTTCAGGACTGGAATATAAAGGCAGTTCCGATAAGGCAGGGAATAAAGTAAAGTCAACGAAAGCTGATAATTCTCAAAAAAAGACGGAAGAACCAAAAAAAGAAGAGAAGCCCGAGATAAAGGAAGAGCCCAAAGAGGAAGTAGTCAAAAAAGAAGAGCCTAATAAAGAAGAACCGAAGAAGGAAGAGGTTATAGAGAAAGAGGAGCCAGAAAAAGAAGAACCCAAAAAAGAAATTGTTGAAGAAAAGAAAGAAGAACCCGATAAAAAAGTCGTAGCACTGGAAGAAAAGAAGAAAGAACAAAAAAAAGTAGTTAAAGAAGAACCTAAAAAGGAACCAAAAAAAGAAAAAAAGAAAGAAGTAAAAAAGAAAAAGGAAAAACCAAAAGAAAAGAAAGATGATACTAAGGTTGCAAGAAATAATGTAATAAATGACCTGAAAAGAAAGAGCGTAATTGATAAACTCGGTAAGTCGGAAAATAATACAAAAACAGCATCAACTAAAAAATCCACGGGTTTAAAGGGAAGTGAAAGCGATGATGTGGCTGGAAGTACTAGTAAAATTAATACTGCGCTCCTTAGTGTCTATAAGAATGCAATATTCAGGAAAATAGAGCCAAAATTTAAAATCCCTCCTAATATACCAAAAGATGGATCACTCTCATCGGATATATTCTTTAAAATAAATAATAGTGGTAATGTATCGGGGGTAAAAGTAGCAAAATCATCCGGAAATCCGGCCTTCGATAATTTCTGTATAAATACAATAATATCATCTTCGCCTTTGCCTGCACCACCGAGTGATATTTCCAAACTTGTAATTAGAGAGGGATTCCAGATAACACTTAGAAATGAACAATAGTAAATATGAAGCTATACCTCATTAGACATGGTGAAACCGACTGGAATAAGCTTGAAAAATGCCAGGGGGTAAGTGATATACCATTAAATACAAACGGTATAAGGCAGGCTAAGGACCTTGCCTATTCACTTCGTGATGAAGAACTTTCTGCAATATATTCAAGCGATCTTTCAAGAGCCATAACTACAGCAAAAGAAGTAGCAAAGTATCACTCTGCAGATGTGAAGATTGATGAAAGATTCCGTGAGATGGACCAGGGAGAATTCGAGGGGCTTGAATTCAGGAATTTAAGGGAAAAATACGGAGATATATTAAAAAAATGGAGAGATGAACCGGAAACACTTCGTATACCTGGAGGAGAAACTCTTACTGAAGTACAGGAGCGGGCCTGGAATGGGATAAACAATCTGCTTAACCTTTATAATGAAGGGTCAGTATTGCTTGTAAGCCACAATATGACAATTATCACTTTACTTTGCAAATTCAGCAAAAAGTCATTATTCTCTTTCAGAGAATTTACTGTTAAGGAAAGCTCGAAATCTGTTATTTCCTGTAATAATGACATTTTTAAAATTGAACTTTTTAATGATATTTCCCACCTTAATTGATTATTTGCGTATAAATTTAAAAAATGATTAAAGAACTTATTAAAGAAGCTGTAAATAGTTCTGTAGAGAAATATTTACAAGATAATAGTATTGATGTTTCCGGTTTTGAATTTGAAATTGAAACTCCAAAGAACATTGAATTTGGAGATTATTCTACCAATGCCGCATTAATTCTGGCCAATAAGATTAAATCAAAACCCAGGGACCTGGCAGAAAAATTAATCGAAATATTAAACAGCAGTGACAAAACTCTATTTAAAAAAATGGAGGTTGCCGGCCCGGGCTTTATCAATTTTCATCTAAATGAGGAAGTTTTCTTAAAAGGCCTTATGGAGATAGAGTCAAAAGGCGAAAAATGGGGAAGTTCTGACAGCGGATCAGGACAGAAGATACTTGTTGAGTTCGTAAGTGCCAACCCAACGGGCTATCTCCATTTTGGACATGCAAGAAATGCTGCCGTAGGTGATTCATTGTCAAGAATCCTGAAATATAGTGGATACGAAGTTACAAAAGAGTTTTATATCAATGATGCCGGACGTCAGATGGACTTACTAGGGGAATCCGTATTTGTAAGGTATAAACAGCTGTTTGACATTGATATTGAAATTCCGGAGGACGGATATCAGGCTGAATATATTACCGATATTGCAAATGATTTAAAATCACAAAAAAATGATTCACTGTTAAAACTTACCGATGAAGAAGCAAAAGGTCTTTGCAAAGAGTTTGCTTACAATGTTCTTCTTAATGAAATAAAACTAGACCTTCTTGATGCAGGAGTTGAATTTGACGAATGGTATAGTGAAAAAGAAAATATTCACTCTACAGATGATGGTATTAATGTTTTAGAACAAGTTAAAGAACTGCTGAACAACAAGAGTTCGATCTTTGAAAATGAAGGCGCTCTATGGTTTAAGGCAACTGATTTCGGGGATACCCAGGACTGGGTCCTTGTAAAAAGCGACGGATTACCTACCTATTTTTATGCCGATATTGCTTATCACAATGATAAAATTAAACGTGGGTATAACAGGTTAATTAATATATGGGGTGCCGACCATCACAGCCATGTCTCCAGGCTGAAATCTGCTGTAAAAGCACTATATAATGATGATAATATTATAGAAGTTCTCCTTATTCAGTTTGTAAGATTAATAAGGGACGGAAAAGAAGTAGCAATGTCGAAAAGATCAGGGAGTTTTGTAACTCTGAGGGAAGTCCTCAAGGAAGTAGGACGTGACGTAACAAGATATTTTCTCCTGATGAGAAGTACAGACAGCCATCTGGATTTTGATCTAGACCTTGCTAAAGAGCAATCAAGTGAAAACCCTGTTTACTATATTCAGTATGCTCATGCAAGGATCGAAAGTGTTTTAACCAAGGCAGGTGATAGCGGATTTGCTCCATCTCCTGATTTTATCGAATCCCTACAGCTACAGGAAGAGATGCAGGTTGTAAAGAAACTGCTTCAATTTCCGGAAATAGTTGATCAAAGTGCTGCTTCACTCTCTCCGCACAGGATTGCATTCTATTTACAGGATCTGGCATCTGAATTTCATGTGTACTATAACAGGAATAAAATATTAACAGAGAATAGTGAACTGACTACAGCGAGGCTATACTTTATAGCCTGTATTCAAACTGTGTTAAGGAATGGACTTTCTTTGTTAGGTATTTCTGCTCCTAGGAGGATGTAAAATTGAAGGAAAATAAACGGCCCGGAGGATTGCAGACGTTTATGTTCTTCCTGGGTTTTATTGTTCTTTTCTTTTTAGTTTTTGCACTGGGTGTTATAGTCGGGAAGGGATTGGATACTGAGGATCTTTTCCAGATTAAAAAGAAGGAAAAAAATGAACAATTGCTTGCGAGTTCCCCGGCAACTATTATTAATAAAAACGAAGAGAAAAAACCGGATAAGGTTGAAGTAAAAGAAGTTATAAAGCAAAAAAATAAAGTTGCAGAAAAAAAGCCGGGTAAAGTTAAAGTAAAAGAGTTTGTAGAGCAAGAAGTTAAAGTTACTGAGAAAAAACCGGCACCAGCAAAGAAGAAAGAAGTAGAAGTCAAAACCACTAAGAAAGATGTTGAAAAGAAAGAAACTAAGGAAACTGTAAAGACAGAATCCGTAAAGGAAGACAAGTATGTAGCTAAGCTCGATTATAATAAGCCGGATTTTCCTGATACTGACCAGGACGGTAAATACACGGTACAGCTCGGATCATTTCAAAGTATCGATGCTGCCTATACACTTGAGAAAAAGCTGCAGTCCAAGGGATATCCATGCTTTGTAATTAAAGCTGCAATACCAAAAAAAGGTACATGGTACAGGGTAAGGGTAGGTACTTTTAAAACAAAGGAAAAAGCAGTTGCTTATGCAGAACAACTAAAGAATATTGAGAAACTTGAATATACTCAAGTTACATTAAATAAGTAAGGAAAATAATGTATAAAACATTTTTATTCTTAATTTTATTTGCCATTTCACTTGGAGATCCCGCTTACTCACAAGACACAATCTTGAGCAAGGTAAGTACTGGGAATGGATTGCTTACAACGGATTTCAATATCCCCGAAGGTGTACTTACAGTGTATCTGCCATCTGATATGACAGTAGCCGAAACTGTATCCGGAACAGTTGTATTGAGAGGTAATACAGCCCAAAACAATATTAACCAGATTATTTCCAAGTATAATCTTGTTGCTGAAAGCCAGATTGTTAATTTAAACGGCAACAATTTTACTATTCAAATACCTGTCAATTTACCCACCGGTGTTCTAAGTATTTCATTACAGGATAAACAGGCCAAAATATTAAAAAGGGCGTTTTTCCCAGTACGGCTAACAAAGAGGAGCCAATTACCTCTTAATGCTGGTGGCACGGGAAATTTTAGAACACCTGTAACCTCGAGGGCCGGCACGCCGGCAATTGTAAATGGTCCTTTTGACGGGAATTTTCAAAATAGTTTTATTAGCATAAGCGGGCAGCCGGCAACCTTGCTATCCGAATCTACAAGGCAGCTTGTGTTCTTAATTCCAGATGGTGTCCATGGGCAAAAAGTGTTGTTACTAAGGGAAGGGACTACAGAATTTAAAACTCCTTTTACGGTGCTCTATGTCGTAAAAGTAGGCCGTGACAATCCTGCTGTAATAAGCAGGAAAGATGGTACAAATGCCGTCAGTCCTACGGGTGTTTCGCAGGGAGTTCTAATTGAGAGTGAAGAACAGACCGGAAAAATCGATTTGGAATATAATCCCGATCTCGGGAAGACTAGTCAGGAAAAAAACAGCACCGAACCCATAAAAAGAGAATTGACAGCTATGGAAGAACCGACTATCGGACCATCAATTCATGATCTTAGTAAACCCCTTGAACTTGATCCAAAAGATTTAGAAAAATATTTAGCACCTGCACAGGATAAGAGTTACAGTGAAAATGAGTTTACCAGCCTAAAACAGTTCTCTGATAAACCAGAGATTGAAAATAAACCGATTGATAAAGCTACCGTTTCTGCTAAGCCTGTTGTCAGTACTGGCAAATCTGGTTATGCCGATATTAAAGATGTAAAACCTTTACTGGATAAGCAGATAAATTCCCCATTTACTCCCCTTGAAACAACAGGCAGTACTAAAGCAAATGATAATTTTTCAGCCAAAAATACCCAGGAAATAAAAAAAACATCAGAAGAATCAATAAAACCGGGTAAACCCATTGTTGCCAAAGAAGAGGCTAAGCCAATTATTGCAGAGAATAGTGTGACAACCAAACCGTCTGCACCAAAGGTTGCAATAGCTAATACTGATAATAAAATTCAGGGCCCAAAGTTAGAATCTGAAGTTGTTAAACAAGAACCTGTTCCTTCATCAAATACGGTCAATGGCCAATATAAAAAATTAAACGATCTTAGTTCTCTAAATTCCAATTACGGATCATATCAAAGTCTGGATAAAAACAAACAAATTACTGCAGATGAAAAATCAGAGGATAAAACTGAAGAGCAGATTAAAGAGGAGAAGTATGTTTCACTTCAAAAGAAAGAGGCCAGTAAACCGGCAATAAAGCCGTCGGCTATAAAGGGTAAGTATGCGATACAGCTTGCTTCGTTTAAAAATAAAAGTGGAGCTTCCAAGCTTGTTGGAAAGTTGAATGCAGGTGGCTATGATGTTTATTATAAAAGATTTAATGTTTCGGGGAAGGGATACTGGTACAGAGTGATAAAGGGCGGATTTTCTTCCAGAAAAGCAGCAGAAGCTTATAAGAACGGTTTAAATTTAACCAAATATCATATAAATTCCTTTTTTATTACAGCGGAAGATTAAGAACTTGAAACCGCGTTGAAATAAATTTTATATTTAGGATTATACTATTATGCTTCCAACAGACGAAATTTCAGACAGGGCAAAAGACGGGAAACCACCCGAGGCCACAAAACTCCTGGGTGGAGGATTCAAAGAGTGGTGGATACTGCTTGTAAGACCAATGGAAAACTACCTTGTTGAGCATAAATACCATCCAAACGTACTAACCATCACTACATTGATAGTATCTATGATAAGTGGGTATTTTTTCCATCTTGGGTGGATTTTTTGGGGAGGTGTACTCATACTTGCCGGATCCACTTTCGATATATTTGATGGCAGGGTTGCAAGGGCACAGGGACTTAATTCACCTCATGGGGCTTTCTTTGATTCGTGTCTCGACAGATTTTCCGAGGCATTTATATATCTAGGCCTTTTAAGCTATTTCAGGGATACATATTTTATATATGTTATTTTCCTGATACTAAGTGCCACAACAATGGTGAGTTATACGCGTGCAAGAGCAGGTGCATTAAAGATTGATTGTGAAGTCGGTATGATGCAGCGTACAGAAAGGGTAGTTTATTTGGGAGTTCTGTCCATTTTTAATTATTTCGGGAACCTTCTCACCGTTTATTTCGGATTTACAGGAATGGATTACCTGCTTAAAACTTCCCTTATAATACTCCTGGTATTTTCAGCATATACAGCCATTCAGAGAATGTCGCATGTGCTCGGGGAATTGAAAGAGAGAGAAGAAAAAACTAAGTAAACTATTTAGTTCTTTCTTTGATCCTGCTGGCTTTTTTGGAAAGTCCTCTTAGGTAGTAAAGTTTGGCTCTTCTTACTTTACCTTTCCTCTTTACTTCGATCTTGTTTATCAGCGGTGAATGTACAGGGAATATTCTTTCAACACCTGTTCCAAAAGAAACTTTTCTAACGGTAAATGTTTCTTTGAAACCCCCGCCTTTTTTGGCAATTACAACACCTTCAAAGATCTGGTTTCTTCTTCTGTCGCCTTCCTTAATATTGTAATGTACGGCTACAGAGTCACCAGCTCTGAAATCAGGGAGATCTGTTCTAAGTTGTGTTTTTTCAAATTCAGTTATTACATTCATTGTAAATCTCCTTCTAAATTAAATCTTAGACGACAATAATCTGTCTAAAATTATTGCTGCTGCACTTCTGACTGATAAATGGTTGAAGTCATTGTACCCTTTAACAGGTTTAAGTATATAGTCTGCAGAATTAATTACTTCTTCTGTTAAACCCCACCCAGTGCCGAATAATATTAGAAAAGGCTTGTCATCATTAAATATTTTTTCTCTTAATTTTTTATAACCTACCATCTCACTTTTAATTCTTGCATCTGTTACTACTACTTTTGGTCTTACATTCTCAGTTTTTTCTATATCATCAATTATTTCTTCAATACTTTCATTTACTTCCACAATCTCAAGGGCTTCTTTACGAGTGGGATTAAAATTAACCCCCGGGCCTACCGTCCAGTGGTCAATGACCTTTTTTATAAGCTCTCGCTGGTCTGAAACAGGATTTACAAGGTAGAATTTTTTAACACCATATGTCTTTCCTGCCCTGGCGATATCATGCGCGTCCAGATTGGTAAAAGCCGTTACAATTTTTTTGAGGTCTTTATTGTAAACAGGATAATGGATTAATGCAATATATACTTTAATATTCTTTGAATGCTCTTTTTGTAGTTTCCCCAGGTATTCATACTCTTCTGCATTAAGCTGGGAATCATCGAGTATTTCCTCCATATTTAAAAAGGTTTTTTTAATACTCTCTTTTTTTCTCCAATCTTCTACCTCTTTATGGTGTCCCGAAAGAAGTACAGGAGGAACTGCAATATTTTTGAATTTTTCCGGCCTTGTGTACTGGGGGTATTCAAGCAGTCCGTTTTTAAATGAGTCATCAGCTGCAGATGATTCATTTCCGAGTACACCCTTAATATTTCTCGAGACTGAGTCTACTATTATAGCAGCGGCATGTTCCCCGCCCGATAATACAAAGTCGCCAATTGAGATTTCCCTGTCAACGTAAAGTTCCTTTATTCTTTCATCTATCCCTTCATACCTGCCACAAAGTATTACAACCTGCTCATACTCGCTTAATTCATTTACTGTTTTATCGTTTAACTTTTCCCCGGTGGGTGAAGTATAAATTACAATGGATTTTTTTTTGGTGTCTCTCACATCCTCAATGGCCCTGGATATTGGCTCGGGCATCATGAGCATACCACTTCCACCTCCATAGGGCTTATCATCTACTGATTTGTGTTTGTCTTCAGTGTATTTCCTTAGGTCATGAAGGTTTACATTGATAATATTGTTATCTATAGCCCTGCTTATCACTCCGTAGGATAATACAGATTCAAAAAATTCAGGAAAAATTGTTATGATGTCATATTTCATTTTAGTTGTAAATTAAAGTATTCAGATTAAACCTTCAATAGGGTTTATCACAATTTTAGAGTTTGTAAGGTCTATATCCTCAACAAATTTTTCTACCAAGGGGACAAGATATTCCTCAGAGTTATTGTTAATTACAAGTATAGGCTGGGCAGTATTATCAATAATATCCTTAACTTTACCTATCAATTTGTCCTCGTTATTAAATACATCCATACCTATCAATTCAAACCAGTAGTATTCATCATCTGCTTTTTTGGGGAGTTCCTTTTTATCAATAAAAACCGTTAAACCCTTAAGCCGCTCAGCATCATCAATAGAATCTATGCCCTGAAGCTTAACGATAATATTGTTCTTCTGGTTTCTACTGCGGGATATTACAAATTTAGGGGGATTATTTATTTTCTGGGAAATATATAAATTTTTGAAATTCTTAAAACTGCTGAATTCACCGCTGAATGGAAGAACTTTTACCTCACCCGAAAGTCCATGTGGCTTAATTACTTTGCCATAAGCGATGAGATCCATTTATTACTCGATAATTTCCAGTACAACCCTCTTTTTTAATTTAGCAGCTGATGCGCTAAGGATAGTACGTATTGCCCTTGCAGTTTTTCCCTGTTTCCCGATTATTTTACCGAGATCCTCATGTGCAACATGAAGTTCAAAAACGGAAGTCTGTTCACCGGATACCTCAGTTACTCTGACCTGATCAGGAAAATCAACAAGTGCTTTCGCCAAGGTAGTTACCAACTCCGTAAGGTTTTCCAATTTCTTTACCTCCCAATTATAGAAGCTGCTGAGAAATTAATATATTAAAGTGGTTTACCACCTAATTTATATTAAATTAGTAATAAGTTTTTTCACCCTGTTTGTAGGTTGTGCGCCGTTACCCAACCAGCTTTTCACTTTATCTTCATCTACTTTTAATACATGCGGATCTTTTGTTGGATCATAATACCCTAATATTTCCAGGAACTTTCCGTCTCTTGGTGCACGAACGTCTGCTGCTACAATTCTGTAGAACGGCCGTTTTTTCGCTCCCAATCTCATAAGTCTTATTTTAACCAAATTCTAACTACCTCCTGTCTATTTAAACATCCTATACTATTTAATTTTTTTTTCTACATATATTTCATCATCTTATTTGCTAATTTCCCCATTTTACCCATATTCTTCATCATTTTCTGCATCTGCATGAAGTTCTTAATCATTTTATTCACATCTTCCACCCTTGTGCCACTGCCTTTTGCTACCCTTTTTCTTCTGCTTCCATTTAAGATAGCATGGTTTTTTCGTTCCCTTGGGGTCATTGAATTAATAATAGCTATTGATCTTTTCAGTTCATTCTCAGCAAGCTGCATAGCATTTGCATTCTTAGATACATTCTTCATTCCCGGGATCATATCAGTAACATTTTCCAAAGGGCCGAGTTTGTTCATGGCAATAATTGATTCCTTGAAATCTTCAAGAGAGAACTGTTTCTTGAGGATTTTTTTGGCAATCTTTTCCGCTTGTTTTTCTTCAAAAACATCCTGTGCTTTTTCTATAAGGGTAAGTACATCTCCCATTCCAAGTATTCTGGACGCTATTCTGTCCGGATGAAAAACTTCCAGGGCATCGAGCTTTTCACCGATTCCAAAGAATTTGATTGGCTTGCCGGTTACTGCTTTAATAGATAGTGCAGCACCGCCCCTTGCATCACCATCCATTTTTGTAAGAACTACGCCGTTTATGTCCAGGGCTTCATTAAAACTTTCGGAAACATTTACTGCATCCTGTCCGGTCATAGCATCAGCTACAAGCAGTATCTCCTGGGGATTTACAGAATCCTTAATAGCTATAAGCTCATCCATAAGCTCCTGATCTATATGAAGCCGTCCAGCAGTATCTATTATTAAAGTGTCATACCCATTAAGTTCAGAAAACTTTTTTGCTTCATTACATATATCCACGGGGTCTGAACCCTGCTGAGTATCAAATACTGGTACATCAATGCTTTGGCCAAGTACCTTTCAACTGTTCGATTGCAGCAGGCCTGTAGACATCAGCCGGAACAAGCAAGGGTTTTCTTTTCAAATTTTTAACCAGGTAGGCGGCTAGTTTCGAAGATGTTGTTGTTTTACCTGAGCCCTGAAGACCCACGAGCATAATAACAACAGGAGGAGCAGCATTGAGATCGAGTTCTGAAGATTTTTCTCCAAGTACATGAATCATTTCTTCATGTACAATTTTTACGAACTGCTGCCCGGGGGAAAGACTGTCCGCTACTTCATCTCCCATAGCGCGCTGCTTAACTGACTCGATAAAGTCACGTACTACTTTAAAATTTACATCCGCTTCGAGAAGGCTTAACCTTACCTCCCTGAGTGATTCCTGGATATTTCTCTTCGCTGAGTTTTCCGTATCCACGGATTTTCTTTAAAGTAGTATTTAGTTTTTCTGATATACCTTCAAACATTTTCTATCACAATATAATAATTTTTTTTAAAAAAGAACTGGATATTTATCATACAGAAAATCCAAAGTCAAATCCCATAAACACATAACCTAAAAATATAATACTCATAAATAATGGACAAATTAATAAATATAATTAAAATAAACGTAATTTACCAAATTACTCGGGATATTAAACAAGTTCTTATTATATAAAATTTAATATGAAATTTAGTGTATTTGAATATTTAAAACAGGTATTGGTTTATCCCCGCAGAACGGGTGCTATAGCCCCTTCGTGTGAAGAGATCAGTGACCTCATAACAGATACAGCCCAGCTTGATAAGGCGAAGACTGTTATCGAATTAGGTCCAGGAACAGGTGTCTTTACTGAAAAGATACTTGATAAAATTTCAAGCGATACAGTTTTCTTCGCCCTTGAAATTAACCCCAAATTTGTCGAGGCAACAAAAGAACGCTGCCCCGATGCAATTGTTTATAATGACAGTGCTGAAAATGCACGGCTTTATCTTGAAAAGCATGGTAAAGAGTCCTGCGACTGTATAATTTCAGCGTTGCCATGGGCAGCGTTTGGTTCCGACCTCCAGGACAAGCTCCTACACACAATTTATGATGTTTTAAAACCCGGCGGAAAGCTTTTAACACTGGCATATGTCCATGGACTTGCCTTCCCAACTGCACAAAGATTCAGATCCAAGCTCCACAGCATGTTTCCATATGTAATTAAAACACGCACAGTCTGGAGTAATCTCCCTCCCGGTTTTGTGTACTGTGCTAAAAAAAAGTGAACTAAATTTTGACAGCAACGATTCAAAAAACTACAATTTAGGCTTATGTCACAGCCAACGCTATACCTGATAGACGGAAGTTCTTATATATTTAGAGCTTACTTTGCCATAAGGCATCTTAGTACTTCCTCTGGGTTTCCCACAAATGCGATATACGGTTTTACCTCAATGCTATTTAAATTTATTAAGGACTATGATCCTAAATACGTTGCAATGGTATTTGATTCAAAAACGAGGACATTCAGAAGTGACATTTATCCATTGTACAAAGCCAACAGGGACAAACCGCCCGATGACCTGATACCACAGTTTGATAAAATTTTTGATGTTGTAAGGGCATTTTCTATTCCCATTGTCCAAAAAGACGGGTTCGAAGCTGATGACCTAATTGGTACTATTGCAAAGGAAAATGAAGATAAAAAGATTGATATTGTCCTTGTTACCGGGGACAAGGATTTTTACCAGCTCGTATCTTCCAATATCAAACTTCTTGATACGATGAAAAACAAAGTTACTGGTATCGAGGAAGTTAAAAAAAGATTCGGCGTAGGACCTGAAAATGTTATAGATGTCCTCGCGTTATCAGGGGACCAGGTAGATAACATTCCGGGAGTAAAGGGGATAGGTGAAAAAACTGCTTCAAAGTTAATTGCTCAGTACAGTTCACTTGAAGGGGTTTATGACAATATTGGAGAACTAAAGGGTAAGCAAAAAGAGAACCTAGAAAATTGTAAAGACAATGCATTCCTCAGCAAAGAACTTGTAACAATTAAAACAGATGTAGAGGATATTGAAAAAGACTTTCAGAAGTTTAGATTTCAGAATTTTAATGCCGATGAACTAAACAAACTGTTTGATTTGTTTGAGTTCAGTAATTTAAAGAGAGAACTCGGGGGGAGTAGTTCACCCGGTGAAACAATCTCTGAAGATGAAAGTTCGGTAATACATTACAAAAACTATAAGCTTGTTTTAACAGAAGGTGAACTGGATGAGGTAATAAGAAAAATACAAGAAACGGGCGAACTTTCCATAGATCTTGAAACAACATCTCGGCTTCCTATATTTGCAGAAATTGTTGGTTTTTCTCTAACCCCTGAGGAAGACGAGGGATATTATGTACCAGTAGCACATGATGAAGATACAGTACAGCTAAGCCTTGATTTAGTTATAAGCAGGCTGAAATGCCTCTTGGAAGATAAATCAATTAGAAAAATAGGCCAGAATATAAAATACGAAATGGTAGTTCTGAATAAATATGGCGTGGAACTGAGGGGAATCTATTTTGACTCAATGCTTGCTGCTCACCTTCTGGATTCATCGAGGCAAAGTTTTAAACTGGATAAACTTTCCCAAAGCATACTCGGACATACGATGATTTCTTACGATGATGTGACTAAAAAAGGAAAAACCAGGATTCTTTTTAATGAAGTCGACCTGAAAACGGCAATGAAATATTCGTGCGAAGATGCAGACGTTGCAATAAAACTTTACCATTATTTAATTAAACAACTTAAGGATAATGACCTTGAATATGTTTACAGGGAAAAAGTTGTCAAAATTATTCCCGTACTTGCAAAGATGGAGGAAGCAGGGGTGTTAATTGATACCGAACTTCTAGATTCACTCTCTAAAGAGTTTGAGCTTGAACTTGCGGATATTACGGAAAAAATATACTCCATTGCTGGTGAGGAATTTAACCTTAATTCTCCACTCCAGCTCAGAAAAATACTGTTTGAAAAACTTGGTCTTGAAATTAAAAAACGGACTAAGACAGGAGAGCCATCAACAGACCACGAAGTCCTTGAAGATTTATGCAAGTACCATGATGTACCCGTGCTTCTTCTCAAGTACCGTGGGCTTTCAAAATTGAAATCCACCTACATTGATGCACTTCCCAAGATTATTTACCCAAAAACAGGTAAAATACACACATCCTATAATCCTGTCGGAACTTCCACAGGGAGGTTAAGCTCAAGTGATCCAAATCTTCAAAATATTCCAATTAAAACTGCCGAAGGGAAGAGAATAAGAAAAGCTTTTATTCCCGGGGAGGGTTGTTCTTTTATCTCTGCTGATTATTCGCAGATAGAACTACGCCTTCTTGCTCACTTTTCCGGTGATAAGGAGTTAATAGATGCATTTGCGAATGACAGGGATATTCATAGTAAGACGGCCTCGGATATTTTCGGTGTAAGTGAAAATGATGTTACTCCAGACATGAGGAGACTCGCAAAAAATATTAATTTCGGCATAATTTACGGTATCAGCCCCTTTGGGCTTTCCAAACAGCTAAGAACTTCAATTGGTGAATCGAAAAAATATATTGATGAGTATTTTAGTACGTACCCGGATGTTAAATCCTATCTTGAGAACTCCATCAAAGAATCCAAGGAAAGGGGGTATGCTATTACGATACTTGGCAGAAGAAGGCCTATACCGGAACTGCTGTCCAGTAACAGAATTCAAAGAGGTATGGGTGAAAGGGCTGCTATAAACAGTCCTATTCAGGGTTCAGCAGCAGACATTATAAATTTGGCAATGATAAATATCGATGAAAAACTTCAGGGCAATGATGCAAAGATGATTTTACAAGTTCATGATGAACTGATAGTTGAATCACCTGAGAATATGGTTAATGAAATTAGTCTAATAATTAAAAATGAAATGGAAAACGCCTATAAACTCCGCGTTCCTTTAAAAGTTGATATTGGTGCGGGGCCAAACTGGGCAGACGCTCATTAGGGCCGGATTAAATTATGTTTAATAGAAATATCATATTTATTTTACTGTTATTTATAGTTTGTCACCCTGCTTCCGCATTTAGCAAAACAAATTATCAAGAAAGGCTTATAAACCTTGTCCCTGAGGAAGCAAGAGGCAATGGAAAGCTGGGTGTTTATGTAAAATCATTAAACACCGGGAAGGTATTATTTGAATATAATCCCAATAAGAATTTCATACCTGCTTCAAATAATAAAGTTATTTCTTCGTTTGCAGCGCTTTCACTTTTAGGCAAAAATTACAGGTTTAAAACCGAGTTTTATACAGGTGGTGAACTAAGCAAAGGCACGTTATTCGGCGGGTTATACATTAAAGCATATGGAGATCCCAGTTTAACAACTGATGATTTAATAGGAATTGCAAGGGAACTGAGGAAAAAAGGAATAAAAAAGATCAAGGGTGATATATATCTGGATGATAGTTATTTCGATAATATCAGCTATGGAAAGGGTTGGAAAAGAGAATGGAGGGGGGACTATTATTGCCCACCAATAGACGCTTTTTCTTTAAACTACAACACAATTGATGTAACCGTAACACCTAGAAAACGCTGGGAGAGTCCTGTAGTAGAAATTACACCAAGTGCTTATATCCTGAATATAAGCAATACCGCCCAGTCAAGTAAACATAAGAGCAAATTGATTGTAAGCCAGGATTCTTCCGGAAAAGAGCTGTTTATTAAAGGTAAGATCAATGTGAAAAGCAGCCCGCAAACATATACAATCTCCGTGATGAGGCCAGTAACTTATTTTGGACTTGTATTCAGAAACCTGCTGATTGCTGAAGGCATTGAATTTGACGGCCAGATAATTAGAAAACAGACCCCCCCCTGGGCAACGGTTTTTTATACACACAATTCAAAACCACTCCATGAGATAATCAACGATTTTAATAAAGAAAGTGTAAATATTATCGGGGAAGCCCTAGTAAAAACACTTGGAGCAAAATATGTTGGTCTGCCAGGATCCTGGGAGAATGGTTCATATGTGATATCAAAATATTTAAAGGATTCGGGGATTGGTTCTAATATTAGCCTTGCAGACGGATCAGGTTTATCCCGGTATAACAGAGTCTCTCCAAAGGTATTGGCCAATGTACTTTCCAGTGCATACAATAAATCTGATTTTTCTTACGAATATATGTCATCATTTCCTGTTGCAGGGGTTGATGGAACACTTAAGAAGAGGTTCAGGGGATCAAAGATAAAGGGAAAGGTGGCTGCCAAGACCGGTTACCTGAACGGCGTCCGTGCCTTGTCCGGATATGTATTTGCCAGAGACGGTAATATCCTGGTATTTTCCGTAATTTCTAACGGTCTTGGGTGGAAAGCTAAGACTTTTCAGAATGATTTGTTATTGGTACTTGTAGATTGCTGCAGTTCATAGAAGCTGTTGGAAAGTTGAATAAATTCCGATATGCTTAGGGTTTCAGCCCGGTTTTTGCCATTTATTCCCGCCTTACTCAGGCAAATTTCTATATCTTCTTTATCAAATTCATTCCTAAGTGAATTGTTAATCATTTTTCTTCTTGATGAAAATGATGATTTAACTACTCTGGAATATAACTTTGTATCTTTTATTGAAGAACAGTATTGCTGAGTGGGAACAAGTTTAATTACTACTGATTCAACTTTTGGTTTTGGCCTGAAAGAGCCCGGCAGTACAGTAAATAAATGGGTTACATCAAAATAGGTCTGTATCATTACCGAAAGTGCACCGTAAGTTTTACTTCCCGGTTCGGAAGCAATCCTGCTGCCTACCTCCTTTTGAATCATAATTATAATTTTTGAAAAAATTGCCCTGTTTTCTGTGAGTTTAGAAAGAATAGGTGAAGTAATATTGTATGGTAGATTAGCTATAAATTTTATTTTGGTATTACATTCAAAACTTCTAAAATCTGTTTTTAATGCATCTTCATTAATTATTACCAGGTTGTTTAATGTTGCATATTTCTTATTTAATTCATCAAAAAGAAAATTGTCTTTTTCGATAGCATAAATCTTATTTACAATAGCTGCAATTCTGCCTGTTAGGGCACCTTTGCCCGGTCCGACTTCAATGATTAAATCTTGTGAATCAAGTGCAGCAGAATCAAGAATCCGGCTAATAACATTAGTATCTGTCAGGAAATTTTGCCCAAGTTTTTTTGTCGGGCGAAATGAACGGTCAGTTTTATTTGAATCAGTGTTCACTTTCAGTCTGATTTTTATGTTCTGATAAATTTAAAGTCTCATCAATATCATTAAAATGTATGATTTGGTTCCTACCCCTGCTTTTAGCCTCATAAAGGGCAATATCAGCTTTTTCTATCAGGCCGTCCTGAGTCATAGCATTTTTTGGAAACGAGGATATACCAATACTGAGAGTGGTATTTATCTTGTCAGAATTTAATATTTTGGAAGATTCAATTTTTTTAACAATTTTTTCGGCTACAAATAATGCACCTGATTCATTTGTTTTGGGTAGTACAATTGCAAATTCATCACCTCCGTACCTGGCTGCTATATCAATTTCTCTTATACTGCTAGCTATTAATACCCCTGTCTCACTAATAATGGCATCCCCTGCCTGGTGGCCATGGTCATCATTTATCATCTTGAAATTGTCAATATCTATAATTACAACAGACAGGTCTTCGGAGTACCTTAGGGCCCTTGCAACAAAGTTGGAGAGCATCTCCTTAAAATGCCGGTGATTATAAAGTCCTGAAAGGCCATCTTTAATTGCCAGCTCACTGATCCTCTTTAGATTTGAGGAGTATGTGATTGCCTTGGACGCCTGCTGAATGAGAACATTAGCCAGGTTTTTGTGTTCATCGTTAAATTCTATCTTTTTCTTTCTGCTAATAAATACAGCACCAAGTACTTCATTGTTGTTTTCACTTGTCTCATCCTGGTTAACAATTGGAAAAATTATTGTAGATTTGAGATTTTTGACGTTAACTGTGAAATCTATTTCCCTGTCAAAAACTGTCCTGAACTTCGATCTGTCAGAAATGTCTATGAAGCTTAATGATTTGTCTCCCTGGTTAACCAGGCCTATAAGTGAGTTATGATTTGAAAAAGTCTTGTTTTCCAAATGTTCATTTTCAATGTTTGTTGCTTTTATAGTACTTTCATTTGTTTCCGGGTTGTTAAGTGTTATGGATATCATATCATTCGGAATAGTTGAAACCAATGTGCCAAGTAGATGTTTTATTATCTTTTCAGAATCCATATTCGATTCCAGTTTCTGAATGTAGTCATAAAGTGAGGTTAACTCGTTTCCACTTTCGGAAACATTTTTTCGAAGTTTTTCAATAACAAGTGTTGAGTAAATTTTATCGGCGATAAGTTCAGCAATTTCCCTGTCACTCTCGCTAAACGCTTTTTTATTATAGTTATCCATTATTAGTATTCCCCCTTGCACTGTTGCTGTTGGGGCCTTTATCTAAATGTTTGTTTTTGAGGGGAATGGCCATAAGGGATTTAATCTCAACAGTCTTTGAATAATAGACGGCATTTTCTTTTAAATTCTTAATTTCATCAATCATAATGGGACTGTTTGTTTTAGTAAGCCAGTTTATATAACCGGACCTGAAAAGGAGCCTTTGACCGCTGTCTATTGCGTCTGGTGTGTTTGATATATAATCATAAATTTCGTATAAACCATCCTCATCTTTTAAGTATAGGATTATAGAGTTGTGTTCAATCAGTTTGCCCAGAAAATTAAGCGATTCACGCACTTCTGACTTATATGTGTCAATATCCCCAAGTGTCATATCAAGGAAAGGTTTTTTTGATGAATTATCCGGAAAACCATGATTTGTGCCTTTAAAAAATATATATCTGTATTTTGAGCAGCTGTTTTTTAAAATTGGACCGAACAAGAAAGTTGTTAAAGAGAGAATTATTAACGAGATAATTGCCGGAATTAAATCCGTGGAAATCAGTTGTATTGCAAAGATGCAAATAAGGCTTACTATGACCGGAATTAAGCCAAATATTCCATAAAAGACAGGCAGTAATAAATAGAATAAAGGAAATGATTTACCAACCGTAACTGACAAAACAATTTCAAGAATGGCAATTATCAGGATTAAGGCAATGATATTATTTTTAGTTGAAATTTTAGATAACTTTTCCTCGGATTTTAGCTCAAACATCAATACGATCAGCAGTGGGACCATAAATAGGGCACGATAAAATACGGGGAAATTAAACTGATCAAAAATTACCAGGCCGAATACTGTCAGACTGAGAATTATTGAAAAAATATCCAGTATATTTAGGTCAAACTTCTTAATTGTTATCGAATCTATATATTTTTTCACCTTTTTTTATCATTCCCAGTTCTTCACGGATAATTTTTTCAAGATATCTTTTCTCATTTTCCATGGAATAAATTTTTTCTTTATAATCATCATTTTCGTTGTTTAGTTTCTCGATCCTTTTTAGTATTATTTCATTCTCATTCCTTATATGATTCAGATGTGTTGTCTCTTTTGAGAAAATAAAAGTCGTAAAGATTATCAGGGCAAGAATAATTGAACTTCTTATTATTTTTTTTAACATTGATTTGGCAAATTAAGAATAAGAACTTCTTCTAAAAAAAGGATTGGACTGCTTTTCAATTCCTATTGTAGTGGCCGGCCCGTGACCAGGGAATACATTGTAGTTGTCAGGCAGGGTAAAAAGTTTTGCCTCTATTGAACCGGTAAGCTCCTCCATAGAAGTGCCGCCTGTAAGGTCTACCCTGCCCACGCTTCCTGCAAACAGGGTGTCTCCAGCAAAAATATTGTCTTCGATTACTAGGCATATATGGCCCCATGAATGTCCAGGTACAAGCAGAATGTCGGCGATTAAACTTCCGATCTCGACTTTATCACCTTCTTCGACGTAACCTTCAACATCAGGTTTTACTACATAAGAATACTGCGGCCATCTCTTGCAAGCTTCGGGAAGCAGATCAAGTACAGGCTGGTCTTTTTTATGGATATAAAATGGAATCCCAAGTTTTTGTTTAGCAATTTCAACACCTGCAACATGATCAAGATGGTTATGTGTGTTAACAATTTTGGTGATTGTAAGTCCAGATTTCTCAACTTCTGAGAGAATATCATCAATCTGTTCTCCGGGGTCGATCAGGATTCCTTCCATGGTCTTTTCATCTCCAACAATATAGCAGTTCTCAATAAAAGCGCCGCCGGTTATGCAGTTTATAATCATATTATATCCTCTGGTTAATATTCTATATGGAAGTTGTCGAATTCGCCAATAGAAGGTGAGATTGTAGTCTTTACATCTGTCACTCGTGCATTAGCCGGTCCGGCTTTGCACCATTCAATGAGCTGGTTTAGTTTTCCTGGTGATCCTTCTGCAACTATTTCTACGAAACCACCGGGAAGATTCTTTACATAACCGGTTAATCCGAGTGCGACAGCGGTATCTTTGGCCGAAGCCCTGTAGAATACTCCCTGTACTTTCCCCACTATAATAAGGTGAGCTCTTCTATCCTCCATACTATACTTGATGTTACCAAATAGTGATTTAGTGTCAAATCCGAATATAAGTACCAATTTATTTCTCATTCATTTATAATAAAAACTGTTATGAATACAAAATTCGGCATAGTTGCACCTCTACCAGGTGTTTCGGTAAAAGACCTTATAAGTTTTGCAAAAAAAAGTGAGGATGCCGGGCTGGACAGTGTCTGGTATCCGGACCATATCCTTTTTATGGCAAAAAAACTGACCCCGGAAGTATGGTCAGTAATTACTGGGGCATCGGTTGTCACAGATAAGATTCACCTTGGTGCAATTGGGGACCCACACAGAATGCACCCGGTAACTATGGCTCACAGGCTTGCAACTATCGACCACGTTTCTGACGGCAGGGTGTTTAGCTGCATTGGTTATGGTGAGAAAATGAACCTGGATTGTTACGGTATTGAATGGAACAAGGCGCTTTCGAGATTAAGGGAATCTGTGAATGTTATGAGAGGGCTCTGGACGGGAGAACCAATAACACATAATGGGCAATATTTTAAGCTCCAGAACGCCGAACTAAGGATAAGCCCTGTAAATGGCAGTGTACCGCTCTTTATTGCAGCTACCGGCCCAAATGCTCTCAGAATGGCCGGAGAAATTGGGAACGGATGGGTAACGAACGCGATGCCTAGCTGGGTTTACGAAAAAAAATCAGAGGCTGTGAATGAAGGTCTAAAATCCAGTGAAATAAAAAATAATCGTTTTGAAAGGGCAATGTACGTTTTTCTATCAATTGCGGAAAACAAAGATGAGGCATACAAGACACTTGATAATATTAAGCATGCAATTATTTGGCCCGATGTTATTGAAGAAGCTGGTTATAAACTGGATATTGATGAAGAGTATAAAGGGCTTTCCTATACTTCAATAATGCCCAATGATAACCAGATGCTGACAAGGTTCAGGGAGATGGGGCAAAAATACTATACAAGAGAAATACTTTCGGATTTTGTAGTGTATGGTAATGCGGGTGATGTAAAAAAGAGACTCCAGGAATATATAGATTCAGGTGTAAACCACTTTATATTAAGGGATTTCAGCCCAAACCTTGAATACTCATTTGATGTGCTTACAAAAGAAATTATCAATTCCTTTAAATAAAGCTTGATTCAGGCAATTGTTACTTTTCTTTTCAAGATATACATTCTGAATAGAGTTGAGAAGTGCAACTCCTTCCTTCATTGGCCTTTGAAATGATTTTCTTCCTGAAATTAAACCCATACCACCGGCTCTTTTATTGATAATTGAAGTTTTTACAACGTCAAGTAAATCGTTGTCACCTGAAGCACCACCCGAATTAATTAAGCCGGCCCGGCCCATGTAACAGTTTGCAACCTGGTACCTGTTAAGATCAATAGGATGGTCAGAGGTTAATTCTGAATAAACCTTTTCGTGTGTTTTCCCAAACTTTATTGCATTGTAGCCACCATTATTTTCAGCGAGTTTCTGTTTGACGATATCGGCTTCGATTGTAGCAGCAAGGTGGTCGGCCTGGCCGCTTAAATCCGCTGAGACATGATAGTCAGTACCGTCTTTTTTAAATTCAGAATTCCTGAGATAAGCCCAAAGTACTGTTACAAGGCCGAGGCTATGTGCATGCTGGAAAGCCTGTGAAACTTCCTGGATCTGGCGGTTTGTCTCAGGAGAGCCAAAGTATATTGTTGCACCTACTCCAACAGCCCCCATCTCAAATGCCTGGTCAACATTGGCAAATAGTATTTGATCAAAGCTGTTTGGGTAGCTTAAAAGCTGATTGTGGTTAATTTTCATAATAAATGGAATCTTATGGGCATATTTTCTTGCAACAGAACCCAGCACGCCTAGCGTGGAAGCTACGGCATTACATCCGCCTTCTATTGCAAGTTTTACTATGTTTTCGGGGTCAAAATAGATCGGGTTGGGTGCAAAAGATGCCCCTGCTGAATGTTCTATCCCCTGGTCTACCGGAAGAATTGAAAGATAACCTGTGCCGGACAATCTGCCGGTATTAAAAAGAAGCTGGAGGTTCCTTAAAACAGCAACGGGCCTGTCAGTAGATACGAATACCCTGTCTATAAAATCCCTACCGGGTAAATGAAGCTGTTTTTTATCTATTGTTTTACAGGTGTGGCCAAGGAAATAGTCTGATTTGTTACCAAGTAATTCAACAATTTGATCAATTCCCTTTACAGGTTTAGAAACTGAATCCGGCATGATATTGTTCCTCTTAATTTTGAATTTCCGGGGTACGTGAATATCTGATTGTTAATAGATTATCATAAAAAACAATAAAAAAATATCTTAATTTTTATCGTTTAATACTGTGATACCAGGGAGGTCACTGCCACCCAGGAATTCAAGAGAGGCTCCCCCGCCAGTGGAAATGTGTGTAATTTCAAGGTCAAGTACTTCGGCATTTCTCATCGCGGAAATAGTATCGCCGCCGCCGATTACAGTTGTAGCCCCTCTCCAGGTAGCAAGCGCCATTGACCTCGCTATCTGTGTAGTGCCCGAGGAAAAGTCACTATCTTCAAAAAGTCCCATAGGCCCGTTCCAGAAAATTGTACCGTTGCCTTTTATAAGTGAAGAGTATTTAGTCATGGTTTTAGGACCGATATCAAAACCATGGTAATCATCAGGTATTTCATTATCAACCACAAGTGATGTTTTTCTGTTCTCAAAGCTTTCTGCAACTACATGGTCAAGAGGCAGGAATATTTTTTCCCCGTACTTCTGAAGTGCTTCTTTTGCCCATGGAACCATTTCATCTTCACAGATTGAATTACCTATTGGTACACCTTTTGCCTTTAGGAATGTATAGGCAATACCGCCGCCAAGAAGCACCTTGTCTGCCTTTTCCATAATATTTTTCATCGCTCCTATCTTATCCATGATCTTGGCCCCGCCTATAATTACAACGTATGGTTTCAAAGGGTTCAAAAGCATTGGACCCAAAAACATGATTTCTTTATTTACAACAAAACCCGCAACCTTTGTCTCAAAGTGAAAAGCCATTCCATATGTGGATGCATGTACCCTGTGGGATGTTCCAAAAGCATCATTTACATAAATATCTGCTAATGAAGCAAGTTCTTTTGCAAATTCTTCATCATTATTTCTTTCTTCAATATGAAATCGCAGGTTCTCAAGGAGCATAACGCCTCCATTAATGAGGTTGTCTATTTCATAGTGAACGTCTTTGCCAATAATTTTTTTGGAAAATTTTACATCCCTTCCAAGAAGTTCGGTTAGGCGGAATGCTATGGGCCTTAGTGACAGCCCGGGGAGGTCTCTTCCTTTTGGCCTTCCGAGATGTGATCCAAGTATTACCTTGGCACCTTTTTCAATAAGATAGTCTATAGTTGGAACAGTTCTTCTGATTCTGTAATCTTCGCTGATTTTACCGTCTTTTATCGGGACGTTGAAATCAACCCTTACAAATACCCTTTTCCCTTTAAGTTCCTCGTCAGGAATATCAGAAATTACTACTTTGTTTATCAAAGGTTTGCCCCGATCAATTCCAAGAGATCGACCACTCTTGAAGAATATCCATATTCATTATCATACCATGCAATTACCTTTACAAGGTTGTCTTCAACAACAGAGGTGAGCTCAGCGTCAAATGCGGCGGAATGTGTGTCGCCAACGAAGTCTGAGGAGACGAGAGGTTCATCAACATACCTGAGGTAGCCTTTTAAATTATTTTTAGAAGCTTCGAGGAATGTTTTATTTATTTCCTCTGCAGTTGTAGCCTTTCCTACTTCACAGGTGAAATCAACCACTGATACATCAGGAGTAGGTACTCTCATCGCAACGGCTTCAAGTTTTCCTTTTAACTCCGGAAACACAAGCTGTATAGCGCTTGCTGCCCCCGTGCTTGTCGGGATAATGGATAGAGCCGCGGAACGTGCTCTTCTAAGATCGGAATGTGGAGCATCGAGAATTTGCTGATCATTCGTGTATGAATGCACAGTTGTCATCTGTCCTCTTTTTATTTCAAAATTTTCATGAAGGACTTTTACAAGCATACTAAAACAGTTGGTTGTACAGGAAGCATTTGAGATTATATGGTCTTCAGCAGGGTTGTAATCTTTGTCGTTAATCCCCATAACTACTGAAAAATCCACCTTACCCTTGGCAGGTGCAGTAATGATTACCTTCTTTACTGTTTCGCCGAGGTGTGCTGAAACCTGTTCCCTGGTCCTGAAGATTCCTGTTGATTCTGCAACAATTTCGGCTCCTACCTCGCCCCAGGGGATCTGTTTAGGGTCTCTTTCGGAGTAAACCCTCACAGCTTTTCCGTTAATAATAATATCATTTCCATCAACTTCTATTTCTCCCTTAAAGGGGCCGAATACAGAATCGTATTTGAACAGATGTGCAAGAGTTTTTGCATCTGCAATATCATTAATCGCAACAAATTCCAGATCCGGCCTTAGAAGCCCTATCCTTAATACGTGACGTCCGATTCTGCCAAATCCGTTTATACCGATTTTTACAGGCATGTAACAGTTCCTCCGGGGGAAATTATAGTCGTTATTTCAAAAAAATAGTTACATTACCTTTTGTTTATTATTAGTCAAGATAGATGCAGGTTTTACGGCAAATTAATGCATTTAGAGCCGTTTAAGGCTTGTATTTGTAATTTTTAACGGATATTTTCAATGATCATGCAAGAATTTAATGTAGCCATTCTTGGCGCAAGCGGGTACACAGGCGGAGAACTCATAAGAATTCTGGTTAATCATCCTAACGTGAAAATATCCTATATTACTGCCGAAAAACATGCAGGTAAAAAGGTGTCAGAGGTATTCCCTCACTTAAAGGGTATTCTTGATCTTAAGCTTGAGAAGCTCGACCCTAAAAAGGTCCCGGATGATATAGACATAGTATTTGCGGCACTTCCGCATGGTGCTTCTGCAGAAGTGATACATGAAATTTATAAGCGAAAAATTAAAATTATAGATTTAGGTGCTGATTTCAGGCTAAATGAAGGAAATTACAGGCAGTGGTACGGGGACCATCCGTGTAGTGATATCCTGGAGGATGCCGTATACGGCATATCCGAACTAAATAAGGAACAGATTGCGGAATCCAACCTGATAGCTAACCCCGGGTGTTATCCTACGGCTTCAATATTGCCTCTTGCGCCGTTGCTAAAGGAAAATATAGTGGATGAGAGTTCAATAATTATTGACGCCAAATCCGGCGTTTCCGGAGCGGGGAGGTCGCCTTCCCTGGACCTTCATTTTTGCGAAGTCAGTGAAGGGTTTAAGGCTTACAAGGTGGCAGAGCATCGTCATTCCCCCGAGATTGAACAGCATCTATCAGAATATTCAAAAAAAAGATGTAAATATTATCTTTACGCCTCATCTCATCCCTATAGACAGGGGTATCTTTTCCACAATCTATGTAAAAACAGATAAAGAATATACTACTTCCGAACTTCTTCAAAAATTAAAGGACTTCTATAAAAACAGCCATTTTATAAGGATTTATGATGAAGGGCAGTTTCCTAATATCTCTTATATAAGGGGTTCTAATTTTTGCGATATAGGGATTAAATCAATACCTGAAAAGAAAAGTGCCGTAATTGTCTCAGTAATAGACAATCTTGTTAAAGGTGCTGCCGGGCAGGCTGTACAGAATATGAACATTATGATGGACCTGCCTGAAACAACCGGTCTTAACTTAAATCCTGTTTACCCTTAATTTATAGTTTTGTTTTTCTAATTCTATCTGTGATACCAGGGAGTATTTTAAGGAACCTTTCTATATCTTCATTTGTTGTAAACCTGCCAATACTTAATCTGAGAGAAGATATAGCTTCTGTATTTGATTGGCCCATGGCGAGTAGTACGTGAGAGGGTTCTACGTTGCCTTCCGAGCATGCAGATCCAGTGGAAACGGCAATACCTTCCATATCGAGATTCATTACAAGTGACTCACCCTCAACTCCTTCAAATGATAAATTTAGTGTATTGGGAAGATTCTCAGGCGTGTTGCCATTTATATTTACGCCCTCAACAGATTTGAAAATCCCTTCTTTGAGTAATTCTTTAAGATTGGCAATCCTCTTTCTTTCATCTTTAAATGTTTTATCTACAAGTTCAGCGGCTTTCCCAAATCCCGCAATTCCGGGGACATTTTCCGTACCCGAACGTTTGCCTCTTTCCTGTCCGCCCCCATGAAGAAGTGAGACCGGGTTAACACCCATTTTAATATAAAGGGCACCAACACCCTTTGGACCGTAAATCTTATGTGAAGAAAATGAAGCCATATCCACATTCAGTTCCTTAAGGTCAATTTCTATTTTCCCGAGTGTCTGCACTGCATCGGTATGGAATATAATTTCTTTATCATTGGCAATGCCGGAAATTGTTTTTATTGGATTAATTACCCCTGTTTCATTGTTTGCATAGATACAGGATATTAAAATTGTGGATTCCCTTATAGACCCTGTTAACTGTTCTGGATCAACTAATCCGTTTCTATCGACATCAAGGTAAGTTACTTCAAATCCCTGTGATTCAAGGAAGCTAAATGTCTCAAGGCAGGATGCATGTTCGACCGAGGTTGTGATGAGATGATTGCCTTTTTCCCTGAGTGCATATGCTATTCCCTTAATTGCATAATTATTGCTTTCACTGCCACCGGTAGTAAATGTGACCTCTTTGGGCCTTGCATTTACAAGGGCTGCGAGTCTGTCTCTTGAAAGGTCAAGCGCGGATTTTGCCTTGTTTCCAAATGAATGAATACTGGAGGGGTTCCCGTAGTCTTTGCTGAAATAAGGCAGCATCTCCTCCAGGACTAAAGGATCGAGTGGTGTGGTTGCATTGTAGTCCAGATAGATTTGATTCATTGTTTTATTAATAAGATCTAGTTTAATATGTCGGGTTTATTTGTAACAACCCCGGTAAGTCCCATTTTTTTAAACTGCACACATTTTACCGGATCATTTACTGTCCATGCAAAAAGAAGCAGGTTATCCCTTTTTGTACTTTCAACCAGTTTTTTATTTATAAAATACCTAAATACAGCAATTACATCAGCCCCGCAGTCTTTACAGTCCCTTGCTATGTTAGTTGGAAGCAGTTTGATGAGTCCGGTTGTTACTTTTGGCTCCAGGTATTTAATCTTTTTTAGGATGCGTTTACTGAATGAAACAATATATACCTCTTCAATCATGCCGTACTTTTCAATGAGCCTTAAAACAGGCTCTTCGGTATTATAATCTTTAAGTTCTATAACAAATTTAACTTTCCCGGAATATCTTTTAAAAATTTCCTCCACCAATGGGATACGATTTCCTTCTCCGGCATCGAGTGTCAGAAGTTCACGGGCAGTTTTATCCCTGACTCTTCCCTTGCCATTGGTTGTCCTGTTAACCCTTGGATCATGCACTACAACAAGCTTGTTATCAAGACTTAACCTGACATCAAATTCTATCATTTGGGCCCCAAGTTCAACTGCCTTATCAAATGAGGAAAACGTGTTTTCCGGCTCGTATTCACTTGCACCGCGGTGGGCAATTATTATAAAATCATCGATACTTTTTTTGGACATACTATCTAATATACACCTTGATTGATATAAAATTAAGAATTAGTAGAATGGTATGAGGATGAACAATATTGTAAAGGACCTGTTTTATTTACTGCGTCCGGTGCACTGGGTTAAGAATTTACTTGTAGTTGCACCGGCTTTTTTTGGGGGGATTGTTTTCAGTAGTTTTGAGATTTTTTTTACTGCTATCCTTTCATTTTTTTCTTTCTCACTAGCCTCTTCAGTTGGTTATATATTCAACGATTTATTTGATGTAGATAATGATAAAAATCATCCGGTAAAAAAAAACAGGCCCATAGCTTCCGGAAGGGTAAAACCCGGTAATGCACTTGTTTTAGCACTGTTTCTTCTGATTGTAAGTATTTTTATTGCACTTAAAATAAATAACAGTTTTACAATTATCCTTTTATTGTATCTTGTTTTAACAGCTTCATATTCACTGGGTCTTAAAAACCTGGTAATAATAGAATCACTCTGCATTGCAGGTGGTTTTTTACTCAGGATTGCAGGTGGCGGAGCTTCTTCAGGGCTTTCTATCTCAGGGTGGCTGATGTTAACCACACTATTTCTTTCCCTTTTGCTTGCCTTTGGCAAAAGAAGGTCAGAGCTGAATATGTCTTTGGAGAATAAAACATTCAGAAAGGTACTTGCAAAATATGACAAGGTTTTTTTGGATTACATGCTTGTTGTATTTGCTGCGTCATCAATTATTACCTATTCCATATATCTTATTAATACAAGCATGGGGTTTATTCTTATAACTATTCCTTTGGCATGTTTTGGTGTGGTAAGATACGTGTACCTTGCACGAAAGAAGTCAAAGGGTGATCCTATTGAGGCCTTGTTAAAGGATTACTGGCTGCTTGCCTGTGTTATTGCATGGCTCATAATAAAAGGCCTTGCTATATATATTCACTAAAAATATTTATTACCTGAAAAGATCGTTTTTTGATTCCCTTATTAAGGACTTTGAACCCTTGTTTCCCTTTTTATAGTTAATTCCTTTTACTATAATCAGGGGCGTTTGGCTGTTTTTGTCCATCAGAAGCCCGGCTGCAGATGCCACCTGGTCACCAGTTGCCATAACAGTTGCATTAAGTAAGAATCCCCTTGAGTCTTTTTGTCCTCTCTTGTCTTCAAGAGGCGCAATCCCTGAACATCCAATTGCAATGTCCACCAAGCCTTCTCTCCACGGCCTGCCAACAGTATCAGTGATTATAACGGCAACTTTTTTGCCAAGTTTTTTTAAAATACTATTTCTGATCTTATCCGCGGATTTGTCAGAATCCAGAGGTAAAAGAGTTACAGAATCACCTCCGGAGACATTTGAAGTATCAACTCCTGCATTTGCAAGGATAAGGCCGTCCCTTGTTTCAACGATGAGCCGGCCGTGGCCTTCTTTTCTCATATCCATCCTGATGATTTTTTTAGTCTCGGCAAGAATTACTTCAACAAGCCTGGGGTCTTTTGCAACCTCTTTTGCTACGGACTTTGAAAAAGCCGTAGGTTTAACATTCTTTAAATTAACAACTCTTTTCTCGGCCTTTGATACTATCTTTTGTGCTACAACAACAATGTCATTATTACTTAATTCAATACCTTCTTTTTTTATTGTACCACTTATAATCAACGGCAGGTTGTCCCCGGGGTTTATTTCCGGGAATGAATTGACCGGGATTAATTGAACATTATTTGCCGGCATAATAAATATTGTCTTCCTTTTTTAACATTAATAAATTTGGAATTTAAATTAAAAGCAATGATAATATGCTGTTATATTAATGGTGTGCGGTGAAAAGAGCAATGGAAAATTTTATTAAAAACAGAAATTCCGACATTACTGATGGCAGGCAGATTGATATTAGTGAATATGGCCAACAAAGTGGTATGCCTCTTCCCTTATTTACGACTTCCGGAGTGTGGGAAAGCCATATAAAACCAGACGAAGAAGCTGTAAAGAAGGGTGAGACAGAGATTAAAAGACTGGGGAAGGTTATAAACCAGCTTATTTACTACATTAGGGTATACAGGCAGGGCAACCGTTCCAATGTATTTGGCTTTGAAGTCGATTTAACAAATAAAGGGGTATCTGAAAGCATAAATCTTATTTCATATCTTGGTCCTAAGAATGATGTAGATGAAAATCCGTGTATTACAATATTATTACCTGGAGAGTTAGAGAGCAGAAGCGATAATGAGCAAGCAAAACAGTCATAAAGAGATATATTTCGATAACAATGCTACGACTAAACCCCTGCCCGAGGTAAGGGAAGAGGTATGTAAAGTACTTGGGGAAGAGTTTGGAAATCCTTCAAGTATTCATTCTACGGGCGGGCGTGCAAGGAAATACCTTGCTAATGCAAGGCAGCACCTGGCTGATCTATTGGGCTGCGGGCCGGAAAATATAATATTCACAAGCTCAGGGACAGAGGCAAATAACCTTGTGCTTTATTCCTGTACTCTAGGTGCCAGGGAGAAGTCGAGGATAGTGACCTCGAACGTGGAGCATTCTTCGATAAACAAGATGTGCAGCTTTCTCGAAATTCACGGCGTGGAGATCGAATACCTTGAAGTTGACCCTTCAGGTTTCCTGAATTTGGAAGACCTTGAAAAAGCCCTTAAAAAGGAAACCGACCTTGTTTCCATACAGTGGGTTAACAATGAGACAGGCGTTATTCAGGACATAGAAAGTATCGCCAGAATTTGCAAGGATAATGGAGTCCCTTTTCACACTGACTCTGCACAGGCTGTGGGGAAGCTTGAATTTAAAATAACAGGAATGGATATAGATTACCTGGCACTTGCAGCGCATAAATTTCACGCACCGCAGGGAGTAGGGGCTGTTTACACCAGGGATAAGCTAACGATTCATCCGGTCTTGTTCGGAGGTTTCCAGGAAGAAGGATTTCGTCCCGGAACTGAAAATCTTCCCGGGATAGTAGGAATGGGAAAAGCAGCAGAGATCAGGAAAGAGAACTTAAAACAAACTGTTAAACACATGTGTGAGGTCAGGAGCCGTTTTGAAAGTATGATTCTCGAGAAAATACCGGGTGCCAGAGTAAACGGTTCAACTGAAAAAAGAATATGTAATACCACAAATATTATGTTTGGCGGTATAGATGGTAGAAAACTAATAATGATGCTCGATGGTGAGGGGATAAGGTGTTCCCAGAGTTCGGCCTGTACTAACTTCGAGACTTCACCCTCATTTGTTCTCAAGGCCATGGGCCTTTCTGATGATGAGGCGTATGCAAGTATCCGGTTTAGCTTCAGTGAGGAAAACACAGCGGATGAAATTGAAGAGGCAGTTGAAATTATAGTAAGAAATTATAAGGATTTGAGTAAATAAGCGGTTGTCATTCTGAGCTTGGTTCAGAAGCTTTTGAACCGTAAATTTAATTTTAGGTGAAATTATTATGATGGCAGGACTTTTCCTTTTATTTTTAATAATCATGCTAATGGCCTGGTTTGGTATGAGGAGTATCGCAATATATTTATTCATTATCACTCTTGTACTTTGTACGGCCTGGTTTTTACACCATGCAACTTCCTCTTTAAATATAAATCTATGAACGCTTCACTTGCCAGGAACATTAATGCAGTAGCAATACTCGGGATCTGCGGAATCCTGCTGGGTGCATATTACATACAGTTTGGAAAAGGGGAATTCCCCTGCCCACTTTGCCTTCTGCAAAGGCTTGCTATGCTGGGAGTTGCACTCGGAGCAATGATGAATCTCCGCTTTGGAATTCATCCTACTCATTATGGGATATCTATATTAAGTGCTGTCCTGGGTGCATGTATTTCTGCGAGGCAGATACTGCTTCATATAAACACGCCGGGTAGTGGTTACGGCAGTGCTGTATATGGAATGCATCTGTATTCATGGGCACTTATAGTATTTATTGCGGCTATTATTCTTATCGGGCTGATGCTGTTTTCTGATAAACAGTATGAAGATTATGATGATTTTAAATCATCCAAAGAAGTTGGCTGGATTGCAACCATTGTTTTTTTTCTGGTTGTTTTAATTACAGCGGGAAATGTAGCAACTACTTATCTTGAATGTGGCCTGGAGCAATGCCCGGATAACCCCACTTCATATATTATTCTGGATAAATAAAAATTATATATGGTTTACACAATAGCTAATTTTTAATAAAAAAAGGAGCAATGACCTGAATCACTGCTCCTTTAACTTTTAGGAAAGAATTAAGATGAAAATTTACTATTATTATTAACCTCTAGGATTGGGAAGCACTCCACTGTAATACCAAAGAGAGTCCATGGAACCTCTGCCGTTTCCATTATTTAGCCCTATAAATAAAATAAATGCTTCAAAAGAAGGTAGCGCAACAGGTAAGTGGTGCACAAATGAGTTGAATCTGTCAAATTAAAAACGATTCAACCCTGAAATAAAACAAGCGGCTAAATCAGCAACGAGCAACGCAGAGTTTCCAGGCTCCATGATATACATCTGACTTGTTTCAACTAATTCTGGGGATGGGGCAGGGACAACAAAATCTGAAGGAGCGTTTGGAAGGCCCGCTAAAGTTAACTGGTTGGTCATATTCACTGAAGACGTATCAGCATAGCCGGTTGACTCTCCAAGGCCGGAACCAATCCGTTCTCCATTTTTATTGTAGATAATAATCGGCGCCTCCTGATATTCAGTACCTATCGGTGAATATAAAATTGATATCGGATCAATTAGCGACACCAAAGTTAGGTCTTGATATCCTTCAGGCATTGTTGGAATGTTTAGATGCCAACTAAACGGGTACCATACGCCGGATGAATGGTAGATATTCGGATCGGGAGTCGATGAGCCCTTCTTCCATTCGCTGACAGTAAGCGTACCTTCTGTATTGATAACAGCTCCACTCGGATTGACATACTTACCATTAACCGGGACGAACATAACACCAGGGGGGGTTGAACCTGTGACACCATAGAATTCGCTGTATTTGGAGTCGTGAGAGATGAATGCCATCGCAGATCCACCGTTATCAAAATTCATTGCGAACCAATCCCAGCCACCTAGTGGGGGGGGTTGAGTGTTAGAAAAGGCTCGCATAACCTCCGTATTGTAGCTTCCGATATTTCCCCACTGGTGATCGAGCCAGAAGGTTCCGCTAACCATTGTGATTGTTTCATTACCGATAGTAATGGTGCTATTAGCAGGGTCTATCTTTAGTTGAGGTAGTGAATAGTAAAGAGTTCCTATACCGCCACAACATGGGAGGCAGCCATTTGTGCCATTGTACAACCTCTCGGATCCAGTGGTAAAAGTAAGATCGATACTCATTTCAACGCCGGCATCGTCAGTAGAGTAATCCCACCCAATTCCCTTTATGCGGAGGGGGTAGAGATTGGGTGGATTAAGTGATTCAATGCTATTCACCCCAAGTGCGCTGTATATGCGGTCAATTCCAAATTCTAAAAGACCAGTCGTACCTGCAACCACGATTGGTCGAGCCTGAAAGTGCTTTTCATCGGCAGGATTAATTTCTAGAAGTATTTGGCTTACTTGGTTTTCATTTACCGTTAAACCAAAGGCTGCAGCTTGCTCTGGAGGCAAAAGAGGGGATGTTCTAAGCATATACACAATTCCATACTCTTGGCCATTCTCGCCAAGAGCAACACCACCTGCATAGTACCAACCAAACTGTGCGGTCAGATCAAAACCGTCAGACTCGGGAAAACTGAGAGGAGATGGAAATGCAACCTTAGGTAGTTCAAGATAGCCCGTTGACTGATCAGGCGCACGAAAACCATCCAAAGCTAGCGCCTGTTGCGGATTGATAGAGGAGCTATAGTTAATGAGATTGTTATAAAGCGATGAGTAATCAGGATTAAAAGTCTGGCGGTTGTTGATAAGTTGATTAAAATATGCTGTCTGTCTCACCGCAAAGGAAGAATTGCTATTTTTTTTAGCACAGACATTAACGAGAATATCGTGGGGAATTTGTGATTCACTATATTCTTTCATCCCCAGCGCATTGGCAATGTACGTTAAAGTCCTTGAATCAACATCAGAACAACTCGAGTCCGAACTAGATACGTCACAACCTGATAGAGCTAGAGCGCTTACCAGCGCAATCACAGCGACAATTAATACAGAAACTACCTGCTGTATTCTTTGAAAGTAAAGCATAATTTTTATGCTACCCCAATGAAGCAAAAAAGCAATCCTGTCAAGCCCCCGAATTTAGGTCCACCTTTATAGTTAGATATTGAATACATTTTATTCAAACTTCATTCAAACAATCTTATATAAAAATTCTCTCGGTGGTTAACAGGGGAGCCTAACTTCCTAATGATTGGTTCTCCGCAATTAGGATTTCACTGAGAAAGTTTATTTATCGTTTTCCATTCCTAACTTCCACTTAATAATACTTTGAATATCATCAAGTATAAGATACAGGCATGGTATCAGGAATAGCAGAAGTATCGTAGAAAAGAGCAGCCCACACCAAGAGCTGTGGCCATAGGCGCGAGGAAAGAAGCTTCTCCCTGAATTCAAACATCAGCGTTGAAAGCCCGGCAAAGGTTGTAAGTGTAGTGAGTATAATCGGCCTGAAGCGGTGCTTGGCGGACATTACAACTGCAAACACGCGGTTATTAAACCTGTCCCTTCGTTTATTAATAAAATCCATCAACAAAAGGCTGTCGTTTACAACAATACCAAGTAACGCAACAATACCAATAATTGCAGGCAGTGTTCGAGGCTCGCCCCTTAAAAGTATTCCGGCCGTAACCCCGATTAAAGTAAAGGGGAGAATTGTCATAATAATAAGGGGCTGAAAATAGGACCTCAGGATACTTGCAAGGATTAAGTAGATTAAAATTATAGCGGCGATAGATGCGCGCATAATATCGTCCATTGTTTTGCGATAGTCTTCTTCTTCACCCGCAAGTTTGTAGTTATAAGTTGGGTAACGTGTCAAAATGTTATCCAGGAAACCGGTAATAATGGTATTTACTTCATTTGATGTTGTGATCTTCTGATCCACTTCCGCTGTAATAGAAATGGACCTGTTTGATTCGTATCTTTTAATGTTTAGAATACTCGGTCTCATCTCTATCATGGCAATTGTGCCAAGTGAGACCCTTTCTTTTGTAGGTGTAATTACCTGGTGAGACTGCAGTAGGTTGAGAAGGTTTTCTGATTGGAGGTCATACCTTATATTTATATCAGCCTCTTCCTTCCCGATCCTTGTCTGAGCTACAGTCAAGCCGTCAACAAGTGCCCTTACTTCTCTTGCAACTGATGTAGTATCGAGGCCAAATATTGCGGCCTTTTGTTCATCTACGTTTACCCTTATTTCGGGTTTACCCCATACAAGATTATCACTTACACCGTAAACCCCTTTGTATTGTGATAACTCTTCCTGTACCTGAAGGGAAATTTCCTTCAGCGTATCAAGGTTGTTACCCAAAATTCGAATATCTATAGGTTTCCCTGTGGGGATTCCTGCTTCGGCAATAAAATCAAGTTTTTCAGGACCTACGATGACTCTTAGTACTTCGTCTCTTACCTGGTTTTTAAGCTCCAGTCCGTTTTCTTCCCTGTCTTCAAAGTCTTCGAACTCTACAATAATAGTTGCAATATGGTCTCCTATGGTTGGGGAATCATTTGTAGTGAGGTCAATACCTATCATCGAAACAATGTTCTTAAGTGCCGATTCAGGTACAACCTGCATCACTATTTTTTCAATTTCCTTAACGGAGTTTTTTGTGTACTCAAGACTTGACTGGGCCGGGTTTTCAACTTTTATCTGAAATTCAGAAGTGTCATGCTGATAAAACATTACATTTGGAAGCCCTTTTATTATAAAGAAACTGAAAAAAAGTATCAGGAAAAATGAACTGACCACTACATAACGGTTTCTCAGTGAAAAAGACAAACCCTTTATATAATAGGACCTTACTTTATAAAACCACTTTGCCTTTGTTACGGTTTTCTTGTCCCGGGGTTTCATCCAGTCAGCACAGTGAGACGGCATAATGAGCAGTGCTTCTACCAGTGATACAAGTAAAGCAAAGATTGCAACCTTGGGAATAATTGAGAGGAACTGGCCTATTAAGCCCGTGGCAAAAAGAAGGGGGATAAATGCAGCTATATTTGTTAGTACCGTGGCAAATACAGGCAGTGCAACTTCCTTTGTACCCTTAATGGCTGCTTCCCGCGGGGCCATACCCTGTGCTATATACCTCTGTACGTTTTCAACAACTATGATTGCATCATCTACCACGATACCAAGGACCATTATTAAACCAAACATTGAAAGCATGTTGATGGTTATACCGCTCATTTTCATTAATATGAATGCACCTAAAAATGAGAGAGGGATCCCGAGTGCAGCTATGAATGCTGCCCTACGGTTTAGGAAAAGCCCGAGCATAATAACTACGAAAAACAGTCCCAAACCACCGCTTTTTAGCATGCTCTGAAATCTTTTCTTCACCCAGTAGGAGCTGTCATTTGTATCATAAATATTTATTGATTCCGGTAGAGTTGTTTTAAATTCCTCAATGAATTCCCTAATAACTCCAACTGTCTCAATAGCATCAATGTTTTTTTGTTTGTTTATCCAGAAGGTAATTGCGGGTTCGCCGTTTACCCTCGCGCTTGTTCTTGTTTTTTCTTCTCCGATTTCTACTGTTGCAATGTCCCTTATAAGGACATTCTTGCCGCTTGTATCCGTAATGATCGGTATATTTAAAATGTCAGATATTTCATAAATTTTTCCACGGGTCCTTACAAGCAGTTCGGTGTTGTCATGGGTGTAACCTCCTCCTGGCAGATCCAGATTCCTTTTAGCTATAGCCCCGGAGACCTGGTCAATACTCACTTTGTACTGGTGCATTTTCGGATAGTCGAGGTTGACCCAGAAAATTGGGTCCCCGAGTCCTGAAAATACAATATTATCAACACCGTCAATTAACTGGAGTTCGTCTCTTAACCTTAATGCATTTTGCCTAAGTGTTTCCCTTGGGACTTCTCCGGTTATAGCAATATTAATTAACGGAAAGTCCGATTTTACTTCTTCTATTACAGGGTCTTCGGCATCTTCCGGGAGTTTGTCTTTTATCCGTGAGACCTTTGAATCTATATCATTTACAAACTTTGTAACATCCTCACCGGTATCAAGTTCAGCAATAACTACGGAAAGTCCTTCAGAGGAGATCGATCTCAGGACATTAATACCCGATGTGTTTTTGATTTCTTCTTCAATCGGTATGGTTACAAGTTTTTCGATGTCTTCTGCAGAAGCACCGGGGAAGACAGTTTTTACGGTAACTAATTCAAGTTTTATAGATGGAAAAAGTTCAAGGGGAAGTACCAGTGCGAATACAAGACCAATAATAAATATGGCGCCCATCAGAAGGTTAACGAGGACGGAGTTTTTGACCGAAAATTCTGCGATGTGCATATGTTTAGTCTGAAATAATCCTAATGTCCTGACCGGTGGTCAGACCCGAACTGCCCTCAGTAATAATTTGTGAATCTGCAGGTAATAAAGCAAATGGGACAAAGCCGGTTTTGTCATCCAGCCATGTTACTTCAACAGGTACTTTTATGCTTTTATTGTTTTTAGCCACAAATATAAACACTTCCGATGAATCCGAAAAGACTGCTGTTCTTGGCACTTTAACCATATTCACCAGTTTTTTTATTGGGAGTTTGACTGTTACAATTTCTCCAGGCCACCAGTTTAAATCATCCCCGGTAAGTTTTACCTCGATCTCGTAAACTCCGGAATCGTCAATTGAGTTTCGGCTGATTCCGACTATCTCACCCCTGCCCATTTCGGTAATGCCATGTGTGCTGAGGGTAAGATCCACTTCACTGCCGGTTTTAATAAGCCTCGCAATTGATGCATCCAGACCGGCAATAACTTTTTTATTTTCTAAATTAACTACTGTTGCGAGAGACTCACCTACAAAGACTTCCTGTCCAACGTCTGGTTGAATTTCTATAATTGTTCCGTTTATGGGAGATCTTACTTCAAGGTTGTCAAAATCCCATTTCACCCTGTTGTATGCTGCTTCAAGGGATTTCATATTTGCACTCTCAATAGCAAGCTGGTTTTTGTTTGAATCAAGGTTGTCTCTTGAAATAATGCCCTTTTCGAACAAGGTTTTATTCTGATTGTATTTCCTGTTTGTTTCATTGAGATTTGCTTTTGATGCTTGAAGCCTGAATTTAGCTTCCTGCAGTGCAACGTCCTTACGGACATCGTTTAATTTAATAAGAACCTGGCCCTTAGTTACACTTTCATCCCTTTTAAAATATATTTCTTCTACCCAGCCCCCAACATCTGCCCTGATGTCTATTTCCTGACCGCCTTCTACTCTGCCGAGCACTTCACGGTAAAGCCAAGTTTCAGTTGGAATGGGATTTATAACCCTTACGGGTTTTGTTATATTTCCAGAGAATGTTTTTGCTGCTTCAGTCCTTATAGAGATAAGCCTCAAATAAAGGCCGAAAAGAAACAGGAGAAATATTCCAATTACTATTAAAAATTTGACCCACTGTTTTTTTGTTGTTCTACCCATTTTTAATTACTCTTCATTAACTATATTACCAATTAAAATACCAGATTAATTTAACTGAATCTTAAATACCTCACAGAATATTAATAATTATAATTTTATAAATAAACACAATGTAAAATAAAAATAATCACGTTCCTTAATAAAATAAACAAATAATATCAAGTAAATGTTGCTTTTTAATAATATTTTTTGTAATATTGATTCAAACAATCTTAGAGGAGGAGACATGGCAGTAAAAAAACCAATGACCAAAGCACAGCTCTCAAGACATATTGCTGAGAAAGCTGGATTAACAATTAAAGCAGCAGGTGAGTTAATCGATGAATTAGCTGCAGTTGCTTATAAAGAAACTAAAAAGAACGGACAGTTTACACTGCCGGGGTTAGGCAAACTAGTTACGGCCAGACGTAAGGCCCGTAAAGGCCGTAACCCTGCCACAGGTGAAACAATTAAAATACCTGCAAAGAAAGTACTAAAATTCAGAGTTGCAAAAGCGGCGAAAGACGCAATTTTATAAAAGCCTCTTGAAGATTTATTAAAGCCCCTCCGGATCTTAAATCAATAATATTGGTTTATAGTCGGGGGGTTTTTTATTTAAGTGCTTTATCAAGTATTTCAATTGGGTGAGCTATACTGAGTTTTTGATTTTTTTCTCTTAATCCTTTTTGAATCTGAAGAAGGCAGCCTGGATTTCCGGCAACTACACATTCTGCATCTGTATTTTCAATATTTTCAATTTTTTTATCAAGAATATCTTCTGCAAGAGCCGGCTGTAAAATGTTGTATAACCCGGCACTACCGCAGCATGTATCTGAATTTTTCATCTCAACAATTTCCAGTCCCGGTATCTTTGATAATAAATTCCTGGGTGCTGACCGTATGTTTTGCCCGTGTGAGATGTGGCATGCGTCCTGGTAAGTAATCTTCATATTTAAATCGTTAAATTCCTGCTTTATCCCAATCTCCTCAATAAACTCCATTATATCTTTGGTTTTTTCAGATAGCTTCCTGGCTTTTTCTGAATATTCCTCATCCTGAGAAAGAAGGTGTGTGTAATCTTTGATTGCTGAGCCGCATCCGGCAGAATTTATTATAAATGCATCTACATCGAGATTTGAAAATAAATCCACAACCTTCCTGGCAAAATCTCTTCCTTCACCAAGTCGTCCCGAATGGACTGACAATGCACCGCAGCAGGTCTGTTCCCCCGGAATTACTACTTCACACCCAAGTTTTGTAAGCACATTGATTGAAGAAACATTGGTGCTGGAAAAAAATACATTTTGTACACATCCGGTAAGTAATGCTACCCTGTGTATTTTTTCATTCACCGGGGATATAACTTCCGGATAGCTCTTTACGCTAATAGTATCAACTTTTGGTATCATCTGTTCCATCCTGTAAATGGAAGATGATAGTTTCTTTAGAATACCAAAGGAGTTAATTAGTTTTCTTATTCCTGATTTATTATAGAAATAAAGAAAAGGAAGCATTCGTCCCAGTTTTTTTGGATACGGCAAAATGCTGAACAGCATTCCCCTGAATAGTTTGTCACCCACTGATCTTTTGAAGTTCCTTTCAATCTGTGCCCGGGATGCTTCTATTAAAAACCTGTATTCTACGCCCGAAGGGCAGGCAGATTCACATGCCAGGCAGCCGAGGCATTTGTCGAGATGTTCTACCACGGTTTCACTGAGGGGTATTTTTTCTTCAAGGACAGAACCCATTAAATAGATCCTTCCACGAGGAGAGTCGAGTTCATTGCCGGTTTCAATATAAGTCGGGCAGGCGCTCAAACAGAAGCCACAGTGAACGCAGTCATCTACAATATTTTTTGGGGGCCTGTCTATGTCATCAAATTTATTAAGCATATTTATTGCAGTGAAAATTTAAAATTAATTTCTTTTCCTTTTTTAATTGCAGATCTGAGGTCAGTATCAGAGCCGAATTCTTTCCCCATAATTTCGAGTCCACTAATATTAAATTCTATATTACTAACTGAGAAAGGGTAAGGATAAATCGTATAGTTTAATCCATCTTGTGATTTTAATGTTAAATCAGTATTGTTTCCATTATAGTCCACGGGGACATCCTTAACCGTAACAGAATCCCAGCCATTACAAAAAGTAAGTGAAATAATATCACCAATCTGAATATATTTAAGCTCTCTTTGAACCTGGTCCGGCAGGTTGTTTTCAATTTTACTTTTATCTATTTTTAGTATGGCTGAAACGTGGCTGTTAATTTTATTTTTAAAGTCATTAATATCCATGCTTTCCGGATTATGCGATAAGAGATGGTTATTAAAAGTTGAAAAGTGAAGGGCAATCAGTGCAGACGAGTATGAATATTCTTCAGGGATATCCTCGAAGCACTTAGACCAGATAACGTGCTGCTCTTCCGGGTACATATCAATAAAACTTGCAGGTAAATGATTTTCCGGGTTAATACGCGGATAGCTGTCCCATTCCCTCCACCCTCTGTCATGGTTGGCGATAGCGTATATTAGCCGGGGGTCCGGACCAATTTCATGGAATGTTTGATTACCCCAAAATCTCATAATTTCTCCACTTAATACTGAATGATCAAACTGCGTAAATAATATCCATCCATCCTTAAATTCTCTTCTAATCATTGATTTTCAAATTAGCCTTCCGGGGTTAAGAATATTATTCGGGTCAAAATTTTGTTTGAGTAACTGCATTAGCTGACTTGAAGAACCAAACTCACCCCAGGTGTTAAACTTACCAAAGTCTCCTGGAATATGTTGGTAAACAACCGACCCTTTAAGTGTGGTTAAATAACTTCGCAAAAGGTCAACAGCAATTTCAAGGTCCTTATTTTCCCCTTCAATAAGCTGAATAATCCCGTTTCCTGCTTTTGCCGATGAGAAAATCTTTATATTAAGGTTTTCGGAAGATTCCTTAATGTATTCCAAAATTTTTGGTATTTCGTTTATCTTTACGGAAACCTTACAGGCAATACAGTTACTGTCTCCGGCGTAGGGGAAGTTTCTTAAATAGTTCCATAAAGGTTTATCATTTTCGATTACAGCTCCTTCAAGGCCATCGCTATTTAGAATGTTTTTAACCAGTTCCATCTGGTCAAAAACTGCCTTTCTGACATTTTCAATACTTAGAACAAGTGTATGTAGAAAATTAATCGGCCTTATGCCAGCAAGTTTGAAAACATCTGATGACAATTCGGGGTTAAGAATCTCGAAGGCGGTTAACACAAGATCAGCATCAAGTATTTTATTAATGCAGGATTTTAACATCACGGTATCACTTATCCCGGTAATGAAAGTGAGGGATTCTTCCTGGACAGGATAGAGTTTGATGGACGCCTCTACCACAACTCCAAGTGTACCCATGGACCCTACAAAGAGTTTATGTATATCGTAACCCGCTACATTCTTTACAACTTTTGCGCCGCCCTTAAAAATCTTGCCATCTGTACCCACTGCAACTAATTCTATTATCTGTTCCCTGAATGTACCATATCTGAATCTTGAGGGCCCATAATCATTGGTAGCTACAATCCCGCCAATTGTTGCGCCTTTGTCAATCAGGGGAGGATCAAGTCCTACGTGCTGGTTTTTGCTTAAAAGGAAGTCCTGGATGTCTTTAAATTTAGCCCCTGCCTGAACGGTTATTATAAAATCAGCTTCATTGTGTTTAACTATTTTATTGAGTTTTTCCAATGATAGTGCAATATCGAAGGAAGTAGGCATATTTCCATATGAAACCTTTGTACAGTTGCCAAAAGGTATTACCGAGTAGCCGTTTTCATTGCAGTATTTTAATATTTCAGAGACCTGTTCATAGGTTTGGGGATAGACGGCTACGGAAGGCAGTTTGTCGAAAATTTGGAATTTTGACAGCTCACTTCTCTGAGTGTATATATCCTCATGGCTAAGTAAATTTGTTAATTCATCAATATTTATTTTCATTATATTAATTCACAACTAAAATAGTTCGCCTTCTACTTTCCTCTCCAATTCAGAGGATCTTTTTTTAGTCATCCCGTGCTCTACACAGGTCCTCGGAGTTGGAAACAGCTTCCCGGGGTTGCATAACCCCTTTTCATCAAATGTGCAGCTTATAAGCTGCATGGCTTCCAGGTCATGTTCATTAAACATAAGGGGCAAATAATTTTTTTTATCAAAACCCACACCGTGTTCACCGGTAATACTGCCGCCTGATTCCACACATATCTTTAATATCTCACCCGCGAGCCTTTCAACTTTTTCAAATTCACCTTCGTTCTCAGAATTAAACAAAATCAGGGGATGAAGGTTTCCGTCACCGGCATGAAATACATTTGCAATTTTGAGCCCGTATTCTTCACTTAACTGTTTTGTTTTTGTAAGTACCTCGGAGAGTTTGTTTCTTGGGATGACTCCATCCTGCACATAGTAGTCCGGACTAACCCTTCCCATTGCAGCAAAGGCACTCTTTCTGCCTTTCCAGAAAAGCTCTCTTTCTGCATCATCTTTTGCTATCTTTATTTCAATTGCAGAGTTTTCCCTCAATACATTCTCAACTATTGGCATCTGGGCCTCTACCTCGGCGGTTGGGCCATCAAGTTCGATTAAAAGTATTGATTCTGCATCTTCCGGATAACCGGCTTTTACTGAGATCTGTACTGCCCTTATACAGGTGTTATCCATTATCTCCATACCAGCGGGGATGATCCCGTTTGAAATGATTCCGCAAACTGATGATCCTGCATCTTCTATTTTATCAAAAGATGCAAAAAGGGTTTTTACTAACTGAGGTTTTTTTATAATTTTTAAAATAACTTTTGTTACAATACCGAGCAGGCCTTCTGACCCAACTACAATGCTTAGCAGGTTATAACCAGGATATTCCTGGTTTTTGCCGCCAAGTTCTACTATGTTCCCGTTTGACAATACCATTTCAAGGCCAAGTATATGATTGGTTGTTACGCCGTACTTAAGGCAGTGTACACCCCCGGAGTTTTCTGCAACATTTCCGCCAATCGTGCAGACTATCTGGCTTGATGGGTCAGGTGCATAATAAAATCCGAAGCTGTCCACTGCTTCGCTTACAGACCTGTTTATTACCCCCGGCTGGACTACTACAAGCCTGTTTGGGATATCTATTTCGAGAATCTTGTTCATTTTGGCAAGGGAAATTAATACACCATCATCAACGGGTAGGGCACCCCCTGAAAGCCCCGTTCCTGCTCCTCTTGGAACAAACGGCATTTCGAATTCATAACAGACTTTTATAATCTCAGACACCTGTCCGGCGGTGGAAGGAAGCACGACAAATACGGGCTTTACCCTGTAATAAGTAAGCGCATCACATTCAAATGCAATTATCTCTTCCTCCTTATGAAGGAAGGATTCGGGATCAAGTATTGCCTCAAGTCTTTTTTTAATTTCGTCGTAATTTGTATTCATTTTTTATTCTACTTATATCAATATATATTATTGATTGGCAATTGTTAAAACAATTAATTCAGGTCTTTAATATTATGCATAAAAAAACAAAAATTATTACAATCAACCATAATAATGTTTTTCTTAATACTGCGGAAGTCCTTAATAAGGGCGGTGTAATTATCTATCCCACCGAAACCCTTTATGGAATAGGGGCTTACGCAACTGATACAAATGCTATCAATGAAATATTTAAAGTAAAGCAAAGGGCTCGCGGCAAACCATTTATCCTGCTTGTTAAAGATTTTGTGATGCTGGAAAAATATTTTATAGTTCCGGATGTTGTCCTTAATAATTCAGACAAGTTTATAAAGGATCCGGTTACCATAATCTTCGATCAAAAAACTGAACTACCCGAAGAACTCTCTGCCGGTACCAATAAAATTGGGGTCAGAATATCCACAAACCAATTTGTAAAAGAGCTTTTCTCTTTTATTGATATCCCGCTTGTTTCCACAAGTGCAAATATAAGCGGCGAAAAAAACACCGATTCATCTAAGAAGATTATAGAGTTGTTTGATAATAAGGTTGATCTTATAATCGATTCCGGTAATCTACCCCACTCAAAAGGATCAAGCATTATTGACATTACATCTACTCCGCCCCGGTTATTGAGAGAGGGCGAAATAAAAAAAGAAAATCTTGAGGAGTTTTTAAGTGGCGACTATTAAAGGTTTCAATGGTATAAGATACAACCCGCAAAAGATAAATGACTATGAATCAATTGTGGCCCCGCCTTATGACGTAATTAACAAAGAAGAGCAAAATAAGCTTTACGATAAAGATCCAAATAACGTAATCAGGCTGATCCTGGCCAAAGGTGAGGGTGAAGAACGTTACAGCAATGCGAGTAATACATTTAAGGAGTGGCTTGAAAACTCGGTATTAATAAATGAAGATGAACCGGCGATTTACCCCTATTACCAGGAGTTTGAATTTGAAGGAACGAGTTATACACGTAAGGGATTTATTGCTGCAGTTAAAGTAGTAGATTTTGATGAAAATGTGATTCTCCCGCACGAACAGACATTTAGAAAACATAAGGAAGACAGGCTTAAGCTTACAACTGCATGTAATGCAAACCTGAGCCAGGTCTTTTCCGTTTATTCGGATGACGGCGGTGCAGTGGAGGAATTAATTGATAACAATATTTCCCAGCCAATTATCGAGGTTAGCACGGAAGACGGCGTTAAGAACACTTTCTGGAAAATTACCGATTCGGATATTATCGCTAAAGTTTCAGCAGGGTTAACAAAAAACAACCTACTTATTGCCGACGGCCACCACAGGTATGAGACTGCATTAAATTACAGGAATCAGCAAAGGGAAAAATTCGGTGAAGATTCCGGCGCTAAACCCTACGATTACGTGATGATGTATCTTTCAAGAGGTGGGGGAGACGGCCTTATAATTAATCCTACTCACAGGGCTGTTAAAAATCTTGGAATAAATAGTGAGGAATTACTTTCCAAACTGGATGAGCTTTTTGATATTGAGGAAACATCTTCGCTCGAGGTAAATGACCTTGAATTCAACGAGATGGTATTTATAAGTTCGGAATCAGACAAAAAATATAAAATCAGATTAAAAAACAAACTTGATAAAAATTATGAAAACCTAGCCGTGATGATTCTTCATAATATTATTTTTAAAAACTATATAAATGAAGTAGATGCCGGGATCTTTTACACAAAGTTTGATTCAGAACTTTCCTCACTTGTTAATTCGGGTGAATACCAAGGCGGTTTCCTGCTTCCAAAGCTTAATGCAGATGATGTTTTTGAGGTAGTGCTGGATAATGTGAAAATGCCCCCACAAATCAACCTATTTTTACCCCAAGATTTTATCCGGGCTAGTATTTAACCCACTTTGGTAGCCCTATGGCAATCAGATAAATAAGATTGAGAATTAACTAAAAATGGCGATTTTGTCAGAAGTATGCTTGCTGGTAAATCCGTATACTACTGTTTAGAGGTGATAGCTCTTTAAATTTGTAATAAACCAAACAAAATACAGATTTTATTGATTACGTCCTTACCTGTATTATTATGTTAATAAAAACTGGAGGTAACTGTTATGACCGGTTTAGTCATTCTTGGATTAATAGCTGCAATTGTTGTTTTCTTTGTATCAATTTACAACAGCCTTATAAAACTCAGAAACACCTCCGAACAAGCGTGGTCGGATGTAGATGTCCAGTTAAAACGAAGGTATGACCTCATTCCAAATCTTGTAGAGACTGTTAAGGGTTATGCTTCCCACGAAAAGGAAACATTTGAAAAGGTAGTACATGCAAGGAATATGGCCATGGGGGCATCATCTCCAGAGAAAAAGGCAAAAAGTGAAAATTTTCTTTCGGCCACTTTAAAAAGCCTGTTTGCACTGTCCGAAAGCTATCCGGATCTTAAAGCCAACCAGAATTTTCTTGACTTTCAAAATGAACTTTCCGAGATAGAAGAAAAAATACAGCTTGCCAGAAGATACTACAATGCTGTAGTAAGAGATCTTAATACAAAGATTGAATCGGTACCAAGTAACATAGTTGCAAACAATTTTGGTTTTAAAAAGAAAGAGTACTTTGAACTCGATTCAACGGAAGAAAGAATAAACCCAGAGGTAAGTTTTGGTTAAAAATCTCTGTTTTTGTAATGGGAAGAAGTTCATTGTCGTATTCTTATTAATTTTCTTTCCATTATTATCTTTGACCTTATCTGCATCCGAGCAGATAAACAGTTTTGATGTTGATGTCTATATCCCTAATAACGGTGTAGTTAGGGTCGAAGAAAATATTGAGTACCAGTTTTCCAATGAAAGCAGCCATGGAATCATAAGAAAAATCCCCTATAAATATAGATTAGGACAGAATAATTATAATCTCAGGATTGATGTTAGGAATGTTACTGATTTTGAAGGCAACAGTTACAAATACAACGTAAAGAAAAAAAACGGTTATATAGAGATAAAAATAGGCGATCCCGATAAGTTCGTAACCGGGGTGCATGGTTACAATATTGAGTATTTTGTAAAAAAGGCAATAAGAGAATTTGACGATTACGATGAATTCTACTGGAACGTGACAGGCACTGAGTGGGACATTCCGATTTTATCAAGCTCCGCCCATATATATTTTGAAGCTGAGATCCCGGGTGAATTGAAACTGGACTGTTTTACCGGAAAGTATGGTTCTACTGAAAAGAACTGTACCTACAACTCCAGCAAGGACAGTGTGGTTTACTCCAGTAATGGTGAACTAAATTCTCGTCAGGGTCTTACCATTATTTTAGGATTTCCCGAAGGCCTTGTAAAGGGCCACTCCAAGCTTGATTTGTGGTACTGGTTTATCAGGGACAACCTGATCTATACGGTTCCTTTTTTAACATTATTCGGACTTTTCCTTATCTGGCATAAATTTGGAAGGGACCCTTATAAAGACAGGCCTATCGCGGTCCGTTATACACCCCCTCCGGATTTAACCCCTGCAGAAGCTGGGACCCTCTACGATGAAAAGGCCGATATGATAGACCTTACATCCACAGTAATAGATCTTGCTGTAAGGGGATATCTAAGAATAGAGGAGATTGAAACAATCGAATTTCTTTTTCTTTCCCTCAAGGATTACAAGATTATAAAACTTAATAAAACGACCGAAAATTTAATGCCCCATGAAATTAAAATATTGGAAGGATTGTTCAGTTCCGATCAAACGGATGTATTAATATCTGATCTCAAAAATAAGTTTTATTTAAATTTAAAATCAATCAAGAACTCTATCTATTCTCAGCTTGTTGATAAGAGCTATTTTCTGTTTAATCCCGACAGGATCAGGGCCACTTACAAGGCATTGGGGTGGATTATAATATTCAGTTCCCTTTTTATTCTTCCTTCGCTAATTCCAAAACTTATTTTTGCCCTAAGCGGTCTTTTTATAGTTGTTTTTTCGAGATTTATGCCAAGAAAAACTAAAAAAGGTGTATTGGTTAACCATCATCTGCAGGGTTTCAGGGAATTCATAGAAAGGGCGGAAAAAGACAGGATAAAAGCTCTTGCTGATGAAGACCCTTCAATATTCGACAGGGTCCTTCCTTATGCCCTGGTGTTCGGTCTGGAGGAAAAATGGGCCGAGGCATTCAGTGATATGTTTACCGAGCCTCCCGACTGGTATACATCAAGCGGATATTCAACCAGCTACAGTCCTCATATATTAGTTAATGACCTTGGAAGAAGTATAAGTATTATGAATAAGTCCTTTTATTCCTCACCCAAAAACTCGAGCGGCGGCAGGTCAATAAGCATGGGCGGTGGATCAGGAGGAGGCTCTAGCGGAGGCGGATTTGGCGGCGGAGGCGGCGGAGGCTGGTAAAACTATTTTTCTGAATTATTTTCGGGTTCACCTACAAAATCCAGAGCAGCAGAATTTATGCAGTATCTTTTCCCGGTTGGTTTAGGGCCGTCGTTAAATAGGTGGCCAAGATGCTCACCGCACTTGCTTGATACTACTTCCCATCCTGTATACCCAAACTTGTTATCAGGGATTAATTTAACAGCATCTTCTGATATTGGCTGCCAGAAGCTTGGCCAGCCAGTTCTCGAGTTGAATTTTTGGTCTGAATGAAACACGGGTTGTTTACAACCGGCCGTAACATAGACCCCTGTTTCCTTATTGTAAAGCAGGTCACCTGTATAGGCCCATTCCGTATCTTTTTCCCAGAGAATTTTATATTCTTTTTTTGTAAGTTTTTCTTTCCATTCTTCTTTAGTGAGTCCCATTACACCTTCAGGTAAATTCCCGGGTGGCTCCTCACTTAAAAGGTTTTTCATAGATATAGAACCGAATATGATTAAACATATAATAATTAATTTTTTCATAGTGTTTCCCAATCTTGTTTTAATTTAACCTATTCTTAATTAAACTTAATTACAATAAACAAATAGAGCTTTGAATAAATGTTTTACGTACATATATATAAATTGTTTTTTTCTTCTATGTATATTTATTTACGTATTCATTCAGCTTGTGGTTTTATAAGAAAGACTTAAATTTCCAGGTTGAAATATTTTAATATTAGAGAGGGTAATTAAGTTATGAAAGGATCTGACATATTTGTTAAGGCACTTGAGAACGAGGGAATAGAGTACATATTTGGAATACCCGGCGAGGAAAACCTGGATTTTCTAAATTCACTTAAAGACTCGTCAATAAAACTGATACTTACCCGTCATGAGCAGGCAGCAGGGTTTATGGCTGCAACATACGGCAGGCTAACAGGAAAAGTAGGGGTTTGCCTTTCCACTCTTGGCCCTGGGGCAACTAATTTTATGACCGCCGCAGCATACGCCCAGCTCGGTGCGATGCCAATGATGATGATTACCGGGCAAAAACCAATCAAGAAAAGTAAACAAGGCCAGTTTCAGATTGTAGATATTGTAAATATGATGAGGCCGCTTACAAAATTTACCAAACAGGTAGTAGATGCAAACAATATTCCAAGCTTGGTAAGGGAATCTGTAAGGATTGCCGAGGAAGAAAGGCCAGGTGCTGTGCATCTTGAACTTCCAGAGGATATTGCATCTGAAGATGGGCTGGAACATTTTTTTACAAGTGCTTTTTCAATGCGTCCGGAAGCAAACCAGGAATCAGTGGATGTAGCTGTTAAATATATTCTTAAGGCAAAAAAACCTCTTCTTTTAATTGGTGCTGCCGCAAACAGAAACAGAGTTGCACTGTCCTTAAAAAAATTCATTCATGAAACAGGCATATTCTTTTTTAATACCCAGATGGGTAAAGGTGTAGTTGATGAGAGAAGTCATAAATATCTTGGTACTGCTGCACTATCTGACAATGATTACCTTCACTGCGCCGTATCCCAGGCAGATTTAATAATAAATGTAGGGCATGATGTGATCGAAAAACCTCCGTTTTTTATGCACCCGGGAGGAGTTGAGGTAATACATGTAAATAATTTTGGTGCAACAGTAGATGATGTTTATTTTCCTCAAGTGGAAGTTGTTGGTGATATTGCAAAATCAATTGATGCAATCCATAAGACACTTGGTATTCGGGATATTGCCTGTCCCGAGGGGTTTGCCCGCATTAAAAAAGGATTGGACGACCATATATATTCAAAAGCTGATGATAATGGTTTCCCGATTATTCCGCAAAAAGTGGTTGCTGATGTAAGAGAAGTGATGCCGGATGATGGGATAATCACACTCGATAACGGAGTATACAAGATATGGTTTGCCAGGAATTACCAGGCTTACTACCCTAATACAATCTTACTGGATAATGCCCTTGCAACTATGGGTGCAGGGTTAGCTTCAGCAATAGGGGCAAAAATAGTAAAGCCGGATAAAAAGGTACTTGCAATCTGTGGTGACGGGGGATTTATGATGAACTCCCAGGAGATTGAAACAGCAGTAAGGCTTGGCCTTGACCTGGTTGTCGTAATACTCCGTGATAATGCATACGGTATGATTAAGTGGAAGCAGGCCGGTATGGGATTTGATAATTTTGGTCTTGATTATGGCAACCCCGATTTTGTGAAATATGCAGAGAGTTATGGAGCCTGCGGTAAAAGGGTAGGAAGCAACAGGGAATTATTTACCATACTTGATGAATGCCTTAATTCTAAAGGTGTTCATATTGTTGAAGTGCCAGTGGATTATTCAGAAAATGAAAAAGTATTAATTGATGAGCTTAAGAATCTAACCTGTGAACTTATATAAATAAGGAGACAACATGGCTACCAAAAAACTACAGGTATTAACTGCTTTTGATGAAACATTAATAAGGGAATTGCCTTATGACGGCCCGGCAAAAGCTGAAAAAGCACTTGCTACAGCAAGGGCGCTCGCAGATGACAGAAGTAAATGGCTTTCAGGTGCTGAGCGCATTCAGATCCTGGAAAGGGCAAAAGAGATTGTAAGGGAAAGATATGATGAAATAGTCGAAACATCTGCTATGGAAGGCGGAAAGCCTCTTGTAGATACCAAAGCCGAAGTAACTCGTGCAATTAGCGGGATTTCGGTAGCCATAGAAGAAATTGGAAAGTTAACGGGTAAGGAAATAGTTATGAATGTAAACCCCGCCTGTATGAACAGGATGGCATACACGTTCAGGGAACCGATCGGTGTAGTAGTTGCAATATGCGCATTTAATCACCCGTTCAATCTTGGTATTCACCAGGTTATTACAGCAGTTGCAGCAGGTTGTCCCGTTATAATTAAACCGGCCAGTACAACACCGTTATCAGCTATTAACCTGGTCCGAATTCTTCATGACAGCGGACTGCCAAAAGAATGGGCACAGGTATTAATATTAAACAACAAGGTTGCAGAGCAGATTGTTACAGACAGCAGGGTGGATTATATGACTTTTATAGGCTCGGGAAGGGTAGGCTGGTATCTTAAATCCAAACTGGCACCTGGCACAAGGTGTGCTCTAGAACACGGTGGTTCGGCGCCCGTTATTTTTGAAGCCGATGCAGACATTGATGCTGCACTTCCTTTACTTGCAAAAGGCGGCCTATATCATGCCGGGCAGGTATGTGTTTCTGTTCAAAGGCTTTTTGCACATCAGAAAGTTGCCAGGAAAGTTGCAAACGGACTTGCTAAAATTGCCAAAAAATTAAAAGTTGGAGACCCTCTGGATGCCACGACCGATGTCGGCCCTCTTATTCTGCCCCGTGAAGTTGACAGGGTCCATGACTGGGTAAAAGAAGCAGTGAGAAAAGGCGGAAAATTAATTTGCGGCGGAAAGAAAATCAGCCGGACATGCTACGAACCAACAATAATTTTAGACCCTCCCCAGAATGTAAAACTCTCTAGGGAAGAAATATTCGGCCCCGTGATGGCTGTTTACAGCTATAAAAGCAGGGACGAGGCAATCAGGCTTGCAAACAGCCTGCCCCTAGCGTTCCAGGCCTCTGTTTTTACAAAAAATCTGGATACTGCTCTGGATACTGTCAAAAGACTCAATGCGGCAGCCGTAATGGTAAATGACCACACAGCCTTTAGGGTTGACTGGATGCCTTTCAGGGGTGCAAAAGAGTCGGGGATTGGTACCGGAGGTATTCCGTATTCAATGGAAGAGATGACCCAGGAAAAACTGATGGTTATTAAATCAGATGTGCTATAGAAAATGATTTAATTTTTATAGTTGAATTAACCTTTCTTTAATTTATAATCTTGCGCACTGATGGAACTAAAATATATCCGTAATTTCTCAATTATCGCACATGTAGACCACGGCAAGTCAACTCTGGCCGACAGGATACTTGAATACACAGGCGTTCTTTCTGAAAGGGAGAAAACTGAACAGTTTCTCGATAATATGGATATCGAAAAGGAAAGGGGCATTACAATCAAAGCCCAGGCCGTGAGGCTCCATTACAAGGCAGATGATGGTAACACCTATGAGTTTAACCTGATTGATACACCCGGACATGTCGATTTTAGTTACGAAGTTTCAAGGAGCCTTATTGCATGTGAGGGTGCACTGCTAGTTGTTGACGCAACGCAGGGCGTGGAAGCACAAACACTTGCAAATGCATATCTTGCTGTTGATGCCGGACTTGAGCTTATACCAGTTATTAATAAAATTGACCTTCCCGCATCAGATCCTGAGAAGGTTAAGGAAGAGATTGAGGAAGTTGTGGGTATTGATGCCCAAGGTGCAATCCTTGCTAGCGCCAAGCAGGGAATCGGCACAAAAGAAATCCTCGAATCGATTGTTAAGAACATGCCGCCGCCGAAATCTGATAATTCTAAAGAGTTAAAAGCACTTATTTTTGACAGCTGGTTCGATTCATACCAGGGAGTTGTAATGCTCATACGTGTGTTTGAAGGCGAAATAAAACTTGGTATGAAAATAAAACTGATGTCAACGGGTAAAGATTATGAGGTTAAAGCGCTTGGGGCTTTTTCACCTATAGCAGTCGAACTTGATAAATTATCTACGGGAGAAGTTGGTTTTGTAGGCGGGTCCATTAAAGAGGTAAGAGAGGCGAAAGTTGGTGATACCATAACAGGAGCCATTAACAGCGCTAAAGTGGCATTAGAAGGTTTTAAATTGATGAAACCTATGGTTTTTAGCGGGCTTTACCCCATAGATACTGGTGAATATACGAAACTCAGAGAAGCACTTGAAAAACTGTGGTTGAATGATTCCTCACTTGTATTTGAACCTGAGACTTCTGCCGCCCTGGGATTTGGATTCAGATGTGGATTTCTCGGGCTGCTACATTTGGAAATTGTGCGTGAAAGAGTTGAAAGAGAATACCAGATAGATCTTATCACTACTGCACCGACGGTTGTATATAAAGCAATTTATCAAAATGGTGATGAAATTTTTGTTGATAATCCAAGTGATTTGCCCACAGGAGACAGGAATGCAACAATTGAAGAACCGTTTGTATCTATCTCGGTACATACTCCCAAAGATTATTTAGGGTCTATATTTAAACTTTGTGAAGAAAGAAGGGGTATGCAAAAGGATCTTAAATATGTCACGGAAGACAGGGTGATTGTTGAGTATGAACTTCCAATGGCAGAGATTGTTTATGATTTTTATGATAAGCTCAAATCAATATCAAAAGGTTATGCCTCAATGGATTATGAGCCTGCCGGGTATAAAGCTTCAAACCTTATTAAACTGGATGTGCTGGTAAATGGGGATATAGTTGATGCGCTTTCTATTATTGTCCATAAAGATAATTCCTATTACCGGGGCAGAGACTTAATTGAAAAATTAAGGTCCCTTATTCCGAGGCAGCTTTATGAAGTAGTGATCCAGGCAGCGATCGGAAGTACCATTATTGCGAGGGAATCAGTGAAAGCTCTCAGGAAAGATGTTACCGCGAAGTGTTACGGTGGTGATGTTTCCAGAAAAAGGAAACTGCTTGAGAAGCAGAAAGAAGGAAAAAAGAGGATGAAGCGGGTTGGGAGTATTGAGATTCCCCGGAAGCCTTCCTGGCGGTTCTTAAAACATAGTTGTAATAATCTTGTCATTACCAATACCCAATCAAGTTGAGCACAGGCTTTATTGGGAATCCATTATATATTTTTGAAGTTCTTTATGCCGGAATTTTCATTTACTTATAAAGTAAATGAATTGTGAAAGTTTATGTCATGCTGAATTTATTTCAGTATCTGTAATTAATGGGCTTTTAAGCAACTTTGCATTGACTCTTTGACAAAATCATCCAGTTCTCTTTTTTGCCATGAATAAATTTTTTCGGCATGGCTAAATAGGTCCATAAATTGTTTCTCGGAATACCTTGCTTCAAACTTGTCCATCATGCAAAGGCATCTTTTCATTTTCAGGAAAACTTTGGAATTGTTTGCAAAATCCGGGGGGTCATCAAGGAAACATCTCTGCATATAAGTAGTTCTTACGCTAAGTGAATATTCAAAAGCCGAGGCTGGTACTGTATATGTAAAAGTAAACAAAATAAAACTTAACAAAATAAAGTAATATGATTTCATTAATTCTCCTTCACAAATTTATTATAATTATATGAGCAAAAAGTCATATATAGAAAGGATTTTATTTACATTCCCTTCATCATCATTTGAGTTATGACATGAGTAGCGCCGCTAACAGCCTCAGGGTCAGTCTTTACATTTATTACATAAGGGATTTTCGAACTGAAAGCCCTTTTTAAGGCTGGTTCGAGTTTGTTAATTTCAGTTACGGTTTCACCATTACCGCCCATAGCTTTTGCAATTTTATCAAATTCCACGAAACCAAGCTCCACACCCTGTGTTTTTTTAACTTTAGGATAGGTGATCTCTATCTGGTGTTTTGTCATGCCCCATGCAGAATCATTACATATAATTACTACAAAAGGGAGATTATGCTTAACGGCAGTTTCGATCTCCATAAAATTCATACCGACTGCGCCGTCTCCTGTAATCAGGGCTACTATTTTATCCGGGTTTGCGGCTTTTGTCCCAAGGGCAAACGGAATTCCAACTCCCATGCATCCGAGCGGCCCGCCTTTTACATAGTGTCCGGGATTGTTTACCTCGAATGTTGTATCTATCCAGGACTGGCAGTCTCCACCGTCTACTACAGCTATGCCATCCTCACCAAGAAAGTCACTTACAACTTTTGCAACTTTTGCCGGATGGATGGCTTTTTTTCTTGAGTTTAATACTGTTTTGCTGAAATTTTTATAACTGTTTTGTTTTATTTTACTTGCCTGTTTGTACCAGTCTCTGAAATTTAGTTTGCCGGCATCTTTTTCAAACTGGGTATTCATTTTCGAGATAAATGAACTTAAATTGGCAATTACAGAGCAATCTGCTTTTACATTCCTGCTTATCTCATCCGGGTTGATATCTACTTGTATTACTTTTGCATTTTTATTAAATGAGTTTCCAAATCCTATATATATGCTAAGCCTTATTCCAAGTAGTAAAATCAGGTCTGCTTCACCTGCAATTTTCTTAAATCCCTTAGGCGATGAAGGGCTTGCCGGGCCAAAGCAGTATTTATCCGGAATAATCCCCCTGCCCATATTTAATGTAAATGCCGGGATATTCAGATTTTTGATAAACTCCTCGAGCCCGGTTTCAGATTTTGAATACCAGCTGCCGCTGCCGAAAATAACAATCGGTTTTTTTGCTTTACTTACAAGCCCTAAAACTTCATTGATCTTTGAGTCACTGGGCTCATAACTTGTTGCTGGAATTGAAAGATCATACGAAGATAAATCTTTTTGTTCAGTTTTTGGATACAGGACTTCATAAGAAGTACCTATATAAACCGGTCCGGGTTTTCCCGTAATTGCGGTCTTATATGCGATTGATACATATTCCGGAATTCTGTTAATATCATAAATTGTCCTTGCCCATTTTGTGATGGGTTTGACCATGGCCATCTGGTCTATTTCCTGGAGCGACATTGTATCATTTTCTTCGATGCCTGATCTGCCCGCAATAAGTATCATGGGAGAATTGGAAAGATATGAGCCTGCAAGGCCGGTTAATGCATTAGTAAGCCCGGGGCCTGCTGTTACCAGGCAAACTCCCGGAGTACGTGTAACCCTGCCATAAGCATCTGCTGCCATAGCAGCACCCTGCTCATGGTGAGTATCTATGAGCCTTATGCCAATATCCGTGCAGGCTTTGTAAATAGGATTTATATGGCCGCCTGCAAGGGTAAATATGTCCCTTACGCCCATGTCATACAGTGTTTTTGCTAAAAGCCATCCGCCCTGTTTCTTTGCCATAATTGATAAATGTTACCTCTTTTTTTTCAATAAATTCAAAATAATAATTATTAACTATCCCAATTATTTCAAAAATTACCCTAAAGCTGTATAATTCTATATTTAAGATATATATTAATTTATTTGGCCATATTTATTACTCTTGACCTATAAAAAGGATTAAAAGCGAGAAAAAAGAGACCCTTCTATTTGAAATAATTACACACTATTGATTTTTTAATTTAAGGTATCATTAAGATAAATTAAGTAAACAGTCAAGAAATCCTTGACTGTTAAAAATGAGGAAAATTACTATAGAAACTCATAATATATAAACAATGGAATAAGTAATTTAGATAAAAATTCAGTTGTCGCAATATTTGCGACAGTTCAACTTTATTATTTTAGAGGAGTTGAGCGCAAAATAAAGCATTTGAAAATAGAAAATGAGTAACCAGATAGAAATATATCAGAGTGATGATGGTCAAACACAAGTTGAAGTAAAATTTGATCAAGAAACGATTTGGCTAAACCAAAAGCAAATGGCAATGCTATTTGATAAGGACAGCGATACTATCGGTTTACATTTAAAGAATATCTTCCAAGAAGGAGAATTAGAAAAGAATTCAACTACCGAGGATTTCTCGGTAGTTTAGTGTTAGTTATGAGTAACCAAATCGAAATATATCAATCCGCGGATAAAAATACACAGGTTGAAGTCCGCTTTGAAGGTGAAACTGTTTGGTTAACCCAAGTCCAATTGGTGACACTTTTTGATTCAAGTAAAGCTAATATAAGCGAGCATATTAAACATATCTTCAAATCAGGCGAATTGGACGAAAAAGCAACTGTTCGGAAATTCCGAACAGTTCAATTGGAGGGCTCCCGATCTGTCGAAAGGAACAGGACACATTATAATCTGGATATGATCATATCTGTTGGTTATAGGGTTAATACAAAACAGGGTGTCCAATTCCGCCAATGGGCAACACATCGCCTGAAAGATTACCTTGTAGAGGGATATGCTATCAATGAAAGACGACTCCGGGACCTTAAAACAGGTATTAAAATTCTTTCTCGTACTATCGAAGATAAAACAGCGGCTAAAGATTCAAATTCATTACTGAATATTTTTGCAAAGGGACTGGAACTGCTTGACGATTATGACCATGAAGAATTGGACTCAAAAGGTATAACTAAAAAGAAATCAAAATATCCAAAATTTGAAGAATATAAAGAATTAATAGTAGAGATGAAAACTGATGTAGGTTCCGATATATTCGGCCAACCAAGGGATAAAAGCTTTGAAAGCTCCGTAAATCAAATAATGCAGAGCTTTGATGGTAAAGAACTTTATCCCTCAATTGAAGAAAAAGCTGCTACCCTTTTATAT
>PVMK01123752.1_pt1 | contig 77613 bp, 69 predicted proteins | sample 1853481 | NCBI WGS metagenome assembly PVMK01 (sample SAMN08533507, study PRJNA380276) | Marine sediment metagenome, whole genome shotgun sequencing project.
GTTGGTTTCAGCGAGGTAATTAAGGAAATCTGAGGACAGGTTTTTGGGGGACATGATAACCAGAGCTTCACCATTCATACAATTAATCGGATTATTCAGATGATTTAGAGTTTACCACACTTTGTCACTCCGAGTCAACAACGCCATGAAAGTTTCATCTCGGTAGAGTAAATAAAAACAAACCAGAGCACTAGAATTATCAAATTCGATTGCGGTGTGGGGTATGAAAGCACTCCAAAGTTAGAATTTAAACCACAGGTCTCCCCCATCCCAAATATCTTTGCTATGGCGTGCAGAGAACAACGAATTAATTGGCCGTTATTAGATTGAAAATCTATGAGGATACATATCTCAATTTCAGATATATACCTTCAGCATATTGAAATCACTTCAGGAAGTCTTGCACAACGGATGCCATCAAAGCAGCACCGGTTGTCAGTGCACCTTCATTGAAATCAAATTTTGGATGGTGGTGCCCGGCGTCCAAGCCTCGTTCATGATCAGCAGACCCGATGAAAAAATAACAACCTGGAATATCATCCATCATATATGCCATGTCCTCGGATCCCATCGTGCGCTCATCGGTCGAGATCTCAGCCTGAGGGTAAATCTTATTTGCAACCTCGAACACCTGCGCGGCGATTACGGGATCGTTCGACACTGCAGGGGTAATCGATTTCAAATCTACTTCTGCCTGGCAGCCCATCGCATTGGACACCCCGCTGGCAATTGCTTCGAATCGCTCCAACACGATCGAGCGGACTTCCGGATTGAATGTGCGGATGGTACCTTTCAACACCACCGATTCGGGAATGACATTGAATGCTTCACCGCCAACCATGCTGGTGACAGTCACCACTGCGGCCTCAAGGGGGTCAACGTTGCGTGAGACGATATTCTGTAAAGCGGTGATCACCTGGGCACCAGCGACAACCGGATCGATAGTGATGTACGGTGCAGCACCATGACCACCCCTGCCGATGATCTTGACAGTAAAACGATCTGAAGCTGACATGGCGGGTCCTGGTGTGACCCCGATCCATCCCAAAGGTTTGTCATTCCATAAGTGGAGTGACAGGCTTTGACCAGGCTTCGGTTGATCCAGGACACCATCAGCAACCATCGCTTCTGCACCTCCCAGACCTTCTTCTGCTGGCTGGAAGACAAGCTTCACCGTGCCCCCCAATTCATCTTTGTGAGCTTCCAGCATTTTTGCCACGGTTAATCCGATCGCAGTATGCCCATCGTGGCCGCAGGCATGCATGACACCTGGAGTCTCGGAGGCATATTCTGCACCAGTCTCTTCCTGGATCGGCAGGGCATCCATATCAAAGCGCACAAGCAGGACCGGTCCAGGGCGGGCTCCCTCCAGGGTTGCCACCACGCCAGTTTTACCTATACCTGTGCTCACCTCCAACCCCAATTCAGTGAGATCACGAGCCACGATGCCCGCGGTGCGTACCTCCTGGAACCCTAATTCCGGGTGGCGGTGAAAATCGCGTCTCAATTGTTGATTATAGGGAAATAACTCCTGAGCCTCACTCTTATAGTCAATCATCGAGCCTCCATGACAGGTTCTCTCAGTTGAATAATTTGGATATAAGATCTTGATAAGCAATTATCGATTGAAATTCTTGGGATGTCCACCACTATTCAATCTTTTGTCAAAAATCAACCCAACACCAGGCGCATAAATTTTTCTTCATAACGAGGTTCTTCCGGGCTGCTGTCCTCGGTGTGCCTCGAACGCATCCTTTGCTCGAGCTGCTCATGGTCGTCTATCTGGCTTGCATGTTCGCTGAGCGCACGCAGCTTCAAATCCAAGTTGGCCGTGACATCCACAAAGACATTGGGATCCCGGGGTAAGGAGATCCAGACTTCACGCACAATATGCGGTTCAAGCTGTTCATCCCGCCACAACTCGATGAAAATGAGATGATCGCGAGCGGCTGGGAAGACTGCATCCAGGGTTGCCTGCCCTGCTGCCCGGTGATCAGGGTGGTTCAAATATGTCTCACGCACATACAGGTTGGTTGGATCGCAGGTCACCAAAATATCTGGCTGCACTTTTCGGATCACGCGCGTGATCTCTTTGCGTAAGGTTAGATCTGGCACTAAATAGCCATCGGGGTTATCTAAAAACTGTACATCCTTAACTCCAAGTATTGCTGCCGCGGCGCGCTGTTCTTTTTGGCGAATGGAGCACAATGTATCTGTTTTTATCGTGCGGTCTTTTGTGCCTTTTTCCCCACATGTCAATAAGCAATAGGAAACTCGGTGCCCAGCTTGGATCCAGCGGGCAACGGTTCCACCACAAAAAAACTCTGGATCATCCGGGTGAGCCAGGATTACGAGGATATGTTGTGGGGTTTCCCAGTTATCTGGAATGTCGTCCTTGATCAATTCGTCCCTTTACCGCAATCGCACTCGCCGTTTTCGTGTTTACCGCAGGGTTCCTGGGATTTCCTGCGCAGGGCTTCCATTTCATCCCAGGGTTGGATATCCATCCGGCCAAACTCCTCCCTGCCAATCCCCTCCACCTCTACAAGTACCGAGTCTTTGAGCGGATATATATCCACAACTTTACCTTCGCCTTGGGGAGTGATTACGCGTTTATTGCGTTTTGGGAGTTGTTTGCGGGCATTAATATACTGCTGGTACTCATAAATTAAACAGCATCGCAGGCGACCACACATTCCGGTTATCTCGGAAGGAGTCAAAGAGATGCCCTGCTCTTTTGCCATCTTGATCGAAATCGGGCTGAATTCGGTCAGGAAAGTCGTGCAGCACTGTGATTCCATGCCGCAAGCACCCATACCACCGATGATTTTTGCCACATCGCGTGGGCCAATCTGGCGCATCTCGACCCTGGATTGTTTGTAGGTTCGCTGGAGTGCTTTCTTCAAGGATTTTAGGTCAATTCGCTCTTCGGTCTCAGTGCTGTATAAAAACGAGAGCCGCTTGCCATCAAAAGTGTATTCCGCGGAGATGATCTTCACCCCCTCCAGCTTCATATCAGCTGCCTTTTCCCGGCAGGTAATCATCGCCTCCAGGGCTTTACGCTGCCACAGCTGGCGCAGCAACAGGTCACGTGGGGTAGCTTTGCGGGTAATCGGCTTCCATGAGCCATGGGGGGGACGCGATGGCTGCTCTAATAGTTGGACCACTTCTCCCAATTGCTTGCCCCGGCTGGTTTCTACGACTGCATAATCTCCTGCTTGCAGATCACGAAATTTGCGGGCATCGAAATGGTAGATTTTTCCGACTCTTTGGAAGCGGATACCTACGACTGTTGAATCCGTCTGGTTCATCATCATCCGACCATTGTGATAGGTATGATATCGTTATTCTGGACCGCAGCCACGCTGACTTTCGCAGCCACATCCATCGCTATCGAATTGAGGGCTTGGGACACAGCTGAATCGGGTTGGCTGATGGTAACAGGTACTCCCTGGTCACCACCTACGCGCACTGCCGGATCCATCGGGATAGAACCAATGAATTCAACACCGCTTTCTGCAGCTAATCGTTCGCCACCCCCTGTACCAAATACATCCATGCGGGTTCCATCGGGCAGTTCCAGATAGGACATGTTCTCAACGACGCCGAAGATGGGTACATTCATCTGGCGGAACATCTCGAGACCGCGCCGGGCATCATCCAGCGATACCTGTTGGGGTAAAGTAACGATCAAGCCACCGCTCAATGGCAGCGATTGGGCAACACTCAAACCGGCATCTCCTGTTCCAGGGGGCAAATCAATTATCAGGTAATCCAGTTCACCCCATTCAACGTCGCTCAAGAATTGCCGGATCGCAGAATGCAGCATCGGTCCGCGCCAGATTAACGGTTGATCGGCTTTTACCATAAACCCAATCGACATCAATTTGACACCGTAAGATTCTGCTGGTAAAAGCTTATCTTCACCGGCGGCTGGTAAATGATCGACACCCATCATGGTTGGAATATTGGGTCCATAAATATCAGCATCCAGCAAACCAACCCTGGCTCCTGATTTGGCCAACACGACCGCCAAATTTACCGCCAGAGTGCTTTTCCCAACGCCTCCTTTGCCGGATGCAATTGCTATTGCATTGCGAATCGGCAGTTCCAAGATGCCGCGCGGACGGCCATCGGCCGGCACATCGGCATCCAATTTAACAACTACGTTTTCCACACCGGGAATGGCTGTCACGGCTTCCCGCACTTCGCGTTCAATCTGATCGCGCAGCGGGCAGGCTGGGGTTGTAAGCATCACGGTAAAACCAACCTTGCCATCCTCGATTTGCACATCGCGTATCATGTTCAGTGTGACCAAATCTTTGTGCAGCTCTGGCTCCTGGACTTTGCTCAGTGCGGCCATGACTGCTTCTTCGTTAACCGGATTAATGTTTACCATACAAATTTTCCTCGTCCTGCATAATTACCATTAATAGATTTTACCTAATTTACCGCTTATAATCGAAAATTCACCTCAACCCTTAATCATTCTGTTTTCTTTTGTCGAGCTGCCTTTTTTGCCGCTTTTGCAGCTTCTGCTTCTGCCCGCGCAGCTTCTTCCCGGGCATAATTTGTGGGTCGGATAGAAGCGTAATATTCTAATGGTCTGGAAAGCCGCTCCTTGTTGAAGATATTTTTCTCCAGGCGGTTGTAGACCGATATCTCATAATCATGATCCATTTTAATGGCATCAAAGGGGCAGAATTCTGCACATAACCCGCAGTTCATGCAGATATCAACATCAATATAGAATTCCGCTGGCTCAGGGACCGGTCGCCCAGTTTCCGGGTTGTTGGTGCGTTCAATCCAGATGCACTGAGGCGGACAGACTTTGGCACATATGCCACATGATGTACAGCGGTCCTTTTTTTCCCCATCTTCATTGACTTCATAGATAAGGAAAGGGATAAACCGGAACTCTTCCGGCACCGGCATTTTTTCTTCAGGATATTGGATCGTGAAAATTCCGGTGGCATCAGCACTCATGCGGCTTTCTATGCCCTCTTCCGTGTAATAACGCCGCTTCCCACGCGCCAGCCAGCGGAAATCCTCGATATAGGTATTCATAAAGTGCTTGAGTGTAACACCCAGGCCCTTCAACATTCCCTTACCATACATATCATCCATAATCAAACTCCGTCCAAGAGCCGCAGCTCGAACTCAAAATAAAGGCACAACTGTGAATATCAGCGATCGGTTTCGCCCAAGACAATATCGATGGATCCAAGAATGGATACAACATCCGCAATCTTGTAATTCTTGCTCATTACTCCCAGGGGAGTCAGGTTGATATACGATGGTGCTCTCACATGGTAACGCCAGGGATTCGGTTTTCCATTCGAAACCACATAAAAACCTAATTCGCCTTTCGGACCTTCAACCCGCCCGTAAGCTTCTCCTGCCGGTACGCGCACCTGGTACTGTGGTTTACCCTCTTGTATTGGTCCTTCAGGTATATCCCGGATGACCTGCTCCAATATGCGAATGCTCTGGCGGATTTCATCAAGGCGCAGCAGGTAGCGGTCGTAAATATCACCATGATAGCGAACGGCTACATCGAATTCAAAGCGATCATAAATACCATATGGATCGGCCCGCCGAATATCATAAGGAACCCCAGATGCTCGTAAAACTGGTCCGACAGCTGAATGAGCGATAGCGTCTTCTGCAGTCAGGACACCGATTCCCATTGTCCGGATTCGGATGATCTCGTTGTTGGTAAGGAAAGTGTCCAGGTCATCAATTTTTCTTGGGAGTCGTTCCTGGATGAATCTTTTTACCTGTTCAAACACACCTTCAGGTAAATCCCTGGCAACACCCGCAAAGCGGTAATAGTTGCACATCATCCTCGATCCGCTGACCGCTTCGAATATATCGAGGATCAACTCGCGTTCTTCAAAGGCATACAGCAACGGGGTAAAGAATGCGCCTAAATCATTCAACAGGAACCCTATTGCAGCCAGGTGATTGACGATGCGGGTCAGCTCTGCCATCATCACCCGGATGTATTCGGCTCGTTCAGGTGGCTTGGTTCCCATCAGCTTTTCAACGGCTAACACATAGCCAAAGTTATTACTCATCGAGTTAAAGTAATCCAGGCGATCGGTGAAGGGGATATTCATCAGGAAGGTATTGCGCTCACCAATTTTTTCATGGTTGCGATGCAGGTAGCCCATGACCGGCTCTAAATCGACTACCGTCTCACCTTCCAGGCGAACCACCATGCGGAAAACGCCATGCGTCGATGGGTGCTGGGGACCTAGATTCACCACAAGCTGGTCTGTGCTGATGGCTGTTTCGCTTACCGCGTGGTCCAGCCTGCCAACATTTTGATAAACGGCAGCATCGCCTTCCGCTTTCCACTCATGCGGATCAAAACCCTCAGGATAATCCACATTTTTATTGAACGGATTGTTATCTTCGATCCTGATAATCTCCCCACCGGGCCAGCGACTCTTGAAAGGTTTTCCTTCTTCTTCGAAGAATGGATCCTGCCAATCTTTTCGCAGCGGGTGACCTTCGAATCCCTCCCAGGTGAGAACCCGTTTATGGTTTGGATGACCTTCAAAACGAATGCCCAATAAATCCCAGGCTTCACGCTCCTGGAGTCCTGCACCAGGAAATTCAGGAGTCAGTGACGGAACCACGGGATTATCCCGCGGGACCTGGACTTTATAAACCAGTCCAGGACCACCCGTTGTCTGGTAGGCATGGTAGACGACTTCCATCTTTTCTTCAGGCAGGTAATCAACACCGGTAACCGAAGACAAGAAATCATATCCGAATTCATCACGCAGGGCGACTGCAAAATCAACTAACTGATCTGCGGGAACAACAAATCCCTCATATCCTTTGCGCTCGTCACGAGCGATGCCTGGAAATCTTTTTTCCAGTTCCGTCTTCTCTTCTACAAGGACTTCTTCACTCATCTTTTCTCTCCCAATCAGGCCTGGTCTGCTTCGGGCAGTTCCTGATCCTCAACCAGTTTTTCGGAGCTATATTGTTTGATCAATTCATACTCACGGGGATCCATCAAGTCTGGACCCAAAATTGGAACGGGAACAGGATCAAGCTGCTCTTTGCTGTACCAGCGCACATTTTTGATCGATTGGTGGTCGATCTTTTTCTGCAGGGTGATCAAACCATGCAGGAGCGCCTGGGGCGTTGGGGGACAGCCAGGTACATAAACATCCACCGGGAGAAACTTATCAACACCATCGACTACGCTGTAGCCCTCTTTGAATGGACCTCCCCCGGAAGCGCAGGCACCCATGGCGAGCACATACTTGGGTTCAGGCATCTGGTTGTACAGGCGAACGATCTGGGGGATCATCTTCTTGGTAACCGTTCCGGACACGATCATCAAGTCACTCTGGCGTGGGCTGGGGCGCATCACCTCCATACCAAAACGTGAGAAGTCAAAACGACTCGTCGCAGCACAGATCATCTCTATCCCGCAGCAGGCCAACCCGAACATCATCGGCCAGATTGAGTTCCGCCGGCTCCAATTGTAGACTTTATCCAAGGTAGTAATGGCTACCTGCCCCTCCATCTCGGGAGGGATATCGTATTCGGTGGAGCTGAATTCTTCTGTCATATCCCGGCTACCTCCTCGTACCATTCCTGATAAATTGCTTCTAGGATGCCATCATTTGCCAATTCTGGATCATCATCAAAACCCGGCAAATCAAGTGTCCAGTTGTAAATCATCATTAAAGACACTTCTTCAAGATCGATTTCGGATTGTAATTTAGACAATGCCTGAGCTATGGCGTATGAATCTTCCCAGGTGAAAGTGCTTATTTCTGAATCCACAAAGGCTAATTATAACGGATAAAATTGGCTTGTCAAACGGTTATTAACGCAAATTATATTTTGCGTTAATCAGGGAAAGGATTATAATGTGCGAGAATCGATTCGTTAATTATTTTTGATAAATTTTCGTGGAGACCGATAATGGCGCAGAAATCAACCCGTCAAAGGATTCTGGATTTACTGTCAAACCAGGATCAGATCAATGCAGCAGAAATCAGCCGGGCAATTTCCGTCACCCAGGCGGATGTGCGCTACCACCTATCCCGAATGGTTGAGGAGGGATTGATCCTCACCGCCAAACCTAAACATACCGGGCACAGGGGGCGACCCGCCCGGCGCTACACACTGGCATCAAAATCAAGGCAGGACAACTTTGAACTTTTCACACGTGCACTACTGACATCAGCACGAAATAATACATCTGTTGAGGAAAGCAATAAATTACTTCAAGATATTGCCATTCAAATCGCCGGTGAGGTCGAACCAGGAGGCCCACTGGGGACCCGCCTTGTGCAGGCGGTGGACCAGCTCAATCTGCATAACTACCAGGCGCGCTGGGAAGCCCATGCAAATGCACCCCGAGTGATTTTCGATCGCTGTCCATTCGCCTCACTGCGCCCCGAATTCCCTGAATTATGCCAGCTGGATGCCGAACTGCTTTCAAATTTGCTGGATGAACCAGTTGCCCAAATTAAATCTAATGCGCATTTAACAGATGGTTACTGCTTATTCAACATCTCACAAAAGGCATTCACCCGAGGATGAGGATCTATTGCGCCTCTGATTAATTACTAAGGAAGGAGAAAACGTATTTCCTATTATTAATCAGTTGATTAATCAGTATATATGCTTGTTTTAGCTCCCAACCTGTTATTTCTCCCGCGCAGCCTTCTCCAAGAAACTGAAGCCTTTCTCCACTAAGATGGTTACCTGGGAGGATTCGAGGGAATCGTTTTCAATGAGTCTCAATAATGACCCCCTCACCCCACTCGCCTGGTGAGCCCAGTAAGAATCAGCAGATAAGCGTTCCAAGCGAGCAACCAGCATCTCGATTAAATCCCGCTGTTCTTCCACGATATTAAAATCCTTAAAAACAATATATTTCATAACTGAATGGTAACCAGGCAATTTTAATCCATATTAAGCAAAATGCCCTGAGGGTATAAATATCCACCTCAAGGCAAACAATTTAAGAACGAAAATCGTTTAGAGCTTTTCCTGCTCTACTGGCACAACCTGCTGTTGGCGAAGCAGACCGCGCAGGCTGAGGTTGGTTCCCATCAATCCCCAAAAACCGAGTACTAAAAGGGGGAGAACCTGCAGGATATGGATCATGATCGCGTAAGTTGTCATCAGTGCCAGGTCGAGTCCAGCAATTAAGGAAAGAGCACCCACAATGGTTGCCTGGTATAAACCCGGAGTGCCGGGTGCTGATGGAGGTGCAACGGCCAAGGTCAGCATAGAGATGGCGATCATCTGGGGTACTGGCATCGTGAAGTTCAAACCGACAAGCACCAAATATACGAAGCCAAAAAATGCGCCCCATATTGCAAATGACATCAACCACCCTATAGCCAGCTGCTTAGGACCACCAGCTAATTTCAAACCAGTTTTCATGTCGGTGAGAACTTTCTCTACCCGGGGCTTGTCTACCCTTGGATAACGCCCCAGCTGAGACTGGATCCACGATACAAACCGCTCCGCGTTGCGCAGTAATAGTGCCATTAGGACCAGGAATCCAATTATCAGACCTGCGTTGACTATGATAGAGCTGGAGTTGACTGCTACTACATACCCGGTTAATAAAGCAATCAAGAATGCCAGGACACGCATCACCTGTTCCAGAGAGCGCTCAACCAGCATACCTGAAGTTGCCCCGGGAACAGACATTCCCGAACCCTGCCCGGTTATCAATACACGTAAAGCGATTTCCGGGATGGGCGTCAGGCTGTTAATCAGGTTCGATACACTTACAGAATGAAAAGAGGGCATCAAACCTGGCTGGTTGCCAAGTAAGTATCGCCAGCGGATTGCCAATAACAGGTAAGAAACCACTAAGACGACAACGCTCGCAGTCAGGTAACGCCAGTCTGCAAGCCGCAGCAGTTCGATCACCTGGTTGAGATCCACAAACCAGAAAAAAGATTCCACCGATAACTGCGGTCGCCATAAAGGCGATTAATAATCGTTTCTTCAAACTACACCTTTTATCTCCAAAATACAATTGCCGATTATAAGCTCATTTTGAAGATTCTCCAAGACCAGTATCCTTTTCTAACACGGTTTTCATATAACCTCAGAGACCAACCCGATGGAAGATTCTTTATTATGCAGTATCAATCCGGTTTACTCGACAGTGACTGATTTTGCGAGATTACGGGGTTGGTCAACATCCAGTCCACGCAGCGCGGCAATGTGGTATGCGAGCAGCTGCAGAGGGATGACAGTAGTCACTGGACTAAGCATCCAGGGGGTATCTGGCACCCACAGCACATGGTCAGCGATCGTCGGGATCAATTGATCCCCTTCAGTTGCCACTGCGACAACGATCCCACCCCGTGCCTTGGTCTGTTCAATCTGGCTGAACATCTTCTCATACCAGGGATCGCGGGTTGCGATCACCACCACTGGCATATCCTTATCGATCAGGGCGATCGGTCCGTGCTTCATCTCACCAGCCGGATAGCCTTCTGCGTGAATATAAGAGATCTCTTTAAGTTTTAAGGCTCCCTCGTAGGCGGTGGGCATATTGATGCCTCGACCCAGGTACAAACAGTGAGAATAATCTTTCAGCGCCCAGGCAACCTGCTCAACTTCAGCTTCCCGGTCCAGGCAGCGTCCTGCCAGGTCGGGCACCAATCTCAAATCAGCAACTAACTCGCGCCTCTGTTGGTCGGAAATAACTCCGCGCAGGTCGGCCAGCAGGACCGCCAGCATATAAACATCTACCAGGGGTGCTGTATACGCTTTGGTTGATGCGACACCGATCTCCGGGCCAGTCTGCATGGATATATATCCATCTGAGATACGCATGGCCTGCGAGCCGATCACATTTACTATTGACCACAAGGTGGCCTTCTTTTGCCGGGCTTCTTCCATGGCCGCCAATGTATCGGCTGTCTCCCCGGATTGGCTGATCGCCAGCACAGCGGTGTTCTCATCCAGTATTGGATCCCGGTAGCGGAATTCAGAAGCAATATCCATTTCAACAGGCAAACGGGCGATATGCTCAATGAGCACTTTACCAACCACCCCAGCATGGGATGCGGTGCCACAGGCAGTGATAAATAATTTATTAATCCGCTTTGCCAATTCAGGAGTAAGGTTGAGCTGGTCCAGGTAAATACGTCCTGCGTCAAAATCCACCCGACCAGCGATCGTGTCTGTGAGCGAGCGCACCTGCTCGTGGATCTCCTTATGCATGAAATGACGATATTCACCCTTCTCAGCTGCAACGGGGTCCCAAGGAACTATATGCTCTTCGAAGTCAACATGTTCTCCATTTAAAGTTGTGACTTCCAAACCATCCTGGGTTACCACCCCGATCTGCCCTGATTCAAGGAATACCATCTGGCGAGTATGTTCCAGAATTGCCGGCATATCCGATGCCACGAACATTTCATGCTCACCAAAACCAATCACAACCCCACCTGCATTCCCGATCCTGGCAGTGACGATCTTGTCCTTTTCCTTCGTGGAGAGCAGAACAATACCATGTGCTCCCTTCAAGTGGGATATCGCTCTTTGGGCCGCCTCAACAAAGCTCATCTCGAGCGAGAGATAGCGATCGACCAGCTGCACGATTACTTCAGTATCTGTGTCCGAATTGAACTCTACCCCCTCAGCAGATAATTCTTCCCGCAGCTCGGCATAATTTTCGACGATCCCATTGTGAGCAAGCACGACTGTACCACTCGCACCTACATGGGGGTGGGCATTTCTAGCACTCGGTTCCCCGTGCGTCGCCCAGCGGGTATGGCCAATCCCGATCTGACCATGCAGGGGAGCATTTTGAACCAATTCTGATAACCTATCTAGCTTGCCGGCATCCCGGCGCACTTTAATTTCTCCCCCTTTAATAACTGCGATACCCGCCGAATCATAACCCCTGTATTCCAGGCGTCGTAATCCATTCAGGATGATCGGCGTAGCATCCCGGTAACCTATATATCCAACGATTCCACACATGGATTCCCTCCAGAAAATTGTCACCCAGGTCTTACGACCAGAACAATGCCTATGCGCATAACCCGGGACGGAATTTTGATTGCTACATCACCCCTTGTATTTTGTCCTGCCAGTCACCTGGTAAGTTTTGTAACAAGGTTCTTCATTGGAGGGATAGATTTTGGGTAGTGATATACCCAGAGGGCTTCCGCTGATCTCTCGATTTTTTCCCAGGATTATTCTCTCACCTGGGATTAGCCCGGTTTCGCGGCCGGGAACCCTCATCCTCGTCAACTCATCATAATTACTTTGAATACAAAGGACCTTCCAATTCTGAACTATCCCAAAATAATGCTGAATGAGCCCTTGCGCTATTCTTCCCTCGATATCTTAAAGATCTATCTTTTGCTGGTCACCTCCTCAATGAAAACTTATTTGGGTGATAATTATACATTGATTCCCTGTGAAACAAAATTAATCCCCCATTGAGCCATGAACCGCGTGTGTCTGGGGTACTAAGGGTTCGATGGTATAATTTCGCTGAATTTGACGGTGTGTGAGGCTATTTAGATGCACCCCGATTAGCAACTGGGAAGGACAATTACACCTTCAAATCCAATCGCAAAGGAGCCCCTTTTTGGCATTTAACCCATTTAACTGGCTGCTGGGGTTTTTTTCACTCGACATTGGCATAGATTTAGGCACCTCCAACACCATGGTGAGCGTGCGCGGCAAGGGTATCGTCATCCGTGAACCCTCCTGGGTGGCCATTGATAAGCGCACCCGCGAACCGAAAGCTATCGGAGCTGAAGCTAAAGAGATGGTCGGGCGAACACCGGCCAATATCGTCGCCGTGCGGCCGCTGCGGGATGGGGTGATCTCTGAATTTGAGATTACCGAGGCAATGCTGGAGTACTTCATAGGAAAAGCTCACCAGCAGAGCATCGTACCCGTACCCCGCCCACGGGTCGTTGTTGGTATTCCCTCTGGGGTCACAGAAGTCGAAAAACGGGCTGTTTACGATGCCGCCATGTCGGCAGGAGCCCGGGAAGTAGGTTTGATTGAAGAGCCAGTTGCAGCTGCACTGGGTGCAGGGCTGCCAGTTTCAGAGATCCGCGGCAGCATGATCGTGGATATCGGTGGCGGCACTACGGAAGTCGCCACGCTATCCATGGGTGGCGTGGTAATCTCTCGCTCACTGCGCGTGGCCGGGGATGAGATGGACGAGGATATTGTCGACTACATGCGCAATAAATACAATTTACTGATCGGTGAACGTATGGCAGAACAGGCAAAAATTGCCATTGGGTCTGCCTACCACCTGCCGGAGGAGTTGACCCTCACACTGCGCGGTCGCAACCTGGTCACGGGATTACCGGAAGCGGTGGAAGTATCCTCAGTGGAAATCCGGGAGGCGATTTCAGGCTCTGTACTGACGATTATCGACACGATCAAGGATGCATTGGATGAGTGTCCACCGGAGATTATTTCGGATTTAATGGAATCTGGGGTTACATTGGCCGGTGGAGGTGGTCTGCTGCGCGGATTAGACCGGCGCTTGACTGATGAGCTGCATATCAGGGTTTGGGTTGCGGAAGACCCCATGACCTGCGTGGTGCGCGGGGCGGGCATGATCCTCGAAGATTACGATCAATTGGCACAGTTCTTAGTCGGATTAGAACGGGGCAGCACGCGTCACGATTAAGCTTGATTTCGCATGAAACTACCTCGTACATTTCAAACCGCCGCTCTGGCGATTTTAATCATTGGCATCCTCCTGCTGGCGCTGGGTGGATACCTGACCCCAATTTCCCGGATTGCCTTCTCCCCATTTATATCTGCTCAAACCTGGTTGGCCAGCCGTTATCTGGCGATCCGGGATTTCATGACTGCACCACGTGATGTCGTCAGGTTAGCCCAGCTAAACGAGCAGCTTGAGGCAGAAGTTTCCCGCCTGCAGGCACAAATAATCGAGCTGCAGCAGGAAAATTCCGAACTGGAAGTCCTCTCAGCCTTATTAGATTTCGCACGCAGCCATTCTGAGAATGAATACATCACCGCGGCTGTCATCGGTCGCGATATCAGCCCATTCTTGCATTACGTGATCATCAACCGTGGTTCTGATGATGGACTGCGCCGGGGGATGCCGGTTGTCTCATCCCAAGGGCTCGTAGGACGGGTTGCTGCGGTCACCGCAGACGGCGCGCGTGTGCAGCTAATCACCGATCCAGATACAGCCATCAATGTGCGCATCCAACCCTCAGGTGCTGAAGGGCTGCTGGAAGGATCAATTACCGGCGATATCACGATAGGGGCTATTCCACAAGACGCTAACATTAACAACGGGGACCTGGTCCTGACATCAGGATTAGGCGGCAATTACCCTCCAGACATGTTGATCGGTCAAATCAGCGGGGTTCGCCAGAGACCGGTGGAGTTATTTCAGACCGCGTCTGTTGAACCGGTAGTTGATTTCTCACAGCTCGAGATCGTATTGGTGATTGTAAATTTCAGGCCTGTCAATATTGCTCCACTGATCCCAGCTGCAGAATCACCGTAATTGAAGGATCATTAGAATCCGGTGAATTCAATATATTTATATTTTTTGATAGAGTAGAATGGCGATATTCTTGGCAATCCCAATCCTGGGCATAATGGTGATCTTCCAGTCAGCAGTGTTCAGCCAGGTCCAACTGCTGTATGGAACAACCGACCTGGTCCTACTGATAGTCGTTGCCTGGGCAGTTCAGGAACGGGTTACCACTGCCTGGCATTGGGGGATCATCGCCGGTTTATTAGCCAGCCTGGCCACCGCAGTTCCTGCGTACGCCGTTATTCCCACTTACGTTGTAGTAACTGGCATCGCGATTTACATGCGGCGGGTTTTCTGGCAGCGACCACTGTTGGCGATGATTACGGCTACTGTGCTGGCAACATTGATATCGCAAGTCATCACTGTCGCCGTGCTGGTCATAAACGGCACCCCAATACCCGTGATCGAGGCTTTTTACCTGATCACACTGCCGAGTGTCCTGCTTAATTTGCTGCTCGCAGTGCCAATTTATGCCCTGATGGGCGATTTAGCAAATTGGCTTTACCCAGAAGCGATCGAGATTTGACAAGGCTCCGCAGGTCGCAGCAGGTAAAACGTTGGTATTCTTTTTGATATAACTAATACAGGTACTTAATAGAAGCATGAACAGCAGTGCCAATCTCAACAATAACGTCCAGGTGTGGCGAATCCTTGTGTTCGGCATCGCCATTGCGGTCGTCTTTTTGATTTATCTAGGGCGCTTATTCAGCTTACAGGTCCTGCAAAGTTCTGAATGGGTCGCCCAGGCTGAAGAAAACCGCATAAGCAAGATCAACTTACCCACCCAACGGGGAATTGTGTTCGATCGCAACGACTACATTCTCGCTCAGAATATCCCATCTTACAATGTGGTCATTATCCCGTCCGAACTGCCTGATGATCACGGCGAGATTCAAGAGATCTACCGCCAGCTTAACGAGATGGTAAATGTGCCCATCAATTTGAATGAAGTATCAAACGAAAATCCATATGTTCCCTGCCGCTCTGAACACGGCATCACTCAAATAGTCGAGTATGGTGTGACCACCGCGCCGTACGCGCCTGTGCGAATCAAATGCAATATCGATCGCACGACTGCGATGATCATTAAAGAAAAAGCTGTCGATTTACCCGGATTGGATATCGAAATCGAAGCAGTTCGCGATTATCCGACTGGTGCTCTGACTGCTGGAATCGTCGGGTTTATGGGGCCGATCTCTGCGGAGGAGGAAGATTACTACGTGGAGCGTAATTTCGTACCCAACCGGGACAAGGTAGGTTACGCAGGCATAGAAAGGTATTTTCAAAGCATTCTCAGCGGGAGGAATGGGGAACGTTTGGTTGAAGTCGATGTAGGTGGACAGGTCCTGCGTGACGTTGTCCCTCCCGTAGATCCTACACCTGGTCTCAATATTAAGTTGACCATTGACTCTCGTTTGCAAAGCGCTGCCGAATCAATCTTAATCCGTGAACTCGACGAATGGACAGCGTGGTTCGGCGAAGAACGCATGAACAGCGGGGTGGTGATTGCGCTGAATCCGAAGACTGGAGAAATCCTGGCTATGGTTTCGTACCCATCATATGAGAACAACCGCATGGCGAGGGTGATCCCACAGTACTACTTCGAACAGCTGTCTGAAGATGAACGTAATCCCATGCTCAACCACGCGGTCGGAGACGAACTTCCGGCGGGTTCGGTTTTCAAATTAGTTACTGCAGTCGGTGCGCTAAATGAAGGAGTGGTTACACCAGAACAGATCATTGAAGCTCCGCCAAAGATCGTGGTCGAAGAGAAGTTTTCTGCTAATGAACTTAATCCCAGGGCGCGCGAATTTGTCGACTGGAATGAGGCTGGTTTTGGGGAGATTGCCTTTGTTGAAGGTTTAGCCAATTCCAGCAACGTATATTTTTACAAACTGGGCGGCGGCTACCAGGATGAGATCCCGGAAGGATTGGGAATCTGTCGTTTAGGAACGTACGCCCGCGCCCTCGGATACGGTGAATATCCCGGGATCGAGCTGCCCCTGGTTGAGAACGGATTGATCCCAGATCCAACTTGGAAACGTATCAATCAGGGTGAGAACTGGTCGAGTGGTGATACCTACATCGCCAGTGTGGGCCAGGGATTTGTAATCGCCACCCCCCTTCAGGTCCTGCTTTCAGCAGCAACGATCGCCAATGATGGCGCCTTAATGCGTCCGACGATTCTAGAGGAAATCCTGGATAGTGACGGCAATGTAATCAAAAAATTCTTGCCTGACCCGGTATGGGATATTACAACCGAGCCGGTGATAGATATTTTTGATGATCCCAGCAGTCCCGGGGGCTGTGAAAGCAAGCTGACGGGTGAAAAAAAATCCGTCGAACCATGGGTTATTGAGAAAGTCCAGGAAGGCATGCGCCAGGCGGTGCTCAACGGCACATTAACCGATGAATTTGAAAACGTAAACATCTCCGTAGCTGGAAAAACCGGTACCGCGGAGTACTGCGATAAATACGCCAATGACAAGAACTTATGTATATACGGTGCCTGGCCTACTCATGCCTGGACAACGGCCTATGCCCCATTTGAAGATCCAGAGATCGCAGTGGTCGCATTTGTCTACAACGGTGGCGAGGGCGCCACGGTCGCTGGACCCATCGTGAGGCAGCTCTTAGAGGTGTATTTCGAGATAAAAGCCGGGGATATCGCAGCCCAAAATCCCTAAGAGATCATGCTATAATCAAATTCAAACTTATGCTGGGTTCGGATTCTAACCAAATACGCCTGGAACGACTTTTACCGATTAAAATATGGAAGAACATGCCAAGGTGAAAATCAAGGGCATCCGCGAGGGGTTGTTGATCACTGTTCGTGATGAGAATTGGCCGGATGCCAAAGCAGCACTACAAGAGCAAATAAAGGAGCAATCCGAATTCCTACAGGGTGGCCGTCTTATTCTTGATGTCGGCAATCACAATATCCGGGCTGCGGAATTGGGCCAGCTGCGAGATATGCTCACCAATGATGGGCTGGCGCTGTGGGCAGTGCTGAGCAATTCTCAAATCACTCAGCAAAACGCACAGTTGCTCGGCTTGGCCACCCGCATAAACAAACCGGTTCCCGAACGAACCACCCATACCATCGACACCGCCCTATCCGGTGAAGAGGCTGTTCTTGTCCGGCGAACACTGAGATCGGGTTTTAGCATCAAGAATACTGGACACGTAGTTGTGATCGGTGATGTAAACCCGGGCTGTGAGATCGTCGCAGGAGGCGATATCGTGGTTTGGGGTCACCTGCGAGGCATGGTTCACGCCGGAGCAGAGGGCAATCAAGATGCGGTAGTTTGCGCAATGGATTTAGCTCCAACCCAGCTGCGCATCGCAGACCATATCGCTACAACACCGAAACGGCGTGGAAAACCACAACCCGAAATGGCGCGCATCGTTGATGGACAGGTTGTGGCCATGCCTTGGAAGCCATAAATGGGAAGAGCATGTTGGATTCTGATTATTAGTAGGGTGCTGAGGGAGAGAAATGACCAAAAGAGTGATCACAATTACCTCAGGTAAAGGTGGCGTTGGAAAGACAACCGCAACCGCCAATATCGCCACCGCATTGGCAGTAGATGGTGCCCGAGTAGTCTGTATTGACGCAGATATTGGCCTGCGGAATTTGGATGTGGTTCTGGGGCTCGAAAACCGGATCGTTTATGATCTGGTGGATGTCGTTGAAGGACGCTGCCGTGTACGCCAGGCGATGATCCGCGATAAAAGACTGCCAAACCTTTTCTTGATCCCGGCCGCCCAAACGCGTGATAAAACCGCGGTATCACCCAGCGATATGGTTCGATTGATTGATGAGCTGCGGGAGGAAAGTGAATGGATTTTGATCGATTCCCCTGCCGGGATCGAACGTGGATTCAGGAACGCGATCGCACCAGCCGACGTTGTGGTGGTGATCACAAATCCGGAAATTTCAGCAGTCCGCGATGCTGACCGCATCATAGGGCTGATTGAGGCAGAAGAAAAAGGTCCAGCCAAGTTGGTGATCAATCGCTTGAAGCCGGAGATGGTCCAGCGGGAGGATATGCTCTCCGCTGAGGATGTGCATGAATTATTAGCGGTGGAAATGATTGGTATTGTGCCAGAAGATGATAAAGTTATCTTGAGTACAAACCGGGGTACACCTATCGTCCTGGATGGAAAATCACAAGCCGGGCAGGCTTTTCGAAATATCGCCGCTAGGTTGGAAGGGCAGGAAGTGCCATTCTTGAGTTTAGAGAGCAGCAATGGTTTCTTCGGGCGCATATCACGCATGATGCGCACAGGAGGTGACTGAGATGAGTACCTTCTTTGACCGGATCCTGGGAAGAGAAAAAAACAGCGCCAAGCAGGCAAAAGACCGGCTGAAACTGGTGCTGATTCACGACCGGATTGATATGAATCCTGGCATAATGGAAACCTTGAAGGACGAATTAATTGAGGTCATCTCGAGGCACGTCGATATTGATTCCAGCGCGGTAAGCATCGAAATGAACCAGGATGGCCGCCAACAACGCCTGATCGCAGATATCCCCCTAAATCCTACAAGCAGGAGAAGTAGTCGAAAGCGTGTATGAGTGATGTAAGAACCACTTGGCGGTATTTCGACTTCTGGCTTCTCGGCGCGGTAGCAGTCCTCAGCATCTTCAGCATTGCCATGATCCGCTCAGCCATTGCTGGAAATATCACCCTGGCTGGATACGACCAGCGCCAGGCGATTTTTGTGATCATCGGCTTTGGGGTGATCATGCTCACGACTGCCATTGATTATCGCCTTTGGGCTTCGATCAACCGCATACTGTATTATGGTATGGCAGGGGTTTTAGGAGTGCTGTTCGTTGTTGGTCAAGCAGTATTCGGATCTGCGCGTTGGTTTGAAACAACATATTTTTCAATTCAACCATCCGAACTAGCGAAAATTATCATCATCCTGGCACTCGCAGAGTTTTTCTCACGCAACATGAACCGGGTCAATGACCCACGCGTGATTTTTCGCAGCCTATTGCTGACCGGCGGAATCGTCTTGTGGATTCTGCTTCAGCCAAACCTGGGTACGTCTTTAGTGATCCTGGTGATCTGGTTCACGCTGTTGTGGGCCAGCGGCCTGAACTTGAAAATGCTGGCTGCATTTGCAGGAGTGGGCATCATCGTCCCGTTCATCAGCTATCCATTGCTTGCTGATTACCAGCAGAACCGTATTTTGAACTTCCTCTTCCCTGACCCGAGTGCCAGGCATGGGGATATCTATAATATCCAGCAAGCATTGATCAGCATCGGCTCTGGTGGATGGTTTGGTAAAGGATACAACCTCGGCACCCAGGTGCAGCTGCGCTTCCTGAAGGTACGCCATTCTGATTTTATTTTCTCCGCGATGGCTGAGGAATTTGGTTTCGTAGGAACAGTAATCGTGATCGGGTTATTGTTGTTCGTGATTTACCGCATATTGCGAGCCGCCCGCCTGGCGCGTGATACCTATGGTGCCCTGATTTGTTACGGTGTCGCGACCCTGGTGGCTTTCCAAGCCATGGTCAACATTGGTGTTAATTTGCGCCTGATTCCAGCTACTGGTTTACCTTTGCCTTTCATCAGTTACGGCGGCAGCGCCATGCTGTCGATCCTTTTAGGAGTCGGCTTGGTACAAAGCGTAATTGTGCGCCAAAAATCCGCCTAATAACTTCCCCTATCACCTCAAAATAATTCAGGATTTTCCAGGAGATTCATGCAACCTAACGCAAAACAACCGGTAAGAGTACGCTTTGCCCCTTCACCAACCGGGCGAACTCATTTAGGCAGCGGCAGGACAGCCCTGTACAATTACCTGCTCGCTCGCCAAACCGGGGGAAGTTTTATCCTGCGCATCGAGGACACCGATCGGAGACGCTACAATCCGGAATCGGAGCAGGAGCTGATCGACAGCCTGCATTGGTTGGGAATCCAGTGGGATGAAGGACCTGATGTCGGGGGACCTCATAAACCATACCACCAATCACAGCGCAAGGAAATCTACCAGCAGCATGCTGCCAAGCTGGTTGAAATGGGCCACGCATTTTATTGTTTTTGTACCCCGGAACGCCTAGCGAAAGTGCGCCAGGAGCAGCAAAAAATGAAACTACCTTCCCATTATGATGGCACCTGCCGCATCCTCCCGATAGAAGAATCTGCCCAGCGAGTTGCAGATGGTGAATCACATGTGATCCGATTTAAAACTCCCCAGGAGGGTTCAATTACAGTTCATGATCAACTGCGCGGGGATATAACCGTCGAGAATGAAAACATCGATGATTACATCATCGTCAAATCCGATGGTCTGGCGCTCTACCACCTGGCTGCCATGGTGGATGATCACTTGATGGGCATCACGCATGTCATTCGCGGAGCGGAATGGCTGCCAACTTTTCCACTGCACGCCCATATCATTCGCGCCTTCGGCTGGAAGGAACCAGAATGGATCCACCTATCGCTGTTCCTCAAACCCAGCGGAAAAGGGAAAATGAGCAAACGTGATACCAGCCAATTGATTAAAGATGGCAAATCGATTTATTTAGCCGATTTGAAATCAATGGGTTATTTACCGCAAGGTGTGCTGAATTGGACCGCTCTGATGGGTTGGAGCTACGATGACCACACTGAGTTTTTCACTTTGAATGACCTGGTGAAGATGTTTGATATCGATCGTTTGAATCCCTCTCCAGCTGCGATAAATTTTTCAAAACTCGATCATTTCAATGGACTCCATATCCGCAGCCTGAGTACTCCTGACCTGGCTGAGCGAATAAAGCCCTTCTTTGAAAATGCCGGTTATGAAGTTGAAGATGATAAACTGCTTATGGTTACCCCCCTGATCCAGCAGCGTATCGTCACCCTGGAGGATGCCCCCGAAATGGGAGGTTTCTTCTTTGAAGATGCAGTAAATCCAGTTCCAGAGCAGCTGGTGGGCAAGAAAATGACAGCCGCCGAGTCCGCTATTGCTGCACGGATGGCTTTTGATGCATTAAGCAACTTGCAGGCCATCAATCACGAAACTGCCGAGCAGCCTATGCGTGCTCTTGCCGAACAGCTGGGATTGAAAGCCGGCCAGCTTTTCGGAATTTTACGTGTAGCAGTCACAGGCAGGACCATCAGCCCTCCATTGTTTGAAACCATGGAAGTGATTGGGAAAGAGACCGTGCTGGTACGCATCCAGCAAGCTATTGAGCTCTTAGAAGCCCTGGATAGCTAAACTAATTCACCCTCATTTCTTTTTGGATTTATCCAGCTTAGCCCATGAATCCCTCAGCGCGATGGTGCGGTTGAACACCAGCTTGCCTTCCTCAGCAGGCGATAGATCAACACAGAAATAACCCTGTCTTTCGAATTGATAAGTAATTCCTGGGGTGGCATTTGCCAGGCTGCTTTCTACGAAACTGCCGTCCAGAATTTCCAGTGAATTGGGATTGATATTGTCCTTAAAATCCTTACCAGGCTCAACATCGTCGGGATTGCTGGTTTGAAAAAGTCTGTCGTATAACCTGACTTCAACGGGTATGGCATGTTCAGCAGAAAGCCAGTGCAGCGTGGCTTTGACTTTGCGTCCATCTGGCGCATTCCCTCCCTGGGTTTCCGGGTCGTAAGTGCAGTGGATCTCTACCACCTCACCCGTCTCCGGGTCCTTGATAACTTCCTGGCAGGTGATGAAGTAGGCGTAGCGCAGCCGTATCTCCCTGCCTGGAATCAGGCGGCGGTATTTGGGTGGGGGAACTTCCCTGAAATCATCCTGCTCAATGTAGATAACCCTTGAGAATGGCACTTTTCGAGTTCCCATAGATTCGTCTTCCGGGTTATTAATCGCTTCCAGCTCTTCCACCTGACCCTCAGGGTAGTTTGTGATCACCACGCGCAGCGGGCGCAAAATCCCAAAAACGCGTGGGGCACGCTGATTCAAGTCCTTGCGGATAAAATGTTCCAGCAAAGCAATGTCGATCACACTGTTGGTTTTGGATACCCCGATATGAGCGCAAAAATTCCGGATCGCCTGCGGAGTGTACCCGCGCCGGCGCAGTCCGGATAATGTGGGCATACGCGGGTCATCCCAACTATCCACTATCCCATCCTGCACCAGCAACAGCAGCTTGCGCTTGCTCAGCACTGTGTAGCTCAAATTTAGCCGTGCAAATTCAATCTGCTGGGGATGGTAGACATCCAGATTATCGAGCACCCAATCGTAGAGCGGGCGGTTATTTTCGAATTCCAGTGTGCACAGGGAGTGGGTGATGCCCTCGATAGAATCCGACAGGCAGTGGGTAAAATCGTACATCGGGTAAATGCACCATTTGTCCCCCGTCCTGTGATGGGACACATTCAATATGCGGTAGACCACGGGATCGCGCATGGTGATGTTGGGTGAGCTCATATCGATCTTGGCACGCAGTGTTCGCGAGCCATCTGGAAATTCACCAGAGCGCATGCGTTCAAAAAGGTCGATGTTCTCATCCACAGATCGGTTCCGGTATGGGCTTTCTTTTCCAGGTTCGGTAAGTGTACCCCGGTATGCACGAATTTCATCTGCGCTCAAATCACACACATACGCCTTGCCCTTCTTTATCAACTGGAGCGCATAACCGAACAACTGATCGAAGTAATCGGAGGCATAGTAAAGACGATCCTGCCAATCGAAACCCAACCAGCGCACATCCTCCTGGATAGAATTGACGTATTCAATTTCTTCTTTGGACGGATTGGTGTCATCGAAACGCAGGTTGCTTAGCCCTCCATAATCAGCAGCAACCCCAAAATTCAGGCAGATTGACTTCGCATGCCCGATGTGCAGGTAGCCGTTGGGTTCCGGTGGAAACCGGGTGTGCACACGGCCGCCATACTTCTGGGAAGCCATGTCTTCATTAATAATGGTGCGGATAAAATCAGTCGATTCGCTTACTTCAGATTGTTCCATGAAGTTATAACTCCGGAAAAATTTTCGTTTATCTTGCTGGTAATTATATCCACTAAGTGCAAATTTCCAAGGAGATAAATTTAATTTATGGGATTATCTCCTGTTTTCCAGTCGATCAAGTACCTCAATTGACGGATACAAACAGCCATGATAGAATGCCAACGTAATCTCTGGGGGTTGGTCTAGTGGTAGGACAGCGGTCTCTGGAACCGTAAGCCGAGGTTCGAATCCTCGACCCCCAGCCAAAAAAGACTTCCGAAATTGGAAGTCTTTCTTGCTTAATCCATTGAATTTTCTAGAATTTAACCAGGAGAGCTGTCAGGTACATGATTCCGATACCGACCAGGAATCCCCCCAGGTTGATCCATGAAACAAGGGGAGTGCCTTCTCGTTCGGCGTATCTGCGCAGCAGCCCGACAACTTCAACAATCACCTGCCATATCGCACCGACCCCGATCCCCAGAAATACTGCTGCCAGGAGCGGAGAAAAAGCGAAGCCACCAATCCAGGTGCCCAAGATTGCCGGTGCTCCGGCCAGAAGAACCAGGCCTGCAAAAATCCACAGACTGGGCGTTTTCATGGTATTAGCACTCGCTTGGGCTAGTGCTTCAGAAGAAGTTTCAGATGGGTTGCCTGTCTTTGATTCTTTCTTCCCTGGTACCAAGGGGGCTACGATACCCACCCCCTCTGTGATATTGTGCAGCATGAATCCGATCACCAGGAAGGATCCAAGGGCAGCTTCGCCAATAGAAAAGGCAACACCGATCGCCAGTCCTTCCCCGAAATTGTGCAGTCCGATGCCAAGTGCGATCATGGTGGCGACATAAAGCGCCTGCCGGGCAGGATCAGCACCGATGGATTTCTTTCGCTGCGAACTGATGGCTAAGATCAGCAGCCAGGTGAGTAATGCTGAAAACAGGATCAATGGAATACCTTGGAAAACTCCTGGGAGATTACCAGATAATTCGAAGGCTTCCAACAGTGTATCTACCAACAGGAAGACCAACAAACCAACGGTCAACGCCAGCAAAGCTCCCAACCATTTGCGGCCCATTAATTTCATTGCTGGAAAGAATAGCATTCCTAACGCCACTGGGATGATACCAACATAGACACCCAACAAGCCGTACGCCAGGAATTCCTGCAATCCAGGAGTCGGGGTGACCACCGCAACAGGCACCTCAGCTGGGAACGTGACCCCGGTGGAGGTGATCACAACAATTTCATGCGGTTCAGTTTCAACCCAAGGGTATGGTATTTCCATGGTGGCACGACCCAGCCGGGGAATCGTCGAGGAGGGATTGATTTCGTGCGACCAATAAGCATCATCTACCAAGACTTGGGCCACAGTCACAGGATCGGGACCCCCATTCACCAATGAGACTTCAAACCCGCCTTCTAAAACTCGTATTCGTTCAATCGTCAGGTCTTCGATCGGCGGCAGGTCTGCTGTGAACAGCGATAATGGATTCCCAAACGCGAAAAATACCAGCATTACTCCAATAGCAAGGATTGGAATGATAATCCAAATCCAGAGTGGGAACTTGCGCCCGCTGCCTGGCTCAGCGTTCAGTTCGTCAACATTCTTCTCTGCTGTGCTCATTCGACAACCTCGAAAAATCCCATCCAACCCAATTCTGCGAACTCACTTTGGTGTGCGTGGAACATGTAGCGACCGGGTTCAAAATCCTTGAAGGAAAATTCAAGGATGCCGCGCTGTGCCTGGCACTGCATGATGGTATCAACCATCCTGAGAGTCGGCTCGAATGTGGTCCCATGGTCATAATAATCGAAGAAATTGGCGTGAATATGTATTGAATTGATCGGATCAAATTCGGTGATGTTGACCAGGTACAAACGCTGTATCTGGTCCCGGCGGATTTTGATCGGCTCCTTCATATAAGCAAAGGCGATGCTATTGGCGGCATAAACCTCGTTGTCGCCATCGAAATTCGTATCAAAACCATTCATCACCATCACCATCTCATTAAACTCTTCCACTTCCGGGTACTGGTGGTTGCGCTGGCGAGCGATCACCGCATCTTCGCCTGTATGACGTTCCGGATCAGGATCGATTACAAAGGCGCCATACAAGCCTTTATGAACATGGCGTTTAAGCGGAAAGGCATGACAGTGATACAGGTGGCAGCCAAAGGGGAAAGCGTCAAACTCATACACCGTTTCTTCACCCGGCTTAATCTCACCTGCCCCAATACCCGGCACACCATCCATGGTTGCTGAATGAATGCCGTGGAAATGAACAGTGTGGGGATGACTACCAGCATTGATGAACCTGATGCGGATGCGATCCCCTTCCACACAGCGCAGACTTGGACCTGGAACTCGCCCGTTGTAAGTCCAGGCCGGGAAGTATACCCCTGGGGCAATTTCAATTTCCTTATCAACTGCGGCGATATTGTATTCCCGCAAGGTTTGACCGCTCGGCAGCCGGCTGGTCTGGCCGTAATCCCACTCATACAATAAGGTCAGTGGATCAAATCCATTTGCCTCATGGTCAACCTGACCAACTGTCCCGGGCATGCCGTGCGCATCATGAGCTTCCATCAATCCGCTATGGTCGGCTTTTAATGCCTCCTTTGCAGATGCGGATCGATTAATTTTCGATGAAAGCTGTTCTCCAGTCGCCAAACCAGAGATCACCAACCCACCACTTAGGGCAGTCTTGAGGAAATCTCTGCGGGATAACTTCTTTTCACTATTGAATATCTTCATAAAAACCTCTCTTCAGTCAAGCTCTTACCCAATAATTGAGCAATTCTTGCAAAATAATATGTTTAAAAATAGAAAAATTCCACACTCAAAATTATATTTTAGATAGGACTAAATTTACCTGAATTATTATATATCTTCCCCCCTATTTCGTCAAGCAGATTTTAGCCGTTCTCACCTGTGACATATATCCACGCTAATTCGTGACAGGTGGTACTAAAAACTAAAATAAGGTCTATTTATACTATACCTAGGGATTTTGGTTCAATTCAGACCTAAGTCGTAATATACGGAATGAAACCAAACTCCAGAATTCTGAAAATGTGACTGTAAGACGATTATTGAAGGAGGAAATTTTCTATTTTAAAGGTGTACTTGTAATTTAGTCGAAAACCATCAATCCACATGCCCCAATGGAAACATCAACTATGCCAGTTCTGTTGGTCGCAAATGGATACAAACCATTAATTTGGAAGGGTTAACATGGAAAAAAAGTCTTTTGAACTTCCTGTGATGTACGCAGACCACCACGTTGTCGAAGTGAGACGGCTGCTCCTGGAAACGTCTGGAGTAAAAGACGTTTATGCCAGCAGTGCATTCCAGGTCGTAGATGTCACTTACGATCCAGACGTGGTTAGTGAAGGTGAAATCGCCGAGAAACTGGCTGAGGCTGGATATATCGGCGATTTTGTTGTTGCAAAAGAAGCTGGAAAACCTGCCGTATCATCCAACGGCGACGAGACCTTCTTCCGCCACACAGAGGTCTATGAACAGACCAAAGATACGATCGGCTTCACTCAAGAAGTTAGCTATGTCGGACGCCCCCTCTGGCCCTGCCCGGGAATGGGTGTCATAAAAACCTTGGAGGAGGAGAGCTAAACCATGCCCAAGAAAAAACGAACGGTAGAAGAACAAACCATCGATCCTGCGGCACAAGAGATGCTGGTCCGGGCTGAAGATCTCGGAATTGGCACCGCTTTCAGCCGGGCCGATGATATGGCTCCCTGCAATGTTGGCAGTACGGGAATGTGCTGCAAACTGTGTGGTATGGGACCCTGCAGGCTTACCAAAGAAGGACAAACAGGGGTTTGCGGTGCCACGATCGATACCATCCAGGCCCGCAACCTGATCCGCGCAATCGCAGCTGGAGCAGCAGCCCACTCAGATCATGGTCGTGACATGGCCTTCACCCTGAAAGCTGTTGCCAACGAAGAAACAGAAGGCTACACCATTCGCGACGTAGCCAAGCTGCGCACCGTGGCAGCACGCTATGATATCCCCATAGATGGGCGCGCTCCCGAAGAAATCGCAAACGACCTGGCTGACCTGTACATCTCGCAATTTGGACAGCAGAGGGGCGAGATCGTGCCGATCAGGAATGCTCCTGAAAAACGGCAGGCGATCTGGAGAGAACAGGGCGTGATTCCGCGTGGTCTGGATCGCGAGGTAGTTGAAGCCCTGCACCGCACCCACATCGGCGATGACCAGGACCCGGAACACATTCTCAACCACGCAATACGAACGTCCTTAGCAGATGGTTGGGGCGGCAGCATGATCGCAACGGATGCGGCAGACATACTTTTCGGCACACCTGCCCCATTACTCGGTGAAGCCAACCTCGGCGTACTGAAAGATAACATGGTCAACGTCGTCGTCCACGGGCACGAACCGACCTTAAGCGAAATGATCGTCACAGCATCTCAAGATCCAGAGATCATTGAGTACGCAAAGGCAGCTGGTGCAGAAGGTATCAGCCTCTCCGGTATCTGCTGTACGGCCAACGAAATTCTGATGCGCCAGGGTATTCCCGCCGCAGGCAATTTCCTGCACCAGGAGCTGGCCATCTTGACCGGTGCTGTTGAAGCCATGGTGGTCGACGTGCAGTGCATCATGCAGGCACTGGTAGATTTAGCCAGCAACTTCCACACCATGATCATCACCACCTCACCCAAAGTCAAGATCAAGGGCGGCACCCACATCGAATTCAACGAACACCAGGCGCTGACCATCGCCAAGAACATCCTCAAGAAAGCGATCGATAATTACAGCAATCGCGGCAAGATCCAAATCCCGCAGGTCAAAGAAGACCTGATCCCGGGATTCTCCCACGAATATATCAATTACATGCTGGGCGGCACCTACCGGGCCTCCTTCCGGCCGCTGAATGATGCCATTATGAGCGGGCGCATCCGCGGTGTAGCCGCAATCGTAGGCTGCAACAACCCGCGCAGCTCGCAGGATTACATGCACACCAAGGTCACCAAGGAGCTCCTGCTAAAGGATGTCCTGGTGGTCGAAACCGGCTGCGGAGCCATTGCCAGCGCCAAGCTGGGCTTACTGCTTGGAGAAGCTGGGCTGGACCAGGTTGGACCAGGCTTGCGTGAAGTTTGCGAAGCCATCGGCATCCCACCCGTGCTGCACATGGGTTCCTGCGTCGACAATACCCGCATCCTGACCGTGCTGACCCAGATGGTTGAAGAAGGCGGCCTGGGTGATGATATCGACCAGATCCCTGCAGTCGGTCTGGCACCCGAATGGATGAGTGAAAAAGCCCTTACCATCGGAACTTATTGTGTTGCCTCTGGCGTCTACGTCATCTTCGGAGGCTCCTCGCCCGTCAGCGGGATGCCCGACCGGGTTGCCGACAGCGAGATCATTTCCCGCTACATCAGTGAAGGTTGGGAAGAGATTTATGGAGGCAAATTAGAGTTCATCGCCGATCCGGATGAAATGATCGCAGCGACTCTTGAACATATTGACAAAAAACGTGCCGCATTGGGTTTGCCTGAATATGACCCAGATCGCTTCGGTGAGAGCGGCGATACCCGCATGCTCGAAATCGAGCAGCTGCCGCTGGAAGAACGCGCTTCAGCTATATACGGCGTAGCGGCTGATTAAATAGGAGGTTTATAAATGTCTCGTTATATCGCATCGCGCGCCATTCGGGGTGCAAATGCCTTAGTCACCGAAGCCGAACTCATGCTGCAAAAAGCGTTAGCTGAGAAAGGCGCGGATACACCGGTTGGATTTCCAAACACAGCCTATTATCTGCCGCTGATCAACGGCATGACCGGATTGGAAGTTGAAACGCTTGGACAATTGGAACCCGCAATGCAGCATGCCAAACAACTGCTGCATCCAATGCCTTCCAGCAAGAAATGGACCCCTTATCTCGGTGAAACGCTCGATGGCGGCATGGCTACCTTGATCGCGGCTGAAACCATCGAAGCGATCCGCTTTATTTACGGATTGCAGCCGGAGCCAATGCCCGGCTTTGAATTAGCAGGCGGTACCGCGTTTACCAACCCCAATGGTGGTGGTAATGGAAACGGCTCAGATGGACACTTGAATGGCCCCATCGATGACATCCAGCTCCGTTCCTGGGGCATCAAGCTGGTTGACGGCAGGATGCCAGGTTTCGCGGCCATTATCGGCGCCGCAAAATCCAATGAGGTGGCAGTCAAACTGGTGCGCGAACTTCAGCGGCGCAACATCCTGACCTTCCTCTCCGGCAACGTGAACGGGCGCAGCATCATTCACCAATTGGTTGAAGAAGGTGTCGAACTGGGTTATGACACTTATACGGTACCGTTTGGAACAGATACCTTAAGTGCAATTTACGCCCTCGGGTTTGCAGTGCGTTCAGCGCTCACCTTTGGTGGTCTGAAAGGCGGTATGGCGCGTGATATCTTGCTCTACAACAAGAACCGCGTCTTCGCCTTTGTGCTCGCCCTTGGAGAAGTGGATGACCTCAAGTATGCCGCAGCTGCTGGAGCGATCAACTTTGGCTTCCCGGTTATCGCGGACACTGTCATTCCCGAAATCCTGCCCACAGGTGTTACCACCTATGAGCATGTCGTCAGCATGCCCTTTAATGAAATTGAAGCTGAGGATGACCTGGAACGAGCCGAGCGCATAGTGCAGAAGTGCATCGAAATCCGTGGAGTTAAAGTCAAGGTCTCCGATGTTCCTGTGCCAGTTCCTTACGGTTCGGCATTCGAAGGGGAAGTTGTGCGCAAGGCAGATATGCGCATTGAGTTCGGCGGCAAATATTCAAGATGCTTCGAGTATCTGGAGATGGTCCCACTGGAAGATGTGGTCGACGGCAAAGTGGAAGTAGTCGGACCCACCTTCGATGAGGTGGAAGAACAGGGCAGCATGGATGTCGGTATCGTGGTGAAAGTCGCCGGCCGCCAGATGCAGGATGATTTTGAACCTGTCCTGGAACGCCAGATTCACTATTTCATCAACGGTGCCTCCGGTATCCAGCACATTGGACAGCGCGACATCACCTGGATCAGGGTCTCGAATGCCGCTGCCGATAAAGGTTTCAACCTGGAACACTTCGGCAAGATCCTGCACGCTCGCTTCCACTCAGATTTTGGAGCAATCGTTGACAAGGTCGAAGTAACTGTGTACACCGATCCGGAGCAGTACCAGGCCTGGTTGGACAAAGCGCGAGCGAGATACGATTTCCGCAATAAGCGCCTGGCAGACCTGACCGACTCCTCCGTCGATGAATTCTATTCCTGCACGCTGTGCCAGTCGTTTGCCCCCAATCATGTATGTGTCGTCAGCCCGGAGCGTTTGGGTTTATGTGGCGCGTACAACTGGTTGGACTGCAAAGCATCCTTCAGCATCAATCCCACTGGACCCAACCAACCCATCAAGCTCGGCAACGTGGTCGACTTCGAGAAGGGTTATTGGTCAGGCACAAACGATTATGCCAAGATTGGCTCCCATGGTGTAGTCGAAGAAGTCGCTATGTACTCGATCATGGAAAATCCGATGACGGCCTGCGGATGCTTTGAGTGCATCGTGATGCTGATCCCCGAATCGAACGGGGTCATGGTTGTCAGCCGTGAAGACACCAGTATGACACCGGCCGGGATGACTTTCAGCACCCTGGCAGGTATCGCAGGTGGTGGTTTGCAAACCCCGGGTGTGATGGGTGTGGGTAAGTATTACCTGATCAGCCCGAAATTCATTTCCTCCGATGGTGGCTTCAAACGTGTGGTTTGGATGAGCAGCGTACTCAAAGAAACAATGGCCGATGAGCTGGCTGCTGTCGCTGAACGTGAAGGCGATCCAGGCCTGATCAACAAGATCGCAGACGAGCGTAATGCTTCCTCGGTGGATGAATTGCTGGCCTGGATGGAAGAAAACAATCATCCTGCCCTGGTCATGGATCCCATTTTCTAGATTTTGATGAGAAGAGGGATGAGGAAATCAGATTGCACAACTGGAGTTCTCATCCCTCAAACTTTTACCTACAACATAATGGCTGATATGCCTGAAACAGATCTACCCACCCTTGTGCGCGACCTGATGACAGTCGGTGTGTTGACCTGTAATCCCCAAACCAAAGTACCCGAATTAGCCCAAATGCTGCTTGATCATGACCTCGACGAGGTGATCGTCCTCGACGAAGGAAAAGCGCTGGGGGTGGTTGGTCAGGATGAACTCATCGCGGCTTTCTCGCGAGATGAGCACAAAAATCTCACCGCGCTTGAGGTAATGAGAGAGGGTGTACTGCAAGTACCCCCGGAAATACCGCTCACTGCGGCCGCGCAGTTGATGCGCGACCAGGGGACACGCACCTTTTTCCTGATGCACCATGCTGCGGGCATTGAATATCCCGCGGCCGCAATCTCCTATAAACATTTACTGCGCCTGCTGGTAGCTGACAACCCGGCTGATCTGAGCGATTTGGGCATCCGTGCAGACCGAACTGCCCCGCTGGATGGTTTCATCCAGCGCCGCGAAGAAACAAAAAAGAAGAATATAGAAATCAATGGTTGATTTCACACTCGAGAGTAGAGTATTGATCTCTCGTGGTTAATAAGGAGTAGAAACTCATGCCAATAGAAGTCCCCAAAGATACATGGCCTGGTGAAGTGCGCAGCGTTACGCTGGGTGCCACCGCAGACCAGGGAGGCAGCCGGACGCGGGCTGTCACCGTTGGTGGAGAGAAAACCCTGCCATTCATGCATTTTGAGTCCGAAATGCCCAATGCACCTGTAATTGCGATTGAAATTAAAGACCGCCGTCCTGATGACTGGTCCCCCCTGCTGTTGGAAGCCTGGGGTGACGCAGTCGATGACCCAGCTGTTTGGGCTAAAGCTGCAGAAGAAACTGGTTGTGATTTAATTCAACTCTCTCTCAGCCTGGCAGACGAGGCCGGAGAAACAACAACCCCTGAGAAAGCGGTTTCTACAGTCAAAGCGGTATTGGAAGCCAGCGGGCTACCTTTGCTGGTATTCGGCCCCGGACAGGTGGAATTGGATAATGAACTGCTGGTCGCGGTGGCTGAAGCCACCAAGGGTGAGCGCCTGGTGCTGGGCATCTGTGAAGATAAAAATTACCGCACCATCGTGGCCACCGCCATGGCGAACGATCACCTGGTTGTGGCTCGCAGCCCGATGGATGTCAACCTGGCCAAGCAGCTTAATATCCTGATCAGCGATATGGATTTCCCCCTGGAAAGGGTTTTAATGGATCCGACAACTGGCGCTTTGGGGTATGGGATCGAATATGGTTATTCCGCCATGGAGCGTCTCCGCCTGGCAGCTTTACAGGGTGACAATATGACCCAGCTTCCAATGCTCGTCACACCCGGTTTTGAAGCCTGGAAGACCAAGGAAGCCAAGGTTGGTGAAGGTGTTCCAGAAGCCTGGGGTGATTGGGAGGAACGTAGCATCAATTGGGAAACGTTAACCTCGATAACCCTGCTTGAATCAGGTGCAGATATTGTTGTTCTCAGACACCCAGAGAGCATTAAGCGGATCAAAACAGCTATCGAAGGGTTGATGGCTGTGCCCGAGATAGCTTGATTCATGGTGCAGTCTTATCCCACCATGAACAACACTGTTGATCAATCATAATTTGGAGAGGCGAAAATGGCCTTAACTGGAATACAAATATATAAACTTCTACCTAAAACGAACTGCAAGGAATGCGGCTTTCCAACCTGCCTGGCGTTCGCCATGAAATTAGCTGCCAAGCAGGTTGAGCTGGCAGATTGCCCATATGTCAGTGAAGAATCGCAATCCCAGCTGGCGGAATCCGCAGCTCCCCCCATTCGCCTGGTGGCATTGAAATCGAACGGCTTCGAAGCCAAGGCAGGCAATGAAGTGGTCCTGTTCCGCCACGAGAAGACCTTCTACCATATGCCGGGTATATTCCTGCGCATCTTGGATACCGAAGCAGAGGAAGAAATAAAGGCCAAGGTCAGTGCCGCGGATGCTTATCAAGTTAATTATGTGGGCATAGACCTGGCTATTGATGGCTTCGCAGTTGCCTCTGTCTCTGGCGATACCGGGAAATTTGCTGCTGCAGTATCCGCGGTGCGGCAGGCCAGCCAAAAACCGCTCGTGCTGATCAGCCGCGATCCCGAGATCATGAAAACTGGACTGGACGGCATGGATGGCGAGAACCCGCTGATCTATGGTGCGGATGCCAACAACTGGGAAGCAATGGCAGCGCTGGCCAAGGAACACAAATCTGCCTTAGGTGTGATTGAGACGTCTCTTGAGGCGCTGGCAGATCTTACCCAGAAGATCACCGACAAAGGTGTTGAAGATCTGGTGGTTGATCCTGGTGGACGTGATTTCAGCTCAGCTTTAACGCATAACACGCAGATCCGGCGCCTTTCTTTGAAGAAGAATTTCCGCCCCCTCGGCTACCCAATCATCGCCTTCCCTGGGGACGCAGGTGATGCTGGAATGGAAAGTATGCTGGCGGCGCAGGCCATCAGCAAGTATGCAGGGTTCATCGTGATCGATAATTTCAGCCCAGCCTCGGTTTATCCTCTGCTGGTCTTAAGGCAGAATATTTACACCGATCCGCAAAAACCGATCCAGGTTCAGCCAGGGCTGTACGAGATCAATGATCCGAAACCAGAGGACCCACTGTTGGTTACCACCAACTTCAGCATCACCTATTTCAGTGTGGCCAATGAAGTGGAAGGTTCCGGTCTACCCGCCTGGTTGCTGGTAACGGATGCTGAAGGTATGAGTGTACTTACAGCCTGGGCGGCTGGCAAGTTTGATGCCGAGCGTATCGCCAAAGCCGTCAAAGAGTTCAAAGTGGCTGACAAGACCAGTTCCAAGCAGGTTGTATTACCCGGGCACGTTGCTGTTCTGTCAGGCGAATTGGAAGAGGAGCTTCCGGGCTGGGACATCAAAGTTGGACCTCGCGAAGCTGTGGATTTGCCTTCCTTCATGAAGCAGGTCCTATAAACATACTGGTTTACTTTAATTGACATCACTATCTGATCAATGACTGATCATAAGGTCAACTTCGATACGGACCACGAGCCGGTTGCAGTCAAAACCGGCACCTTGCTATCTGAAGCAGCACAATTGGCCGGTGTCGATCTCAACCAACCTTGTGGAGGGCAGGGGCGCTGCGGACGCTGTGCACTTCAGATTACTGAAGGCAGCGTCCGGCGGCGCAGCACAATCCGGCTTTCTGAGGAGGATCTCGACCAGGGCTTTGCCCTGGCATGCCAGTCCGTTGTCGAAGGTGATATTCGAGTCTCAATTCCCGAGCAAGAAAAAATTGAACGTCTGCTGACCACGGATCGCACCGCAGCAGAAATAACCGTCCCAAAGGGGTATGATTTTCGCCGAGACCAGGCCATCCAGGCTTTCCCCCTGACCCTCATCCCACCTGATATGAGCGATCAAAGCGATGACTGGTCAAGATTGAGCAGGGGACTTCGTCAACAGGCTGGAATTGAAAGGATACAGGTATCCCTACCTCTAATACGGCGCATAGGAAGTATCCTTAGAGAAGGTGATTGGGAGGTAACTGCGATCCTGGATATGGATCCCGGGGTAAACCCGGATGGGGAACCGCGCCTGATCGAACTTCTGCCCGGCAAGGAATTGATACCTCCCCCCCTATGGGCGACAGCCATCGATATCGGCACCACCACAGTTACGGTCTGGATCGTGGACCTGATCACTGGTAAAGTTGAAGCACAAACTGCCCAGTACAACAAGCAGATTGCTCGCGGCGAGGATGTTGTTTCCCGCATCATATTCGCTGGAAAAGACGGGGGCCAGGAAAAACTGCGCAATCTGGTAATAGATACGATCAATGAGCTCTTGGAAACCGCCTGTAAGCGCATTAAAGCTGATCCCCCTTTGGAGCCCAATCAGATATTGAAAGCGACTATCGTCGGCAACAGCACCATGATCCACCTGGCTCTTGGAATACCAGCGGAGAGTATCCGTCTGATGCCGTTCACCACCACTGTCAACCAGCTCCCAACCCTGACCGGCAAGGAAATGGGATTAATCATCCATCCCGAGGCGACGGTTGATTGTCTCCCGGGCGTGGCCAGCTACGTGGGTGCAGATATCACCGCTGGGGTGCTTTCTGCCGGTGTGGATGACACCGAACAAGTTACCCTGTTTATGGATATAGGCACAAATGGGGAAATCGTGCTTGGCTCACGTGAATGGCTGGTGACCTGTGCTTGTTCAGCTGGACCCGCTTTTGAAGGTGCAGGCGTTGCCAGCGGTATGCGAGCAACGAAAGGTGCCATTGAAGATATTTGGATCAATGATGCCAACCTGGAACCGACTTTCCGCGTGATCGGCGGTGTGAAACCACGCGGCGTTTGCGGCAGCGGTCTGATCGCCCTGTTGGCAGAAATGTTCCTGACCGGAGTTATCGACAAAGCCGGCAACTTCGCGGACAGCAGCAAGACTTCCCGCATACGCCAGGGAGAACATGGTTGGGAATATGTGTTCTGCTATGGAAATGAGAGCAGCGATGGGAATGACATTGTGATCACCCACGTTGACGTCGACAACCTGCTGCGGGCTAAAGCCGCGATCTATGCTGGTTTTTCGGTCTTGGCCAACAGTGTCGGCATCCCGCTTGATTGGGTCGAACAAGTATTAATCGGAGGTTCGTTTGGTAAATACATCAATGTAGAGAAAGCCATTGAGATTGGTTTGCTGCCAGATTTAGCCTGGGATAGATTCCAGTTTTTGGGGAACACTGCCGTGAAGGGCGCATACTTAGCTTTGCTGGACCGCCAAGCACGCCAGAAAACCAAGGAAATTGCCTCCCGGATGACATATATCGAATTATCCGCGGATAACACTTTCTACGATGCATTCACGTCTGCGCTGTTTCTGCCGCACACAGATTTATCACTCTTTCCATCGGTCGAAGCAGCGATTACTAATAAAGAGATAACTTAGGAGGGCACGTATGTACATAATTGGAGAAAACATTCACATCATTTCAGAAAAAGTCAAGCTTGGCCTCAAGGAAAGGGATGCCAAATTCTTTCAAGACCTGGCAGTCAAGCAGGTCGAAGGCGGAGCACAGGCGCTGGATATCAACCTGGGTCCCCGCAAGAAGGATTGGGAAGAGGTATTTCCCTGGATGGTTGAAACCGTCGAAGCGGTGACTGATGTCCCGCTGAGCTTCGACAGCACCAACCTGATGGGAATTGAAGCCGGGTTGAAAAAGGTGACCAAAGCCCAGGCGATCATAAATTCCACCTCCGCTGAGCCAGAACGATTGGAAAAAGTGCCTCTGCTGGCCAAGGAATATGATGCCAAGCTGATCGCGCTTACCATGGGCAGCGGCGGCATTCCCATTTCTGCAGATGACCGGGTGACGATCGCCCTGGAACAGCTGATCCCGCGCATGCTCGAGATCGACTACCGCATGGAAAATCTAATCATCGATCCGCTGGTATTGACCGTTTCCGGATGCCAGGAATACTGCCCACACCTGCTGGAGGCTGTTCGCACGCTGCAGTATGCCTGGGACCCCGCACCTGCTATATCGGTCGGTCTTTCAAACGTTTCAAATGCGGTTCCCCATGAAAACCGGGCATTGATCAACCAGGTTTACTGCGCGATGCTGATGGGTGTTGGCCTGGAGATGATGATCGCGGATCCTCTGGACGAAGGCCTCAAAGATACAATCCGCATCATCGAGGAGAAAGATGATTCCACACCAGCAGGGAAGCTGTACCTCAAGATAGCCGAACGAAGTGCAAACATGGAAGAACCGACCGTAGAAGATGTCGACTTGACCGATCCGGCTCAGGCGGATATATGGAAGACGGTCGAAGTTTTGCTCAATAAAGTCATCTATGCAGATTCCTATCTGCAACAATAATAAAACGATCCATCTGGATCCTCTCTTCTCTGGAAATGGAGAACAATATGCTTAAAGAAAAAGAACCTGTCAACGTTGATGAGCTGCTAGCCAAGGCAAAGAAACCCTCAGCGGATGCGATGGTGCTGCATCCATTCTATCGAGGCAAGATCGAAACTACATTGAAGTGCTGTGTTCGTGATTTCGATGACTTCGCCATTTGGTATACACCGGGCGTAGCAGATCCATGCCGGGCGATCGCTGAAGATCCCGACCTGGCATATGAGTACACCAACAAGTGGAACACCGTAGCTGTAGTCAGTGATGGTACCCGGGTCCTCGGTCTGGGAGACATCGGACCGAAGGCTGGATTACCCGTCATGGAAGGCAAAGCACTGCTGTACAAATACCTGGGTGGCGTTGATGGGGTGCCGATCATGCTGGACACCAAAGATCCGGACCAGATCATTAATACTGTGCGCATGCTGCAGCCTGGATTCGGGGGAGTCAACCTGGAGGATATCGCACAACCAAAATGCTTCTATATCCTGGACACGCTGCGCGAAAAAGCCGAGATCCCGATCTGGCATGACGATCAGCAGGGCACGGCAACAGTAACCCTGGCAGCCTTAATCAACGCCCTGAAGATTGTCCAAAAGGACTTGGGCGAAGTAAAGATCGCCTTCGTAGGAACAGGGGCTTCAAATGTGGCTTGCTCAAGACTGATCTTCGGATGGGGTGCTGATCCAGCAAAATGCTTCATGGTTGACAGCAAAGGCATCCTGGGGACACACCGGCGTGACCTAGAGCTCAGGAAAGCAGAATACGTTGATAAGTGGCGCCTGTGCCAAATCACGAATGCAGAAGGGCGACAGGGAGGTATCCCCGATGCGATGAAAGGCGTGGATGTTGTGATCGGACTGAGCCGATCTGGCCCAGGTGTGATCCTGCCCGAATGGGTAGAAACCATGGCTGATGATTCTATTGTGTTCGCCTGCGCTAACCCGGTTCCGGAGATCTGGCCCTGGGAAGCAAAAGGTGCTGGAGCACGCATCGTGGCGACTGGCCGTTCAGATTTCCCTAACCAGGTTAACAACTCACTTGGTTTTCCTGGCATTTTCCGCGGCGTACTCGATGTACGAGCCCGGACCATCACGGATGAAATGTGCTTCGCAGCGGCGAAAGCACTGGCCGATCATGTCGGCGATCGCCTTGGCGAAGAACACATCTTACCCACGATGGATGACTGGGAGGTCTTCCCGCGCGAAGCTGCGGCTGTGGCGATTAAAGCCCAGGAGCAGGGAGTAACCAAGCTTAGCCTGAGTTATGATGAATTGTATGAGCACGCCCACCGGATCATCAAGCGCTCACGCGACCTGACCCACAACATGATGGACGAGAAGTTTATCGAAGATGCCCCAATTGATTAATCTTGTCCCTGAAACCAGGCTTGTTATCATTGAAATGAGCACTGTTATTTGCCAGAACAAACGAGGTGAAACATGTACGACTTGATCGTCGTTGGTGGGGGACCCGCGGGATTGACCGCTACTGTATATGCTATCCGCAAGCGCTTGAACGTATTGATGATCTCCAAGGACCTTGGTGGGAAGACCAATTACCGGTTGGCGCTGCCCTGGATCGAAGATTACCAGGTGATCCGTGGTCTGGAGGTGGTCAACAAATTTCGCAGCGAGCTAGAATACTTGAAGTTTGCTCGACATATGGAATCGGTTGAAGCAATAGAAAAAGAAGGCGAAAACTTCAACGTAACCACCCGTGGGGGCGCTGATCTGCAGGCCAAAGCCCTGATTATCGCTACCGGAACGAAACAGCAGCGCCTGGACGTTCCAGGTGAGAAACAGTTCATTATGCGCGGACTTTGCTATTCAGCTCTGAGCTATGCACCGTTATTCATCGATCGCAAGACCGCAGTCGTCGGTGAAGGGGACTTGGCATTACGGTCTGCTGCAGAGCTGGCTACCGTCGCCAAGCACGTGCATTTGATTGGGCTTTCCGGGGAAGCTCTCGGCAGCCCGCTGGGTGAAAAATTATCAAACTCTCCCAATGTAACCATCCTTGAAGGTTATGCCGTTACGGAGGTCAAGGGTGATGGTTTCGCCAGTGAGCTGAAAGTAAAAAGCCCGGATGGAGTGGAGCAGTCCATCGATGCTGAGGGTACATTCATCGAGATGAACCTGATCCCCAATTCCCAGATGGTTGAATCACTGGTTGATCTGGATGAGCAGGGCAGGATCGCTGTTGATTGCTACGCCCGAACCAGTGTCACTGGTTTATTTGCTGCCGGGGATGTGACCAACAGCTATGCAGAACAGGTGCTGGTTGCGGTCGGTGAAGGTGCCAAGGCTTCGCTCAGTGCATATGAGTACCTGCTCCCAAGGCTGTAAACCAGCTAGAATTATCTGGGATAAGTTTATGCTTGTCCACCTAGTAAGATAATCCTAATTTCCACCTTAGATCCCCATAAATATGGGGATCTATCGCTTAAGAAACAAAGGACATATTACCGAAAAAAAATTGACGAATGACACATCCATAATCTCCATGCTGTGTCTATAATATCGATAAGAATAGGTGGATTTATCCTATTCGCCATTTCGCGCATCTATACCCCAATTCCCCGGGGGAGGCATTAATGCAAACATCGACGTCACGGAACTTCCAAACCGGTCCCGCCGCGACCCTGGTTGTGGGTGGTGGTATCGGAGGTATGCGCGCCGCGCTAGACCTGGCGGATGCAGGTTTAAAGGTATATCTGGTAGAACAAACTCCCTGTCTGGGTGGGCGGGTTTCGCAGCTGGGCTTCATGTTCCCGCAGCACGATTGCGTGCTCTGCCGCGGTACTGCTGATCACGGTTATGGGTGCACCAGACCCTCGATTTCGCCTGCCTATATCCAGCACAACCAGCACCCAAATATAGAAATACTGACCAACACAAATATCCTTGAAGTTGAGGGCCAGGCGGGCGACTTCACCGTATCTCTGCGGCAGGAACCGCGTTATGTGGATATCGATCGCTGCACCAGCTGCGGAAAGTGCGCTGAAGCATGCCCGGTCGAGCTGCCCAACAGCTACCAATTAGGGATGACCATGCGCAAAGCCGCCTATAAGGTGGCAGCCCGTGCCAGTCCGGATGCATTCGTAATCGATAAGGGTCTCTACTGCGATGATTGTGGAGAATGTGTTTCCATCTGCCCAACAGATGCCATCAATCTCAACGAACAGCCAAGATTGGTGACGGTAGATGTCGGTGCCATTATCTTAGCCCTGGGATTCAAAATATATGATGCGGATGGGCTTGAAGAATTGGGTCACGGGCGGTATCCAAACGTGGTCCAGGCCATGCAGTACGAGCGCCTGGCAAGCCGCTCCGGACCGACGGAGGGAATCATCACCCGACCTTCAGATGGCAAACAACCCAGCTCGATCGCCTGGCTGCAGTGTATTGGTTCGCGTGACCAGGAAAATCCGTTTTGTTCATCTATCTGCTGCATGTACGCTACCAAGGAAGCCATTCTCGCTAAACAACGTTTGGGTAAAGATGTCGATTGCAGCGTTTTCATCATGGATGAACGCGCCTTTAATAAGGAATACAGCGCCTACTTCTCAAAAGCCCGCGAGCAGCACGGCATTGAGTACAACCACTGCCGGGTGTCTGAAATCCGTGAAGACCCTCAGAGTGGAGATCTCCTGGTGCAGTATGCGACACCCAATGGAGAGCTGCACCAGGAAAAGTTCGAGATGGTCGTCCTGGCGACGGGACTGCAGCCACCTGAATCCGCAAAATACCTGGCTGACAACCTGGGGATAGAACTCAATAAGTACGGTTTCTGCCAGACGGATAAATTCACACCGCTGCAAACCACCCGACCCGGGGTTTATGTCTGCGGTGCTTTCTCCTCACCGAAAGAGATCGTCGAGACGATCATCGATGCCAGTGGAGCAGCTGCCGAGGTGATGCGTTTGCTCAATGATCGCCTGCATACTCATGAATACACGCGTGAAAATCCGTTCCTTGCAGTCAACGGTCTTCCGCCGGAACGCGATGTCAGCGCCGAAGAACCGCGCGTGGGCGTATTCGCCTGCACCTGCGGTGAAACGATCGGCGAAGTGGTGGATATCCCCACCCTGCTGCATAACGTGAGTCACTTACCCAATGTGGCCTCTGTGGACATGATCGAGTACGCCTGCTTCCCGGAAGTCCAGGAACAGCTCATCGAATGCATCAAGAATGAAAACCTCAACCGGGTGGTGATCGCTGCCTGCAGCAACCGCACCCACGAATCTCTCTTCCAGCGCAGCGTACGTACGGCGGGGCTCAACCCCTACCTGCTGGAAGTGGTCAACCTGCGCGAGCAGTGCAGCTTCGTTCACCATGACCAGATCCCCCTGGCGAATAAGAAAGCCACCGAAATGGTGCGCATGGCGGTTGGCAGGGTCTTGGCATCCAAACCGGTTTCAAAACAACGACACATATGCCTGCCGAGCGCGCTGGTGATTGGTGGAGGTGTCTCTGGTATGACCTCCGCCCTGGCGATCGCTGACAGCGGGTACGATGTACACCTGGTGGAACGCTCCCAAACTCTCGGTGGAAATCTGCAAAACCTTTATTATGTGGCCGAGGGATACAATCCCCAGCGCCTTTTGCGAGATTTAATCAACCGCGTGCGGGCTCATACACGCATCATCATCCACACCCGGACCGAGGTAGTCAACCACTACGGGCATGTCGGTTATTTTAGGACAGAGATCCAGACCGGGCGCAATGGGGTCAGTGAATCAACGCTCGTTGAACATGGGGTCACTATCGTGGCAACCGGCGCCCAAGAAACCCGCCAGCACCCTTTGCTGGAGTATCCCCAGGTAATTACCCAACAAGATTTGGAAGAAAAGATCATCCATCACCCAGAAGATATTGCGGCACTAAATGACGTGGTCATGATCCAATGCATCAAGCCTGAAGGTACCCAGGATTACTGCTCGCGAATTTGCTGCACCAACACGATCAAAAACGCAATCCGCCTGAAGCTGTTTAATCCAAACTGTAATGTGAGCGTGCTGTATAAGAACGTGGTCACTTATGGATTCAGGGAGGAATACTACACCGAAGCACGCCGGTTAGGCGTGGTGTTCGTGCGCTACACGGATGAAAATCCACCCGAAGTTGTGTTCAAAGGCAAGCAGATCTTCGTCCAGGTCCTCGATTTGTCTCTCGACCGAATGCTCAACCTGCCGACTGACTTGATCCCCATGAGCATGCCCATTGCACCTTCTGAGGGCACCCAGCAGTTAGCAAATATGCTGCAGGTTCCCCTGTCCAGCGAGGGCTTCTACAAAGAAGCCCAGCTGAAGCTGCGGCCGATGGACTTCATGCGGGATGGTATCTTCCTGGCCGGCATGGCGCACTATCCAAAATTCATCGAAGAAAGTATCAGCCATGCTCTGGCGGCTGCGGGACGAGCGTTGACCTTGCTCTCCCAGGAGACTCTTTACCTGGGAGGCGTGATCGCAGAAGTCGACCCGGAGAAGTGTGTCGGCTGCCTGACCTGCATGCGCACCTGCCCCTTCGAAATCCCGCTGATGGTGTCAGATGAAGGGCGAACTGGCGTTGGCGGTCTGGGTGGGGCAGCATTTATCGATCCAGCCTTGTGCCAGGGCTGCGGCACCTGCACAGGGGAATGTCCCGCAAATGCCATCCAGCTGATCCACTATACCGATGAGCAGATGATGCTCAAAGATATTGGCGGGTTAGGGACCTGGAAGACAATACCAGTCGCAGGTGACTGAGAACAAGGAAAAATACATCGATGACAGCACAACAACCTTTGCAAAGCTCCTTTGAACCGGAGATCACCGCATTCTACTGCATATACTGCGGATATATGGCCGCAGATACTGCCGGTGCGCTGGGAGTCCAGTATCCGGCCAATGTTAAATTTGTGCGCCTGCCCTGTACCGGCAAGACAGACATCCGTTATCTTTTGGAAGCATTCGAACAAGGCGCGGACGGGGTTTACGTGGTGGCCTGTCCGATTGGAAACTGCCATCATGTGAGCGGCAATGAGCGTGGCTTGGCACGTCTCAAGCGCGCCCAGGAGATCCTGGATGAGATCGGGATCGGCCGCGAACGCCTGGAAATGTTCTTCATGTCCGGAAGCCAGGCACGGACATTCGCAGCTTCAGTGGATAAGATGACTGATCGCATCCGCGAACTGGGCCCCAATCCACTCAAGGGAACTCAGCTGCCTGGAATGGAGCATGAGGTCGAAGATGAATTAGAGTTTCGAGGCCGGCGTATCATCGAGGGATAGAGGTAAGAGGAGCTTAGATGGCAGGCAGCAAGTCCAATCCTAAAGGAAAGATGCCCACCGGCGCAGTGATGGTCGTCGGAGGCGGGATCGCGGGCATGCAGGCCTCGCTCGATTTGGCTGACCAGGGCTTCAGAGTCCACCTGGTTGAGAAGAAATCGGCTATCGGTGGCAAGATGGCGCAGCTGGATAAAACTTTCCCAACCAATGACTGCGCCATGTGCACCATATCTCCGAAATTGGTTGAAACAAGCCGCCACCCTAACATCGAACTGCTGCCAGACACAACGGTAACAGACATCCTCGGTGATCCAGGTAATTTCACCGTCACCCTGCACCACAAACCCCGCTATGTAGATATATCCACATGCATCGCCTGCGGTGATTGCGCCAAGGTCTGCCCGGTGGTGATCCCGGATGAATTTAACGAGGGGTTGAACCAGCGCCGGGCTGCTTACAAGCTTTACCCACAAGCAGTTCCGAATGCGTACGCCATTGAAAAGCGCGGCATCGCACCCTGCCGGGATGCCTGCCCAGCAGGACAGAGAGCCCAGGGTTATATTGCATTGATCCGGGAGGGACGTTGGGCGGATGCCCTGCGGGTGATCAAAATGGATAACCCCTTCCCCGCTATCTGCGGCCGCATCTGCAACCACCGCTGTGAAAGCGCTTGCAACCGGACACTGGTTGATGAACCGATCAACATCCGGGCATTAAAACGCTACGTAACCGACCAGGTTTACGCAGACCCCAGGGAGTCGTTAGAACCGGCAGAGATTTTGTATCCCGACAAGCGGGTGGCGATTATTGGTGCTGGGCCCTGCGGATTGACAGCTGCACAGGATTTAGCTTACGCCGGATACCCGGTGTCAATCTTCGAAGCCATGCCGGTCGCCGGGGGTATGCTGCGCCTGGGAGTGCCAGAGTACCGCTTACCCAGCGAAATTATTGAACGAGAAGTCCAGGACATTCTCGATTTAGGTGTTGAATTAAATCTCAATTCGCAGATCGAAAACCTGGATGACTTATTTGACCTTGGATACAGCTCAGTCCTGATCGCGGTTGGAGCCCATGAGGGTATCCGGCTCCCCATTCCTGGCGCAGATTTGGATGGCGTAATAATCAATACTCACTTCCTCAGGGATGTGCGGCTTGGAAAATACGATCATGATCACCGGGAAGGGTTGGGTAAAAATGTCCTGGTATTAGGCGGTGGTAACGTGGCGATAGATGTCGCCCGCAGCGCTGTAAGGCTCGGATGCCAGGTTTCACTGGCCTGCCTGGAAAGCAGACCCGAAATGCCAGCCCACAGCTGGGAGATTGAGGCTGCCCAACAGGAAGGTGTAGAAATTTTCGCCGGGCGTTCATTCGAAAAAATTATCCCGGATGAACTCGAGCATGTGAGCGGCGTGGAATGCATGCGGGTCAGTTCCTTTTCCTTTGACGAAAACGTGGGATTACAGGTTGACAAAGTTCCAGATTCTCAGCATGTGATCTCATGCGACACGGTGATCTTCTCTGTCGGGCAGCGCGCTGGTCTGGCTTTCATCCCGGATGATGCCGGCGTGGGATTGACCGATCAGCGGATGATCGCCATAAATCCGAACACGTTTGCTGCCACCCGGCCCGGGGTTTTCGCTGCCGGGGACAGCGTTTCTGGCACCGCCTTCGTGATCGAAGCCGTCCACAGCGGGCACGAAGCCGCCGAATCAATCATCCGCTACCAGAGCGGAAACCAGCTCGAGCGAGCTCCGAAACCACCTTTGCCAGTCGTACATATCGAGCAAGATGAGATCGAAGCACGCATTTCCCAGGGTGAAATCAGCATCCAGGGCCGGGTGGAGCTGCCGGAACTTGCAGTCCAAAACAGGTTGGATAATTTCCTCGAAGTGGAAGGCGGCTATGATGAAGCCAGCGCTCAGGCTGAAGCTGCGCGCTGCCTGGCCTGCGGCATCTGCTCGGAATGCATGAGCTGCACCTTTGCCTGTGGTGTTGATGCAATCAACCACGATATGCCCCCCAGTCAAAGCCAGATCGAGGTTGGGGCAGTGATCCTGGCTCCTGGCTACCAGACATACCGGGCAGAATTATCTGAAGAATACGGCTTGGGCCGCTATCCCAACGTGGTTACCTCCCTGCAGTACGAGCGTTTGCTGTCCGCTTCTGGACCTACCAGCGGCCACGTCCAACGACCATCAGATGGTGCAGAACCCAAGCGGATCGCCTTCCTGCAGTGTGTCGGCAGTCGAGATCAAAGCCATGATTACTGCTCTTCGGTGTGCTGCATGTATGCCGCCAAAGAAGCCATCATGACGCTCGAACATGCCAAGGCAGGTTCCAGATCAGCAGGTGAGGAAATTGACGTCTCCTGCCAGGTGTTCTTCATGGACACACGGGCTTACAGCAAAGGGTATGAAGAGTATTACCAGCGGGCAGAGAACAAATATGGTGTGAAATATACTCGCTGCCGTCTGAGCGAAGTTAATGAAGATCCGCAAACCCACAATCTCAAAGTTCGCTACGCCGCCCCATTTGAAGAACAAGCCGGCACACTCGAAGGTGAGTTTGACCTGGTGGTGCTATCGGTGGGCATGGAGATTTCCGAATCTGTGCAGCAGCTGGCCAACAACCTGGGTGTTGAACTGAATCAGTATGGCTTCTGCCATACAACATTATTTGACCCGCTGCAGACCAGCCGGGAAGGCATATTTGTAGCGGGACCATTCCGGGAACCTAAAGACATCCCCGAAACAGTGATCGAAGCCAGCGGAACGGCTGCCGCGGCTGCCCAGCTGCTGGCACCAGCACGTTTCAGCCTGGCAAAATCTCCCAATTACCCGGACGAAAAAGACCTGACAGAACAAGAGCTGCGCATTGGTGTATTTGTCTGTCACTGCGGCAGTAATATTGGCGGCTTCCTTGATGTTCCTTCTGTTGCTGAGTACGCCGGTACATTACCCGGGGTGGTTTTCGCCGAAGATAACCTCTACACCTGCTCGCAGGACAGCATTGCTCATATGATCGAGGAAGTGGTCAACCGCGACCTCAACCGGGTGGTAGTGGCTTCCTGCACGCCATTAACCCATGAACCCCTATTCCAGGATGCACTGCGCCACGCAGGTCTCAACCCGCACCTGTTCGAAATGGCGAATATCCGCAACCAGTGTTCCTGGGTGCACTCCAATGATTGGGATGGGGCGACAGAAAAAGCCAAAACATTAATCCGCATGTCAATCGCTCGCGTCGCAGAGCTGGAACCGCTGAAAACATCTGAAGTCCAGGTGAACCACAGCGCCTTGATCATCGGTGGTGGTGCAGCAGGCATGACCGCCGCCCTGACCCTCGCCGACCAGGGATTTCCAGTTCACATCATTGAGCGTGAGCCCGAGTTAGGCGGCAACCTGCGCTACCTGCATTATTTCCTGCCAAATCCCGGGGAAGACCAGGTCACTCCGCGTGAATATCTTGCCAATACGGTTGCTCAGGTGAGTGCTCATCCTTTGATCACCACCCACCTGAACAGCGAACTGGTCAATACTAGCGGGTTCAAAGGCAACTTCGAATCGCTGATCAAGACCGGTGGAGATTTGGCGCAGGTTGAGCACGGCGTGACGATCGTAGCCACCGGGGGCAGCGAATACAAGGGCACGGAATACGGATATGGCCAGGATGAGCATATCCTGACCCAGCTGGAATTTGAGCAGATCCTGGCTGAAGATGGTCAAGAGAAGAAGATTGATTCGGTTGTTATGATGCAGTGCATTGGTCCAGCAGAAAAGTACTGCAGCCGGATTTGCTGCACCACAGCCTTAAAAAACGCATTGAAAGTCAAAGAACTAAATCCAGATGCAGATGTGAGCATTATTTACAAAGACATTCGCACCTATGGATTCAAGGAAAAACTCTACACGCAAGCCAGAGAGGCGGGTGTCTTGTTTTTCCATTACGAGTTTGACCGCAAACCAGAGGTGGTGATCCCAGTAGTAGGGCAAGAATCGAAAGGTCCCCAGCCTTTATCGGTTAAGGTGTGGGAACCAGTGCTGGGTAAACAGGTCGAACTGCCAGCAGATTATATTGTGCTGAGCACGCCGATCGTTCCACCATCTGGCACGCAGGATCTCGCCAGCCTCCTGAAGCTGTCCTTGAACATGGATGGTTTCTTCCTGGAAGCGCATGTCAAGCTGCGGCCAGTGGATTTCGCTGCTGAAGGCATCTTCATGGCAGGTCTGGCACATTACCCCAAATTCCTGGATGAGACTATCGCCCAAGCCCAGGCCGCGGCCTCCAGGTCCGCCAGCATATTGGCCCAGGAGACTATCCAGACCAATGCCCGAGTAGCGCTGGTCGATCCTCAGGCCTGTGTCGGCTGCCTGACCTGCGTGCGCATCTGCCCGTACGATGTACCCCAGGTGACCGGGAATTTCACCGGCGTTGGCAATATTCTGGGTGCAGCCTTCATTGAACCAGCCATCTGCCATGGCTGTGGGATCTGCGTCTCCGAATGCCCTGCCAGGGCGATCGAGCTGCTGCACTATAAGGATCTGCAAACCATGGCCAAGCTGGACGCCATGTTCGAGGAAGAACCTGGACAAACCGTTTTCATACCATTGTCAAGCATTGAGGTCAGCAAATGAGTGATCCTGCGTTTCAACCGGAAATCGTCGCCTTTTGCTGCCACTACTGCGCTTATGCCGCTGCGGACCTGGCTGGCTCAATGCGGCTCGAATACCCGCAGGCTATCAAGGTGATCGAACTGCCCTGCTCGGGGAAGCTGGATGTGATCTACGTTCTGAGAGCATTTGAGGACGGTGCTGACGGTGTGATGGTGGCGGGTTGACTGGAGGGCGATTGCCATTACCTGGAAGGTAATCTCAACGCCCGGAGGCGAGTTGAATATGTGCAAAAACTGCTGGCAGAAATTGGATTGGAAGATAAACGCATCCGTATGGTCAATTTATCATCCGCCATGGGCAGCCAATTTGCGATTGCTACCACTGAAATGTTCGATGAAATCAAAGAAATTGGTCCAAACCCACTGAAGGGCAATGGAGCAGAGCAGAAAACTGATTAGCAATTGCCAATGAGAATTGGATTTCGAGTGGCAAAAACAGGAATTATGAATAATTATCGTTTGATGAACACACTTTTAGAGGAGCGACTGAGATGATTGTTGCAGAACAAAAATCGCTGGATGAAATCAAAACTTTGATCGGGAGCGCAGACAACGTGCTGGTGGTCGGCTGCGGGACCTGCGTCACGGTTTGCTTTGCAGGAGGTGCCCGCGAAGCAGCCATTCTGTCTTCTTCACTGCGGATGTCATCCAAATTGGATGGGGTTGCTCGCGAAGTAAGCGACGTGACAGTCCAAAGGCAATGTGAATGGGAGTACCTGGACACGATATCCGAGCAGGTGGATGAGGTCGATATAGTGCTTTCAATCGGTTGTGGGATCGGTGTACAGGCGATTGCCGAGCATTTCCCGGATACCTGGGTGGTACCAGGCTTGAATACCACCTTCCTGGGTATGCCCCAGGAGCAGGGTGTGTGGACTGAACGCTGTGCAGCCTGCGGGGATTGTGTGCTCGGATTGACGGGAGGCATTTGCCCTATCGCCCGCTGTTCCAAATCGCTGCTTAATGGCCCCTGCGGGGGTTCAGAGGATGGGCACTGCGAGATCGACCCAGATACGGAATGCGCATGGCAGTTAATTTATGATCGTTTAGACAGCATGGACAAACTTGAGGTCCTGATGGACCTGCAGGCACCTAAAAATTGGCAGACTTCTCGTGACGGTGGACCCCGAAAAATCATCCGGGAAGATCTTCGTCTGACCAGCGAGGAGGAGTAGAAAATGACAACCAATCCCAGCTCAAATGGATATTCTGTAGGATCCAACCTGGAACGCGTGCTCCACGCGGGTCACTTCGCCGTGACCGGGGAACTCGGTCCTCCACAGAACGCAGACCGGGAAGTAATCGGCAAGAAGGCAGCTTTGCTACGGGGCTACTGCGATGCGGTAAACATCACCGACAACCAGACCGCGATTGTACGTATGTCCAGCATCGGTGCGGGAGCACTCGTGGTTGAGGAAGGCCTGGAACCGATCATCCAGATGACCTGCCGGGATCGCAATCGCCTGGCGATTCAATCTGACTTATTGGGTGCCTACGCCTTGGGCATGCGCAACCTGCTCTGCCTGACCGGCGACCACCAATCATTTGGCAACCATCCGACTTCGAAAAACGTCTTTGATATCGATTCTGTCCAGCAGATCCAGATGGTGGCTGAGATGCGTGATGAATGCATCTTCCAGTGCGGCGATAAGATGAAGGGCCTCGAGCCGCGTTTTTTCATCGGCGCGGCCTCTGCCCCATTCGCCGACCCGTTGGAGTTTCGACCCTACCGGCTCGGGAAAAAGGTCAAGGCCGGGGCAGATTTCATCCAATCCCAGCTGATTTACGACCTGGAAGCATTCAAGGTCTTCATGGAAAAGGTATGCAAGCTCGGCTTGCATGAGAAAACTTCCTACCTGGCTGGGGTCGGACCGCTGAAGAGTCCCGGGAATGGCGCGCTACATGAAGAATAATGTACCCGGTATCTTGATCCCGGATGAAATGATCGATCGCATGACTGCCGCAGGCGCCCCTTGGGCAGATATCAGCAAAGACGAATTGACCAAAGAGGACAAGAAAGCCCGCTCCGCGGCCTGGAAAGAAACCGGCATCCAGATCTGCATCGAATTAATCCAGCAGCTCCAGGAGATCGAAGGGGTAGCCGGTGTTCATATCATGGCGATCGAATGGGAACAGGCGGTTAAGCCGATCGTCGAAGGCGCCGGATTGTACCCTCGCCCGGTGGTTCCGAAACCCACACTCGAGCCAGCTTAATGGTTGCATTGAATGGATCGCTAGGAGGATATTAGTGAGCAATACACCACAACCTGAGATAGAAGGTTTGCGGATCAATTCCGATCTGGCTCAAAAAATCGAGGCTGAGCTGGGCCAGAATGTTTATTTGTGCTACCAATGCGTCAAGTGCACCAGCGGCTGCCCGGTAGGTAAGTATTTCGATTGGCAGCCCAACCAGATCATGCGTGCTGTGCAGCTGGGCCAGGAGGACATCGCCCTTGAGGCTGAAACTCCCTGGCTGTGTGCCTCCTGCCAGGCCTGCACCACTCGCTGCCCGCAGGATTTGGATATCGCCAGGATCATGGATTTCCTCACCCGGGAAGCCCTGGATCAAGGCATTGACCCACCGATCCAAGAAGTGGACAACTTTAATAAGGCGTTCTTGCGAGAGGTCAGGCTCTGGGGCCGTTCGTATGAATTGGGTTTGATAGCGGAATTGAAATTACGCAATATCCGCACCCACCCGGTCACAGAGGACCTGGACATGGGTTTCAAAATGATCGCCAGGAACAAGTTTCCCTTCTTCCCCAGCTTTACCCGTCCCCCACGCAATGTGAAACCCATCCCGGGTGCGAGCAAAGCCATCGCCTACTACCCGGGCTGTTCACTGCATGCAACCAGTCCCGAATTCAACACCTCCACACTTGCCGTTGCGGAGGCACTGGACCTGCAGCTGATCGAACCGGAAGGATGGCTTTGCTGCGGGAGCTCCTCAGCTCACCGGTCAGACCCTGAAGCTGCGCTGCGCCTGCCCATGGAAAATCTTTCCTTGATCGAACAGAGCGGGTTCAGCGAGGTAACAATGCCCTGTGCAGCCTGCTTCAATCGCCATAAAGCAGCTCAATACGAGATTCGGCATGACCAGGACCACAAAACCACAATCGATGAGAGCATCGGTTACAGTTATAAAGATACTGTGGCAGTAAAAACCATCGGAGAAACTATTTTCGAACATGTTGGTCCAGATGAGCTGTCCACCAAAGTGAAGCACCCTTTGAAAGGTCTGCGAGTGGTTTGCTATTACGGGTGTTTGCTCACCCGGCCTCCTCAAGTCACTGGAGCGGCACACCCGGAAAATCCTACCGATATGGATGATCTGGTAACCGCCCTCGGGGCTGAAGTGCTCGATTGGTCCTACAAGACCACCTGCTGCGGCGCTGCCCATTCCCTGACCAGGCAGGATATTGTCCTCGATTTAAGCAGCAAACTGATCAATGAAGCCCGTTTGGCGGGTGCTGATTTAATCGCCGTCTCCTGCCCCCTGTGCCATACCAACCTGGATGCCCGCCAATTCCAGATGGGCTTAGAACAAGAGATGCCGGTGATGTACTTCACCCAATTGATGGCGCTTGCCCTTGGGTTAACCGAGCGTGAGGCCGCCCTCAAGAAGAACCTGGTCGATCCGCGACCTTTGTTGAAGGAAAAAGGGATCCAATTTTAAAACGACTTTCCACGCAAGATATCTAAAGTTATCTCAGATGAGATACTTCTTCTCTCCTTTATATATCCCCGCCCGGGAAGGGGCGGGGATAGGCGTTAATCATTTTCCAATTACTGGTAAATTCTTGGATTTTTGCATAATTTCCGGCCAACATTCGGGTTTTGTTGCCATGTGGCATTGACAAATGGTGATTTTTGTCCCTTGTGACTGGGGGCATCATCCGCTAACGTTAATATTGCAAAAAGATTAATTAGACTGGAAATCAATCGATGAACAATAAATTCTGGTTGTCTGAAGGTGCAAGACCTGACCTGCTCGCTGCACGGCTGGTTGAAATAAGGGCAGAGCTGATCTCAAGAGATCCAAAGCAGCTGGCAGAGTTTACAGGGACAACATTCCACCAGGGAGGGCAGGATGGGGATGAGTTCCGCTTCCATCTCTGGGAGCGCGAAGTAATGTTGTCCTACCCGGACCTGATCTGCAGAGATCTGCAATCTGGAGAGCAATTATCGAGCAGTTCGCAGGCGTTAGTACTCTATTATTTCTTGACCTGCGACGGAACCCGCCCTTCTGGTCAATGGATTTCGTTTTCGGAGCTGCCAGATGGACGTTTTTACAACCAGGCCTACCAGGGCTATACTGGTGGAAAACTTGCCCAGGTCTTTCAAAACGACTTTGAAAACTTCTGCCATGCTGCTGAGGGCCAGGGCGGCAGACGTGTGCACTTGCTTGGAGATGCGGCTTACGAGTATAATGTCCTGCCCATGGTGAACCTGCTTGTGGTCACCTGGCAGGGTGACGAAGATTTCAATGCCACCTACCAGGTACTGTTCGATGCGGCAATCACCCACCACCTGCCAACGGATGCAGGCGCCATAACTGCCAGCATATTAGCTGGACGCCTGGCCTCAGAATTGGAGCAAAGCCATGAAAATCGCGATTAGCGGGAAAGGTGGCGTTGGGAAAACGACACTCACTGCACTCTTAGCCCAGGTCTATGCGGATGCTGGTCGCAATGTCCTGGCAGTCGACGCAGATCCTTCCCCCTGCCTGGCTGGAGCCCTGGGTTTTCCATCAGAAAAGCTGGACCAGCTGCACCCCATTTCCGAAATGGACGAGCTGATCTACGAACGCACCGGTGCAAAACCTGGCACAACCGGGGGATTCTTTACCATCAATCCACGCGTGGACGACATTCCCGATCGCTTCAGCGTCGCATACCGGGATGTGCGCCTGCTTGAAATGGGCGCTGTGGACATTGGCGGCTCAGGCTGCATCTGCCCGGAAAGCGCCATGCTGAAGACGCTGTTCACCCACCTGCTGTTCAGGAAGGACGATGTCCTGATTCTGGACATGTATGCCGGCGTTGAGCATCTTGGCCGTTCGACGGTCGATTTCGTGGATGCCATGCTGATCGTGGTCGAACCGACTCGCCGCAGCCTGGGGACCGCCTCACAGATTAAATCTCTCGCCGAGGATATTGGCCTGAGCAGGTTCTGGCTGGTTGGAAATAAAGTGCGTGATGAGGCTGAATCGGCCTTCCTGCTGGCTGAAACCCCGGGTATTCCCGTGCTGGGCATGCTGCCGGCAAATATGGGTGTCCAGGAAGCCGACCGCCTGGGTGTCCCAGTCTATGACCATGTCCCCGAACTGCGCACAGCTGCTGAGCGTATTGCATCAGCTCTGGAATCCCAAATCAAGAAAAACCAACCATCCCAAAACTAATTCTACTTTTAGCATACTTAATGTGAATTTACTGACCATTTATGAATTCGAGAAAATGAGGTAGCACGAAAATGACCACAACGATCGCATTGGCTGGAAAAGGTGGCGTGGGTAAAACTACTATTGCAGGCATGATAGTTAAATACCTGGCAGAATCACAGCCTGGAAGCATACTGGCAATTGACGCTGATCCCAGCAGCAATCTCAACATGGTGCTGGGATTGGACCTGGAATGGACGGTGGGAGATATTCGTGAGGATATGCTCTCACAGGTAAAAACCTCCCTGACTGCGGGTGGGGCTGCCATGGGTGCGCTGCCAGGTGGTATTTCCAAGCATGAATACCTGGATTACGAAATCCGTTCATCACTTTCGGAAGGTATCCAGTTTGATTTGATCGCCATGGGGCGCTCGGAAGGACCCGGATGCTACTGTGCGGTCAACCACAACCTGCGGGAAGTGGTGGACAGCATCAGCAAGAACTACCGCTACGTGGTGATCGACAACGAAGCTGGCATGGAGCACCTCAGCCGCCGCACCACACGCGATGTTGACCACATGCTGATCGTCACCGATCCCACCCAGCGGGGTTTAGTCGCTGCTCAGCGCATCGCTGAATTACGCAATGAACTCAACATCAGGGTGGAGAACGCCTACCTGATCGTCAACCGGCTGAAAGGTGAGATACCGCCCGCTCTGGATGAAGCCATCCAGCAGCTGCCCATCCCCCTGCTAGGCGTGGTGCCTTCGGACAACGACCTGATGGACTTTGAGTTCAGCGGGCGGCCGTTGGTCGAGTTAGGAGATGATTCACCAGTCTTCCGCAATGTGGCCGATATGATGGCACAAATAATAGAGTAGTTCACCTGCAGCCGGTTCGGGGGTTTATAAAAATCATAGACCAGTTTATGGGGGAAGTTGTAAACAATAATACAATTGTTTAGTAAGTCGTTGATCGTCAATTTGGATGTAATCAATGCCAGCAGGCGTCCATCCGATTATTCAGGTCATAGCAAATTTATTGGTTTGAGAATGGCTTTTAAGGTATTATTTGAGGAGCCTGTTGCCCTCACTTTGTGAATTCAACATTATCAATCCGCATATTGACTCCCGTTCTGACAGAATTCGCTTGCCCACAACCTATTGTAAAAACAAATCGAACTGGTAATCATGGCTACAATTAAAGATTCTTGGCAAGGCAAAACAGCACTTATCACCGGGGGATCCAGTGGGATTGGCCTTGCTGTTGGTCGTTCCCTAGCGGAAAAAGGTGCGAATGTCTGGTTATTGGCGCGGGGAGTGGATAGATTAAATTCTGCGCTTGAATCGATGAAATACGATGACTCTCAATATTGTGGGACAATATCAGCAGATGTTTCTGATTGGGATCAAGTCTTAGCTGCAGTTGCCCAGATTGAGTCGGAGATTGGGGTGCCTGATCTGGTTGTTAACTCGGCCGGTGTCGCCCACCCCGGCTATTTCCAGGATCTTGGGATCGAGATCTTCCATTGGATGATGGATGTCAATTACTTCGGCACAGTTTATATTTGCAAAGCTGTTGTGCCGGGAATGGTGGCCCGGGGTTCAGGTCACATCGTCAATATCTCCTCCGGTGCGGGATTCATTGGACGATACGGTTATTCGGCTTATGGGGCTACCAAATATGCCGTGCGAGGCTTCACGGATGTCCTGCGATCCGAATTGAAGCCATTAGGGATAAAAGTGTCCATCGCTTTCCCACCGGATACGGACACACCTCAACTGGACTATGAGCGAGGTTTCCAGCCGCCTGAAACCAGAGCATTGGCAGGTATCGCAAGCCTCATATCGCCAAGATGGGAAAATATGTCGACTACCTTGTCGCCCGAGGAAGTCGCAGACTCGATCATGCACCAGGTTGAGCGGGGGCGGTACATGATCCTGCCGGGTTTTGAAATGAAATTATTATATTGGTTGGATAGATTGTTAGGTAGCGGTATTTATCCTATACTTGACTGGCTGATCGTCCGTGCCCAACGCATTAATCAACAAGGAAACTGAATTTATGGATATCTTCAAGAAATGCTCAGAGTTTACGTACGCCAAAGAGGCAATAGAAGGAGGCTTCTATCCCTACTTCATTCCATTTTCCGAGAACGAAGGCACCGAGGTGGAGTTTGAAGGTCGTCGTATTATCATGTGCGGTTCGAATAACTATCTGGGTCTCACCACACATCCAAAGGTTCGTAAAGCTGCTCAGGATGCCATTGACCGCTACGGGACAAGTTGTACTGGATCCCGTTTCGTAAACGGTTCGCTGGACTTACATGAGCAGCTCGAGCGTGAGCTGGCAGAATTTGTAGGCAAAGAGACAGCCCTGGTGTTTTCGACCGGTATGCAAGTAAACCTGGGAACGATCAGCGCCTTGGTGTCCCGCGGGGATACTGTCATCCTTGACAAGTTTGACCATGCCAGCATTGTTGATGGAGCACGATTGGGCCGGGGCCAGACCAAACGCTTCCGTCACAACGATATGGCCGACCTTGAACGCGTTCTCGCAAGTGTCCCGGAAAAGAAGGGCAAAATGGTGATCGTGGATGGCTTGTACAGTATGGAAGGTGACATTGCTCTCCTGCCCGAGATAGTACTTCTTTGTAAGAAGTATGGTGCCCGTCTTATGGTGGACGATGCACATTCGATCGGTGTTCTGGGGAATGGACGCGGGACCGCGGCCCACTTTGGCTTGACCGATGAAGTCGACCTGATTATGGGAACCTTCAGCAAATCCCTGGCATCCATTGGTGGTTTCATTGCAGGGGAGGAAGATGTCATTCACTATATCAAGCACTTTGGGCGTGCTTTCATCTTCAGTGCCAGCAATTCACCTCCTGATGCCGCTGCCGCGCGGGCTGCATTACATGTCATTCAGGAAGAGCAGTATCGTGTTGAGAGAGTGAACGAGATCGGAGAAAAGATGCGCAAGGCATACAAAGAATTGGGATTTGACATTGGAACTTCCGTAACTCCAATAATTCCAATCCTCATCGGTGATGACTTGCGCACAGCTATGGCATGGAAGTATCTGTTTGAGAATGGTGTTTACGTTAATTGTGTGATAGAACCCGCGGTACCACCTGGAAGACAGCTGCTCCGTACCAGCTATATGGCAACTCATACCGACGAGCAATTGAATTGTGTCCTGGAAATTTTCGAGCAGCTTGCCGGGATTATGGGATTAATCTAATGGTTGTTATCTGGGCTTCAGCTTTTGGATATGGGATGCCGATCACCTTCCCAATAAGAAGTGAAGCGTTTGCTTAATTTATCCAAATAGGGTCGAAAGTATTCAGCTGGCTCAGTAATCCCAGATATTGACTTCGCTCAATAATTGGGGGCGAATTCCAGAGATCATTTACTCCAACCATAACCAAATTTCAAGAAACATGACCTTGTATTTTGTTATTTCCCCAACATGTGTGCTGCTCTGCGAGAATGGAAAGAAACCTGCTGCCTTTCAGGTAGACAGCGGATGAGGTGGTAATAAGTTGGTATATACTCATGTACAATCCATTCTTCAACACTTGCAGGAAAGCATGATTTATAAAAAATAGCACCCAGCATGTGTTCAAGCTGGGTGCTTTACTAGTTATTTGGTCAATCCCTGCACAAATTTAGAACAGACCAACCACACGTCCAGTTTCAAGATCGACGTCGACATCGTAGAAAACCGGCCGCGTCGGCAGGCCAGGCATGGTGCTCATTTTACCCAACAAGGGGTAGAGGAAGCCGGCACCCACCGAGGCGCGAATATCTCGAACTGGTACCCGGAATCCTGTGGGTACACCCTTCAGGAGAGGATCGTGGCTCAAGCTCAGGTGAGTTTTTGCCATACACAGCGGTAGATCATCGAAACCAAGCTTCGTGTACAGTTCGATCTTGGCTTCTGCTTCCGGATCGTAGTCAACACCGTCTGCTCCATAGATTTCCTTGCAGATGATCTCGATCTTCTCTTTGATCGACATATCCAACGGGTAGAGGAATTTGAAGTTGCTGGGTTGCTCAACTGCCTTGACGACAGCTTCAGCCAATGCAGTTGCTCCCGCGCCACCCTCCATCCAGTGCCTGGAGACTACCGAATCTTCTGCTCCGGCTTCCAAGGCCGCCTCACGCACCAGCTCGACCTCGGCTTTAGTGTCATCCGTAAAAGAATTCACAGCTACCACGACCGGAATACCGTAGCCCAGGGCATTCTTGATATGCTTCTGCATATTGGGTAAGCCAGCCCGGAGCATGTCCAGGTTTTCTTCTGTGTAGGCAGGATCGAGCGGTTTTCCAGCCACAACTTTCGGACCGCCACCATGCATCTTCAGGGCACGCACAGTCGCCACAAGAACGACCACGCTGGGGATCAAACCAGAGTAGCGGCACTTGATATCAAAGAATTTCTCCATGCCGATATCTGCCCCGAAGCCTGATTCCGTGACAACATAATCAGCCAATTTCAAGGCGATCTTATCGGCGATGATCGAGCTGTTGCCGTGGGCGATGTTGGCAAATGGGCCAGTATGTACGAAAACCGGCGTTCCTTCAAGAGTCTGCATCAGGGTGGGCTTGATGGCATCCTTCATCAGCACGGTCATTGCGCCGGCGGCCCCCAGATCTTCGGCGGTAACAGCTTCACCCTTTTTGTTGGTACCGATCACGATCTTGCCGAAGCGATCCCGCATATCCGCCAGGTCGGTCGTCAATGCTAAGATCGCCATGATTTCGCTGGCTACCGTGATATCGAAACCGGTCTCGCGAGTACGACCTTTTTCTGCTGGACCCTGGCCGATGGTGATACCTCGTAGGAAGCGGTCGTTGGTGTCAACTACCCGCCGCCAGGTGATCGAATCGGGATCGATGTCCAGGCGCGCGAATTTGCTGCGTTCTTCTTCTGTCAATTCGTTGGGGTCAGTCTTATCGATACCCAGCTTCTCCAAACGCCGCAGCATGGAAGGACTGAATCTGCGGTTGCCTTGTTTGTCAGGCGGGCAAAGGCGGTTAAAGAGCGCTTCATCGGTCTGGGTGCTCTCGTGGAAGACGCGCACATCAATAGCTGCTGCCAGCAGGTTATTGGCGGCCGTGATGGCATGGATATCACCGGTCAGGTGCAGGTTGAAATCCTCCATGGGGATTACCTGGCTGTACCCACCGCCAGCTGCGCCACCCTTGATGCCGAAGGTTGGTCCCTGGCTTGGTTGGCGGATGCAGGTGAACACCCGCTTACCAAGATGGGCACCCAGGGCCTGGCTCAAGCCCACCATCGTGGTGCTCTTTCCCTCACCCAGGGGTGTCGGTGTGATGGCGGTCACATCGATATATTTGCCATCCGGAACATCCTTGAGTCGATCGAGGACATTGAGGCGAACCTTCGCTTTGTATTCACCGTACAGCTCTAATTCTTCTGGTAACAAGCCAAGCTCTTCAGCGATTGAATTGATCGGTTTCAGCTCCGCCGCTTGGGCAATATCAATGTCCGAGGGGACCGGGTCTAAAACTTTCAGTGGGGTGGGTTTAAATGGTCGTAATCCAGGAAAATCGCGTGCAGTGGACATTTACTACTCCTTATAATGATTTTGGTCTTGTCATGGATGGCATTTATCACTTAATTGTGGCTGATTTCACGAAATTAATCAATTGACGCATGTCCTATTCCCTTACGCAAGTTGTCACTTCTTACGAACAAGTCAAATCTACATCCTTTTTGTTACCTTTGTCACCTGCAAAAACGAACAAATCATAGTTGTATTACAGGACCCTATTTTGTAGTATATTTTTGACTGAAATATGCAAATTAAAGCTGAGACTAGCACAGTTTCCATGGAGAGATGGATGACTGGTAGGAAAAAGGTAAGTTTACCGTATTTGTTCAACAAAGTTGCCCAGGATGAGCCGATCACCATGCTGACCTGCTACGATTACCCGACAGCACATTTCCAGGAAAGGCCGGGGTTGACATGGTCCTGGTTGGTAACAGCCTGGGAATGACAGTGCTCGGGTATGAGAGCACCCTGCCCGTGACCATGGATGATATGGTCTGGCAGTCCGCATTGGAACGCCAAACGCCTGGTTGACCGGGGATATGCCTTATATGAGCTACCAACCCAATGTTGAGATCGCTATTCAAAATGCCGGCCGCGTGATGGTGGAAACGGGCTGCGATGCCGTCAAACTGGAGGGAGGAGCAGAAATAGCTGACCACCTCAAAGAAGAGGAAGGATAACCAGTGGAGAATCCTGAGACTAAATTGCTTATAAATGATCTGCGCCAAAAACTGGCCATCCCAAACGAGCGAATTGAAACGATTAACGCCGCCTTATTAAACCCCGACCTGCGCCTGACTAATGATTTCCTGTCCGTGGTGACAAAATATGGGACACCAGAGGAGATAAATCAACAGGCGGAGGAAGCCGGGCAGTTAGACTCACTGCTTCAAAAAGTGGAACAAACCCAACCAGCTTATCTTGAAGATCTGAAATGGTTGGACCAGCAGCGACAGCGGCAAGCCTTTATCAGCATCCAAGATTACCGGGAGAAGATCCTGGGCGATAAGGTAAACAATATTAAATTCAATGAAGATTTCCCGGTCACACTCGAAGTGAGCGCTGCCCAATACTTCCCCTGGATAACTTCAGCTGCCAGACGAGCAATTGAAAATGGCACTTTGATGCCCTGCCGCTTTATCAAAGTGCGCAAGATGAAAGAGCAGGAAGCGGATGGTGACCTGCCAGCCATCGCGGCAGCTATGCAGATCATCGGGGCTACATACGTCGACACCCTGGATACCAAGGGTACCGATGGATCAAATATTCACCTTGGTGGGCCTGAAACGATCACCGGCTATTTCGGCGGTATCGGCCAACCCAACGAATATGCGTTGAAATGGTTGGACGAATACCTGTACTACTACACAAATTATGGTGTCAGGCAGGTACTTAATATCAATACTGGGACAGTTCTGCTTGGATATCTGCTGCACAAGATCGGTGTGGATATCGAATTCAAGATTTCTGTATTCATGGGCAACGATAATCCCTATGCAGCTTTTTGGACCCTGATGGGCGCAAAGCTGTTCTCAAGAGAGGATGGCAGCTCCCCGCTGATCGGGTTTAACTGGGGAAATTCGACCAACAACACCACCATGGAGATCACTGCCCAGTTCCGCAAGGATTTCGAATTCGAAGAGGTAGTTCGCTTCGAACACCATATCACTGAAGCCTATAAGAGCATCGTGCGCCAACCCTATAACCGGCGGGATGAACTGGTAGAGATCGCCAGTCAGATAAAGAACATCTCCGCGAAACACGAGGGCGGCGATCCTGACCTTGATGCTTCTCGCCCTCATCCTTCAGACATTCTGGATTATTTCCGGGAGAAGGATGAAATTATCTCGAGTGGAGATTGGGATTTTGTGACCCAAAATTTCCTTGACAAGATCGAGGCCACTAACAATACTGCCCGGGCCCTCACTGAGAGCGGGCTTACCTTTATAGCGGCCACAAATTTGCACCTGTGAAATGAGACACCTATGATCCCTGAACGAATGAATGCATTTCTGAGAGAGCGCCTGCCCCAACAAACCTTTGAGAACCGTTTGATCAAAGATGGGGACAAGCGCTTCCTCGAGTTTGGCATCCTTGACGTGGAACGCTTGTCCAGGTTGGGCATACAGGTAGACAAGCTCGGACCCCGGCTGGTGGTTGCAATGTGGGATGAAGGCGCCCCACAAGAAATTGGTGGTTACCTGGTGGTCGATAATCTTGCCATGGGGCAGCCGTCGATGGGCGGTATCCGCATGCTGCCTGATGTGACACCAGCTGCTATTCACAATTTAGCGCGCGGCATGACCTTGAAGAATGCCGCCGCGGATCTACCTTACGGCGGTGGAAAATCTGGCATCGTGGCGGAATTCGGACTTACAACAGAAGATCGACTGCAGGTTGTTAAGGGTTTTGCCCACCTGCTGTATCGCTACCGGGATGTTTACCTGCCCGGGCCAGACGTCGGCACCAACGATGCCGATATGAAGACCATCGCCATCGAATCCGGATTGGATAACGCGGTCTCGAAACCAGCAGACATGGGTGGTAATCGCATCGACCAGCTGGGTGCTGCCGCCGGGGGCGTGATCATCGCCCTTGACGAGCTGCTTAAGGAGATGCCCAGGCTGAAATCCTTGCCCCAGTTTGAGAACCTGGAAGTTCCTGATCCTGGGGATTTGTCGGTGTTGATCCAGGGCTGCGGCGCGGTCGGTGCCCATGCGGCGCGCTTCCTCTGTGAGTGGCTGCCTGGGGCGCAGGTGACGGGCATCAGTGATGAAAATGGCTACCTGTATGATCCGCAGGGTCTGCCAGTCGATACCCTCTTCCGCATGTGGCAGGAGTGTGGTCCGGTTTCACGCCAATATTTTCTCAATTTACTGATGGGGGAAGAAGCCAGTCCTCCAGGATTAAAATTTTCCAGTGATCCTGATGACCTGCTGCGCGAATCTGCATTCTGTTTCATACCCGCTGCCCCAATCGCCAATTACCTCGACACGGATTCGGCTTCAGATCCCAGCATGCTTGTTGAGCAGATCGGACGCTGGTATGTGATCATTGAAGGTGCCAACACTTATTCACCAGATCCTGAACGCAAGGCATTCCGTTCTCGCATGGAAAGAGCAGTCTACCGCCGAATGGGAGTCATGATCGCCTCGGATTACATGGTGAATTCTGGTGGCGTAATCTACGCTGCCCAGGAGATGCTGATCAAGACTCCCGTCCACTTAAGGTTTCCAAATGAGTTTATGGGTGACGTGAAGGGCGTGGAAGGCTGGCTGGAGGAACACGCAGCCGAGTTATCCGAACTGGCAGATAAGCGGCGATCTGCGGCTGAATTCCACCGGGATGAAGTCATCCGGCGCAATATCCGCGAGATGATCGACCTGCTGGTATCTGATGCGGATATGCTGCCCAATGAGGCCGCGGAACAAATCAGCGTCCGGCGTATCGCTGCTCGCGAGAGCGACCGCAAAGCCGCTGAGATTATGGAAGACATCCCCTCCATCCAATCCGGGTGCACGGTAAAACAGGCCGCTGCAGCCTTGATCAACTCACCAAGTCCAATATTAGCCGTGGTAAATGATGAGGCGGAACTGGCGGGTGTGGTGACAGACTGGGATATCACCCGGGCGACTTCGATGGGTTCTCCTGATAATCAACCACTGGAGGAAGTCATGACCCGCGAAGTGGTATCAGCAGATCCCCAGGATGGAATCCTGGAAGTAATCCGCAAATTGGAACATCATGAGATCTCTGCCATGCCGGTCGTTTCCGGAAAATCAGTACTCGGTATGATCAGCTCGGATTTATTAGCCCGCCGCTCGTTATTGCGCCTGCTGCAATCACAAATAAACTGAACAAAACAGCAGGTGCTAACTATCCTATCCCGATGAGGACATTTGCCACTATAAATCCCTGTAAAAATCGTCCATAATACACTTAGTTTATTGTTCCAGACATCACAAGGAGAGGGCAGCATGGTTACCAAAGATGATTTAGTCTTCCGGCAGCTATTAACTTTATCTGATGGTGGTCGCGTACTGCTGCGACCCTTGACCAAGGAGGACCGCCAGGAGTTGATCGATCTCTTCCAGCAGGTCTCTCCAGAAGATCTGCGCTATATGCGCCACAGCGTTACCGATGCCGATTTGGTCGGAAGCTGGGTCGACAACCTGGATTACGATGATGTTCTGCCTCTCGTGGCAGTAATTAACGAACGGATTGTTGGCAGCGCCACCCTGCATTTTTTCAAAGGTCCCGGACGTCATCGGTCAGAGTTAAGGATCTATCTGGCAAAAGAAGTTCGCCGGCGTGGAGTCGGTTCCCGAATGATCCAGGCTTTAATAGACATCTCAAAGCGGCGCAACATTTACATGGTGGAAGCACAGATCATTAACGAACAGGCGACCGTGATCCGGGCTTTTCAGAACCTGGGTTTCGTGCGCAAATGCATTCTAGATAATTATTTCATTCTTCCCGATGGTGAGCTGAGGGATGTCGCCCATCTCATCCTCAGGCTGCGCGACTCTACAGAAGAATTCTAAACTCCCATCCAACGTGGGTACGATCAGTTTTCTTCAACACAATCTCCGCAGAACACCAATCTTATACCGCATCGCGATTGGCAATGCTTTTGTGATCGCGCTTGGTGCGATCGGCGGCACGTTGATTGTGCGTCGTTTGGCCGATCAAGCTGCCGACTGGTGGTTGATCCTGCTCTTCCTGGCTATCGGTACGACCCTCAGCGTGGTGATCAATTTCTGGATCATCAAGAACGCCCTGAGGCCGCTAAGTGATTTGATTTCATTAGTCGACCAGGTCCAGGCGGGCAGCTCCCAAATCGATTCACAGTTCTTAGAGCCCACCGACCCGGATATCTCCCAGCTGGCTTCAACCCTGGACACTTTAGTGAGAGAGTTGAACGAACGCAATCTGGAGCTGCGCGCCCTGTCTGAGCAGGCCATCAATGCCCTGGAAGAAGAACGCAAACAGATCGCGATGACCCTGCACGATGATACTGGTCAATCACTCTCGATGGTGATCATCAACCTTGAACGCCTGGAGGTTCAAATACCAGCTGCTGAGTCAGCCGTGCATGGAAAGCTGGCAGAAACCCGCCGATTAGCCCAGGAAGCTCTGGCCAACCTGCGTAAAATCGTTTATGGGCTGCGACCGACCATATTGGATGACCTGGGCCTGCTGCCAGCCATTCGCTGGTACGCCCGTACAAAACTCGAAGATGCAGGCATTATGGTTGAAGTCCACGGAAATGGAGAGTTTGAGTCACTTACCCCCCAGGTAAATTCAACCCTGTTCCGCATTGCCCAGGAGGCGGTCAATAATATCGTCAGGCATTCCCATGCCACCTCGGCAGAAATTTCATTATTTCACGAAGGCGACAGTGTGGTGCTCGAAGTAAAGGACGATGGCCAGGGCTTTGATCCGGGCACGGTTCGAGAACAGGCATTGCAATCGCAACACTTCGGAATCTTAGGCATGCAGGAAAGGGCAGAATTGGTCGGCGGCAGCATAGAATTAACCTCCATTCCTGAATCTGGCACACAGATTATTATCCAGGTCCCGTGCGATACGGGCGGAGAAGAGTGAGATGAGCCCAATTCGTGTGCTTTTAGCTGACGATCACCGCATCTTAAGGGAGGGCATCCGCGCCCTGATCCAAGATCAAGAGGATATGGAGGTAGTTGGCGAAGCAGAAGACGGCCTGGCAACTGTGAAAAAGGTCGCCAAACTGCAACCCGACGTGGTGGTCATGGATATCGCCATGCCGTTATTAAATGGATTAGAAGCCACGCGTCAAATCCGCAGGGATTTCCCACAGGTAAAGGTGCTCATCCTGACCATGCATGACAACGAGGAGTATATCCGCCAGGTCCTGGCTGCGGGAGCATTGGGATATGTCTTAAAGGATGCCGCCGCACGTGATCTTCTGGGAGCCATCCGCACCGTCAACCAGGGCGAAGCTGTACTTTCTCCAGCCATAACGCGCCTGGTGATCGAAGATTACCTGCGCTGGGGAGACATTCGCCCTGAAGACACTACGGACGGCCTGACCGCCCGAGAACGAGAAGTGCTGCAGCTGATCGCTGAAGGTTATACAAACAAGGAAATCGCAGGTATCATGAGCCTGTCTGTAAAGACGGTCCAATCTCACCGCACCAACCTGATGAACAAACTTGATCTGCACGACCGGGGGGAATTAATTAAATACGCCATCCAGAAGAAAATTATCGATATTAATTAGGTCATTTCACCCATCTTTCCATCAATAATCAAATAACCTAAGGTCTCCATGCGTGATCTTTAAGGTCATCACCTGAGAATTAATCAGGTATGGACCAGTATCCAGAACCGCAAAATATCTGTATGCTGTATACAAAGCATTCCAACTTAATGTGGCTTGACCTATTTGTCTGAGGGAGCACATGAAGATCACATCGAAACGCAAGCAGCTTGTCGCCATCCTGGGAGTATGCATGGCGATTTTATTCTTAATCGCGCTGGCGGGCGAGGGTAAGGCAGGTACCGCGGATGCAGAAAATCCGCCTATTGATGTAAATCCAACCGATTGGTTTCAGGCGAGAGAGGTATTCGCTGAGAACCTGCATGGAGCCCTGCCATCAAAAATAACCGCTGCAACGCTGCCCCCTCCAGAGCAGGACCCCTGTCTGCACTGCCACATCACTGGCGAGGAAAAAGGACTTTGGACACCCCTCTTGCGCTGGATATTCTTTGGCGGCGCAGGTTTGATCTTCGCTTTCGGGATTTACCGCAGATCCAGTGTCTGGATGACGCGTGAACCCTGGAAACCACTCCTCTCCCGGACAGCAGACTGGTTTGATACCCGCTACGAGATTTCCGATCCGCTCTCCAAATTTTTAAGTAAACCGGTTCCAAATTTCGCCCGCCGCTGGTGGTACTGCCTGGGCGGCATCACCGCATTTTTATTCGTCGTACAGGGTCTCACCGGCATTATGCTGGCTTTTTATTACCAGCCCACGCCTGAACAGGCCTACTCAAGCATCCAATTCATTGAAACCCAGGTCAATTTTGGATCTGCGGTGCGCATGATCCACCACTGGTCAGCCAACGGCATGATCTTGATGTGCACCGCGCATATGATCCGCGTCTTCATCATGGGTGCTTACAAGAAGCCGCGCGAGTTCAATTGGGTTTCAGGGGTTCTTCTTTTGCTGCTCACCCTGGGATTCGGTCTTACCGGCTACCTGCTGCCCTGGGATCAGCGAGCGTTTTGGGCGACCACCGTCGCTACGGAAATTGGAGCAGCCATCCCGGTCATCGGAGACCTGTTGCTGGTCTTCGCCAGGGTGGGTTGGGATGTAGCCGCGCAGACCTTAACCCGTTTTTACGCGCTGCATATATTGATCCTGCCCGTGGTTGCGATCCTCTCGATGGGTGCCCATTTCCTGATGGTGCGCCGCCAGGGCGTTGCCAAACCTCTCTAAAGTTAACCAGACATTCTAAGTGCCAAACAAACTTCAAGGAACCACAATGGCAGAAATTGATAGCCCCACAAAAGAAACCAGCGTACCTTTCTACCCGGATCATGTGAGCAATGAGGCCAAGGTTGTACTCGGTATATCCGTCGTAGCGATTGTGATCGGTTTGATCGGGCTCTTTTCACCGGTTGGTTTAGGCGAACCAGCTGATGCGATGAACACTCCCGCACACGTTAAACCAGAATGGTATTTCCTGGGTTTGTACCAGCTGCTCAAATATATTTCCAAGACCGCTGGTGCTGTACTGCCGATCCTGGGAGTCCTGGTGATCACTTTCTGGCCTTTCATCGATCGCAAACCGGATACATCCAGGCGTTCATATCGCAACCGTGCGATCGGTGTGGCGGTATTCATGGTCGTCCTGATTGCTATGACTATCTGGGGAGAGGTGAGCTAGCATGTCAAAGTTTAATCGGCGCGATTTCATCAATCTAGGCAAAAGCTTATTAACTGTGACAGGCTTGGCAGTGGTATTGGGGCCGATCATCGCCTATTTCTATCCCACCAAACTGGAAGAAACCCCTTCAGAACCTGTATTGGTTAGCCCGGAAGATGAGCTGGGTCCCGGAGAGAGCAAGACGATCCGCTTCGGACGCTATCCGGCGATCGTGATCAATACCTCTGAGGGCCTGCGAGCTTATTCGGCGGTGTGTACTCACTTTGCCTGTGTGGTCAAGTGGAATGCCGAACACAACGAGATTGAATGTCCATGCCACGAAGGATATTTCGATCCTTACAATGGTGAGGTGATATCTGGACCTCCGCCAACACCCCTGGATGCACTCCAGGTTGAGGTCGTTGACGGTGAGATCTATGTTGGAGGTGCTGCGTGACGACAGAATCCCTCCCCGGCGCCCCGCACACTACCACCCTCCTGGCCCGGATTGGACCGGTATTGAAAAAGTTCTTTTCCCGCTTGTGGGATTTATTCATCAATGCCATCCTGCAGGTCCGCATCTGGGATAAAACTTATGCGGGATTGATGCACCTGTTGATCTTCGGGGGAGTCACCATCCAGGTTCTGGGCACCTTTATCAACTTAACCCAGATGGCGCTGTTTGTCCCCTTCCTGGAGCTGCCTTTTCCGCGCGGCACTGAATACCAGGTTTTTGAATTGGTGATGGATCTTGCCGGGGTTGCCATTTTGCTGGGGGTGATCATGGCTGCCTTCAGGCGTCTCATCTTACGCCCCAAGACACTTGAATCGAGCTGGGATGATTACTACGCCCTGGTCATGCTGACGCTGATTCCAACGGCTGGATTCTTGATCGAGGGAGCCAGGTTGGCAGCGATGAATCCCATTTGGTCGGCCTGGTCACCGGTCGGCAGCCTGGTTGCCAACCTGATGCGATCCACAGGCATGACACCTGCCTCTGCAGCCGAACTGCACAGCAGCCTGGTTTTCAGCCATGTGATCTTGGGATTGGCGCTGGTCGCCAGCCTGCCCTTCACCAAGCTGCGCCATCTTATCTATACACCTTTGAACATCTTCTTCAGGCCAGAACGTAATTCAAACACGCTTGAAGCGATTGAAAACATCGAAGAAGCCGAACTATTGGGGGTTGGAAAGTCTCCGAATTTACACCCCAGCAGCTGCTCTCATTCGACGCCTGTGTGCGCTGTGGGCGCTGTGAGGAAGTGTGCCCGGTTGCCTTCAGCGGCATGCCATACTCACCTAAAGCTTTCATCCAGGCCATGCGCACCGCGATGCAAGCCGGCCTGGTAGATGCAAACGGCAACGGTCAGAGTGATCCCGAAATGATCGGCGAGGCGATTCCGGAAGAAACGCCATGGTACTGCACGACCTGTGGAGCCTGCCTCGATCGTTGTCCAGCTTTCGTGAATCCGGTCGATGACATCATCGATCTCAGGCGCTACCAGGTATTAACTACCGGCAAGATGCCGAAATCGATTGGCGATGTGATGCGCAACATGGAAAGACAGGGAAATCCCTGGGGGATGCCGCCTGAAGACCGCATCTCCTGGGCAACGGACCTGGAAGTGCGCCAATTGGAACCTGGAGATGAAGTCGATGTGCTGTTCTACCTGGGTTGTGCTGGCGCCTATGATGAACGCAACAAGAAGGTAGCCCGATCAGTGGTCCAGATCCTCAATCAAGCCGAGGTTGATTATGGCGTGCTGGGTTTGGACGAAATGTGCTGCGGGGAAACATCCCGGCGCCTGGGACATGAATACCTGTTCCAGATGATGGTCGAGCAGAACCTGGAGATCTTTAATAGCATCAAGTTCAAACGCATCGTCACCAACTGCCCACACTGCTTCAACACATTAAAGAACGAGTACCCGCAGTTCGGCGGTGATTTCGTGGTGCAGCACCTGACAGAATTTTTATCCGAGAGCTCAGTTGAGGGAATTACTGCTCAATCGAATGGCAAGCCGCTGACCATCCATGATTCGTGCTACCTGGGACGCTACAACCAGGTTTATGATCAGCCGCGCGAGCTGCTGTCACAAACCAATCTCAACTGGGTTGAAATGAACCGCTCAAGTGAAAACAGCTTCTGCTGCGGGGGCGGCGGCGGACAGATGTGGATGGAGACGGACGCCAATACACGCATCAACCACCACCGGTTATCTGATGCAGTCGAGACCGGAGCGCAGGTCGTTGCAACTGCGTGTCCATACTGTTTGCTGATGTTCGATGATGCCATCCGCTCAAAAGGCATGGGAGACCAGATCGAGGTCATGGATCTGGCAGAAATATTGGTTGATCAGATCAGGTCCGGGGATTAAATGCGGGCTGTGATATTAGTTTATGGAAGGAGAGGCTGCTATGAATGAGAGTTATTTTGTTGAGACTCACGGCGACCCGCTGGGAGTAATTCAAAATATTATTGCTGCTGCCTGGGATAAGTTCAAACTGGACCAGCTGATGGTGTTTGTTAACGGCAATACGGAACCAAAATTGATCGATTCTCCAGGGCAGCTCGACCAGGTAAACCCATTCCGACCCTTAATGACCCAGAACGCAGCTAAATTCATCCCCAATGTACTTGAGAAACATCCAGACTCCCGGATAGGTGTTATGCTGCGACCCTGCGAAATGCGCGCCCTTGCTGAGAAGATTAAACGCCAGGCGATTCCTGCTGGACGAATGCTGACTATCTGCGTCGATTGCCTTGGGACTTACCCGGCGGATGATTACCAGTGGCGAGCTGAACGGAAAGGTTCCCAAGAGCGACTAGCCTGGGAGTCACTGCATTTCGCCCGGCAGGGAGGCATATCTGCTTATCGCTTCCGGTCTGCCTGCCAGGCCTGCAGAACTCCGGTCAGCAGTGGAGCGGACCTCAATATTGGTGTGATAGGTTTGCCGGTGCGCCAGAAAATCATGGTTCAGGCCACGGAACAAATTTCTTCAACCATATTCGCTGTTGGCGACATCAATTTCGAGCAAGATCAAGCCATGATGGAACAAAGGGGGCAAATAATTGCCAAGCTGCTCCAGCGCAGTTCAAATACCCGCCAGCGATTGGCTGATAGCCTGGAGGGAATATTACCCAGGGATGTAGATGGCCTGGTCAAGCAATTTGAAACCTGTGGTGAATGCCGGGAGTGTTTCGAGAGCTGTTCGCTCTGCGCTGCCGATTATCCATCAAGAGATGATTTTGGGATATATAGCAGGGAACAGGTCAAAGAATGGATGATTTCCTGCGCTGGGTGTGGTATGTGTGAGCAAGCCTGCCCGAACCACCTGCCATTGGTGACGATCTTTAACCAGATCCGGGAGCAGCTGATCGAACCATTAGAACCAATTCATTAATTTGCCTGAGCGGGATTTCTAAACAGGCATCGTATTGATTGCGGGCGCGGGGAGTGCGCCCGCAATCGCGTTAATTGACAATGCCCTGTCTATCACTCAGAGACTACAAAACAAACCGCGACCATCCCTGACCCCGAGTGAACCGATAAACCCGGGCTCAGCTCTGCATAGAGCACTTCACCCGAATATGGCACCGATGCGCTCACCTGCTTGTAGAACTCTCGTGCTTCCGATACTGCATTTACATGCACAATTGCCAGCCGCTCAACCTGGCTGGTCCCAACTGCAGCAGCAGACAATTCGATCGCCCTCTTCCAGGCTTTCTTGAGCGTGCGCACCCTTTCAAGCAGGTCCAGTTTTCCATCACGCACCGTGAGTATAGGCTTGACGCTGATCACATCTGTGAAACCTGCTGCCAGAGAACCGACCCGGCCACTCATGGCTAAATATTTGAGAGTAGGTAAAACGGCATACATATGTGAGCGTTTACGGACCTGCTCAGCAATAGATAAAATCTCTGGCACCGGTTTGCCGTTCCGGGCAGCTTCTGCCGCAGCGAGCACCATGAAACCCTGACCCATCGTCAGGTTGAGCGTATCGACCACATGGATATCCCGTTCAGGCATTGTTTGCCGGGCCGCGACCGCGGCGCCATACGTGGCACTCACTTCGCTGCTGACACAGAAACAAAGCACGCTGTCAGCACCAGATTCAAAGGATTTTTCGAAAGCAGTTGCGAAATCTCCTGGGGCAGGTGCAGCTGTGGTGGGCAGCGTACCTTCCCGGTCAACACGCGCGAACAAACCTGTGTCATCGATGTCAATACCGGTCTTCAAAACCTCAGATCCAAAATTTACCGTGATCGGCACCTGTTGAATGCTGTACTTCTCAGCGACGTCATTGGGGAGACTCGCATCTGTATCAGTGATGATTGCTACAGCAGGCATTTGTCACTCCTTTTACTAAAATGAATGACCATAATTCAGGGAAGAATGATTTATTTATCCAGGGAATATAAGCATATAGATATGTAAATGAATCCAATTAAGAAACGGGAATAAAGAGCAATTTGATTTTACATCAATAATCTTCACACCAGCTGGTCGTGTTCCTCGACATCCTTTGAAGGTTTATAATCAGAATTGGTTTTATGACTGATCATAAATAAATTTGCGTCAGAATATCGTTTATTTGAATTCACAAACTGGCCATATGCAACCGTCCAAGTCAATAACTCGAATTGAGGCCATCGACCAATTCCGGGGCTTCGCCATTCTGCTCATGATCCTGGCAGATTATCTGAACAACATCAGCAGCATCCCAGCCTGGCTCAAACATGCCCCTGACGTCGGATACACGATTATCGACCTGGTCGCGCCTTTGTTTGTCTTCGCGATCGGGTTAACCTTTGGTATGTCCTTCAGACGACGGCTCGCCCGCTCTGGTGACTGGAAGACCTACAACCATTTCATCTCCAGGAACCTGGCGTTAATTGGCTTAGGATTCTTAATCACTTTGGGGGGAGTGCTGTCAAAGAACTACCCACCCGATGCGAATTGGGGCTTGCTTCAGGCGTTGGGAGCTGCAGGCTTGATCACACTGCCATTTATCAAAATAAAGCCTAAATACCGCTGGATTTTCGGTTTCCTATTGCTGGCCATTTACCAGGTGCTGCTGGATCGTTTTTGGCTCGCGGATGTGATAAATTCAGTACATAATGGCCCACAAGGTGCCCTGAGCTGGGGGGCGATGATGATCATCGCTACTTCGCTGGGGGATGTTTACCTGGATCAGGAAAATGGTAAGCAATTCTTTCCCTGGCTTTCTCTAGCTTTGTTGATCCTGGGTGGATTAATGATATTTTTTGTGCCGATCAGTAAACATCGCGCCTCTGCCAGCTACATGCTGGTCAGCCTGGGATTAGTGGGCTGATTTTTTCGTCTTCCACATCCTGGAAGCAAAGTTCCATTTTCGAATACCAATCCTTTCGGATTTCGGTGTAAATCCCCTGCTCCTTTACCTTCTGCACGGGTTGGTGTTAGCCATATTTCTCCTACCCCCCTATCCCAGTTGGTATTACGAATCACCGCTCTGGTTGGTAGTAATCCAGGCTGGTGGGCTGGTAGCACTCCTGGGATGGATAGCAAAGGTTTTCAACCGCCGCGGCTGGTACCTCACCATCTAATCATTTATGGATCTGCAAACAATGGTTTTTAAACCAGAAGGAATTAATTGCTAGCAATGCCCAATCCTGCAGCCGATCGCTGGAATGAAAAATACCGCCGGGAGAGCGATCTCTGGTTGGAGAGAGAAACGCGCCAGCTGCTGACCTCATTTGTTCACCTTCTACCTGATCGAGGCCGAGCCCTGGATGCAGCCTGCGGGGTGGGAACAAATGCTATTTTCCTCGCTGAGAACGGCCTGAATGTAATTGGGATCGATATTTCAGAACATGCCCTGCGCCTGGCGCTACGGCGGGCAAAAAAACTGGGCTATTCAATTGAAGTCGCGGTTGCAGACCTGTCGCATCCCTGGCTGCCTGGAGAATACTTTGATGTGATCACCAATTTCCATTTCCTGGAAAGAGCCACAATACCGGTTTACCGGCAGGCGTTGAAACCGGGAGCATTGATTTTCTTTGATACTTTCACAACAGTCCGCGATACAATAAATTCCCCTGAATATTATCTTTCACCTGGTGAGCTCAGGGACTGGTTTCATGATTACGAGATCTTGCACTATGTTGAAAAGCCAATGGTTTCCAGCAAGACACATGGGAAACGGGGAGCTGCACAAATTGTGGCCAGGAAACCTGTTGGAATTAAATATTGATCCCAAACTCCCTGGGAGATGGCGATATGATCCCGTTATTTCCTAATTTCGTCTCCTCTCTCATAGCCATACAAATAAAAAAGAACACTGCCGCTCATTAATGAATGGCAGTGTTCGAGTGGACGAATTAATGCTTATCACTTATTCAGGGATATCCGTTACTTCTTGGGCACAGCGCACGAAATCGAGCACTGTTGGCACATTGCGCATCAGAAGCGCCATATTTCCCTGCACATTGAGCTTACGAGTTAACATGGCTTGCATGGGATGCAAGTCGCCGGTTAAAATGCGCACATAATCTTCATATTTCGCGTTCATGGCAAACGCAGCGTCTTTCTGGTTGCCATCTTCGACGAAGTATGCTTCACGACATTTTCCATGCCACAGGTCGAAGTAGACAGTTACCGGTTCTGCCAGGTGATTTCCGGGATCAATTTGCAAATTTATATCACCTTCCCAGTTCTTTGCGATCTCTGCATATCGGTCGTCGGTGTTGAGCTTCTCTTCAAATGAGTTCAGCCATTCTTCGCTGAGGAATTCCGCCATCAATTACTCCTTATACTGTTCCCAAATTCGGAGAGCAAAATTACCGAAAAATAGGGTAGTGTTAGGCAAAAAAAACCCTTGCTTTATTCTCCAACTTCATCTATGCTTAACGGGAATCCATGTCCCAGATCACACCTAATGCCATCCGAAGCAGAAAGAAACAAACCGCCTTGCGGCGGTTCAGTGCGCTGGGTGGGAGTTGAACCCACACGCCTTGCGGCACATGGCCCTCAACCATGCCTGTCTGCCAATTCCAGCACCAGCGCAAAGGCAAGGGTATTATAATCCTCCCCCGGCTGATGTCAAGCCGGGTGTATCCTAAGTCTGAGAGCGACCGCTGAGAGATATTGGATGCCTGAATTCAGCATAACCGAGGAGTATCTATGCGCATTGTTCTGGATGCTTTAGGCAGCGATGAATGTCCTGATCCCGAAGTCCAAGCTGCACTGCAAGCTGCCCATGAGTTCGATGACGATATTTTGCTCGTCGGACCCGCAGATCAGCTGCGCGACAAATTAGAGGCATTGAACGGCACTACGGCCCGGGTCCAGATTGTAAATGCCCCTGAAGCAATCACCATGGAGGACAAAGGGCTTAAGCTGGCGCTGAAAGCCAAACGCCGCACAGCCAAGAATTCAATGGCAGTGGGTATAGACCTGGTGAAAAGCGGTGAGGCCGACGCATTCGTCACTGCCGGTAATACCGGGGGGGCGCTGGCAACAGGTTACTATCGCCTGGGGTTGATACCAGGATTGGAACGTCCAGCATTAACGGCTTTGTTCCCAGTCAAAGGTGGACATACCGTTGTACTCGATATCGGTGCCAATCCAGAATGCAAGCCTGAACATCTCTACCAGTTTGCCATCATGGGTTCGATTTATGCTCAAAAAGTCCTGCAGATTGACCACCCCCGCCTGGGATTGCTCTCTAATGGCGAAGAAGCCGGGAAAGGCAACCAGTTGATCCAGGATACTTTTCCCCTATTGGAAGCAAGTGAGCTCAACTTCGTCGGTAATGTTGAAGGCAAAGAACTTTTTGGTGGTGAAGCGGACGTGGTGGTGATGGATGGCTTTACCGGAAATATCCTGCTCAAATCGAGCGAAGCTGTTGCCAAACTATTGATCGATTCATTGAGAGAGGAATTAATGAGCAGTTGGAGGACCAAAGCCGGTGCGGCGCTGGCAAAACCAGCTTTCGGAGTAATTCGCAAGATGCTGGATTCTGCTGAGGTTGGTGCTGCGCCTTTGCTGGGCACCAATGGTCTGGTCTTCATCGGTCACGGACGATCGAACGCTTATGCGCTGATGAGCGCCATCCGCAGCGCCCGCAAGGCTGTTGAGGCCAATTTACTGAAAGCCATCCAGGAAGCGATTGAGGAGCAGCTTTCCCAGGCTGCGCTTCTAGGAGAGTCATGAGCCAAAGGCGTGCCGTTATCACGGGACTTGGAGCGGTAACTCCACTCGGGGAATCTATCCCAGGCATCTGGGAAAACCTGCTGGCCGGGCGTTCGGGTATTCGCAAGATCACCCGCTTCGATGCCAGTGGATTACCCTGTCAAATCGCAGGTGAGATACCGGATTTTGAACCCACCAGGTACATCGACAAAAAAGAAGCCCGCAGGTTAGCCCGCTCGTCCCAAATTGCACTGGCCGCGGCCATGAATGCAGTGGAGGATTCTGGTCTGCCAGCCACAATGTCTGTACCAGAGAGATCAGCCGTGTATTTTGGGACCGGCATCGGTGGTCTGGATGTTTATGAGGATAACAACAAGGTTTACCTTGAAAGGGGCTATTCAAGGGTAAATCCATTCTCTTTACCCGGTACAATCCCGAATATGGCAGCATTTGCTATCGGACGCCAATTTCAATGCCTGGGGCCAAATTTCACCATAACCACCGCCTGTGCAACCAGCACCCAGGCTCTCGGAGAGGCATGCGAACTGATCCGCCGCGACCGCGCGGATGTCGTCATTTCTGGCGGCACAGAAGCCATGATCCGGGATTTCGCCCTGGTTGGTTTTATCGCCATGCGTGGGCTGACCTCAAGCTTCAACGATAATCCGGAACGAGCATCGCGACCCTTCGACCTCAACCGGGAAGGATTCGTTTTTTCTGAAGGAGCCGGCGCCTTGACCGTCGAGGAATTAGAGCATGCACGCAAGCGGGGAGCTCACATCTACGCCGAGATCGTTGGTCATGCAGCTTCATCGGATGGCTTCCACATGGCTGCCCCAGATCCTGAAGGCGCAGGACCGTCGCGGGCCATGCAGTGGGCGCTCGCAGATGCCAACCTCAACCCGGCGGATATCGATTATATTAATGCACACGGTACTTCCACTGCTCTCAATGATTCCACAGAAACCCGGGCCATAAAAAAGGTCTTCGGGGATCAGGCCTATAAAATCCCGATCAGCTCTACCAAATCCATGCTTGGACATGCCATGGGAGCTTCCGGAGCCCTCGAAGCGATCGTTTGTGCACAGGCGATCCAGCACGGCTGGCTGCCGCCAACCATTAATTACGAAACTCCGGATCCGGAATGCGATCTGGATTATGTCCCCAACCAACCTCGCCAGGTTTCCGTAGATACAACCCTTTCAAATTCCTTCGGACTTGGCGGCCAGAATGCCTGCCTGGTATTAAAACGCTACCAGGAATAATCCCAGGGCACCTGTATGTAACCAAACCAAACTCATAGGAATGGAACTTCACAAAAATGGAAATTAACTCGAACGAACGCTTGATCAAACGCAATGCCCGTATTGGCCAGATCACCAGCATCACCGGACTAGCTGTCCTCGCTGGTGGCATGATCCTCTCTTTCACCCGACCCGAGATGTTTACGATCTCCCTTGTAGCATTGTTGGTTGGTTTCGGTCTATCCCAGATCGGAATCTACTTTGGAAACCGCTGGGGACGCAGTCCTCGCCCAGATGAGGTGCTGAACGATGCTCTAAAGGGTTTGGATGGACGCTACAGTATCTACCATTACACCACTCCCACCTCTCACCTGCTGGTTGGACCGGCCGGTATATGGGTGCTGATGCCCCGCCACCAGGGGGGTACGATCACTTATGATGATAATAAGAAACGCTGGCGTCAAAAAGGCGGCAATTTGTACCTCAAGATTTTCGCCCAGGAAAGCCTGGGACGGCCAGAACTCGAAATTGGCACTGAGATAAACGCTGTAACCAGCTTTCTAGAAGAAAGAGTAGGAGAAAACAAGTTACCTGAGGTCTCCGCTGTCCTGGTGATGACCAACGAGAAATGTGTGGTGGACGCTGACAACGCACCCGCCCCCACCTTAGAAGATAAGAAATTAAAAGATTTTGTACGCAAGACCGCAAAAGGTAAACCGATTTCACTGGACCTGGTGAGAGAAATCCAGGATTCGATAGGCGGCGATTAATAACAAGACCTGGTGGAAATCAGTCCACCAGGTCTTGTTATTTAATCTGTTTGGGACCTATCCGTTAAGGAATTCCTCAAGAGAACCCTTGCTTATACGGAATGCGTTGCCCAGCTTGCGAGCTTTTAAATCACCAGCTTCGATAGCTGCTAACACGTCTTCCTCG
>PVMK01135619.1_pt1 | contig 77449 bp, 79 predicted proteins | sample 1853481 | NCBI WGS metagenome assembly PVMK01 (sample SAMN08533507, study PRJNA380276) | Marine sediment metagenome, whole genome shotgun sequencing project.
AATGCTAAAATGGTTGGTCTTTGACCGTATTCTCTTCTGGCCTCTGGTCCAGGGGAAACTGATGTCAAAGAAACGAATATAACTGGAAGGAAAATTGATTAGTCTGAGGATCCAGTCTGCGGTCGCCCTGTTGCTGGCTCTTCTGTCGTTATTGGCGGGTCCGGTTGCGGCATACTCATCGCTCTTTGGCAGCCTGGCAGTTTACCTGCCAGGGTTGTTGTTTACCTTTCTGGTGATGAGAAAAATCGGTGGTGACAGCGCAGTATTTTTGCGCACGGCGATGTTAGCTGAGGTTGGCAAGCTCGCCTTACCGGAGTGCTTTGCGCCGTGGTGTTCATATGGGTGAAACCACTTGCCGCGGGGTTCTTTTTCCTGGGGATGATCGGTGTGCTGATCGCGAGCTGGATTGGCCTGGCGAAGACTTTCCAGGGGCAGTGAAAAAAGCCCTTGAATGCACTTGATTTTTTACAGTTTGAACATACTTTTCAAGTGGGCGCGGCATAGCCGCTTTCGAGCGGAAAATGCGATAACAAGCAGGATCATGGAATGGCTGGCAGCAGCGAAAACATCACTCAGAGTGAATACATCAGGCACCACCTCCAGAATCTGACTTTCGGTCAGCATGCTGATGGCAGTTGGGGCCTGGCGAACTCGGCTGAGGAAGCCACGGCCATGGGATTCTGGGCTTTCAATGTAGACACCTTCTCTGGGCGCTCATCCTGGGTTTCACATTTTTCTTCCTGTTCCGTAACGTGGCCAAAAAGGCCAATTCCGGTGTGCCTACGCGTTTCCAGTCAGCCATAGAATTGATGGTTGAATTCGTCGATACCAGCGTGCGCGAGTCCTTTCACGGCACCAGTAAATTTATCGCACCATTGGCGTTAACCCTGTTTGTATGGATCTTCTTCATGAACTTCATGGATTTGATTCCGGTGGACTGGCTGCCGTGGGTAGCAACGCAGGCCGGGGTGCATTACCAGAAGGTGGTACCAACGACCGACGTTAACGCCACTATGGGTATGGCCCTCACGGTTTTTGTACTGATTTTGTACTTCAGTATCAAGGTCAAGGGGGTCGGCGGCTTTATCGCTGAATTGACCGGGCTGCCTTTTGCTTCGAACAGCATGGCTGGCAAGGTCGTATTTTTCATTCCCAATCTGCTGTTGGAATCCATCGCCCTGCTGGCCAAGCCGGTATCACTGGGCCTGCGGCTGTTTGGCAACATGTACGCCGGCGAACTGATATTTATCCTGATCGCGCTGATTTTCACGGCGGGTTCAGGTATCGTCGCATCGGGCCTGAGTTCCATGTTCGGTGATCACATTCCTGCCTGGTTCTGGATAGCAGCGACTGGCGCTGTTTTCGCCACCCTGTGGCTGAACCTTAAAGGCAGGCTGGATAACAAGAAAACTTTATGGCTGTTGCTGGCGGAAATGCTGCTCGTTGGTGGGCTTGCCTTCCTGGGTGGGCAGTTGATGCATTTCGGCTGGGCGGTGTTCCACTTGATTATTGTGACGCTGCAGGCCTTTATATTCATGATGTTGACCATCGTGTACCTGAGCATGGCGCACGAACACCACTAAATATTTTTGATTGATGCGTTTTATTTGTTTTTTATTAACGATTTTTGAGAACGGGAGTTATCGATGGAAACTGTAATTGGTATGACCGCAATCGCTGTAGCCCTGCTGATTGGTTTGGGCGCACTCGGCGTTGGTATCGGTGTGGGAATTCTGGGCGGTCGCCTGCTGGAAGGTTCTGCACGTCAGCCTGAACTGGCTCCGATGCTGCAGGGTAAATTCTTCCTGGCTATTGGCCTGCTGGATGCTGTTGCGATGATCGGTGTGGGTATTGCGTTGTTCTTCACCTTCGCAAACCCCTTTGTCGGTCAGTTGCAGGCTGCCCTGGGCGGCTAAAACAGCCAGCTGATTGAGCATGCCCGGGAAGCCGGGCAGGTAAACCGAACCATCTGAACGAGGTAAGGCATGAATATCAATGCCACTTTAATTTTGCAGTCGATCGCGATGATGATCTTCGTGTGGTTCTGCATGAAGTTCATCTGGCCGCCCCTGTTGAAAGCCATGGACGAACGGCGCGAGAAAATCGCCGAGGGTCTGGCTGCCTCCGACCTGGCTGCCAAAGAGCTGGAAAAGGCGAAAGTCGACGTTGGTGTGCAAATCCGCGAAGCCCGCGACAGGGCGGGTGAAATCGTGGATCAGGCCAATCAGCGCCACTCGCAGATACTGGACCAGGCAAAGGACGATGCAACGGCGGAGCGTAGCAGGCAGGTAACTGCCGCTGAAGCCGACATTGCCCAGTCAGCCAACCAGGCGCGGGAAGAACTTCGTTCCTCCGTGGCCAGGCTGGCGGTACTGGGTGCGTCGCAGATCCTAGAGAAGGAAGTCGACGCGGATACGCATCGTGAGCTTCTCGACAAGCTGATTGCCGAAATCTGACGAGGAATCCGGTATGAGCAGCCTGACGACACTGGCACGCCCTTACGCGAAAGCCGCGTTTGAACTGGCCCGGGATGAAAAATCCCTGGCTGCCTGGGATGAAATGCTGGCGCTGGCAAGCGAAATGGCCACGGAACAGTCCATGGCCGGCCTGCTGGAAAGCCCGCACATTTCCAGTGAAGAGGTTGTCGGAATTATCACGGATACCGCTGGTGATAATTTCACCGGCCGGTTTCGGGATTTTCTTGCCGTCCTTGGCGGCAATGGTCGCCTGCCTCTGTTGCCGCAGGTAACCACTCTGTTCAGCCAGTTACGTGAACAGGCTGAAAAGCGCCTGAGCGTGAAGGTAGTTTCGGCGGTACCACTGAATGAAGAGCAGGCCGACCGCTTGCGCGACGCACTCGCGCAGCGGATGGAATGTGAAATCGAGCTGGATAACGAAATTGACAAAGATGTCATTGGTGGCGCCGTGGTTTATGCGGGCGACCAGGTGATTGACGGCTCGCTGCGTGGCAGGCTGCAAAAGCTTTCCGCCAGCCTTGCGAATTAATTTTAAGGAAACACAACGATGCAGACGACTTTGAATCCATCTGAAATCAGCGAGCTGATCAAAAAGCGAATTGAAGAGCTGAATATTTCCTCTGAGACGCGTAACGAAGGCACCGTTGTCAGTGTCTCTGACGGCATTGCGCGCCTCCATGGCCTTGAAGACGCCATGCAGGGTGAAATGATCGAGTTCCCCGGCAATACCTTCGGATTGGCGCTCAACCTGGAGCGTGATTCGGTTGGTACAGTGATCATGGGCGACTACGAGCACATCACAGAAGGTGATACCGTCAAGTGCACCGGCCGTATCCTCGAAGTGCCCCACGGGCCCGGCTTGCTGGGGCGCGTGGTTAACGCTCTGGGTGAACCGATCGACGGACAGGGTCCCATCGAGAACGATGGCTTCGCACCGATTGAAAAAGTGGCGCCGGGTGTGATTTGGCGTAAGTCGGTTGATCAGCCGGTACAGACCGGATTGAAGTCCATTGACTCCATGGTTCCAATCGGCCGCGGCCAGCGCGAATTGATCATCGGCGACCGCCAGATCGGTAAATCGGCCATTGCCATTGATACCATCATCAACCAGGTGGCGTCGGGGATTAAGTGTATTTATGTCGCTATCGGCCAAAAACAATCTACCGTGGCCAATGTGGTCGCTAAGCTCGAGGAACATGGCGCGATGGAACACACCATCGTGGTTAGCGCCTCGGCTTCGGAATCCGCAGCCATGCAGTACATAGCGCCGTACTCAGGTTGCACCATGGGTGAATACTTCCGCGACCGCGGTGAAGACGCGCTGATTATTTATGACGATCTGACCAAGCAAGCCTGGGCTTATCGCCAGGTTTCCCTGCTGCTGCGACGTCCACCGGGCCGTGAAGCCTATCCGGGTGACGTGTTCTACCTGCATTCCCGCCTGCTGGAACGTGCGGCGCGCGTGAACGAAGAATACGTTGAGAAGTTCACCGATGGAAAAGTGACCGGCAAGACCGGCTCGCTGACGGCGCTGCCGATCATCGAAACCCAGGCGGGTGACGTCTCAGCCTTCGTGCCGACCAATGTGATTTCCATTACCGATGGCCAGATCTTTCTTGAAGCGGATATGTTCAATGCAGGCATTCGACCGGCCGTACATGCAGGCTTGTCCGTATCCCGGGTGGGCGGCGCAGCCCAGACCAAGGTCATCAAGAAGCTGGGTGGTGGTATTCGACTGGCTCTGTCGCAGTACCGTGAGTTGGCGGCTTTTGCACAGTTTGCCTCCGACCTTGACGATGCTACGCGCAAGCAGCTTGACCGTGGCCAACGCGTTACAGAGTTGATGAAGCAGAAGCAATACAGCCCGTTGTCCGTTGGCGAGATGGCGGTTTCACTATTCGCCGCTGATCGTGGCTACCTGGACGATGTGGATCTGCTCAAGGTTGGTGCATTCGAAGCGGCCCTGGTGGATTACATGGCTTCATCCCAGGCTGACCTGTTGGGTACCCTGAATGAAGGCAGTTGGAACGATGACCTAGAGTCGCAGCTCACCGCGGCCCTGGTCGACTTCAAGGCGACCGGGTCCTGGTAGAGAAAGCCACTTAAACGCAGGAGCAAGCCAGTTATGGCAGGCGGAAAGGAAATTAAAGGCAAAATCCAGAGCATTGGGAACACCATGAAGGTGACCTCTGCCCTGGAGAAGGTATCTGCCAGTAAAATACGAAAATCGCAGGAACTGATGAGCGCCAGCCGCCCCTATGTGCGGATGATGCGCCGCATCAGTGGACACCTGAGTAAGGCCAATCCTGAAATACGCCATCCCTTCACGGTCGAGTATGAGACTGTGGAGAAGGTTGGCTACATTATCATTTCGACCGACCGGGGCCTTTGCGGGGGCCTGAACAACAACATGTTCAGGCTGGTCCTGGCCGACATGATGCAGTGGCAGAACAAAAATATTGAGGTCAGCCTGGTCACGTTTGGGAAAAAGGCGGCGGCATTTTTCAAAAACGTCAACGTTGAACTGATGGGGCATGTCAGCGGTTTGGGCGAAAAACCCCGGATAGAAGACTTGATCGGGGCGATCAGGATTATGATTGAAGCCTACCGGGACAATGGTGTGCAACGTCTTTACATCGTCGCAAACGAGTTCGTTAACACGATGACGCAGAAGCCGACCATTGTACAAATGCTGCCCTTGCCGCCAACCGATGACGAAGAAATTCGTGACATTTGGGATTACATCTACGAACCGGATGCGCAGAGCTTGCTGGATGCTGTAGCTGTGCGGTACATCGAAGGCATGATTTACCAGGCAGTACTGGAAAATCTCGCGTCTGAACATGCCGCGCGTATGTTGGCGATGAAGAGCGCCACAGACAACGCCAGTGATTTAATTGACGAACTGAAGCTGGCCCATAACAAGGCCCGACAGGCAGCCATAACGCAGGAAATTTCTGAGATTGTGGGCGGCGCAGCGGCGGTTTAAATACATATTTTATTCGGAGCAAGTTTTATGAGTGCTGGATCAATTGTTCAGATAATCGGTGCCGTTGTTGACGTTGAGTTTGCGCGTGACGCCCTGCCCAAAATTTTCGATGCACTGACGGTCGATAACACCGATGTTACATTGGAAGTGCAGCAACAGCTGGGCGATGGCGTGGTGCGTTGCATCGCGTTGGGCTCCACCGATGGCCTCAAGCGCAGTCTTCCTGTTACCAGCACGGGCACGGCCATCACGGTCCCCGTGGGTGAGAAAACCCTCGGGCGCATAATGGACGTGCTGGGGCGGCCGATTGACGAAGCCGGTCCGATTGGTGAAGAAAAGCGTATGCCTATCCATCGCAAAGCGCCTTCTTATGAAGAGCAGGCAGGCGGCAACGAGGCGTTGGAAACCGGAATCAAGGTGATCGACCTGATCATGCCCATATCAAAAGGCGGCAAGGTCGGCTTGTTCGGCGGCGCGGGTGTGGGCAAGACGGTAACCCTGATGGAACTGATTCGTAACATCGCCATCGAGCACAGTGGGTTCTCGGTATTTGCCGGAGTGGGTGAGCGTACCCGCGAAGGCAATGATTTCTATCACGAGATGAAGGACGCTGATGTTCTTGGCAAGGTTTCACTGGTCTATGGCCAGATGAACGAGCCGCCGGGTAACCGTCTGCGTGTTGCCCTTACCGGTTTGACCATGGCTGAAGAGTTTCGTGACGAAGGCCGTGACGTGTTGATGTTTATTGACAACATTTACCGCTACACGCTGGCTGGAACCGAAGTGTCGGCCTTGTTGGGCCGGATGCCTTCCGCGGTTGGTTACCAGCCGACCCTGGCACTTGAAATGGGCATGTTGCAGGAGCGGATAACTACCACGAAGACAGGCTCCATCACTTCTTTCCAGGCCGTCTATGTGCCTGCAGATGATTTGACAGATCCTTCTCCGGCCACCACCTTTGCTCACCTGGACGCGACGCTGGTGCTCGCCCGTTCTATTGCCGAACAAGGTATCTATCCGGCTGTTGACCCGCTTGACTCGACCTCCCGTTTGCTGGATCCGAACCTGATCGGACAGGAACATTATGACGTGGCGCGAGCGGTACAGGGTGTTCTGCAGCGCTACAAGGAACTGAAGGACATCATCGCCATCCTCGGCATGGATGAACTTTCCGAAGAAGACCGGGCCGTGGTGGCACGTGCCCGAAAAGTTCAGCGTTTCCTGTCGCAGCCATTTTTTGTAGCCGAGACCTTCACGGGTTCCGCCGGCAAGTACGTCAGCCTCAAAGACACGATCCGTGCGTTCAAGGGCATTGTTGAGGGCGAGTACGATCACTTGCCGGAACAGGCCTTCTACATGGTCGGTGGTATCGAAGAAGCAGTGGAAAAGGGCGCGGAGATGGCCAAGAAAGAGGCCGCCTGAAATGACCAAGACCGTACGCTGCGACATCGTTAGTGCTCAAGCCGAAATTTTCTCGGGTGAGGCGACGATGGTTTTCGCTACCGGCATTGCCGGCGAGTTGGGGATCAGCCCGCGCCATGCACCACTGATCACCCAGCTGAAGCCAGGACCCGTACGTGTTGTGCAGGCCAATGGCGAGGAAGTCTTTTTCTTCGTCAGCGGCGGCATCCTTGAAGTGCAGCCACACGAAATCACCGTTTTGACGGATACTGCCATGCGAGGTGAAGACCTCGATGAAGCGGCTGCCCAGGCAGCCAAGGCGGAGGCAGAACGTGAACTGGCTGACCGCACTGGTGAAATGGAAGTAGCCGAAGCCCAGGGCAGGCTGCTCGAAGCTGTGGCCCAGTTGCAGGCAGTGGAGCGTTTACGCAAAAACCTCAAGCGCTAAAAGGAATGGGGTCAGAGCAAAGTGGCAATGATTTACGCGCGTTTTGCGCTCTAGAAGCTTACCAAACCCAAATAGGGTGGGTATCCACCGGCTCTTGGCATATACTGGGCGATCAGATTTAATAAACTCAAGATCATTTTTACTGGCAATCGCCATATTACGGAGTCAACACCCTCATGAAATTGAAATTGATACTTTTAATCACGGCCTTAATTTTTTCTCTGTCTTTGCAGGCAGGTGAAAAAGCTGCTGCAACGGAAAAACCCTCTTTTTCAGCGACCCGCACTATGCAAATGACCGCGGTAGTAGACGCTGTCGACAGGGAAGCCCGCACGGTTACGCTCAAGGGACCTGAAGGAAATACCCGCACGATCAAGGCAAGAGACGATTCCAACAATATTGACCAAATCGAAGTGGGTGATCTGGTAAACGTTGAATTCGTTCAGCATATGTCCATCGAAGTATTTGCCAATGATGGCATGGAGCCGGGCTCAGGAACCATGGCAGCAACAGCCGTGAACGAAGAAGGGGAGACTCCGGCAGCAGTGGAAATGATAACCACGGTCACCACGGCCACGGTTAAGGAAATCAACATCGAGGCCAATACATTCAAGCTGAAATGGCCGGGTGGTGAGATTAAGGAATACGAAGCCCAGGATCCGGAAAATCTCAAAAAAGCTGAAGTAGGAGACCTGGTTGTAACGACTTACACTGAAGCCATCGCGCTGTTTATGAACGAAGTTCCCGCCGAATAATCAAGCTGGATGCATGGTGCCCCAACTCCGGTTGGGGCACCATTTTATTGGCTGTCATGAACGCCACTAGTAGCGTTCTGGTATGTACTTACGCCGGTTCATCGGTGCGCGGTCGTTGTATTCATTTTCTTTCGACCGCTCCGGCAGTTTAATCGGCTCGGATTCAATGACTTCATAGGGAATCTGGCTGAGAAAATGCGCAATGCAGTTCAGACGGCCTCTGCGCTTGTCCGTGTTATCCACGATATGCCACGGTGACCCCGCCGTATCGGTGGCATCCATCATTTCGTCCCGGGCAAGGGAGTATTCATACCACCTGCGGCGTGATTCCAGATCCATCGCACTGAGTTTCCAATTTTTGGCCGTCTCAGTCACCCGGGCCTCGAACCGCTTCCGTTGTTCCTGGGGGGTTACTTCCAGCCAATATTTGATCAGCTTGATATCACCGCTGATAAACTCCTGCTCGAACAACGGACAGACCCGCAAAAAGTCGTCGCGTTGCTGCGGGGAACAAAAACCCATCACCACCTCCACACCGGCGCGGTTGTACCAACTCCTGTCAAATACAACGATTTCACCCGCTGCGGGGAAATGGTTGATGTAACGCTGTATATAAACCTGGCTTTTCTCGCGATCGGAAGGGGCTGGAAGCGCTACGGTGCGGAATACGCGGGGACTGACCCGCTGGGATATGGCTTTGATGATGCCGCCCTTGCCTGCGGCATCCCGGCCTTCGAAAATAACAATCGCTCTGTATCCGGTTTCAGTTACCCAGGCTTGCATCTGGGTCAGCTTAACCTGCAAAGCCTTGAGTTTTTTCTCATATTCTCTTTTTTTCATTGGTCCAGCCTGCGATTCATTGGGTCTCCTGCGTATAATACACGCACTCAATGTTACCAATTCAGGGGATTTTCATGCGACATGTGATCTCGGTTCAGGACTTCTCGGTTGAGGAGATCACCGGCGTTCTCGACAAAGCTGAAAAGATGGTGACCATCGCCAGGGGGGAGGCGGTATCTGATGCCCTCAAAGGCAAGGTGCTGGCTTGTATTTTTTACGAGCCATCTACGCGCACCAGGCTTTCATTCGAGACGGCGATGAACCGTCTCGGAGGCGGGGTTATCGGCTTCGCGGGGGCCGAGGCGACATCTGTTGTCAAGGGTGAGACTCTTGCCGACACCATACGGATGGTCAGCGCCTATTCTGACGCCGTTGTGTTGAGGCACCCCCGGGAGGGAGCGGCCAGGCTCGCAACCGAATTTTCCGATGTGCCGATTCTGAATGCTGGCGACGGCGCCGGCCAGCACCCGACCCAAACCATGCTTGATCTATTCACGATCAGAGCGGAAATGGGCCGCCTGGAAGGCCTCAACATCAGTCTCGTCGGCGACCTCCGCTACGGCCGGACGGTGCACTCGCTGGCAATCGCCCTGGCCAAGTTCGGGAACACAATCAACCTCGTATCGCCTGAAGGCCTGGAAATGCCCGGCGAAGTTGTCGGCTTCCTAAAAGAAGCCGGGATGTTCGGAAAAGCCTGCCATTTACCCGAGAAAATCATCGCTGAAACAGACATCCTGTATGTCACGAGGATACAGAAGGAAAGATTCCCGGACCCGGTTGAATACGAGAAAGTCGCAGGGATCTACCGGGTCGATCCGGAATTGGTCTCCCGCGGCCCTGAGAAAATGATCATCATGCACCCACTGCCGAGAGTGAACGAGATCATTCCCGAGGTGGACGCCTTGCCGCAGGCAAAGTACTTCGAGCAGGCATTCAACGCGGTGCCGGTTAGGATGGCGCTGCTTTCGATGGTCATGGGAGGCGAAGAAAATGCCTGAGAAATACATGAAGGCGCAGAGGATCGAGCACGGGACCGTGATCGATCACATCCTTCCGGGTTTGGCCCTGGATGTCCTTCGCGTACTTGGGCTGTCGACCGATCGCTGCATGAGCATATTGATCAACTCTCATTCAAAGAAAGGTGGCAAAAAAGACATCCTCAAGATCGAGGATGTAGAGCTCTCCGGCGAGGAAGCGAGTCGCCTGGCATTGGTCTCTCCCCACGCGACGATCAACATCATTGTGAATGGAATTGTCGTTAAGAAATTCAATGCTGAGGCGCCCCGGGTCGTCAAGGGCATCCTCACCTGTTCTAATCCGAACTGTATATCGAATCAGAACGAACCCATAGCTTCGGAGTTCAGGCTTGGTCCCGACGAGGGGCACAGATACGTGTGCACTTATTGTGAAAGGGATATCATTGACCTGGCGAAAAGGATACGTTCCTAAGCTGGAGTTTATTCATGCTCATTCCATTATTACTCGGCTGTCTCACGATATTCATTTCGATGGGTATCCAACTCGTTGCTGTAGTTTTAATGCTCAAGTACCTGAGCGGTATCGTAAGCGACATCAGGCGGAGATCCTTCAGCCTGAGTTTCAATGCCTACGTGCTCGGAATTGTTTTATTGATGCTTTTCACCGGCAACATGATACAAATTTCGGTTTGGGCAATGTTGTTTTTTCACCTGGGTGAATTCGGTGACTTCTCAACAGCTTTTTACCACTCAGCGGTCAACTTTGGCTCCCTCGGTTACGGTGATATCGTGATGAGCGAAAAGTGGCGTTTACTGGGCGCATTGGAGGCAAGTAATGGTGTCTTAATGTTTGGATTAACGGCCGGTACTTTGCTGGCTGTGATGACCCGGCTTATTAAGGCCGAGAGTCAAACCGTCGGGCAATTCACGCAGAAAAAAAGGCATTAACATGCTGGAAATGAAGAAACAGTGTGAGCAATGCAAGGCCTTAACCGAGGCAGATGGCATCGCCTATATCTGCTCTTTTGAATGCACTTTTTGTGAGCAATGCGCCACGAAAATGAAGGGCATTTGCCCTAACTGTTCAGGGGAGTTGGTTCGCAGGCCCGTTCGATCACAAAACGCAGCGCAATGATGGGAGACCAGCCCGGTCTTAAAGACATTGAAGAAGCATCCCGCATCGTTTATGCGGAGATGCCCCCTACGCCTCAATTTTGCTGGCCGCTGTTGTGCGAGCGTCTCGGTACTGAAATTTGGGTCAAGCACGAAAACCAGACACCCGTTGGTGCTTTCAAAATTCGTGGGGGGCTTGTCTACTTCGCGCATCTTGCGAAATCAGGCGCCAAGCCAGGTGGCGTTATCAGCGCCACCCGTGGAAATCACGGCCAGTCAATCGGATTCGCAGCAGGGCGCTATGGAATTCCGGTAACTGTCGTGGTGCCAACAGGTAACAGCGTTGAGAAAAATGCTGCGATGCGGGCCCTTGGTGTCGAGTTGATCGAGCAGGGTGATGACTTCCAGGACTCGCTGGAATTTGCAATAGAACTGGCATCAGAGCGTTCCCTGCACCTGGTTCCCTCATTCCATCCCAGGCTGGTTGCAGGGGTCGCCACCTACAGCCTGGAATTGTTCCATGCGGTAAACGATATTGACATTGCCTATGTACCCATTGGCCTGGGTTCGGGTATTTGCGGAATGATCGCGGTGCGTGATGCCCTGAAGCTGGACACCCGGATCGTCGGAGTGGTTTCAGCCCACGCGACTGCATATGCCCAATCATTTTCGGCCGGACGATTGATCGAATCACCCGTGAGCACCCGTCTTGCGGATGGAATGGCGTGCCGCACACCGCAGCCTGATGCGCTTGAAGTCATCATGAAGGGCGTAGAACGGATAGTCCGGGTTTCTGATGATGAAGTTGCCAGCGCGATGCGTATGCTGTTTGAATGTACTCACAACACCTGTGAAGGCGCTGGTGCCGCGTCCCTGGCTGCGGCCATCCAGGAAGGAACCCGCATCTCAGGCCGGAAAGTCGCCGTGGTCGCATCAGGGGGTAATGTCGACCGGGATGTCTTCGCTGCTGTTCTGGCTGAATCAAAGGAACCGATATGAACAAATTGTCCATCCAACTGCTTTGCGTCATGATGATCGCCATGACGAGTGGCACAACCTATTCGCAGGGCAGCGACACGCAAAGCAAGCCCCGGGCAAGAGACCTGGGGATCCCATTCGATGGCAGTCCCGGACCCATTAATGCCATTACCGACGTTAAAGGCGTTACCGTGGGGCAGCAGACACTCATCAGCGGGGAGGGCAAGCTGGTTGTCGGTCAAGGCCCGGTGCGAACCGGTGTAACTGCCGTTCTTCCCCGGGGTAAATCCTATGACCCTGTATTTTCCGGCTGGTATGCACTTAACGGCAACGGGGAAATGACCGGAACAACCTGGGTTGAGGAGTCGGGGTTGCTGGAGGGTCCGGTAATGATCACCAACACCCACAGCGTGGGTGTCGTGCGCGATGCGGTTATCAAGTGGCAATACGAGAATGATTTGTTCGATCCCCTTCCGGATGACCCGGATGTATTCTGGTCGCTGCCGGTGGTGGCAGAAACATACGACGGCGATCTCAACGACATCAACGGTTTTCATGTCAGCGAAGAACACACCCTCCTCGCCTTGGAGAGCGCGCGCTCCGGGCCGGTAGAGGAGGGTAATGTCGGCGGCGGAACCGGCATGTCCTGCCACCAGTTCAAATGCGGCACGGGAACGGCTTCGAGGCAGTTGGACGTGGGCGGTGGCCGCTATACGGTGGGCGTGTTGGTGCAGGCAAATTATGGCATTCGGGATACGTTGACCATTGCAGGCGTGCCGGTTGGCAAAGAGATTACCGACCTGATGCCGGAATACCATTCCCAGAACCAGGAATACGGTTCGATTATCGTGGTGGTCGCCACTGATGCGCCCCTGTTGCCGCATCAACTCAAGCGCCTGGCGCGGCGCGTTCCAATGGGTATCGCAAAAGTAGGCGGTTATGCGGGTAATGGTTCCGGTGATATTTTCATCGCCTTTTCAACTGCCAATGCAGGAGTGGGGGCCCGCACCGGAATTCAAACAACCGACATGCTGCCAAATGATCAAATGAGTCCGCTGTTCCTGGCTACCATCCAGGCCACGGAAGAAGCCATCGTCAACGCACTGGTCGCAGCCCGCACGATGAGCGGTATCAATGGCAACACCAAGCACGCGATCCCCCATGACCGTCTGCAACAGGTCATGAAAAAATACAATCGCTGATGAATACCATTCAATGTGACATCGTCTCTGCGCACGAGATGATATTTTCGGGTAACGCCACGATGGTCATAGCCACTGGAATGGCGGGCGAGCTTGGAATCACGCCACGCCACGCGCCTTTGATGACAACACTTAAGTCCGGCCCCATTCGGGTACTGATGCCGGATGGCGAGGAGATCGTTTTCTTTGCCGGCGGGGGCATCATGGAAGTGATGCCCAACCTTGTTACGGTGCTGGCAGACACGGTTTTGCGGGCCGATGATGTCGATGAAGCCGCAGCAGTACGAGCCAGGGAAGAAGCCGAACGCGAATTGCAGGATTACGCGGGGAAAATGGAAATTGCCGCAGCGCAAGCCAAGCTGGCGAAAGCCCTGGCCCAGTTGCAGGCACTAGAGCGTATGCGGGAAAAGATAAAAAACAGAGCCTGATCAGTAACTCTCGCTGTCTGGCCAGAGTTCATTCCGGGTTTTAAGTGGATCGAGCAGCACCCGGGATCTTGAATGTCTGACCTCCCTGGCGCTAAGTGGTTTGAATGAAGCGGGCAGGGAGTCGCTGTTGTATTCGTGCAGAATCCAGTTGAGGACGGCGGCGAGTTCAGCATCGGTCAAAGGCGCTTGTGAAGCGCCGGGCACCCGCGCCAGGTAATCACGGCCTTCAGGCGAAGCCGCTATCCCGCCGAGCGTTCCCACCAAGGAGGGCACCGTTGGGGGCAAGCCGGTCGCATCAGGCAGGTGGCAGCCACCGCAGTGAAGCAGGTAATCGCTCCTGGGATTGGCCACGGCGGAGCCTGCCAGCACTAACAGAATAATAGCCGCTTTAAAACGCATTCGAAGCAAATGCCTGTTCAATCTTCCGTGCTGGCCTCGCCCAGCACGACAGCGACGGTGCAATGGTAGGCCCGGCTCTCGGTCCCGAAACACCACAACACGTTGTTGCTTTTGCTGGGGAAGTAGACGGGGCGCTCGCGTTCCGTGTTGTGGCACCAACAGCGGGCACATATCGATTTCCCACAACAATCGTTATAGGAAATCAGGTAATCGCGATCATCCACAGGGTTGTGGCAGGTGCCCACCCAGGTGATGGGTGATGGTTCAGCGCCCGGTGGACACGTGTTGTGTGTACCACCACAGCAGGCACAAAGAGTGCCCCCCAGTGCGCAATATCGCCAGTAGTCGCAGCTCTGCGGATCACCCAGTTCTTCAATGTTATCTGCTGCAAAGGCGCGGGCCACGGGAAGCAGGGGCAGAACGGCGGCGCCAGTCATCAACACGCCAAGCCGGGTCAGGAAACTGCGCCGCGATGTTCTTCTTGCGAGATGGCGGCTGCCGTTGCCGGTCAATCTATCCAGTACCTGAAGGCCGTTGTTGACGAGTTTTTTTGGATTCATCGCAATTGTTCCTTTGCCTTGGTTTCCATCGGTTCATCTACGAGTTGTATATAGTCCTGCAACGTGTCGATACCCGACTCCATCGATTCGACGAGGCTTTCAAGATGTTCGCGGGTGTTTACCAGTCCTTTGCTTTTGAGTGTGCCATCCGGGCCAATCAGTACTGCGAACGGCAGCTTGCTGACAGAGTATTTCATACCCAGGGCCTGTGAAACGATGTAAGGATAAGCGGCGATATCGAGATCCTTGACATACTTCCTGTGTTGTTCCAGCTTATCGCCGTCACTGGCAAAAACCAGGTGCAGGTCCTCGGCTTCAGCCATGGATCGCGCGGTTGGCACCAGGCCCTTGCATACAGGGCAGGTTGGAGAGATCCACAATACCAGTGTGGCCCGGCCATTCTGGTTGGTACCTCCCACGGTAACAGGGACACCATCCAGGTCCGGAAAACTGGCTGCTTCCGTCAGTTCGCCGACCTTGAGTCCACTGGTAGGCATCAACGCACCCGCCGGGGCGACCCGTTCATGCAATACGCCCACCTGGCGCGCCAGTGCAAACACCACCAGGGACAGGATGATGACAAGGCACCAGAGAATAATGTTCGAAGCCAACAGTGCCTCAGTCACGCGGGTTCCTCCAGGAACGAATCGCCGCCCCGTTCTGCAAAAGTTGGGAACCACCAAGATAAAGAAAACCTGAGGCGATCAGGGCCGCGCTCAACGTCAACCAGTCCAGCCCGCCAAGCGACCGCCCGGATACCGGGATGATAGCCAGCAAAGCCACAGCAACCAGCAAGGTGTTGCGCAATACGAGCACCCAGGATAAGTGTTGATTTTCTGCCGACACTGCCCCCAGACCGCAACCACAACTGATGTGCAAACGCCCCCGCAGGAGGTTAATTGCGATGGCAACGGCGTAGAGTGCAAACATGCCCGCTGTCAGAGGTGCAATCCATGGAATGGCAAAGCCGGTCAGCCAGGCAAGGCCAAAGACAAGCTCGGCCAGGGGCACAATAAGCGCTGTGGGTGAAACCAGGAACTGCGGCAGCAATTGGTAATCGGCGACGACAGCTGTGAACTGTGGCAGCGACGAAAGCTTGTGCCAGGCTGCAGCAACAAGCAGCAGGCCGAGTGCGACCGACAACACGTTCACGATGAGTGGATCAATCATGCCGGGCCAGAACCTGAAGAAGCCCGGGGTTAGGGCCAGGTTCCTCAATCGTACGCAAATGGCGGAACATGTGGCCGTCGTAAATCTGCAGCTTCATTTCCTCGTCGATTACATACAATTTGGGATTTTCTTCCTGGCTGGAGAGAATGTGGCTGACTTCGTTCTCAAAGGAAATTTTACCGACCCTGTGCTTGCGTTCAATATCGAACACCCAGACTTCGGTTCCATTCTCGGAATGTGAATCGACTTCACCCTGGTGCATCAGGGCGTATAGGAGGTTGGAGCTTTGATGCACGGCGAACGGTTGTGCACCGCCAGGCCGCCACTTTTCTTCTTTGTCCTCAGCGGAGAGCAATGACCAGGAATCACTGATATTGAACCGGCTCTTGTTCATATCGACCTGGTAGGCAAGCCCCTCGTGCGAAATCAACAACCAGTCCTCACCGAGCTTCATGGGATTGGCGAAAATCGGATCTTCATCGACCACGAAAAACGGCTTGCTGCGTTCCCTGGAGGTTTCAGACCCGTCCGGGTCGAGCTCAATAAACTGCAAGCTGCCATCACCACAGATCATCATGAACCCTCGCTCCCCGCTTGGCATGATGACCGCGCAACCCGGCGTGGAAATTTCACCGGCGAACTCGCTGTCAACCACATCGACAATGCTCACGGATTGGGCTGGCGTCATGTTGAAAATCACGACATGTCTCTGGTCACCCAGTAATCCGATATGATTTCTGACTTTTAGCGCCGCAGCCTTATTGGGAATGTCGATCTCGGCTTTGGTGCTTAGGTCGGTCATGTCGACTACCGTGAGAACATCTTCACGGGTACCCCGCACACCCCGGGAATACCAGGATTCAACCAGGTAGGCTTCACTGCGGGAGAGGTTGATTTCCACCGCTGGCGTGTAAAAATTATGCGAAATCAACCCCTGCATCTCGCCCGTATCTCCATCGAAAATATAACTGCCGCCTTCCCAGGTCGTAGTCATGAACCAGCTGTCTTCGGGGTTTGCCAGAGTGGTATTGCCCACTTTCTCAGGCTGCAGCTGTGCTGCGGTCATTTCAGGCAGGAGGAGGAGGCATAGCAGGGAGCATATCAAGAGCCGCATTATTCTTATCCTCATGAGGTCGTATAAAGGCGCACGCTTGCAGGGTTCAAATGAGTATAGAACAATCGGGAGAATTATTTTGCAGGAAGTTCTTTAAGGATCATCATGCATGATCTGATAACGGACTTGATGCAGTGGAGCGCCTGGGTCCAACAGGACCGAAGTGGATTGCGGGACAACGCCCAGTTGCACGTAGGTCTGGCTCATATCCGGAAACTCTTCATCCATAACGTGTTCCTGATAAAGGTCCATGAAGACCGTGTGACCCGTCAATTGGTCGAGCTGCCTGAACAGTTCCTGTGCTTGCCAGTTCCGGCCTGCCTCGAGGCAACAATCCTGCAAGGATAAGAGCGCGGTATCGATTGATTGCTGCCCTCCAGTCAGTTCCCGCAGTTGGGTGTCGGCCATCAGCATGATCGCCGCACCATTCCAGTAGACTCGCATGGTGGCCGCCCTTCCGGATCGTGTGGCGTTTGCCAGGCTGCCTCCCCGGGTGGCGCGCTTGCCCCGCTCAAAGCCGCTAAGCAACTTTTGCCAGGCCTGTTCTTCAGTCAAACGGCCGTCTCTTGCACGCAAGACGTTTTGGTAATAGGAAGCCAGCCCCTCAGACAACCAGCGGTCGCGACTGGAGACAAAGGGCAGCAACATGTGACTGAGTTCGTGGGTTGCCGTCCAGTCGGACCGGAAGTCACTGATTGGCCGGGTCTCGTCAACATAGAATTCAGCGGCGATGCCACCGCCACGCATGATATGTGCCCAGGGTACGGGTTCACCGCGCTTGCCAATAGCAACGACCAGGATCTGCGGCTGTTGTTGCGGAAAGCGCCCGAAAACCGAAGCGATGCATTCGGCAGCTTCGCGCACCCACTTCGCAATTACTTCACGCTGTTTCGGTGCAAGTTCTCCAATCGCAGTCAGCCGGATTTCGGTTCCGGTCACAGCTACCCGCTGAACCGGGAATTTGCCGATGGCAATTCGGGATGACCAGGAGGCCGGTGTCCGCTCCGGCCAAAACGTCAGCTTTCCGTTTTCCCAACGTTCTTTCCATGGCGTCGAAATGGAGAAACCGGCGGGAAGTTCAACCTCTACCCGGAGTACACGGCGCTCATTGTCCCGCCAGAACCACAAGTCCCCGCTGGTCAGTATCGTTTCATCCAATCGCAGCACCAGACGATCATCGCTTTGCGCCGCCGCAGCAAGGTCGATCCGCCACTGGACACAAGCATCATCCGGCAGATCAGGCAGGAGCAGCCGCCCATAACGTGAACTGTTCCTCACAGCCACCCCGCTGGCGCGAATCCAGTCTGTGTAAAGTTTTGATTTGCCATGGCGGTACAGGTATTGCGGCGGTGCGCCATCGAAACAGGCTTCGACCGTCACGGCGCCCAGATCATTATCGAAGCGCACGAGATAACGGTCCCCGGCACTCAAAGCAACAGGGAAAAAGAACAACAGAAAAAACGTCAATTGGGGCATCTTTATCTGAGACCCTTATTTTGGGGGTTTTCTGACAGACTTTTCCCGGTGGTATCATTATTGCTGAAGTTTTGGAAAAAGAGGAAGGGAAGCTCATGAAGACTTCATCACTTTGCGCCTCATTGGTGGTAATACTTTGCCTTTCCACATTTGCCAATGTCGAAGCCCAGGACAAGAAAATGTACAGCTGGACAGATGAAAACGGCACCGTACATTTCACCGACACCCGGCCTGAAGGGCAGGATGTCGAGGAGATCAGCGTTTCCCAGGAGACCCCGCCCGTTACGGCCAACCCCTACCAGGAAAATATCGCGGGGTCATCCCTAGCTGAGCAGAGAAGGCAGGAGATTGCGCGGAAAAGCGAGCAAAACCAGATCAACCAGGCAGTGAAAAGCGTTGAGTGTTCCTCGTGGCAGGCGGAAGTGGATCGGCTTGAACCCAACCGCCGTGTTTTTTATACCAACGACGAAGGTGAAACGGAGCGAATGGATGACGTAGAACGCACCAACCGTGTCGCCGAATTGAAATCCCGAATTGCCAATAACTGCAAATAGGAAGGGTTACCCTGGCCACCATTGGATTCATCAAGACCTGCGCTAAAAATGCAGGTCTCGTGTAAACAGGAGAATGCCTTGATCATTTTTCGCGCAACTATCGACCACCTCGATCAACTGGCCGATCTGTATGACCAGTACCGCCAGTTTTACCAGCAGAAACCTGACCTGGAAGCCTGTCGTGGTTTCCTGGGCGAGCGGATTCGCAACCAGGAGTCTGTGATATTTGCAGCGCAACAGGATAATGGTGAAATCGTCGGCTTCACGCAGCTTTACAACTCGTATTGCTCGGTAGAGATGGAGAAACTCATCTATCTATACGATCTGTTCGTTGCGCCCCAGGCGCGACGCCAAGGTGCTGCCCGGGCCCTGATGGCTGCCGCGCGGCAATATGCTGTAAGCTGTGGCGCTGGCCGTCTCCAACTGGAAACTGCAGTCACCAACCGCCCCGGCCAGAAACTGTACGAGGACCTCGGCTGGGAGAGGGATGAAGAGTTTTACACTTATAACCTGGCGCCATGACCTGCAACAGAATGTGACCGAGCCATTTTGACCGGTGGTCTTGGTATCCCCTTTCCTGGACTATAATCGGCAAAGTTTGCGCTGATCTCAATGGAGTTGTGAATGATCAGGATCTTCGCGATCGGATTCCTTTTGTTTGGGTTTCAAAACGCTACCCATGCTCAGGAGGACGATACTATTTTTTCAATCTACCTGGTGAGGCATGCTGAGAAAGATTCAGAGGCCAAAGACCCCGGAGACCCGCCGCTGTCAGCTTGTGGTGAATTACGCGCGGAATCCCTTGTAAAGGTAATGAGAGACATTAAGCTGAAGAAAATTTACAGCACGTCATATCAGCGCACACTGGGTACAGCGCGCCCAAGTGCTGAGTTTCGCCGGCTGGAAATCGAAGTATATGATCCCCACAAGCTCGAAGAGTTTTCCAGCGAGTTACTCAACGCAAAGCAGGACGCCCTGGTGGTCGGCCACAGCAATACAACGGGTGAACTGGCCGGATTACTCGCGGGAGAGAGGGGAGAGGCTTTTGACGAAGAAATTTACGACAGACTTTATCAAGTCATTGTTTCAGGTGACCAGGGCCAGGCTAACCTCCTGCACCAGACTTTTCACTGCGAACTGTAAAAAAGCGCACGGAACGCAATGCATCTGACGGTTGAAGAACAAGGCATGCTGGAAGGCACGGCCGGTCAAGCCAGCGCCATGGCGATGCGAATCGTCACCGAAATGGGGCGGGTCCAGGGCGCCGAGAAATTAATCCCGGTCCATTCCGCCCACATCGATGGGTGCTTGTATCATGGCAAAAGTGGCGTTGATTTCGCCGAAAGACTGGTCAGCCTGCAAGGACGTGTTGCAGTCGCTTCATCGCTGAATGTTGGCGCCCTGGATTTACAGAATCCCCAAATAATAAGGCTCGAAAGCCGCGAGCACGACCTGGCAAAGCGCTTGATGAATGCCTACGTTGCCCTGGGGTGTATTCCCAGTTGGACCTGCGCCCCTTACCAGGCGGGTTATCGCCCGAAACTGGGTGAGGACATTGCCTGGGCTGAGAGCAATGCCATTGTTTTCGCCAACTCGGTGCTGGGTGCCCGGACCAATCGCTACGGTGATTTCATGGACATCTGTTGCGCCCTCGTCGGGCGGGCCCCCTATGTTGGCTTGCACAAGCCGGAAAATCGTTACGCAACGGTCCTGGTTGATACCGGGAAAATTGGAGCAAAGATAAAACAGGAGGATGTCTTTTATGCCGTTCTTGGGTCCTGGCTTGGGCGTGTAACGGGCGAGGATATCGCCGTCATATCGGGCTTGCCAGAGGGTGTCAGTGATGACCAGCTGAAATCCCTGGGAGCCAGTGCTGCATCTTCCGGCAGTGTCGCATTGTTCCATGTCGCCGGCGTGACACCCGAGGCGGCATCAGTTGCTGCCGCACTTAACAGCTTGCCTCCCGAACATACGATTGAACTGACTCTGGACAGCCTGATCAGTGAACGGGACAGACTCAGCACCGCGGCACAGGAACAACTGGATGTGGTGGCAGTAGGAAGCCCGCATTTCTCTTTCGACGAATTTTCCACCCTTTTGCATCTGCTGGAGGGGCGAAAATGTGCCATCCCGCTGCTTGCCTGCACCGGACGGCATGTCATCAGGCAGCTGGAAGAGCTGGACTGGATACCGCTTCTTACTGAACTGGGCGTGGAGTTGATCGTTGATACCTGTGTCGTCGTCACTCCTATCCTGAAACAGTCCAGCGGAGTGCTGATGACGAACTCCGGAAAATTTGCCCACTACAGCCCTTCGCTGACCGGCCACGAAGTGGTATTCGGCAGCCTGGCAGATTGTGTCAACAGCGCGGTTGCCGGAACGATTGTTCGCGATGAATCTGGATGGGCCTGAGATGAGCACACTGATCTCAAGAGTTTTGATTGAGGGACAGGCCGAGGGCCCCGTGCTGAAACTGGACGCCGATATCAGCCTGTGGGGTGGTGTGGATCCCCAGACAGGAACCATCATCGATGCCCGCCACCCGCAATACCGGCAAAGCATTGCCGGAAAAATCCTTGCAATGAATCGCTCGATCGGGTCCAGCTCGGGAAGCTCGATCCTGTTGGAATTACTTCAGCGTGGCTGTGGACCGTTGGGCATTATCCTGATCGAGGTGGATTTTATCGTGACTCTGGGCGTGGTCGTTGCGCGGGAAATGAAGTTTGGGGATATTCCCGTGGTACAAGTCGCTCGCGTAGATTTACCACTTCTACCCAGCGCCGCCCGTATCAACCCGGACGGAAGGATTGATGACCTGGGAAGCAGTTAAAAAGGATTCAGCGCTATTACTCACGATCCCTTAGCCAGTCCAGAACTCTTTGGCGCACCCGGTCTTTTTCCGGCTCGTTGAACATTTCATGGTAAAGCCCATCCCAGACAACCAGGTCTACCAGTCCACCGGGCGCCGCTTCAGAAAAACGACGCGGCGCATCAGGGTCCACCAGCCGGTCGGCTCCGGACTGCATTAACAACATGGGAATGCGCAACGTTGGGGCGTTGTGGTGCGCACTTTTTATGGCTTTGATGATTTCGTTGTACCAGCGGGTGGAAACTTTTTGTGATATCAGCGGATCATTAACATAGGCCTGTACAATGTCCGGGTCTCGCGAGATGGCAAGGGTATCCAGATTACTGTCGACCAGCAGGCGCGGCGTAATTCGGGAAAGAATACTGACCATCAGTTTCAGGACCAGTGGCGGTTGGAAATCCGGGTGGGTGCCCAGTGCGGGAGAGGAGACGATCACGCCGGCCAGGCCATCGGGTTTTTGCAGGGCAAAGCTGATAGAGATAAGCCCGCCCATGGAATGCCCCAGGATAAAAAGCGGCAGGCCTTCATGGTTGCTCTGCGCAAGTTTGATCATCGCATCCACATCCAGGAAATAATCAGCGAAACGATTGATGTGAACACGGCCGGCTTTGGGCGGATCTGGAGAATGGCCGTGCGCACGCAGGTCGAAAGCGTACACCGCCCAGCCGTTCGCAGACAGGAATTGGGCAGTTTCCCGGTAACGCCCGGCATGTTCCGCCAGGCCGTGGATGATGACGATTACGCCCCGGGGCGATGCCGGTGTCCAGGACTGACAGACCAGATCCAGCTGATCCGCTGTAGTAACCCGGCCGCGGTGATATGCAGCCGTGGAATTTTCGGTTGCCTGTACCGGCCCCTGTGGCTCCTCAGTCATTCTCATTGCTCACTGCGAACGCGGGCCACTGCCTGATGCCACCCCTGGTAGAGTTCCCGTCGTTGCCTGCCCCCCATTTTCGGCTCGAAGCGGCAATCTGTGCGCCTGACCTGGTCAAGCTCCGAAGGGCTGCTCCACATTCCCACGGCCAGGCCAGCAAGATAAGCGCTACCGGCGGCGGTGGTTTCCACGATTTTGGGCCGGTCTACCGTTACGCCAAGAATGTCGGCCTGGAACTGCATCAGGAAATCATTGTTAGAGGCGCCGCCGTCCACGCGAAGCTCAGTCAACTCGATCCCCGAGTCGAGGTTCATGACCTCAACGATATCCCGCGACTGGTATGCGATGGCTTCGAGCGCCGCCCGCGCAAGATGGGCACGGCCTGCACCACGGGTAAGCCCAAGGATGGCGCCGCGCGCGTTCATGTCCCAGTAGGGGGCTCCCAGCCCGGCAAAAGCAGGAACGAGATACACGCCCTCGTTGGTATCAATCTCACGCGCCAATGCATCTGTTTCCGATGCGTCCTTGATGATGTTGAGTTCATCGCGCAGCCACTGGACCGCTGCCCCGGCAATGAAAATCGAGCCCTCCAGGGCATAGGCCGGCGCACCATGCGCATCGCAGCAAATGGTTGTCAACAGGCCGTTCTGGCTGACGGGGTGCTGCAGTCCCATGTTCATCAACAGAAAACAGCCCGTGCCGTAAGTGTTCTTGGCCTGGCCGGCTTCCCAGCAACTCTGGCCATAGAGCGCTGCCTGCTGGTCACCAGCAATGCCGGCTATCGGGATGCCTGCCGGAATGCCCTCGATGGCGTGGGTTTCACCAAACACACCGGCACTGGGCAGGACCTCCGGCAATAAGGACATGGGGACGTTAAATAATGTGCACAGCGCCTGGTCCCAGCATTGTTCATGGATATCATAGAGCAGGGTGCGTGATGCGTTGGTGGGGTCCGTACGGTGCAGGGCTCCTGCCTGTTCACTACCACCGGTCAGCTTCCAGAGAAGCCAGCTATCGATTGTGCCGAATCTGAGCTCACCGGCCTCTGCCCGGTGCTGCAATTGTGGATCCAGGTCGAGAATCCAGCGAATTTTACTGCCGGAAAAATAGGGGTCAACGACCAGGCCGGTCTTTTCGCGGAACAGGGGCTCGTGCCCGTCAGCCTTGAGCCGTTCGCAAATGCCGGCACTTTGACGGCTCTGCCAGACGATCGCGCGGTGGACGGGCTGACCTGTTTTGCAGTCCCAGATCACCGTTGTTTCCCGCTGGTTGGTGATCCCTATGGCAGCCAGTTCACCCTGCCGGATTCCTGAATTTTCCAGGGCACGGGCCATTACTTTCCGGCTTACCCGCCATATTTCTTCCGGGTCATGCTCGACCCAGCCCGGCTGCGGATAGTGCTGGGTGAATTCGCTGTAGTCGCGACCCAGGATTTCTCCTTCCTGTGAAAACACGAGAGCCGTGGATCCCGTGGTTCCCTGATCAATCGCAAGTACGGCGGGCATGGACGAAGTATACTCGTTGGAAATCAGGCTGTTTGGAGAAAATTTTCAATGCCCGATAGCCAGTCAGGTCAACCGATCGCTCGCGCCGAATACAGGGTCACCGCGCTGGAGAAGGAGATTGACTGAGGGAGATTGAGGTGGCAATGAAAACAGTAGAACAAATTCTTTCAGGGTCTGCAGGTGTCGGCGGTACCGTGAAGGATCGCCTTGCAGGTAATATTGCAGCCAGGGCTGACCCCGACAGCCAGCGCCTCCCCATCATCTATCCTGCCACCGCAGAACAGGTCACCGTATTGCGTGAACAGGGCCCCACCGAGGTGGATGCGGCCGTTACCAGGGCACGTGCCGCTTTCGCATTGGGTCCCTGGCCCCGCTATCCGGTGAGCAAGCGGCAGGAAATTCTGCGCAATGCCGCCAGGCTCATCCGGGAGCACCGCGACGAACTGGCCACCCTTGAAACCCTTTGTGTGGGTCTTCCCGTCAGTCATCTGACCGGCAGGCAAATTCCGCGTGCCGCGGAAAATTTTGACTTTTTCGCCGATTACATTGGGACCATGGCAGGTGAGACCTTCGAGCAGGAGCCGGGATACCTGACCCTGGTCACGCGTGAACCGGCAGGTGTTGCAGCCCTAATCGCCCCCTGGAACGCCCCGCTGGCGCTGTCCAGCATGCAAATCGCTTCCTGCATTGCCTTCGGCAACACCTGTGTCAGCAAACCGTCCGAATACTCACCACTGGCGGTCAGCCGCATGGTTGAGTTGCTGCTGGAGGCGGGCCTGCCCGCAGGAGTCGTCAATGGAGTGAACGGGCGTGGCTCCGTCACCGGAAACGCCCTGGTCAGCAACCCCGGCATTGATCGCATCGCGTTTACTGGTGGTAAGACCACGGCCAGGTCCATCATGAAATCAGCGGCGGCCAACCTGACGCCGGTACACCTGGAGTTGGGTGGCAAATCAGCCAACATCGTGCTCAACGATGCGAACCTGGAACGCGCGATCGACGGCTCTTTGATTAATATCTTCAGCAACAACGGACAGATGTGCATTGCCGGATCCCGCATCCTGGTGCAACGCGGTATCGCGGATCGCTTTATTGGGCATTTCGTCGAAAGGACAAAAAATATCCGGGTGGGCGATCCGATGGACCCGGCGACCGAAATCGGCCCACTGGCTTTCAAGGCACAACTGGATAAAGTACTGAACTACGTGGAACTGGCCCGGTCAGAAGGCGCTGAAATCCTGGCCGGCGGCAATCGCATTGAAGCTCTCGCTCCGGGCTATTTCGTAGAACCGGTAGTGGCGCTGGTTGAAAGCAACGCCTTGCGGATTTGCCAGGAGGAAATATTCGGGCCGTTCGCCACAATCCAGGTTTTTGATGAACCGGAGGAGGCGATCGCTATTGCCAACGACTCCGAGTACGGCCTGGTTGGCTACGCCTGGACGGAAAACCTTCAACTTGCCCTCAAAATGCAGCAATCAATCCGCACCGGAACCGTGTGGATCAACACGCCGGTGCTGCGTGACCTGCGGGCCCCTTTTGGGGGCTTCAAGAACTCCGGGATCGGCCGTGATGGCCCGCGCCAGTGCGCTGATTTCTATACTGAGGAAAAGGCCACAATTGTACCGAGAACCCCTTCACCCCTGAAGAAGATGGGGCAAACCCAATGAGGACCACTAATCCTCAATCAGTTCGATCAGTTCGCCGGCGGCGCCTCTTAACAAGGAGCCCCGCCTGGCGCCTGCCAGGCTGTCGGGGACAGACTTCACTGCAAAGCTGACCATCGCAATACCTGCCGGAAGTCCGGCAGTTGAAACCGGCCGGTCTTCCAGGCCATCGAGTTGATTGATTTCGATCAGGTTATCGCCGCGCAGCTTTATCGTGGCCACCGGGTGTTTTTGCTCGAAGTCCAGTTGCTTGGCCTGGTTGATAACCGGAATCCTGACGTCGGACTTCAATCCTTCGGTGTCGGGGAAGTTTTTGTAGAACTCCAGTGCATTGTCGCGATCGTCAGCCAGCGTTATGGATGCCACCGGGCGGTCGACAGCGCAGCGCGCTGCTGGCAGGTCAAAAGGATTTGCTTCTGTTTTTACCTGGTTCAGGCGCAGCACTTCGCCGGCCGGCCCGATTACCTGTAGCGTGCGGGTGTCGTCACCGATGTCAGCCCCGGCCGGCTCGCCAATGACCTGGAATGGGGACTTTTCCAAAGCAGCTCGTAATGCATTCACGTCCTGAACGTTAATTTCCAGGGATATCCAGCCCCTGTGGCTAAAGGGTTCAGCCACCTTGGCATCCGGGATTTCGATAATGCGTAACCAGCGCTCTTCGAGTTCGTTCGCCAGCCAAACCACAGGCGCGCGGGTTAGCGAACTGAGCCCCCAGTAACGGGCCTGCCGCAGGCTGATATGGCCGGCCGCGTGAAACCGTTGATGCAGGTGTTCGCGCCAGGCCCTGACAGTCGGATTGAGATTGGGGGTTACAACAGTGGCTGTTAATATGGGACCAAGGCTGGAAGTTGCCAAAGTGCTTCTCCGGGAGGTGTAGGGTTTAACCGGCTGTGTGCAGCTGGCAGGATCATACTATTATAGTAGTATATTTTTTTTTGCGTGAAGCATGAACAAAGCACTTAACAACATCCGGATTCTGGACCTCACTCACATGTTGTCGGGCCCCTATGGTGCCATGATCCTGGCGGATCTGGGCGCGGAGACGATCAAGGTCGAGCCCTTGCAGGGCGAGGGCACGCGCAAGCTCCTGGCCAAGGACCCCAGAAATTCACTGGATGGAATGGGCGCCTACTACATTACGCTAAACCGCAATAAAAAGAGTGTGGCACTGAACCTGAAAAGCGAGGAAGGCCTCGCCGTCTTTTATGACCTGGTTTGCGAGGCGGACGTTGTAATCAGTAATTTCGGTGCCGGTGTGCCCGAGCGCCTGAAAATCGACTACCAAACACTAAAAAAGATCAATCAGCGAATTATCACCTGTACCGTTACCGGCTTTGGTTCGGACGGCCCCAAGCCAAAGCGACCCGCGTTTGACCAAGTCGCGCAGGCCACGGGCGGCGGTATGTCGATCACGGGCATTGATCCCGCGCACCCGGTCCGTTCCGGCATTCCCATCGGTGACCTGGGCGGTGGAATGTTCGCCGTGATGGGAGTTCTCGCGGCCCTGCTGGAGCGCGAACGCAGCGGAGAAGGGCAGCATGTCGATATCTCGATGCTGGACTGCCAGGTTTCCATGCTCAATTACATGGCGACGATGTATTTCCTGTCGGGTGATGACCCGTACCCTATTGGCAACTCGCATTTCGTGCACGTGCCCTATAACACTTTCCACACATCCGATGGTTTCATCGTGATTGCAGTGATTACCGACAACTTCTGGCGGAACCTCAAGGAAGTGATTCATTGCGCCGAGTTCGATGACCCGAAGTACGACGGCCAGCCCGGGCGCTGGGAAGACCGTGAGATGATCAACCGCCGCCTGAACGAAGTACTCAGTGAAAACACCTCAGAGTTTTGGTTGCAGCAACTCGAAGAAAAGCGCATCCCCTGCGCACCTGTTAACAGGTTCAGCCAGGCACTCAATGACGAGCAAGTCCGGCACCGCAACATGGTGGTTGAACTCAAACACCCCAATGGCAAGTCCACGCATGGGCCGGGTAATCCCATCAAGCTTTCGCGCAGCAACGAGGAATCCTTCACCGCGGCGCCCAACCTGGGGCAGAATACCCATGAAGTGCTCAGCAGCCTGCTGGGTTACGACGAAGCGAGGATCACTGAATTGAAAAACATGGGAGCAGCCGGTTGATGCCGGCCCCGACAAGCGGCATCGCGACCGTCAACGACGTGGGCCCTCGCGACGGGTTACAGAACCAGAAAAAGATCCTGTCGCCGTCAGAGCGTGTACAGCTGGTTGAGTCGCTGCTCGCTGCCGGCATGGACCACGTGGAGGTGGGAGCCTTCGTTTCGCCCCGGGTTGTTCCTGCTATGGCAGGTACGCAGGAGGTGCTGGCGGGGCTGACGAACTTTAAAAACGAAGTTCTGACTGTGCTTATACCCAACCTGAGAGGCTACGAACTGGCAACAGCCGCAGGTGCAAAAAGCGTCTGCACGGTATTGTACGGCAGCGATGGCATGGCGCAGGCCAATGTTCGCATGAGTCGCCTCGAAGCAGAAGCCGTCAACGCGGAAATTCTGCAACAGGCGCGGGCAGATGGTGTGCGCGTCACCTCAACCATTGGAGTTGCATTTGAATGCCCGTTCGACGGGCCGGTTGAGCCGGGCCTGGTTCGGGACATTGCAGCTCAGTTTCTGCAGCTGGGAACAAACGAGTTGGGAATCGCAGATACCATTGGAGCAGCCAACCCACAACAGGTGCGCGCCCTGACCAATGCCCTGATCGACGAGCACGGCGCAGACCGGATCAGTTGCCATTTTCATGACACACGCGCAATGGGGCTGGCGAACGTTTTTGCCGCCCTGGAGTCCGGCATTCGAAAATTCGATGCCTCGATCGGCGGCTTGGGTGGCTGTCCCTTTGCGCCGGGCGCTTCGGGTAATGTCGCAACCGAGGATGTTGTGATGATGCTGGAACAAATGGGATACGATACCGGCATCGACCTCGACGGTTTGATGCGCGCCTCCGAACTGGCGCAGAAACTGACCGGAACAGCGCCGGGCGGGCGCGCCAGCGCCTGGCTGAAACGACAGGTTTCCCTTCAATAAACAATCGGGAGCAATTACCCAGGGAAACGAGACAGTTTATTTATGAAAACACGGAGAACACGATGAGTTATCGCTTGGGTGTGGATGTAGGCGGTACGTTTACCGACCTGCTGCTGATTAACGAGGAGTCCGGCGAGACATTTACCGCCAAGGTGCCTTCCACGCCGGAAGATTCGTCTGTTGGCGTGCTCAATGGTGTGGAACGAATCTGCGACGAGTCTGGGGTGGATCCGAAACAGGTCCGCCGCGTGATGCACGGAACCACCGTCGCCACCAACGCGGTACTGACTGCCAGGGGCGCAAAGGTCGGCCTGGTCACCACCAAGGGCTACAAGTACACATTACAGGTGGCTCGCTCATTCTGCCCCGGTGGACTGGGGGGTTGGGTCAGCTATATGAAAAAGCCGTTACTGGCCCCGCTTGAGCTGACGATCGAGGCGGACGAACGCATCGGCGCTGACGGCAGCGTGGTTTCAGACCTGGACAAGGGGGCGTTGAAGGCAGACCTGCAGACCCTGAAAGACACAGGAGAGGTTGAAGCGCTCACCATCTGTTTCATCAACGCCTACGTGAATGGCGAGCATGAAGCCGAGGCCAGGGATGTGGCTCGGGAAGTATTCGGCGACGTTACGATTTCAATTTCTTCAGAAGTTATTCCCGAAATGCAGGAATACGAGCGAACAGAGACCACGGTGGTCAATTCCTACGTCCGGCCGGAGGTGTCGAAATACATCAACAATCTGCAAAGCTCACTGGAAGAAACCATGGGCGAGAACCTGCAGCTTTCCATCCTGCGATCCGACGGCGGCCTGGCTTCTTCACGCAGCGCTGCGGAATCTCCGGTCAACCTGCTGCTTTCCGGCCCGGCCGGGGGCGTCACCGGGGCGATCTTCTTCGCCCAACGGGCGGGTTACGACAATGTATTGACTTTCGACATGGGCGGCACGTCCACCGACGTGGCCCTGATCCAGCACGCGAGGGCCCGAATCCGGCGCGAGACGCGCGTGGGTGACGTCACGGTTCGAGCGCCATCCGTTGATGTTCGCACCGTTGGCGCCGGCGGTGGATCCATCGCCTTCGTTCCCGAACTGACCAGGGCATTGCGCGTTGGGCCCGAATCCGCAGGCGCAGTACCCGGTCCTGCTGCCTACATGACGGGCGGTGAAGAGCCGACGGTTTGTGACGCCAATGTTGTACTGGGTTACCTGCCTTCGGATGTCCAACTGGGTGGCGATATGTCCATCTACAAAGAGGCCGCTGAAAAAGCGGTACAAAAAGTCGCTGACGGTATGGGCATCGGCCTGATGGAAGCGGCCGAAGGCATCATCAAAATCGTCAATGAATCGATGTTTGGGGCCTTACGCCTGGTCTCGGTTGAGCAGGGTTTTGATCCGCGCGACTTTGCTCTGGTGGCCTTTGGCGGCGCCGGTCCTCTGCATGGTAACGCCATGGGTATCCTGACCGATTCCTGGCCGGTGATCATTCCGCCGGGCCCGGGAGTGCTCTGTGCCTATGGTGACGCCACGACTGCGGTGCAGGATGAAGCTTCACGTACCTATGTGTCCAAGGCCGACGACCTCACGCCCGGGCAGCTCAAGGCAGACCTGAAAGAACTTCGGGACCGCGCTGCTGTTTCACTCGATGCCGACGGAATTGCGCGGGACGAACAGGAAGTGACCTACCAGGCGGATGTCCGTTACGCAGGCCAGGCTTTTCAGATCACGATGGACTTCACTGTGGAGGAGTTGATGACCCGGGGACTTGCCCTGCTGACCGATCGTTTCGACGATGAACACGAGCAACTCTTTACTTTCGCGTTGGGCGAGGATCATGAATTGGTGATGATTCGCGCCATTGTAGCGGCGCCGGCACAATCCATCGAGCAGGTGGCTGTGGGCAAAGCGGACGCGAGCCTGGAAGACTGCAAGATTCACGACTCGAGCTTCTATTACGAAGGTGAGTCACACAAAGCGGCGATCTATGACCGTGACCTGCTTCACACGGGCGTGGTGGTGCCCGGTCCTGCCATTGTTGGTGAGATGGACTCAACTACGGTCATTCTGCCGGGCTACGAGGCCCGGGTGGATGAAATCGGCAACCTGTTGATCAATCGGTCGGCGTAAAGGAGAGGAATCATGCCAGCAAGAATCATTGAAACCAACAACGCACCTTTCCAACGGATCGAAGTGGACACGGTGACCGTCGATATTATTGAAAATGCCCTGCGCAATGCGCGCGAAGAAATGGACGCAGTGCTGTTTCGTACCGCGATGAGTCCGGGTATACGCGAGCAGGGCGACTGCTTCCCGATGATCGCCAACCGGGACGGGAAAATGGTGGTCGGCCAGTTCGGTTCTTTCATTCACGGCTTCACCGAAGCCTACGACGCCGAACTGGAAGAAGGTGACGTCATCCTGACCAACGACCCCTACCTGTGCAACGCGGCGGTTTCACATCTGCCGGACTGGATCGTGCTGGTGCCGATCTTCAAGGACGGCCGTCATATCGCCTGGTCTGCGATGTTTGGCCACATGTCCGACAATGGCGGCATGGTGCCGGGCTCCATTCCGATCCAGGCCGAGACCATATTCCAGGAAGGCATCCGGATTCCACCCACCAAGCTGTACAAGAAGGGGGTGCTGCAATCCGACCTGCTGGAACTGATCCTGCACAACGTGCGCACACCACAGTGGAACCGCTTTGACCTCAATGCGCTGGTCGCCGCCTGTAATACGGCGGCCAAGCGATGCGTCGAGATGTCCGAGCGCTTCGGCGATGATACGTTTTACACCACCATGGAGATTATGCTCGAGCGCAATCACATGGCGATGGAGGCCATCATCAACATGCTGGTGCCTGAGGAACCGCGCGTATTCGAAGATTTCGTCTGCGATGATGGAGTCGGCATGGGGCCTTACAAAATCCGCTGTAAAATGTGGCGCGAAGGCTCCAGGGCTATTTTCGACTTCGAGGGCACGGATCCGCAGGCGCAGAGCTCGATCAACTTCTATCTCAACGAAGACATGTTCAAGATGTTTTTCGGCTCGTTCACCATCAACCTGGTGGACCCGCAAATCCTGTTCAATGACGGTTTTTACGACTTGGTGGAAGTACGGATCCCACAAGGCACCTTGCTGAAGCCGAATTTCCCGGCGGCCCTGTCGGGCCGAACCCATGCGCTGGGCCGGATCTTTGATGTGATGGGCGGCTTGCTGGGCCAGGGTGCACCGGAGGCGATGAATGCGGCCGGTTTCTCCGATTCTCCACACCTGTTCTATTCCGGTTACGACGACAAGGGCGAATGGTTCCAGCTGTTCCAGATTGGCTTCGGTGGAATCCCCGGGCGGCCGGTCGGTGACGGGCCCGATGGACACTCGCTGTGGCCGGGCTTTACCAACGTGCCAAACGAGTTCATCGAGGCTTACTTTCCATTGCGGATTGAGCGCTATGAAACCATTGCAGATTCCGGAGGTGCGGGCTTGCACCGCGGTGGTAACGGCCTGACGGTGGCCTACCGCTTCCTCGCGGCCGGCACGATTTCAGTCCACGACGAGCGCTGGCTGACCTACCCCTGGGGGGTTAGCGGGGGTGAACCCGGCATGCGTTCCAGCAAGCGCCTGGTTCGAAAAGATGGCTCTGAGCAATGGCTGGGCGCCAAGTCCGAAGGCATCAAGGTGGAGGTGGGTGATCTGCTTTATTTCAACACCTGGGGCGGTGGCGGCTGGGGCGACCCATACGATCGGGATGCAGAGCTGGTACGGGCCGACGTGGCCCGCGGCCTGGTCAGTTCCGAAGGCGCCAAACGATACGGTGTGGTCATTAGCGCAGACGGATCAGTCGATGATGATGCCACGCAAGCACTGCGGGCCAGCCTGCGCGATGCACGGGGCGAGCCCGACCTGTTCGATTTCGGGGGCACCATTGAAGAGATCAAGGCGCGTTGCAAAGATGAAACGCATCTTGATCCGCCGGTACCCCCTACCTTTGCACAGGTTGGTTAGTGTCTGATCTGGATCGGCAAGCACAGGGCCTGGGCAAACGCCCGGCCCTGCTCCTTGTCGATATCATCAACAGCTTCACTGACCCGGATTGTCCGCTGGGGTCTGAGGCTGGCGATGTTGTTGAGGCCAACCGGCAGTTACTGCATGCCTTTCGTGAAAAACAGCTCCCGGTGGTATTCACCACCGTCGTCTACCACGATGAAAGCCAGGCGCGGGTTTTTCGCGACCGCATACCCGCCCTGAATATCCTCAAACCGGGCACGCACTGGGTGGAAGTCGATCCACGGCTCAAACCCCGGAGTGATGAACTTGTCATCGAGAAGCAATGGGCATCCGGTTTTTTCAAAACCGGACTTAATGAGCACTTGCGAAAGCAGGGTGTCGATTCACTTGTAATTACCGGCCTGACCACCAGCGGCTGCGTCAGGGCAACCGCTGTGGACGGCTTGCAGCACGACTACAAGATAGTCATCCCGACGCAAGCAGTTGGCGACCGCAACCAGGAAGCACACCGCGCGAATCTGTTCGACCTGAACGCAAAGTACGCAGATGTGCTAGATTTACATTGTGTTCTGGAAATGACAGGGAGGCTGTAGGAGCGGATCATCCTCAAATCGATCGCGTGGCCGCCTCCCGCAGAACTCTTTAAACTCAATAATAACAACAATATAGGCATCACAACTGGGAGAGCATTATGAAACTCGGATTCACCGCCAAGTGCGTCGTGGTTCTCGTTGCGGCCGCAACATTCAACACTGGTTTGGCTCAAAACGTTCTGGAAGAAGTAATAGTTACCGCTCGGAAACGTTCTGAAAATCTTCAGGAAGTACCCATCTCGGTCGTTGCGTTTACGCGGGCGGAGATCGAGGCCGCCGGTATCGAGCGGCCAGTGGACTACCTTTCACTGATACCCAACGTGACCATTGTCGATACCGCCAATGTCGGTGACACCCAGGTCAGCATCCGGGGTATCGTTTCAACCCGGGACGCGGAAAGTACCTTTGCCTACGTGGTAGACGGTGTGTTGATCACCAATCCCAACGCCTTCAATGAGCAACTGATTGACGTAGAGCAAATCGAAGTGCTCAAAGGCCCCCAGGGTGCCCTTTATGGACGCAACGCCGTGGCCGGTGCCATCCTGGTGAACACCCGCGTCCCGACCAACGAGTTCTACACCAAGGTCAAGCTGGGCTACGGCAACAACAAATACAAGCAGGCTGAAGCCATCGTCAGTGGTGCAATGATCGAAGACACACTGGCTGCCAGCCTGACCGCTTATTACAACGAAACCGATGGTTTCTATAGCAACGAGTTCACTGGGCGGGACGATTCAGTCGACTACCTGAAGAATACCGGTGTGAGAGGCCGGATGATCTGGACGATTAATGACGTTACAACCATTGATTTTCGCGCTGGTACAACCCGTGCCGATGGAGGCGCGATCAATTTCAACGCGGTGTTCGCCATTCCGGCGTTCGTACCCTTCCTGGGAAGCCCGGAGTTTTTTGCAGACGTCAACGATCACGACTTTGTATTCGGCTTCAATGTGCCCGGCGAAAATGTCCAGCGGACCGACGAATATTCGATCAAGGCAGACTGGGATGGAGAAGCCTTCGATGTGACGGCGATCGTGGCTTATAACGACCTCGACGAATACCTGTTGTCAGACGGCACCAGTGCCACTTTTTACGGTTACGAGCTAACTGACCAGTGCCAGACTGACCGCGCCACCATCAACAGCTTCACCCGGCCTGATCTTTTCGGCGAGCCGCTGGCGCCTTTCCTGGTGCTGCCGCCAGGTGGCGGTGCTGTACCACCCGATTTTTCCGGCGTCTACGGACCGTATACCCCGACGAGTTGCGATGGGTTCCAGTACCAGGAGCGTAACCAGCAGGATACCAGTTTCGAGTTGCGCCTGACCTCCGACGATGACCAGAAAATCCGCTGGATCGCCGGCGCTTACTTCCTCCACATCGACCGCGAAGTGGTCGTGGCCTATGGCGCTGACCAGGGCCAGGGATTCCTGCGCCAGCCTTATGTGCCGCCGTCAGGACCCAATCCGACCGACCTGTTGTTCTGGGATGAGTTCAAAACGGATGTGTGGGCCGTCTTTGGTCAACTCGAATTCGACGTGGGCGAAAGCATGGAAATTGCCCTGGCGCTGCGTTACGACAGGGAAAAACGCAAAGTGGACAACCAGGTCCCGAACGTGGATTCTTCCGGGTTGAATATCAACCTGGCCGGCCAGCCCATCAATCCGGCATTCAACCAGTTCCCCGGTGGAATTCCCGACCGGCGTGCGACTTTTGACGAATGGCAGCCGAAGGTCACCTGGCGCTGGTCAGCGACCGATAACATGAACGTTTACGCTAGTTGGGGCCGCGGTTTTCGCAGCGGTGGTTTCAACTCGATCGGCAGCGAAGCGACCATCAACTTCTGGTACAACACGGGTTACGGCGGACCAGGTGAAGTGGTCGACTCCCAACTGACCATCTTGGATGAATACGACAAGGAAGTGACCGACAGCTGGGAAATCGGTTTCAAAACGATGTGGCTGGAAGACCGCTTACGTATCAATGGTGCGTTCTTCAGCACCAAGATCGATGACAACCAGTTCTTCGAGTTCTTCGCCGGCCCCTTCGGCCTGATGCGGGTGGTTACGACCATCGACAAGGCCAAGATCAGCGGGTTCGAGGCAGACTTCGACTGGGCGGTGAGCGAAAACTTCAGGTTGTATGGCGGTCTCGGCTTGCTGGACAGCAAAATCAAGGAGAACATCAACCGGCCCCTTTCGGTTGGAAACGATGTGCCGCAGGCGCCTGATCAAACCTATAACCTGGGTGGACAGCTCGATTTCGCGATGGGCGAGAAGTGGAACCTGATGGCGCGGGTTGACTGGCAATATGTCGGTAAAATGTGGTTCCACACACTCCAGGGTGAGCAAGTTCCCACTGTTTGGCAGGTGTTCTTCGGTCCCGGGCTGGATTCCGATATGAGTCGCGCCCAGCGTGATTCTTACCAAACCCTGGGTGCCCGTTTGAGTTTGAGTAATGAGAATTGGATCTTCACGCTCTGGGGCCGCAATCTGACAGATAACGATTATCTTCAGGAGGTGATTCCAGCACCAGAGTTCGGCGGGTCATTCATTCACCCGTCCAACCTGCGGGCGTACGGGCTGGAGGCTACTTACCGGTACTGATAATACGGTTCAGGTTTGCGCGGGCGGGCAGGCTAAGCTGCCCGCCCCCGTTTGTTCACTGACTGCTCAAAACATTGTGCCCGCGAGCAATGGCCATCGCACCGCTGCGCACGACGGCAAGAATTTCTGAGCACTCCCCCACGCGCGCGATGAAGTCGTCTATTCGCTCATTGGCGGCCGTCAATTCAAGCGTGAACGTTTCGGGGCTGTCATCCAGCACGCGTGCGCCCGACGATTCAATGATGCCGGGCAGGCTGCTCTCTTCATCCGGCGAAACCTTCACTTTGATCAGCAGCAATTCACGCTCGATGTGATCATCCAGCGTCATGTCGGCGATATTGACCACATCGACCAGTTTCAGCAACTGCTGGCTGATCTGGTCGATGACTTGCTCCGAGCCCTTTGTAACCAGAGTGAGGCGCGAAATGTCAGCGTCTTCGGTCGGCGCAACGCTTAACGATTCGATGTTGTAGCCACGGGAGGAGAACAGCGAGGCCACCCTTGAGAGGGCTCCCGCCTCGTTTTGCAAAAGTATTGAGATAATATGGCGCATAACGATAGCAATGTTGGCGCAGAACGCCGGCTATTGCAATGCATCAAGAGTTGTCAGACACTTCGCCTTACCATGACACGAACAGCGAAAACATTGAGCGCGGTAAAACACCCCTTGGCCGGCCATATCATGACGGGTGCCGAGATGGTTGTCCAGGTCCTGGCTGACCAGGGTGTGGACGTGATTTTCGGTTACAGCGGCGGTGCCATTCTCCCTACTTACGACGCTGTTTTTCGTTACAACGCTGAACATTCAGACGATGAAGGCAGCGAGCCAATGCCCCTGATCGTGCCGGCCAACGAGCAGGGCGCGGGATTCATGGCGGCGGGTTATGCGCGCGCCAGTGGCCAGGTTGGCGTGGTCATGGTGACGTCAGGGCCTGGCGCGACCAACACCGTGACACCGGTTCGGGACTGCATGGCCGATTCCACGCCCATCGTGGTGGTGTGCGGGCAAGTGCCCACACACGCGATAGGAACCGACGCGTTCCAGGAGGCACCGGTGACCAGTTGCCTGGGGACGGTAGCGAAACACACGTTCCTGATCACCAACCCCGAAAAACTCGAATCAACCGTTCGCACCGCCTTGAGATAGCGCGTACCGGCAGACCCGGACCGGTGGTGATAGATTTGCCAAAAGATGTGCAAAACTGGTCCGGGACGTTCCAGGGGTCGGGCCTGCTGCCGGTTCCGGGTTACCGGCAACGTCTGCACGCAGCCCAGGACAATCACCTGGATGACACCAAGTGCGCGTCTTTCTTCGGCATGCTGGAGGTGTCAAAACGCCCGTTGATTTATGCCGGAGGCGGCGTCATCAACGGCAATGCGACGGAAGAGTTGCGGCAATTGGCGGATCACTTCGAAATTCCGGTCACCACCACGTTAATGGGAATCGGTGCAGTGGATACGACGCGCCCGCTTTCTTTGCACATGCTGGGCATGCACGGCCTGGCGAGCGCCAACTACGCGGTCGATGACTGTGATTTCCTGATTGCGGTGGGCGCGCGGTTTGATGACCGGGTAGCAGGCGTGCCGGAAAAATTTGCACCGAATTCCCGGAATATTGCCCAGTTTGATATTGATCCGTCGGAAATCGGCAAGGTAAAGGCCGTTGACTGGTCCCACGTTGGTGTGCTCAAGCAGGATCTGAGAGCTATTTTTGAGTATGGCAGGCGGCACCGGATTTCACCCGACTTCGGTGACTGGCACGGTGAGATTGCCTCTCTGAAAGAAACGTATGCTCTGAACTATGACCGTGAAAGCCCATTGATTCAGCCAAACGCCGTCATCGAAGCGATCAACGGCATCACCGGCGGAGACGCGATCATCGCAACCGGAGTTGGGCAACACCAAATGTGGGCCGCCCAGTATTTCGACTTCAAGCACGCCCGGCTGTGGCTGACTTCCGGCAGCATGGGCACCATGGGATTCGGCTTGCCGGCCGCGATCGGGGCCCAGTTCGCGGCGCGGCATCACCTGGTCATCGACGTCGACGGGGACGCCAGCATCCGAATGAACCTGGGTGAGCTGGAAACGGCCACCACCTATGGATTGCCGATCAAAGTCCTGGTGCTGAACAACTACGGTGATGGCATGGTCAGGCAGTGGCAAAAACTGTTTTACGAGGGCCGCCTTTCCGCCAGTGACAAATCCCTTCGTAGCAAGGACTTCGTCAAAACGGCGCAGGCAGACGGATTTGAGTACGCGGTGCGCCTGGATGACAGGAAGGACCTGGATCGTACGGTTAAAGAGTGGCTGGAATTTCCAGGCCCCGCATTTCTCGAAGTAATTATCGACCGGGACGCCGGGGTCTACCCCATGGTGGGTCCGGGCCTTGGCTACGACCAGATGATCACCGGTGACTACATTCCCAGCCGGGAAAAGGCCACTGAGGAAGAAGTTGATGGTTCTTCCATGTTTTGAGAGTTATCACTATCGGAATCTTGAGTCAAAAAAAGGTGGGGAGCAGATTCATTGGGCTTGATGATCGTCGCGCTGATGATTACACCTGTTTTGCTTTATGGTGAAGAAGTTACTCGCCAGCATCTTTTCAAAATAGAGCGCAGCAAAAACGCCAATATCGTCCAGTACGATGCCCAGGTTGGTGCTGATGGAAATCTGTTGAAAAAACACCCGGTAGCGGCCTATTGGATTCGTTTGGCCGAGCAAGGACAGGTCGAGAAACTCAGTTGGATACAGAAAAAATTTGTTTATGGCTTCAAGGCCCGATTCGATCCCGGCAGCGAAACATATGATCTCGAAATGGAGGCAGATGTTGGCCGCAAAATTACCATCATTCGGGAAGGGGATGAATACCGCGCAACAATCATGATCGACGGCGCACTTTCCTATTTTGAGAAGATTTTTCTCCAGGCGTCCCGTAAAGGCTGGTCAATCACGGTTTATTACGTTGAGTTGTATGGTGAAGACATGAAAACCGGGGAACCACGTTACGAGAAATTTGTTCCCTGATCTCCTGACGCTAAACCCTGGGTCTTGCATTCGGCCAGCAGACACAGAATTTCGAACATCAGAGTTGCTCCAACCAGGGCGGTGTTGCCGGTTTGATCAAACGGGGGGGAAACCTCCACCACATCGCCTCCAACCAGGTTCAGGCCACTCAGGCCGCGCAGTAGCGCTTGTGCCTCAATGGTCGTGATGCCACCAATTTCAGGCGTGCCGGTGCCGGGTGCATAAACCGGATCCAGCCCGTCAACGTCAAATGAAATATAAGTCGGGCCATTGCCAACCACACGCCGGGCTTCGGCAATCACAGCATCAACGCCCATGCGGGTGAATTCTTCCATGAAGATCACACGCATGCCGGACTGCTCCGAGAAATCCCAGCCGTCGGTGATGGCCTGGCCGCCCCGAATACCAATCTGGACGGTGCGTTTCGGGTCGAGCACACCGTCTTCCACCGCCAGCCGGAAGGGAGCGCCATGATGGAACTTGCAGCCCTGAAATGGGCCCCAGGTATCGGTGTGCGCATCTATGTGGACCAGGCCCACGGGCTCATCCCGCCCCAGCGTTCTCAGGATAGGGTAGCTGATCGAGTGGTCGCCCCCGGCAGAAAGGGGCACTGCACCGGCATCAACCACTTCCTGGAAAAAAGACTCAATTTGATCAGTCACAGCGGCCGGATCAAACATCGAGCTGATGCGCACGTCACCCAGGTCCGCGACCCGGCAGGCTTCAAACGGATTGAAACGGCTGACGTGGTGGATGGTTCGCATCAGGGTTGAAGCATTACGGATTTCACGCGGCCCGTGCCGCGCCCCCGGCCGGTTCGTAACGCCACCGTCGTAAGGCACGCCGATCAGGGCAATGTCTACCTCTTCCGGTTTTTCGGACAAGGGGCAGCGCATGAACGTGGGGATCTCCGTAAATCGCGGAGCTGTTTTCGGGTCGAAAGTTGATGACTTGGAATCACTCATGTTTAAAACACCACCCAGTGTGCAATGGCCGCGACGATCGGCAAAGTGATCAGCGTTCTCAACAGGAAAACCACGACCAGGTCAATGAAGTTTAGCGGAATTTGGGTTTTAAGGATGAGAATACCCACTTCGGACATGTAAATTAACTGGGTGATCGAAACGCTGATAATCACGAAGCGTGTGAGTTCACTCTCGATGCCCTTGGCCAGTACCGCCGGCAGGAACATCTCGGCGAACCCCACCAGCAATGCGGGAGCGGCCGCTGCCGCTTCAGGCAGGCGAAGCAGGTCAAGTACCGGGATAAGCGGGTAGGACAACCAGGTCATCAACGGCGTGTATTCAACCAAAACCAGGCCCACAGTTGCAATCAACATCAGCGGTGCCATCAACCCGAACCAGATGTCGAACAGCACTTCAACTGATGTACGAAGGTAGGCGCCGGGCGCCGGCGCGGATTCCGCCTTCGCGATGGCCTTGCCAAGACCCCAGCGAAACAGGCTGTCACCTTGGGGAACCTCCTCGGTTATCTGCTTTCCGGCTTCCGAGTACTGATCCTTCTTGCGTGACAAGGGTGGAATCCGGGGCAGAATCATCGCCGTGATCAGCCCGGCGACCACCACGGTCATGTAGTAGTGAAAGAACAGGTGGCCCAGGCCGGTAAACTGGGCCACGACCAGGCAAAACGGCAGAGACACTACCGAGAAATTGGTCGCGATTGTTGCAGCCTCCCGGCCCGAATAGAAGCCACGGTCATATTGCTGCGAAGTGATGAGCACACCCACCGGCGCCGCAGCCATCCAGGAAGCCACCGCATCAATGCAGGAACGTCCTGGCAGCCGAAAGAGTTTGCGGAAAATGTTACGAAATACCGTGCCGATCAACTCCATCAATCCGAAATCAGTCAGCAGGGGCAACAAAAGGGATGCAAAAATGAAGATCGTGACGATCGCCGTGGCCAGTTCATACAAAACAACGTGGCCGGTCGCATCGGCCCAGATAAACTCCGGGCCCAGTCTGAAGAATATCAATATGGTGGTTATCATCCCGGCCAGGCGCAAGAGCAGCCAACTGCGCCCAACGATGAAAATTCGCTGAAGTCCGGAGTAACCATCTTGCGGAGGTCGCTTGATGAGCGAATACCAAACGGACAATAGTGCCGAAACGACCACGATGGCCAGCACAGCAATTGGCATGTACTCACCAACATATTTTGTCAGCAGGGCGGAGAGCGCCCCCATTGGAATGGTCCAGCCGCCCTCGTAGCGAACCGGGAGCAGAAAGAAAAAGGCGCCCAGTGCGGACGGGATCAGAAAGCGAAGCAGGCGTCTGGCTCCTGCCTTTTTTGTTTTTTCAGTCGGCATGGTTCGGTAGTTTGCCATGGAAATGCAGAAGGAAACTTTTCGGGCCATGTGCGCGTACCTCGAACTGTACTGGCCGAAGTATATGGAACGAAAAGTTCCAGCCGTCATAGAATGACCAGATTGGTCAACCTAAGCAAACTCACGCATCAACCATCAGGAGCCGCGAAAATATGATCATGCGACTAATTTCAACCCTTATCCTGGCCTTTGTTGCGCTCACAGCCTGTTCACCGGCAGGTAACGAAAGCGCGCCGGTTCCAACTGAGCAAGCCAAACCATCTGAACCCGCGGTTGCCGCCGATACCGTCTACACCAACGGCAAAATCTACACGGTCAACGAAGCCCAGCCCTGGGTAGAGGCGGTGGCGATCAAGGACGGGAGGTTCATTGTTGTCGGATCGGCAGACGAAGTTGCGGCAGTGACAGGCAGTGGCACCGAGGTCATAGATCTCGAAGGTGGGTTTGCAATGCCAGGTATCGGTGACACACACATTCACCCCGCACTGGTCATGCCCAAACGTGCGTTTTGCGGGCTACCGGGAACATTCTATGAGCCCACTGAAGAGCAGACCATTGATGCTCTGAAGGAGTGCATCGCCAACTATCCCGATGACCGTGAATGGTTCATTGCAACAGGATGGACCATGCCGGCGTTCGCTCCGGAGACATTAACACGTGAATTTCTTGATCAGCTTATTCCTGACCGCCCGGCTTTTATCGAGGACGAAACGGGTGGGCATACAGCCTGGTTTAACACAAAAGCGATGGAGGCAGCAGGCCTGACCAAAGATTTCGTGGATACACCGGAAATCTTCTATAGTCGCACCGAAGACGGCGATATTTCAGGCCTGGCTTTCGAGGGGGGCTTGAATGTGTTTTACGCTGCCATGCCGTCGTTTGACACCGAGTTGCGCAAGATTGCGTACATGAAACTACTCGACGAGGCGACGTCCAAGGGTGTAACAGCCGTTGGCGACGCCTACGTTTTCGAGCCTGATCTTCAACCCTACCAGGAACTGAAGCAGGAAGGCAGGCTTCAGCAACACATCGTTTTGTATCTCGGAGGCAACTTGGGAACACCCGAGCTCACGCCAGTGGAGGAAATACTACGGTGGTGGAACAGCTATGACCTGCCCGGCCATAAAGCTGTGAAAATTGGTATGGACGGGTCGATCGAATCATTTTCCGCGCCGCTGATTGATGGCTTTGCCGATCCCGAAAAATCCGCCCAGGCGTTTGTGGCGCCAGAGGAGTTTGCGGACTACATCGCGCAGCTTGATGCGGCGGGATTCCAGGTGAAAACCCACGCAATTGGCGATGGAACAGTACGCGCGACCCTGGACGGTTACGAAAAGGTGATCAAGGCCAATGGCAATAACCGCCTCCGTCACCATATGGATCACTGCAGCCTGATACATCCCGATGACTTTCAGCGATTTGTAGACCTCGATGTCAGTTGCACGGTTTGGCCACCATTGAACGCTCCGGTGGGTTACAACGTTGGCAACATCAAGCCGGTATTGAAACCGGAAACCTGGGTACGGATGTATGCCAACCGTGACCGGTGGGACGCCGGAATTCGGCTGGTCAACCATACGGATGCGCCGGCGGCGGTGCTCTGGCCCTGGTATGGCATGGAAGCGACCGTTACCCGCGGCACCCCGGGCAAGCCGGATGTGCCCAAGATGAGCCCGGAGCAAGCGTTGACGGTCGAGGAGGCAATAATTGCCTATACGATCAATACAGCCTGGTCTTTGATGATAGAAGAAGAAACCGGATCGATCGAAACGGGCAAATGGGCCGATATGATTGTGCTCAATCACAACCTGCTCGAGATCCCGCAGACCGATATACATAAAACCGAGGTGCAGAAAACGGTATTCAAGGGCAAGGTCGTTTTTCAGGCACGAGAAGCCATTTACGAGGTGCACTAGCGAGGCCGATTGATGCGATGTGCAGCTTGGTTGCGAGGTCAAGCAACGATGTAAGTAACTGCCACTGCGGGCGGTCCACAAATAGGCGTCTTGACGTTTAAACATCAAGACGCTAAGGTGACAGGATGAGTGAGTCGCAGCAAAAACGAGCCACGGTATATTTTGATCCATTCCTTCATCGCGCCCTGCGCCTGAAAGCGGCCGAAACCGATCGCAGCATCTCCGCACTTGTGAATGAAGCAGTCAAAGCCGCTCTTTCCGAGGACGCGGATGATATTGAGGCCTTCGAGAATCGGGAACTAGAAATTGATTATTCCTTCGAGGATGCCGTCAAGGACTTGAAACGGCGTGGCAAAATATAGGCTTCGAATCAAGAAATCCGCATTAAAGGAACTCGAAGCGGTCGGTACAAAAGTTGACCGGCGGCGCATCGTAAAGCGAATTGAGTCGCTTGCTACAGATCCCCGGCCGGCAGGTTCGACCAAGCTTTCCAGCCTGGACCGCTATCGCATTCGGCAAGGCAGATATCGCATTCTTTACACCATTGTAGACATGGAACTGCTTGTATACGTGATCAAAGTGGGCGATCGCAAAGATGTCTACAAAGCTCGTTAGCCCAATGATTTGATAGAGTTGTCAAAATGTCGGTAATCACAATCGTATTCGTTGTTTACCTGGCCGTCCTGATCGGCCTGGCGCTGTGGAGCCGCCAGGAGACCCACACGATGAGCGGCTACTTCATCGCGGGCAAGAAACTGCCACCCTGGGTAGTTGCGTTCAGCACCAACGCAACAGGGGAAAGCGGCTGGTTATTGCTGGGCCTGACCGGCATGGGTTATGCGGTCGGAGCGCAGGCATTCTGGGTGGTAGGGGGTGAGGTGATCGGCATCGCGCTGGCCTGGTTGCTCCTGTCCAGGCGGATTAAGCGCCTTTCTGACGAATCGGATTCCATCACGGTACCGGACGTGCTGGCTGCACGTTTTGAAGACAAGGCGCATGTGCTGCGAAAGATCAGCCTGTTGATCATCCTGGTAATGGTGGGCGCTTACGTCGCGGCGCAAATGGTGGCCACCGGCAAGGCCTTCGACGGTTTCACCGAGCTGAGTTATTCAACCGGTGTGCTGGTGGGCGCGGCGGTTATCATTCTCTATACCCTGGTGGGTGGCTACAAGGCGGTGGCCTGGACGGATCTGATCCAGGGCATCCTGATGTTGCTGGGCCTGATTATCGTACCCTTGATTGCGATCGACGCTGCGGGTGGCTGGTCGTCAGTCCTCACTGATCTTCGCGGCCAGGACCCGGGTCTTCTTACGCCCTGGGGACCCGATGGAAAAAGCACCGTCGCACTGGTTGGAATCGTCAGTTTCCTGGCCATTGGGCTGCCGTTCATGGGTGTACCACAGTTGATGGTGCGATTCATGTCGGCGCGGTCCGAGAAGAGCCTGGTGCCGGCGATGATTATTTCCGTGATCGTCATTCTCTTATTCGACCTGGGCGCGGTGCTGACCGGAATGGCCGGCCGCGCCCTGTTCCCGGGACTGGAAGACCCGGAAGGCATCTTGCCGCTCATTTCTACTTCCCTTCTTCACCCGGCGCTGGGCGGTATCATGATGGTCGTCGTGCTGGCCGCCATCATGTCGACCGTCGACAGCCTGCTGATTCTCGCTTCATCCGCAGTCGTAAGGGACTACTGGCAACAAGTCTGTGGCTCAAAACTGAGTGACCGGGCGCTCGCCAACCGCGGCAAGCTGGTTACGGTTGTCATCGGAGTCATCGGCATCGCCTTTGCCCTGCACCAGACTCCGCTGATTTTCTGGTTTGTCCTGTTCGCCTGGTCGGGCCTGGGGGCGGCTTTCGGGCCGGTTCTGCTGTGTGCGGTATGGTATCCGGCGACGAACCTGGCCGGGGCAGTTGCCGGCATGCTGGGCGGTTTTCTCACCACCATAACCTGGGTGCTCTGGCTCAAACCCTATTTTTATGACTTACTTGAAGTGATCCCGGGTTTCATTGTTGGGCTGGCCTTAACGATCATCGTCAGCAAGATAACCGGATCGAAACAGCCGCTTACTGGCGCAGTCTAGAACGGCCTGCACAGAGCAGGTTCCTTTCCAGGTGTATATTTCTTACAGAGGTCGGCTCTGATTTCTGTTTATATCAATCTGAACAGAGAGTTAAATCAGCTTGGGTTTCATTGTCTGGAGTTTATCTGTAATATGATGACTATAGTCATGACCATGGTTACATATAAATCGTTGGAGTTGAAACGACCATGCAGACATTGAAAGCCTCCGAATTCAAAGCGCGCTGCCTGAAGCTGATGGATGACGTACAAAAATCGGGTGAAGAGATCGTGATCACAAAAAATGGCAAGCCCGTGAGCAAACTCGTGCCTTACCGGATCCAGGCAGATTCATTATTGGGGTTGCACAAAGACAAGATCAGCAGCGGGGATGGGGACATCTTTTCAAGCGGTGAAACATGGGATGCAGTGAAATAGCAGGTCATGATCCTGCTGGATACTCATGTTTTGGTATGGCTGGACGAAGCCAGCCCCCGCCTGGGTGAAAACGCGATTGAAAAGATAGACAGGGCATTCCATTCAGGCATCGCCGCAGTTTCTGCAATCAGTTTTTGGGAAGTCGGTATGCTCATTGTAAAAGGCAGGGTCCGGCTTGAAATGGACCTGGGCGTATGGCGGGACGATTTCCTCGAACAGGGGCTTATTGAAATCCCCGTCACGGGCGATATAGGTATTCGGGCGGCAGATTTTGAGAGGTTTCACGGTGATCCGGCTGATCGCTTGATAGCCGCATCAGCTCTGCAACATTCAGCGACCTTAGTGACAGCTGACGAAAGGCTTTTATCCAGTGAATTGGTAACGAAAATTCTGGATGCCAGAATGTAGCCATGGCATTGACAATCATTAACAAGGTAAGAAAATGAAAAGACGAAAATTCATTACTGGCCCTGGCCTCATTGGCGCAGGCGCCGTCCTTTCTCCGGCGGCCTTTTTGCACGCGGCAAGCATCAATGGCCCGATTCAGGCTGATCTCATCATAAAGAGCGCCCGTATCTACACAATGGAAGGCAGCCATCCTTTGGCCGAAGCCGTGGCCGTGCTGGGTAACCGCATCATCGCAACGGGATCAAATAATGACCTGAAGCCTCTGCAGGGCCCGGAAACACAGGTTATCAATGGCTCCGGCACCACGGTGACGCCCGGGTTCATCGATGCCCACAGCCACCCCGATGGCGCCAATGAAATCACCGGTGCTGATGTGAACCTGCGCAGCATTACCAAGATCAAGGCTGCCATGCATGCCCAGGCTGCCGTCACACCACCCGGTCAATGGGTGATCGGCAACAAGTATGACGACACGAAATTAAGCGAAGAACGGCCGGTCAACCGCCAGGACCTGGATGAGGCGGTTCCGCTGCAACCGGCCATAGTCCGCCACCGCGGGGGGCATACGGCGGTCATCAACAGCCGGGGTCTGGAAGTGGCCGGCATCACGTCGAATACACCTGATCCGGATGGCGGCAGTTTTGGGCGCGAAGAGGGCGAGTTGACGGGTTTCGTGGCTGAAAATGCGCTTTTTAACGTTATTGACCAGGCGGGCGAATGGCCCGAAATCACCCGGGAAGTGAGGCAGCAGGGAGTGGCCTATATGTCTCGCGCCATGGCGGCCTCCGGCCTGACTTCGACCACGGACTCATGGGGTACGGTCGAAAGCCTGGTCGCCTACCAGGACGCCCGCGCCGCCGGTGAGTTACTGACCCGCCTTTCGTTCATGCCCTACGGTCCTTCCCCACTGTTTTCTGAGCTCAAATCTGCGGGAATACGCAGCGGCTTTGGGGACGAGTGGATTCGCTTTGGTGCCGTAAAGTACCTGGCCGACGGTTCGGCTTCTGAGCGCACCATGCGTATGAGCACGCCATTCGAGGGCAGGCCCGATTACTACGGTCTGTTGATGATGGACCAGGCCGAAATAGATGCCGCCACTGAAGATGCCGTACAAAACGGCTGGCGCATTGGCGTTCACGCCAACGGCGACGTCGCCATCGACATGGTACTGACCGCCTATGAACATGCCCTGCAAAACTGGACCGGGCCGAACCCCAGGTTCCGGCTCGAGCACTGTTCTCTGGTCAACCCGGAGCTCCTGCAGAGAATCAAGGACACCGGTTCCATTCCTGCGCCGTTCTACACCTACGCCCACTACCACGGCAACAAGTGGCCGCATTACGGCCCGGAAAAAATGCAGTGGATGTTTGCACACAAATCGTTCCTGGACTACGGCATTCCGGTAGCGCCGGCCTCGGATTACACACCCGGACCGTTCGAGCCTTTGATGGCCATCCAGAGCATGGTGACACGCAAAGACTTCAAAGGCAGGGTCTGGGGCCCGGACCAGCGCATCACGGTAAGCCAGGCCATGAAGATATGTACCGTCAACGGTGCTTACGCTTCGATGGAAGAGGATATCAAGGGCAGCATCACGCCGGGTAAACTGGCCGACCTGGTGATCCTGGCTGCTGACCCTCAGGATACCGTGGCTGACGAAATCAAGAACATTCCGGTCCTGCGGACCATTGTGGACGGAAAAACAGTTTTCGAAGCCTGAGCCCGTAATCAATTCTGGATCGCAACACCCGAATTCACTTCGGCTTCACAGGGAGCATCATTTTCATTAAGGCCGTTTATGTCCACGTCTACTGAACGGCCGCTATCACACAAACTGCCTTCGGGTGTAATGGTCCGGCCGTCTTCCGCTACCCAGAAACAGATGCCATCCCCATCCCAGCGGCCTGGTCTCAAGTTGATGATGGGTGGTGTTTCATCGCATTGCACCTGTGTCAGGCTGGTCAAGCGGATGAGGTTGATGGCCCCGCTACCGAAATCCAAACTGGAAGCGTAAGAAAGTGTACCCGCAGAGCAGCTTGAGAAATTCAGGGTCAGGGTTCCCCAGGGAGTTCGATTCACCTCATCCGGATCATAGTCCGGTCCGAACATCGGCCCATCGGTGACAACGACCGGAATAGTAACCGTAGTTTGAAGACTCTGGAGGTCGGCAATACCCACCAACCACATCTGGTTACCACTATCATCGTAAGTGAACCAGGCTACAGAGATTTTCTGGCCACCGTCTGAATCGACGATTTCCACGAAGATACCTTCACCGTCCCTGGTTGGGTTGTACCACTGGCCGCTGACGCCACCGGTATCCAGAATGACGTCTGAATACAGCGATGAAGAAAGCAACATAATTGACACTGCAACCGTGAATAATGAATATTTTTTAATCATCCGTTGATCTCCTCTTGATTGGACAAACCGCTCTCAATGCCATTTCATGTTTTTAATGATCATGATACTTCAATCTGACAGAATGGTTGTTATGAAACGTTTAACGGTATGCGCAGCGTTGCTGCTTGGGTTTTGCAATCTGGCAATTGCAGAAACGCTTCTTATTAAGGCGACACAGGACAACACGCTGTATGAAAGCCCGTCGGGGCTGTTCAGTAACGGCAGTGGCAACCATCTGTTTGCGGGCGTGACGCAGGAGCGCCTCAAAAGGCGGGCCGTCGTTGCATTCAAGGATCTGGATGAAATCCCCGAAGGCGCTACCATCACGTCGGCAAAACTCCACTTGCACCTGTCGAGGGAAAACTCCAGCCAGGCGACGCACACCCTGCACCGGCTAAGCTCGGATTGGGGTGAGGGACTTTCCCACGCACCGGATAGTGAAGGCCAGGGGGCGAATTCAGAGAATGGCGACGCCACCTGGGCGCATAGATTCTGGCCGAGTCGTATCTGGATTGAACCCGGAGGAGACTATGCCGAGACCTCCAGCGCAGAACTCAATATTGCCTTGGTAGGAGACTACACCTTTGGTTCTACCGCCGAAATGGCAGGTGATGTCCAGCTGTGGCTCGACGATTCGTCACAAAATTTTGGCTGGATTCTGATCGGTGACGAAATCAGATTAGGAAAGAGCGCCAGGCGATTCGACAGCCGGGAGAACGAGACCGAGGCCAACCGTCCTGTTTTGGAAGTTAATTACACCACTACCGGTTCACCGTATGACTATTCAGGGCCCTGGTTCGATCCTGCACTGGATGGCGAGGGTTACCTGGTCTACCAGACCCCCGCCGGCTGGCTGATCTATTTCTTCGGCTACAGCGCTGACGGCAAGACTCTTTGGCTGGTATCGAACCTGGTTAAACTGGATCAGCTCATTACGGGCGAGCCCTTCGAATTATTTATGCTGGTTGGCAAGCCGGGCACTTTTACCGAGCCTACTCCCAGCGACGAGTTGACTCCGTACGGGTTCCTCAGCGTCACGTTTGACAGTTGTACAACGGGCCAATTTGTCCTGGATGGCCTGGATGGTAAGAAGACGTCCGACGTGATTAAGTTAATCGGGGTGGACGGGACAGTTTGCGAATAGCCGATTCCAGCAAGGAAAAACAATAATGGCAGGAAAAGCCACCGCTCACATTATCATTTCCATGGCGATCGCAGCATCAATCATGGTGTTGGAATCATCCCTGCCGACAGAAGCAATTGCTGCGGGGTTTTCCAGTCTGGAAGGTGACCCCCATCTGCGTTCAGCCTCGGCCCTGGTCATCGACACCGACGGCAACGTTATATACGGCAAGGATATCGACACGGTTCGCCCCATTGCCTCTATTACCAAGCTGATGACGGCAATGGTCATCATCGATTCCGGCGTGGAATTGAGCGAAAAAATTACGGTAACCCGGGATGACCGCGACCGGGTTCAACTCACGGGTTCGCGCCTGGAGTATGGCGCCACGCTGACTCGCAGGGAAATGATCCTGCTGGCGATCATGTCTTCTGAAAACCGGGCCGCCGCAGCATTGGGCAGAACTTACCCGGGTGGCTTGACTCAGTTCGTGGCCCAAATGAACAGCAGGGCCGTGAAACTTGGAATGAAAGACAGCCGTTTTGCCGATCCTGCGGGACTGAATGTTGAGAACATATCTACTGCCAGTGATCTTGTGAAAATGGTCACGGCTGCTTACGGCTACCCGCTGATCAGGCAAGCCAGCACCACCAAACGGCTGGAAGTGCGCCCGTACGCCAAGCGTGGCCCGCTGACCTACGGCAACACCAATCGCCTGTTGAAAAACGAGAGCTGGGACATTTCGCTCAGCAAGACCGGGTACATCAACGAGGCGGGGCGCTGCCTGGTGATGCAGGCCACTATCGAGGGCGAATCCGTTTCCATTGTGCTGCTGAACTCGTTCGGCAAGCTCACCCCATTCGGTGATTCAAACCGCCTGCGTAAGTGGATGCTGGCACAGAAGTAAAGACCTGCTCAGGCCATCCTGGCGACTTTTTTGAACACGAGGCCGGGGAAAAAACGTTTCAGCCAAAGCCCTTTCATTTCCAGGCCATCACCAACGGCGATCTCCTGCGTTCCTTTGCGGAAACCCGCCATGATGACCCTGGCGCAGCGGGTCACGTCCATGCCCCCGGCGATGTCGGCGTCGACCCTGCCGTATGCGGACCCGTCTCCCTTGAGCGCACTGAGCGAGATGTCGGTCTTAATGAAACCGGGTGTTATGGTTGTAACCCGTATGCCGTGACGACTGGTTTCTGCCCTGAGGGCATCATAAAACCCCATCACCGCGTGCTTGGCGGCGCAGTAGGCGGTCCGCTGGGGAACCCCGATTTTGCCGGCTACCGACGAGGTGATGGCAATATGCCCGCTCTGTTGCTTGAGCATCAGTGGCAGCACTGCTTTGGTCAGGGCAATTTGGCCGAGTACATCGACATCGAAGATTTGCCGGTAAACCAACATATCCGTATCGACGCACAAGGATCGTTGAGAGATACCGGCGTTGTTGATCAGCATGTCGATTCGACCAAAGGCGTTTGTCACGTTTGCAACAGCTGCCGGCATGGCGTCATGGTAGGTAACGTCCAGAGGCAGCACCAGGATGTTTTCCGCTTTCAGACCCTGCTCGATGCATTTGTCCCGCACCCGCTTCAACTCATTCTCGCGACGTGCCGAGAGCACGATTTTCGACCCTTCAGAAGCAAACTGAAGTGCGAGCGCTTCACCAATTCCTGATGAGCCGCCCGTTACCCATACCGTACGGCCTTCGAACATATATTCGCTCCACAATTCAGGGTATTCCGTTTATGGTACAGCCTTTGGATATAATGACAGCGACATGGCGTACTCCGTTCCTGATATCTGCGATGATTTTGCCGGAGAGATTTCGATCCTTGAACCACTTTTCCGGGATTTCGGAAGAAACCGCAAGTTCAGCGGTGAAATCTCCACCGTTAAGTGTTTTGAAGATAACTCACTGGTGCGTGAGGCCGTGCGTTCAGAGGGTCGCGAAAGGGTGCTCGTGGTGGACGGCGGCGGGTCACTGCGGCATGCTTTACTGGGTGATCTGCTTGCTGCCGCAGCGGTTGAGAATGGCTGGCAAGGTTTGCTGATCAACGGTTGTGTGCGGGACGTGGAAATTCTGAAAACCATCGGGCTGGGTGTGAAGGCATTAAACCCCCATCCCTTGAAGACCGACAAACGTGGAGAAGGGCAGCGTGACGTCAACGTGACCTTTGCCGGCGCCACGATTCGGCCGGGAAATTATCTATACGCGGATGCCAATGGTATCGTAGTCGCCACGCGCGACCTGGAAGTGGAATTCTGAGCGGGTAATTACGATGCAAAATTTGCCTACTGAACCGGATACGTCTGAGGGCGCCCCCGAAGAGGTCCCGGTACCGGAAGACTTCTTCAATCTGGAAATTGATGTTCAGCCTTTCCTGCCCGATCTGATCGTTCCGGTTTGGAATTTCCTGCAGGATTTCCCCATTCTGCTCGTCGTTTTGATGTTCGGCTTCGGCTATTTCATAGGCAAAGGTTTGCAATGGCTTTTGCGAACCGCCCTGAGCAAGGCCGCGGCAAAGACCAAGTCAGACCTGGACGATAAACTGATCCCGTACCTGACCGAACCTGTTGTTCAAACTACAGTCATCCTCGCTCTCGTGGCGGCGGAAAAAGCGTTCGGTTTCGGCGAAACGGTTGACTGGTTCCTGGTCAGGATGTTGTTCACCTTACTGCTGTTTTTCTGGGGCAGGGCCTGGTTCAAGGCGACCACCCTGGCGATCACTGCTTTATCCAGCCGCGAGAATGAGCGTGAATTATTTCAGCCACGGACCCGGCCCCTGTTCGAGATGGTTGTCAAGGTCGTCCTGTTCAGCGTGCTGCTATGGTTCTTCATGGCCTTGTGGAACATCGACGGTACCGCCTGGCTGGCTTCGGCGGGTGTGGTCGGTATCGCGGTCGGCTTCGCTGCCAGGGACACGCTTGCTAATTTGATTTCCGGAGTTTCCATCATCGCCGATGCCCCGTACAAACTCGGTGATTACATTGTGCTGGACACCGGAGAGCGCGGCGTCGTTACCGAACTGGGTATGCGATCGACCCGGTTGGTGACGCGTGACGATGTCGAAATTTCGATCCCCAATGCGGTGATGGGGAATGCCAAGATTACCAACGAAAGCGGCGGGCCCGCGATCGAGCACCGGATTCGCCTTCCCATCGGTGTAGCGTATGGCACCCTGCCGGCAAAAGTTATCGATGTGTTGGAACAGGTGGCGCGCGAAAATCCACTGATCCTGGATAATCCGGCGCCCAGGGTGAGGATGCGGGCCTTTGGTGAGAGCTCCCTGGATTTTGAATTGATGGGCTGGATCAAGTACCCCGAACAGCGAGGCCTGGCCAGGCACAAGCTGTTAATTGAAATTGACAACCGATTCCGCGAAGAACATATCCAGATCCCGTTCCCGCAACGTGACGTCCACCTCAGCGGTTCTGACGGCAAGCCGGAAGAGCCGCTGGCCGAAACCTGATCATTCGCAGGAGCCGAAGGCGACCAGCCGGTACCAGAGGTACCGAGCGCCCATCTTACGCAGTCGAGCGCAGGCAATGGAGCAAGTGCGGTTTCGCCGAAGGCGAAGAAGCGCTTGTGGAATGCCGTGGCGCGTGGGAGCAGGGAAGCGAGACTCTTTATTCAACAAGGTACTGCTGCAAAAACAGGATTGCCGCCTGTTCGTAAACGTTGCGATTTTCTTTCCGGTTGTAGCCATGTCCCTCATTCAGAGCCTCGATATACCAGATGGGCTGGTTACGGTTACGCAGCGCCCGGACGATCTGTTCGGATTCGCTGGCCGGGACGCGAGGGGTCATTACGGCCCTGAACAACCAGCAGAGGAATTCCGATACGGTCAACGTTGTTCAGGGGGCTGATCTGTTCCAGGAACGACCTCATTTCGGGATCCCGTTCGTCACCATATTCATGGCGCCGAAGTTCGCGCCGGTAATCCACGGTATTCTCCAGAAAGGTGACGAAGTTGCTGATGCCAACCACATCAATTCCCGCTTTGAGGCGATCGCTGTAAAGCACTGCGGAAGCAAGGACGATATATCCGCCGTAACTTGCGCCGTATATGGCAACCCGGTTTTTATCCAGCTGAGGCTGGGTCGCGATCCAATCGAGCAGGGCGCCAATGTCCCGTGCCGCATCCTCACGCTTGTCACCATTGTCCAGCGCCAGGTATTCGTTGTCGTATCCGCTCGAACCCCGGATATTGGGGGCAATCACGGCCGCGCCCAATTCCGCCACCCACATCTGAAAGGTGCTGCTGAATGACGGGCGATACTGGCTCTCCGGCCCGCCGTGAACATAGATGATGACCGGATGAGGGCCCCTGGCGTCCGGGCGGTAGATAAAAGCCGGTACCATCCTGCGTTCCTCGCCCCGCAGGTCGAAAGTAGGGTACTGAAACAGTTTCGGCTCGGCGAAGGTGTTCGTGTCCAGCCCCCCCACCTCGCTGAATGTCCAGCGATCCAGGGATCTTGCAGTCTTCGCTGATCGGCCAAGTGTCAGGACATAAACGTCGTTGGGTGTTTGTGCAGTGCTGAGATTCATTGCAAGGCGCCGGTTGTCGCGGTTGAATTTCGGACTGGTGATAATCCCAACCGGGAGACCCCTGACCTGTGAAAACTGGCTATTCCGGGTATTCAGCAGGTAAAGCCGGCTTGCGCCTCCCTCGTTGGTGACGAAAGCGCCACGCTTTCCATCATCGCTAAGTGCGAATTCGGTTACATCCCAGGGGATTTGGGCGGTGATGTATTGCGCCTCGATGGCAGGGTCCAGTGACTTCCAGGCCAACTCGGCAGCCTGGCCGCGTTCATTGGTGATGAAATAGAATCCTTTGCCTCGCCGGTCGAAAGATATCGCTCGATTAGCTGACGGATATTGCGTGTTTCCCGACAGCATTTGCAAGCTTCGATCCTTCAGGTTCAGGGCATATATCCTTGAGTCCGAAACTTTGAGAAACTGCTGGACCAGCAGGTATTTTCCATTGTTGCTGAAATCGGCAGGCCCCCACCAGGTTCCGTCGGCCGCCTCCAGCAGCAATTCCTCGCTGCCCTGTTTATCGGGGTCCATGATCCAGAGGTCGTTGCTGCGCCCATTACGCCGGGTAGACTGAAATGCCAGTTTCCGGCCGTTTCTGCTCCAGCGGACCAGTCGATTGCGGGATTGATCACCGGTCACCAGGGTGGTGGTGGCCCCTTTTGGGTCAAACAGAAAAATCTGGTCTAACTCGCCTCCCCCCTGATCCATCGTGATGGCGAGTTGGTGGCTGTTTTCACGCCGTAATACCTGCCCGAAAGGCTCCTGAAACCAGGTCAGTTGCTGCCTTGCCCCGCCCGCGGTGTGAACCCGGTGAATCTGGCTGATGTCCCCGAACCGCGTGCGGATGAAGATTCCTGTTCCGTCCCTGGTCCAGTCGAGAAAACTGGCCGAGCGCACGCTCTGGTACTGGTTCAGGCGATTGACCAGCGCCGGCGGAATCTCCGGCACGCCCTGCAATATCAGTTGTCCGTTATTCGCCGTCCATTGGGGGAATTGAGAACCAGCAACCGTGAGAGGCGCCAGGAACATGCACCATAGAAGAGCTTTCCGGCTCACGGCCGACCAGACACTCTGACGCCAGTCTCGGCCAGACCTTTGACCAGGACCTGGGCCCAGTTAGTCAGTATTCTGCGTGCAGCTCTCTCGTTGCGTGTGCGGTCCATCATGAAGGGTGTGATATTACTACGGTCGAACTGGAAATCCATGGCCTTGACCAAAACATCACCGGTGATCGAATCGCGTATTTCCAGATACAGAGTCATATCACCAGCCGACTCAGTGATGTTCCGTGTAGTCGCTCCCCGGGGCGTATCCGGTGAGTTGATGTTCAAATCGACAATGGCAGGCCGAATGATCATGGTTTCAGGGGATTGTTCCGAGACCAGAATGAATCCGGCTGACTCCAGTTCCCCGGTGAAGATTTCGCGGAATAATGCGGTTACTTCACTCTTGATATTTTGCATGTCAGCCGCCGTAACATGAAAGGGCTTTTCCTGGTTGATGTCCCGCCGCCAGTTTTTTTTGAATGCGACCTGTGCATCCATCAGCAGCAGATTGTGGTAAACGGACAGATCAACTTCCGGTCCGGCATAAACCAGGCCCAGCTTTGTATCGGGAACCAGGTGCAGCCCATCTACGGTCTCGGGCGCTGTGTTTTCCCGCGCCGATGCTGTCAGGCCAGCGAGCAGTCCAAAAGCAAGAACAAGGATCCTGATGGGCAATTTTTGTTTCATCATATTTTCCATTAGCGGAAACACGGGTGCACAGAGCGACAACTATATTCTATTCCAACCGCATTCATAAATAGAGCGTACAGGTCGATAGAGCTATACTCTGCGGCTGTAGCTGTTAAGGATTTGACCCACTTGATGAGCAAAAACTTACATATAGTCATACTCGCGGCTGGCGAAGGAACCCGTATGAAATCCAGCTTGCCCAAGGTGCTGCAGACCCTGGGAGGCCGCCCGTTGTTAACCCATTTGCTGGATACGGCAATCGCGCTCGATCCAGATCGGATTCACCTAGTCGTCGGCAGCGGAGCGGACCAGGTAAGGGAGGCGTGCAGCGGCTACGACGTCGACTGGGTGTATCAGGCCGAACGCCGGGGTACCGGCCATGCGGTTATCCAGGTGATGCCCGATATCCCGGATGAAGCCCTGGTTCTGGTGCTGCTGGGTGATCATCCGCTGATACCGGCCGCCTTGCTGTCGGAGATGATCGCTGACCGCACAGTGCCGCTGGCCATGTTGACCATGGAGCTACAGGATCCCAGTGGATATGGCCGCATCCTGCGTGACCCGGGAGGAAACATTATCGGGGTTGTGGAACATCACGATGCAGCGCCGGAGCAGCGTGAAATCCAGGAGGTAAATACGGGAATCATTATGGCTGATGCAGCGAAACTACGCGGTTGGCTGGACCGGCTGGAATGCGACAATGCCAGCCAGGAATACTACCTGCCTGACATATTCTCGATGGCCCGCTCTGAGACTGGTGAGATCCATGGTGTGATGGCGCCGGATTCGCGTGAACTGCAGGGCGCCAATAACCGGCGCCAACTGGCGGAACTGGAGAAGCGATACCGGCAACAGATGGCAAGTGGCTTGCTGGAGGCGGGTATTCAGATCATCGATCCTGACCGGATCGATATTCGTGGAACTGTCAAGGCGGGCATGGATGTCTGCCTGGATGTAAACGTTGTATTGGAAGGTGAGAATTGCCTGGGCGATCGCGTATCCATCGGGCCGGGCTCACTGCTGAAAAACTGTGACCTGGCAGCCGGCACGACGGTTCACGCCCACAGCGTGCTGGAAGGCGTAAAAACCACGGGTGCCTGCGAGATCGGGCCGTTCGCCCGCTTGCGTCCCGGAACGGTGCTCGCGGAAGGCAGCCGTGTGGGTAACTTCGTCGAGGCCAAGAATGTCAGCCTGGGCGAGGGCAGCAAGGCAAATCACCTGAGCTACCTGGGTGATTCCATAATCGGCAGCAACGTGAACGTGGGAGCGGGAACCATCACCTGTAATTACGATGGCGCCAACAAGCACCAGACCCTCATCGAAGACGACGTGTTTATCGGCTCGGATACTCAGCTGGTCGCACCGGTGAGCATTGGCCGCGGTGCGACGATTGGGGCCGGCTCAACGGTTACCAGGAACGCGCCGGCCGGATCCCTGACGCTAAGCCGGTCCAGGCAAACAACGATCGCGGGCTGGAAGCGCCCCCGAAAAGACAAGGACAAATAAGCCATGTGTGGCATCGTAGCAGCCTCCGGCCAGCGCAATGTCTGCGAGATCCTGATCTCGGGGCTGCGGGCGCTCGAATACCGCGGCTACGATTCAGCCGGTATCGCGGTGCAGCAGGAGGGCACGCTGAAGCGCCTGAGAACCGAGGGCAAGGTGAAGGAGCTGGAAGCCTTGCTCGAGGAAACCCCGCTAACCGGCAATTGCGGTATCGCCCACACGCGCTGGGCGACCCACGGCGTACCCAATACCACCAACGCGCATCCACATGTTTCTGACCAGTCCATCGCGCTGGTGCACAACGGCATCATCGAAAATCACGAAGAATTACGCGAAGAATTGCAGGCCACCGGTTATGAATTCAGCTCTGAAACTGACACCGAGGTGATGGTTCACCTGGTTCACCGCCTGGTGAACGAAGGGAACGACCTGTTTGCCGCCGTTCGCAAGGCTGTGAAACACCTTCACGGCGCATTCGCAATTGCGGTGGTTAGTGCCGCGGAACCTGGTGTGATAATCGGTGCGCGGGCCGGCAGCCCACTGGTGCTTGGTCTTGGCTTCAACGAGCACTACCTGGCATCGGATATCCACCCTCTGCTTGCGGTTACCAATCGCTTTGTCTACCTCCAGGAAGGCGACGTGGTGCGCCTGACCACGAGCGGCTACGACATTCACGACCGTGATGACGCAGCGGTGGATCGCCCGGTGAAAGAGGCTGATCTAGCCGCCGATTCTGTTCAGCGGGGGAAATACCGCCACTACATGCAGAAGGAGATTTTTGAACAGCCGGCAGCGGTGGCGGAAACACTGGAAGGAAGGATCGGGGCGGAGCATGTTCTGCCCAACATATTCGGTGTTGGTGCTGACGATATCCTGAAGCAGGTGAAGCAGGTTCATATCGTTGCGTGCGGCACCAGTTACCATGCCGGCCTGGTCGCCCGATACCAGTTGGAAGAACTGGCGGGTATTCCTTGCACAGTGGAAGTCGCCAGTGAATATCGATACCGAAATCCGGTCATACCGGAAAATTCGCTGTTCGTGGCCATTTCCCAATCCGGGGAAACAGCCGACACGCTCGCCGCGCACCGTCATGCGAAGGAATCAGGCTATCTGGCGACCCTGGTTATCTGCAATGTTCCTGAAAGCTCCATCGTGCGCGAAGCTGACATGGTGCTGATGACCCGTGCCGGTATGGAAATCGGTGTCGCCTCTACCAAGGCCTTCACCACACAGCTGGTTGCGCTGCAGTTGCTGGTGCTGGAGCTGGCACAGCTCAAGGGTCGGGTTGAAGATCACAGGATCGCATCCTGGATCAGGGAGTTGAGCCGGTTGCCCGATTTGATCTCGCGTGCACTGGAGTTAGATGGTCAAATTGAATTACTTGCAGAGAAATTCGTGGAGAAACACCATGCGTTATTCCTCGGCCGCGGCAGTCATTACCCGATTGCGATGGAGGGGGCACTTAAGCTGAAGGAAATTTCCTACATTCATGCCGAGGCCTATCCAGCCGGAGAGCTCAAGCACGGGCCCCTGGCGCTGGTCGATCATGACATGCCGGTTGTTGCCGTGGCGCCCAACAACCGTCTGCTGGAGAAACTCATCAGCAATATCGAGGAAGTGCGCGCCAGGGGCGGAGAAATGTTCGTGATCGCCGACGCCGAAGCAGTTTCCAGTCTCAAGGAGCGCCACGGTGAGGTTATCGAACTCGACACCGGTGGCCCGTTGCTGGCCCCGGTTGTACTGACCGTGCCACTGCAATTATTGGCTTACCACGTAGCCGTCCTGCGTGGCACAGATGTAGACCAGCCGCGAAACCTCGCCAAATCAGTCACGGTGGAATAGTGCTGTGAAGCGCAGGCGCCGTGCAGATGAAGAAGCGGAAATCAACATCACACCGATGTTGGACATCGTCTTCATCATGCTCATTTTCTTTATTGTGACCACTTCTTTCGTGAAAGAAAAAGGCCTCGAAATATCGCGTCCTTCCAACGTTCCGCCGAGGGAAATAAAGCAGGATAAAGGCCCCATTGTCGTGAAAATCAATAGCGGTAGCCTGATTAGCGTGAAAGGCCGGATTCTTGAGCCGCAAGCGGTTCGGGCCAACCTGGAACGCGAGCGGGCTGAAAAGCCGGCCGCACCCCTTATCGTGGCCGCGCACCCCGAAGCCGATACCGAGGCACTGGTTACCATTCTCGATGCTGCCAGGGCCGTGGGTATCGAATCAGTCAGTGTCGCGACCGGTTCGCAGTAAGCTACGGGTAATTTCTTCCTCGATCGGCAACCTGGGCGGTAATTGGAGGTAAAAGCCCTGCTCTGTCAGGCTATCGAGAACTTTTTCCGCGTCTACCCGCGCCAATTTTCGCTGTGCGGACAAATCGAGGTTCAAAACGAAGACAGGCTCACCGAATTGTTCCTGTAGCTGTGTTGGCAGGTCGTCGAATTCCATCTCGTCTGCCAGGTACAGGTAGGTCTCCGCCTTTTTGTCGGAACGATAGACTTTGCATGGTCTCATGGCGGTTCCTGCCGGATAGACTTCGTGCTCCAGTATAAACATTTTTGAGCTATGCTTACCTTGTGGGAACTTTCCGCTTCAAGGCGTTTATCAGTTACAGCCACAGCGACCGGGATTGGGGCTCCTGGTTGCAACGCGCACTGGAAACGTACCGGGTCCCCAAACGCCTGGTGGGAAGCGCAGGAGAGTTCGGCCCGGTTCCCCGGCGCCTGAGCCCGGTTTTCCGCGACCGGGAAGACCTTCCATCAGCTTCTGATCTCAGTGCCACTGTCAAGCAGTCGCTGGCGGCTTCCGAGACGCTGATCGTCATCTGTTCACCCGCTGCAGCCAGGTCGCCGTGGGTCAACGAAGAAATCCGTTATTTCAGCAGCCTGGGCCGCGCCGACCGGATTTTTGCATTGATCGTTGATGGCGACCCACAACCCGATGACCCGGACCAGCAATGTTTTCCTACTGCCCTGACAACAGGAGGGGACGGTTCCACGCATGAGCCATTGGCTGCCGATGCCCGCAAATGGGCGGATGGCAAACTCCTGGCCAAGCTGAAGATTGTATCCGGCATTCTCGGGATTCGGCTGGACGACCTGCGCCAGCGCAATTTGCAGCGCCGCAGGAGGAATTTGGCTATTGCCACCACATCTGCGGTCGCCTTGCTGCTGATGACAGGCACACTGGTTTTCACGACCCTGTCGTCTCAAAAGGCAGCCCGCTTACAGCGGGTCAATACCGAAGAGCTCCTGAGCTATATGCTGGGTAACCTGAAGCGCCTGGATCCGATTGTAGGGCTTGAAGTGATCGACCAGGAAGACGCGCTGACAATGGAGTATCTCCTGACCCTGGGTTTTGATGGCATGGAGAACGAGCAGTTGGTCGACCAGGGTATGAAGTGGCGTGATCAGGGGCAGGAGGACCACGAGCATGGAAGGCTCGATGCGGCCATGGAACAATTTGAGCAGTCGCGGGCGGCCTTTATAGAACTTCATCAACGCGAAGGCAGTACCACGCGCGCCTTGTTCGAACTGGGGCAGGCGGAGTTCTGGGTTGGCTATGTATTTATGGATAAAGGAGAGCTGGACGAGGCGCAGGAACGTTTCACTCGCTATGGTGCGATCACCCGGCGCCTGGTCAACGAGGACCCGAATGACGCAGAAATGGTCATGGAGTTGTCGTACACGCTAACGAACCTGGGAGGCGTGGAGCTTGCCAGAACTGATCCGGATACGGATAAAGCCCTTCGGTTGACGCAATCAGCCCTTCAATATAACCAGATCGCGCTGGTGCTTGATCCCGGAAATGTTGTGTACCGGCGAGCATCCAACAATAAACTGGCTTTCCTGGCCGATGCCTGGCTGGATACTTGTGATTTGGGTAAGGCGATAGACTTCAGGCAACAAAACGTGGATTTATCTAGGGAGTTATACGAGGCGTCTGCTGGAAACAACGACCTCAAGCTCGATCTGGCATCCTCGCTGTCCGGCTTGGCGACTGTGCAACATTACATTCCATTAACAGGCCCGGCTTTGATGAACCTGCAGGAATCACGGGATTTGTTGAGCCAGTTGGCTGCACAGGACAACGACAATCCGGTACTGCGTTGGCAGGCGATGGTGCGCGACATCAGGATCATGCAGATTCGTTTGAGGACAGAGCCCTCTGAAGGTCTCTGGCCCGCAATGCGTGCCCAGAGACAGGATTTGGATTCATTTTATCTTGCCGGAAAGATCGAGGATTTTGACGCCTCAGTTGAATACGCCGGCGCGTTGATTGATTACTCTCAGCTTGCCCGGCATGTGGACAGGAGTGTCGAGGCGGACCATGCACTTAAGGAGGCCAACGATCGTTTGTCCAGGCTGGTCAACGAAAACCCAGATCGGCGGTCGAGCCGCCACTTACTTGCCTACACCTGGCTCGAGCACTGGAATCTCCACGGCACGCTCCCTTCGGATGAAGCCTCCGAAATGCTCGACGGTTACCTGGTCAACCCCGAACGGGCGACGAGCTGTGATGACGCTAGCCTGGCAGCGAGGCTGGCGTTGATCAGTGGCAACATTTCCCTGGCAAAGGACTATACTTTATATCTACTGAGCAAAGGTTTTTACGAGCCCGGTTTCGTGGCGTTTTGCAAACGTAACGATTTATGTGAGATGTAGTAATTTCTTGAAAGCAGGAGGACAGAGATGATTACGATTAATTTTAAAAATTGGATGCTGTTCGCAGTGCTCCTGGGAGTATTGCTTTTTTCGACAGTGGCTATAGCAAAAGTTGAAGTCGAACTGGGGCTGGACGATCCCGAAGACCCAACGGCCTTGGAAATTATTTCTAATGACTCAAAGTGTGAAGGGGCTATTTTAGACTGCATCGACGTGACTGCAGGAAGTTCGCCATTTATCTTTTTTAGGCTTCCCGATGCATGTGGCACTGGTGGCGGTGATCCACAGTACAAACTTTCCAGGATGAGGATCACCCTGATCGAAAAGATCTGGCCCACTACCGCCATTCCTTTATATGATGAAGTTGCAGATGATTTCAAAGCTGATCCAGATACAGGTTATATTGATTTTAACAATGGAAATAACAAAAAGAGAAAACATAAGCTCAAGTTCAAAAACGACAATTCTCACGCGTACACTGTTTTTTTTGAAATAGAAGCCAAACATTGCACAGACAATACCAAGCCCGCCCTTTTTCTTGACCCGGAGATCAGGAACAAAGGGTAAAAATTTAGCAATACAACGTGAACCGGAGCATCAATATTAAGTGCATTGAGAAAATGCCGCCCCGCCGTGGGCGGCATTTTCTCACTTGAAGCCTTTTTAAGGCTATCCTTACCCGATGGGGACATTCCGTTTCAAGGCATTCATTAGTTACAGCCATCGGGACCGGGCCTGGAGCGCCTGGCTGCAACGTGCTTTGGAGGCTTACCGGGTCCCGAAACGGCTGGTAGGAACCGAAGCTGAGTTCGGCCCGGTTCCACAGCGCCTGACCCCGGTTTTTCGCGACCGCGAAGACCTTCCATCGGCGTCTGATCTGAGCAGCAAAGTCAAAGAATCCCTGGCCGCTTCGGAGGCGCTGATCGTAATTTGTTCACCCGCCTCGACCCAGTCGAAATGGGTCAACGAGGAAATTCGCTACTTCAGAAGCCTCGGGCGTGCAGACCGGATTTTTGCTCTCATTGTTGACGGCGACCCGCAGCCAGACGACCCGGACCAGCAATGTTTTCCTTCCGCACTGACAACAGGGATGGATGGTTCCCCGCGTGAACCGCTTGCGGCCGATGCCCGCAAATGGGCGGATGGCAAGCTCCTTGCCAAACTGAAAATCGTCTCCGGAATTCTTGGAATCCGGTTGGATGACCTGCGTCAACGTAACATGCAGCGGCGCAGAAAGAATTGGATCCTTGGTGTCACTTCTGCAATAGCAATTCTTCTCGTCACCGGTACACTGGTCATCACAACCCTCTCATCTCAAAAGGCCGCGCGGTTGCAGCGCACCAATACCGAAGAACTCCTGAGCTACATGCTGGGTAATCTGAAACGCCTCGATCCGATTGTAGGTCTTGAAGTGCTTGGCCATGAAAATGAAGAGATCATTGAATATCTTAAAACCCTGGGTTTTGATGAGATGAGCAACGATCAGTTGGTCGAAAAAGGCATGGAGTGGAGGGAGCAGGGACAGGAAGACTTTGATCGCGCACAACTCGATGAGGCCATGGAGAGTTTCGAGCGATCCCGCGCAGCAATCATCGAACTGCATCAACGCGAGGGGAATACCACGAGGGCCTTATTTGAACTCGGACAAGCGGAGTTCTGGGTAGGCTATGTTTATTTTGAAAACGGAGATCTGGATGAGGCGCAGGAACGGTTCACGCGCTATGGTGCAGTCACACGGCGCCTGGTCAATGCGGATCCGAATAATGCAGAAATGGTCATGGAGTTGTCGTATACGCTGACCAACCTGGGTGCCCTTGAGCAAGCCCGGGCCAATCCGGACTCGGATAAAGCGCTGCGGCTGATCCAATCAGCCGTTCAATACAACCAGATCGCACTTGTACTGGACCCCGGAAATGCTGACTACAGAATCGGCCTGGCGGGAACGCTGGCGTTCCTGGCGGATGCCTGGCTGGGTACCTGTGATTTGGGCAAGGCCATTGACTTCAGACAGCAGAATGTAAATCTGTCACGGGAGCTTTTCGAAGAGTACAGCGAAAATGACGAATATAAATTGGAGTTGGCCTCTTCGCTGTCCGGCCTGGCCTCTGTGCAGCGCCGTATCCCGATGCCTGTCCAGGCGATGGCAAACTTGCAGGAATCGCGTGATTTATTGAACCAACTGGCTGCGCAGAATGATGAGAATCCGAAGTTGCGCTGGCGGGTAATGATGCGCGAGTCCTTTATATTTCAGATTCGCAGCTGGACGGAATCACCTGAATCACTGTGGTCTCATGTGGAGTCCAAGAGGCGTGAACTGGAGACCTTTCTGGAGGCAGGTGAGTTGGATGATTTCGAGACCCTGATCGATTATGCGGATTTTCTGATCGATTACTCAGAACTTGCCTGGCGGTTGGACAGGCACGAGGAAGCAGACCAGGCTTTGAACGAAGCCACCAAACGCTTGTTGGGGCTGGTCAGCCTGAATCCGGAACATCGCTTAAGCGCTCAAGTGCTGGCAGAAGCCCAGGTTGAGTACTGGATACGATACGGCACGCTTCCTGACAATGAAGCCACCGCCATGCTCGAGGGTTACCTGGTTGACCCAAAACAGGCCACCAGCTGCGAAGACGCCAGTCTTGCTGCCAGGCTGGAATTGATGCGCGGAAACAAATCCCTGGCAAAAGGCTATACTTCTTACCTGCTGGATAAGGGGTTTTACGCGCCCGCCTTCGTCGCGTTTTGCCGGCGCAATGATCTTTGTGATCAGTAATTAATATCAAATAACCTGAGGAGATAAAAATGAGAATTATTAAGCCTATGAAATGGATGCGGTTCGCAGTAGTCCTGGTGGCTACGGGTTTTTCGACGTTGGCCATGGCTGCCGTCCAGGTAGATCTCGAGGTGAGCGGGTCTGATCTGGTCGTCACGAGAAACAGTGCTCAATGTGCCGACGGGCCCATTGACTGTATCGATGTTGAACACGGATCCAGCCCCCATTTGTTCTTCAATCTACGTGGCGCCTGTGGAACCAGTGGCCCTGATTACAGGCTGGAGGCTTTCAGGATTGGCATGCAGAATAAGGTCTGGCCCACAGCTTCAACTCCTTTGCCTGCACATGTTGCCAAGGATTTTAACGCGGATCCAAATACAGGCTATATCGACCTGGGAGCGGGAAGTAACCAATTAAGCGACAATAAAATCAAGTTGAAGGACCACAACAGGACGGCGTACACGGTTTACTATGAAATTACGGCCAGCCACTGCACCGACACGACCGCTTCCGATATACGCCTTGATCCACGAATCAGGAATGGTGGTAACAACTAGCATTACCAGGAGTTTATGCATCTCAGTATCGGCGTAACCGGGCACCGAGACCTGGTAGAAAGTGAAAAGCCCGCCCTGGAAGTCCGGGTGCGGGCCCTGTTCGACAGCCTGTCCGCCAGCTATCCCGACCTCGACTTACAATTGCTGACCGCGCTGGCCGAAGGCGCCGACCGCCTGGTGGCAGAAATTGCAGTTGAACTCGAAATACCTCTTGTCGCCGTATTGCCAATGAACCAGTTGGACTACGAGGAGGATTTTGAATCACAGCAGAGCCTGGCTGAATTCCGCTCCATGTTGGCCAGGGCACAACAGGTTATTACGCTCTCGAACGTGCCCGGACAAAGTTCCTTCGGGCGGGACAGCCAGTATGCACAGCTGGGGTTGTTCATCTCAAACCATTGCCAGGTGTTGTTGACACTCTGGGATGGAAAGCCCTTCGATGCGGTGGGTGGTACGGCACATGTTGTGCACTACCACTTGACCGGAGTAATGGACGGATTCGAAGGCGACCTGTCTCCGGCCAGCTTGTTGGCTGACAACGCGAATGACCTGGTTCACCAAATTGTCTGTTCCAGGGACCGGCCCGACGGTGAGCCGGCCAATGGAATGGCTGCCCTCGACGCGTTTTGGTTCAGCAGCCGCAGGGATGGTGCGCGAACCGGGGAGATACCTCAGGCATACCGCCTGCAGCTGGGTCGAATGCAGCAGTTCGCTCGTGACTGGCGGGAGAAAAAGGACATCGTGCAGTCGCGTAGCTCCAGCTTACTGGAAGGAATGCCGGAATTTGAAGTGCCCACCGGCGCGCGGCAAACCGATCATGTGTTTCAGGCTGCAGATAGCCTGGCACTGCATTACCAGCGGCGGGTCAACAGCAGCCTGGGGGTAATTCACCTGTTGGCGATACTGATGGGACTGATGTTTCTGGTCTATTCAGAATATGACGGTCCGGGCTACATGGTATTGACGTTCCTGGCGTTGTTTTTTGCGGGGGTCGCCGTGCATCTCATTGGCAGCAACCGCGAATGGCATCGCAAATACCTGGACTACCGGGCCCTGGCCGAAGGGTTACGGGTGCAAATGTACTGGAACCTGTCCGGGGTGGTGGACACGGAGTCAGCGGGCTTTGCTTATGATAATTTTTTGCAATCGCAGGATGTGGACCTGGGTTGGATTCGACACGCCATGCGCCAGGCCAGCATGGATCGCGTTCGGGGTCAGCCACCGGAACCCGGATGGGTTGTCTGGGTAATTGAACAATGGATTGGAGAAGCGGTCAGAGGGCAGGGCCAATTGGCCTACTATTCCCGCAAGCAAGTGCACAATACGTCGCGTTTCCGCCGCACCAGGATGCTCGGGAACCTGTGTCTGTGGGCCGGAATCATGATCGCCGTGTTATTGTTTTTTCTGGGCACCGACGGAGATGGGGAGCAACGACGCGCGCTACTCGTCCTGATGGGTGTCCTCCCCCTGGTGGCCGGCATCTGGAATGCCTATTCACACAAGAAGGCGGAAAAAGAACTGATCAAGCAGTACGGATTCATGAGCCGGGTATTCCGCAAAGCCAGGAAATTACTGGACGAGACTGCTGATATCACTTTTCAGCGGCAGGTGCTCAGGGCACTGGGCCAGGCCGCGCTCGATGAAGGTGCGGAGTGGTTGCTCATGCACAGGGAACGGCCGCTGGAACACGGCAGGCTGTAGGAGCGAATTTATTCGCGAATGTAAAAACAAATCGCGAATAAATTCGCTCCTACAACTCAGGGATGACCAGCTCCTGACCGGGAAAAATCTGGTCGGGGTGCTCAAGGATGGCGGTGTTGGCTTCAAAGATCTTCATGTAACTGGAGCCGTTGCCGTACAGCTGTTCAGAAATCTTCCACAGGGTATCACCGGATTGGACAGTGTAAGTCTGGGCGCCTGGGCCTGTTTTGGCAGGCTCAGCGGGGTCTCTTTCCGCAACTTCAGGTCCAACCGCTATCGAGTCGGCTGCCGGAGCCTGCGGCGGTTCAGCCGTCGCGGGTGCAGATTCTTCTTTGCCACCCAAAGCATTTTTGATTGAATCGAATATACCCACGTGCGCCTCCTTCCTACCCAGGCACTGCCCGGCTTGGGCAGTGCCAGTGAAATTATACAGCTTGCAGTGAGATTATCGATTCATCCTGTGTTCGACCAGTTGCTGCACGACTTCCGGTTCAGCCAATGTTGAGGTATCGCCCAGGTTTTCGTAGTCGTTGGCAGCGATTTTGCGCAATATCCGCCGCATGATTTTTCCAGACCGGGTTTTGGGTAATCCCGGCGCCCATTGCAGCATGTCGGGTGTTGCGATCGGACCAATTTCTTTTCGTACCCATTTGCGAAGTTCCGCGCGCAGTTCGTCATTCGGTTCCTCACCTACTATCAGCGTGACGTAGGCATAAATACCCTCGCCCTTGATGTCATGCGGATAACCCACCACAGCGGCTTCGGCGACTACTGCATGGGAAACGAGCGCGCTTTCAATCTCCGCGGTTCCCAGCCGGTGTCCGGAGACATTGAGTACGTCATCGACACGGCCGGTGATCCAGTAGTAGCCGTCCTCGTCCCGGCGCGCCCCGTCACCCGTGAAATAGCTGCCCGGGATGGTTGAGAAATAGGTATCGACGAACCGCTGATGGTCGCCATAAACGGTGCGCATTTGTCCGGGCCAGCTGTCACTGATGACCAACAGTCCTTCGGTGGCGCCCTCGGTTGGCATGGGCTTGCCTTTCTCGTCATACAGCGCGGGCATGATACCTGGTAGCGGATTGGTAGCGGAACCCGGTTTGAGGTCTGTTGCGCCGGGCAGCGGGCTGATCAGGATGCCGCCTGTTTCAGTTTGCCACCAGGTGTCCACGATAGGGCAGCGCCCTTCCCCGACGACCTTGTGGTACCAATCCCAGGCTTCAGGATTAATTGGTTCGCCCACGGAGCCCAGTAACTTCAGAGACTTACGTGAGGTGGATTTCACCGGGCCTTCGCCTTCGCGCATCAAGGCGCGAATCACCGTAGGGGCTGTATAGCAGATATTGACGTGGTGCTTGTCACACACTTCCCAGAAACGGCTGGCTGTCGGGTAATTCGGAACGCCTTCGAACATCAGCGTAATGGCGCCGTTCGCCAGTGGTCCGTACACGATGTAACTGTGGCCTGTTACCCAGCCAACATCGGCCGTGCACCAATAGACATCGCCGTCGTGGTAATCAAATACAATTTCGTGGGTGTAGGAAACGTATACCATGTAGCCGCCGGTAGTGTGGAGCACGCCTTTTGGCTTTCCGGTTGAGCCGGAGGTGTACAGGATAAACAGGGGGTCTTCAGCATTCATTTCCTCTACCGGGCAAATATCCCCAACCGTTGCCGCCTCATCCTCATACCAGTAATCGCGTCCTTCCGCCTGGTTGACTTCGCCGCCGGTATTTCGAATGACGATGACAGATTTGAGGCAATCCATTACCCCATCGATATTGCAGGCTGCATCAACGTTTGCCTTCAAGGGAACTACACGTCCACCGCGAAGGCCCTGGTCTGCAGTAATTACCGTGTTCGAGTCGCAGTCAATGATGCGGCCGGCCAGAGCGTCGGGGGAGAATCCGCCAAATACAATGGAATGGACTGCACCGATGCGCGCGCAGGCCAGCATTGCCACAGCAGCGTCGGGAATCATTGGCATGTAAATGGTGACCCGGTCACCTTTCTTCACGCCGCGTTTCTTCAGGACATTTGCCATCTTGCAGACGCGCTGGTGTAACTCGCTGTAGGAGATGTGCGCGTCACGAGCGGGGTCATCCCCTTCCCAGATGATTGCGGTCTGGTCGCCTCGTGTTTCCAGGTGCCGGTCAACACAGTTGTAACAGGCGTTGAGCACGCCGTCTTCAAACCAACGGATGTGCAGGTCAGAGCGATCAAAGGAGACGTCCTTGATCCTGGAGGGAAATTTAAACCAGTCCAGGCGCCGGGCGGTCTCGGCCCAGAATGCCTCGTTGTTTTCGACAGATTCCGTGTAAACGCGCTCGTATTCCGCCTGGTCGAGGTGCGCGCTGTTTTTGAAAGATTCCGGTACCGGATAAAGAGTGCTCATTTTGAGACCTTTCTTGTGTTTGTGATGGCCATATTCTAGCGGTAGTTATCAGATAGTTTCATGTCCCTGATCCGTATTGTTGTAATGCGTCATCCGGGACTGCGGGACTCCATTATAATCACGACTACCGGATCCGTGTCGGAGAGCGCAATGCAGATGTTTCGAATGGTGGCAAGCGTCATTTTGCTGCTTTGTTTCCCAGTATCCCCCGCTGTTGCTGAACAGTACGAAGATCGACCGAAAATTGGCCTCGTCCTCAGTGGAGGCGGCGCGCGTGGCGGGGCCCACGTGGGCATTCTCAAAGCGCTGGAGGAAATGAATGTACCGGTCGATTACATCGCCGGCACCAGCATGGGCGCCATCATCGGGGGGCTCTATGCATCCGGTTACAGTGCGGCTGAAGTTGAGGCAATCCTGATCGAGACCGATTGGAGGAAGGGATTGACCGACAAGCCGGCACGCAGGGATCGAACGATGCGTAAGAAAGACCTGGAGCGGCAGTTCCTGATTCCTTTCCGCGTTGGTTACAACAACGGCAGCTTCCAATTGCCGCTGGGCCTTATAGAGGGCCAGCACCTTGACCAGATCTTTCACCGGGTTCTGCTGCCGGTGGTTGGCATCACCAATTTCGATAAGCTTCCCATTCCTTTTCGGGCTGTTGCCACCGACCTGGTGACAGGAGAGGAGGTAATCCTGTCTGCGGGAAGCTTGCCAGATGCCCTGAGGGCAAGCATGTCCGTACCCGGCGTGTTCGCTCCCGTCAGGATTGGCGAGAAGCTTTTGATTGACGGAGGTATGTCGAACAATTTGCCGGTCAGCGTGGTTCGCGCAATGGGTGCAGACCTGGTGATCGCGGTAGATATTTCTTCACCCTTATTAAGAGAGGAGCAACTTACCTCTGTACTCAGTGTGACCGAACAATTAACCAATTTTCTGACGCGCCGGACTACGGAGCTGCAGATTGCTTCTCTGGGAGAGCGGGACATCCTGATTGTGCCCGAGTTGGGTGACTTCAGTTCGACCGATTTTGAAGGGGCCGAAGAAATTGTCGGCCTGGGCTACGAAGCAGCCCAGGAATCGCAATCCAGCCTGGCGAAACTTTCACAGGCACGGCTTCCGGCCCCGGCCCCGATGAGCCTGCAATCGGTTTCGGATTTCATTGTTCATTTCGTTGATATCGATAACGGATCGGTGCTGAACGACCAACTCATTCGTTCAAGGCTTGCGGTGGACCTTGGCCAGCCCATTAACCTGGAAAAACTTGATGAAAGTGTAGACAGAATCTACAGCCTGGACGTGTTCAAGTCTGTCACTTATGACCTGGTCGAGAACGACGAAGGGCAACAGGGGGTCATCGTGCATGCAAGTCCTCGTACCTGGGGTCCGAACTACTTCCAGTTGGGTCTTGAGCTGTCCAGCGACTTTTCCGAAAATTCAGATTTCAAATTGGGTGGGGCTTATACGCGCAATGCGCTTAATAGCCTGGGTGGTGAGTTGCGTGTCATCGGCTCTATCGGGCGGCAGGACGAAATTAACGTGGACTTTTATCAGCCGATTGATCTTCAGGCCAACTGGTTTATCGAGCCACAAGTGTATTGGCGGAGGCAGAACTTCAATGTCTGGGTCGACGATGTCAATATTGCCGAATTGCAAATAGGTGGCTGGGGTACTGAGTTAGGAATCGGTCGTAATCTGGGCACCACAGACCGGTTGATGTTGAGTTACGAATTCGCCCGCGGAGATGCTGATATCATCACCGGAAACCCGGGCTTTCCATTTGACGACCAGATCAAGATTGGTGAATTGAATCTTGAGTATCTGCATGATGGTTTGAATAATCTGTGGTTTCCCAACTCGGGAATGATGCACCGTCTGAGGTACGTGTATGCGTCCGATGACCTTGGAGCAGCTTTCGACTATCGGCAAGCGTTTGGCAGCGGTACCCTTGCATCCACTTGGGGCCGGAACACATGGGTGCTCAACTATGGGGCGGGATACAGCTTCAATGACAAGGCGCCATACGAGCGGTGGTTTCGCCTGGGTGGCCTGGGCCGCCTTTCGGGCCTGATTCCGGATCAGCTGGCAGGCCGGCATACGGCGCTGGCTGCGCTGATTTATTTTCGGCGCCTGAATAGTATGGATCTTTTCCCGGTCTACGCAGGAGGCTCGCTGGAAGCCGGGAATGTCTGGGATTTCAGTGATGACATGGGTTTTGATGACCTGCGTTACTCGGCCAGCATTTTCGTTGGTGCGGATACGCCGATCGGCCCCGTCTATTTAGCCGTTGGCCATAACGATAGCGGAGACAATGCGGTTTATTTCTATGTGGGGAACCCGTTCAGTAACAACCGCTTTGATTAATGCCGCCAGCCATTATGCACAGGCTAACGTTTCCAGGTCATGCCCGGACGCCAACCCCACTTGTAGAGCAAGGCTGCTCCGAAAATCATTCCGCCCAGGTGGGCGAAATGTGCAATCCCCGGCATGGCTCTGGAAAGGCCCAGCATTAATTCGATTCCGCCATATATCAGCACGAACCACTTGGCCGAGATTGGAACCGGAAAAAACAGCAGGAAGATTTTGTTGTGCGGCCACATCACGCCGTAAGCTAAAAGCAGTCCAAATACGCCGCCCGACGCCCCAATCGTCGGGTATACGCCACCTTCAAACATCTGGACCAGCAACTGGATGACAGCTGCGCCCACTACGCAGGCGGCGTAAAATGAAAGGAATCGCTGGCTGCCCCAGGATCGCTCCAGCGGTGTACCGAACATCCACACGGCGAACATATTGAAGAATAAATGATTGAAGCTGCCGTGAAGGAAGGCGTAGCTGACCAGTTGCCAGGGCGAAAAAAATCCGCTTTCCAACGGCCAGAGCGCCAGCCCGGCAGGTTGAAATCGCAAAAAATACACGATAGCGCAGATAATGATAATGCCCATCGAAACCGGCGTATCCGTCAAGAGCGATGAGTTGAATGAATTCTGACGTTGGTTCAAATGGAGCCTCCTTTGCTGCGGGTTCATATTACAATACGTGGACCCTGAACACCCGCCCGGATCACCGGGCAACGAAAGGAAACGGATTATGGATGAAGCCGCGATAGAGGCGCCCGCCCAGGTGCAACGTGTAACGGTCTACGCCTCTTCGAGTAATGCACTGGCGGAAAGTTACTATGCGGCCGCTGCGCGCCTGGGGACAGTACTTGGAAAGGCGGGCCTGGACATTGTTTATGGCGGTGGCGGTGTCGGACTGATGCGCGCCATGGCCGATAAAGCGCTGGCCGAAGGTGCGCATGTGCACGGTGTAATCCCCGGTTTTCTGAACACCGTGGAACACGGACACCAGAATCTCAGCCAACTGGATGTAGTATCCGACATGCGCGAGCGTAAGCATCGCATGCTGGTGGATTCCGATGCAGTGGTTACTCTGCCGGGGGGCAGTGGCACGTTCGAGGAAGTTTTTGAAGTGCTGACCCTGAAGCGACTGGGTGCCTACCTGGGCCCCATCGTGCTGGTCAACACCAACAACTATTTTGACCGCCTGGTCGACTTGCTGGAACACAGTGTGAACGAGCGGTTCATGTCACAAATGCACCTGGAGATGTGGTCGCTGGTGGACGAGCCTGAACAGGTGTTTGATGCCATGTTTTCCGCTACAGAATGGAGCCGTGACGCCCGAAAATTCGCTTCGGTGCCCAGGTAGAATATGCAAAAGAACAGAGATCAAGTATCGTCCGCCATGCCATTTTCCCGGGGAATTGCCTGGTTATTGCAAAGCCTTTCGCTGATGCGCCTGCAATCCGGACGCCTGCTGCTGATTGCGGTGATCATGCAGCTTATCCTGGGGCTCACCCAGGTTCCGCTGATCGGACTCCTGGTCATCATTTCAGTACCCGGTCTCAGCGCGGGAATTCTCGAAGCGTTTGACGTGACGAGGCGTGGCGGTCATCCGGGTTTGAATCTGCTGTTCAAACCGTTGCTGTCTGGCGCCCACACCGGCCGTCTGTTGATGATGGGAGCGCTGATTTTTGTTGTGGGGGTTCTGAGCATTGCACTGCTGCTTTCTGGCAGTGAGGAATTGCTGAATTCGGATTTGCTGTCGCGTATCGAGCAGGGCGACGTTGACGCTATTTCACAGCTTGACCAGGAAGCATTAAGCAAGATGGTCATAGCCTTCCTGATAGGTATATCAATCAGCGGAACCCTGAGTTACTTCACCATTCCGTTGATATGGTTTCGTAACCGCAAGTTAGGGGCGGCATTACTGGAGGGAATAAGGGCCCTGGTGACTCACTGGAGAGCATTTGTGATGCTGGCACTGGGGTTGTTCGCGGCACTGATTCCGGTGGCTGTTGTCACCGGATTTCTGTTCCAGTTGGCCAGTGGAAGCGGGCTGCTATCAGTCATCGTGATGGGGGGAATTATGGTCCTGTTACTAGCCTTTCAAATGCTTTTGTTCGGCACGCAGTATTGCGCCTTCCGGGACATTTTTGGCATCGACAGCCCAACCGGGCCGCCGATAGGGGATGACGACAGTCAACTGGTCGCCTGATCTTCGGTATCTTCCTCTGAAGTTTCCTTGGTCCGCCGGTGGGGCAGCAGGATCCAGGATAGTAAAATACCAAGCTCGAAAAGCAGCCACATGGGCACGGCCAGCAGCGTCTGTGAAATCACGTCCGGTGGCGTTAACAGCATGCCTAGCGCAAAGGCCCCGACCAGGATATAGGCGCGCATCTTCTTCAATTGATCGATGGTAGTCATTCCGGTTGCCACCAGGATAATGGTCGCGATGGGGACTTCAAAGGTGAGGCCAAAGGCAAGGAACAATGTAATCACGAAGTCCAGATACTTGCTGATGTCTGTCATCACGGTGACTCCCTCGGGAGCCACGCGGGTGAAAAAGCCAAATACCAGCGGGAAAACCACGAAATAGGCAAAAGCACAGCCGGCATAAAAAAGAAAAACCGATGAGTACAGAAGAGGGCGGGCCAGGCGCTTTTCCTGGCGGTACAGTGCCGGCGCCACAAATGCCCAAAGCTGGTATAACACGACAGGAATTGACAGGAGCAACGCCAGCAAAAGCGCCAGTTTGAAAGGTGTGAGGAATGGTGACGCCACATCGATGGCGATCATACTGCTGCCTTCCGGCAGCACCCTGGTCAATGGCTCCGCCAACAAGGCATAGAGTTTGCGTGAAAACGGCAACAGGATCACGAGCACGACCAGAACTGCAGCGCAGGCTTTGAGCAGCCGCCCACGCAGTTCGACCAGGTGTTCCAGGAAACTCAGCTCCTGGTCGCTGCTATTATCTTCCATCATCTGCACCGTCCGGCTTTTCGCCAGACTCTGGGGTTGCAGGATCGAAATTCCGGATCGAGTCAACGCTGGATTTGACCTCGTCCACGGTAGACTTGATTTCTTTTTCGAAGTGCTTGAGAGGTTCCTTGAGGTCCTCGGCTCTCATCTCGGCTTCTATCGAGCGCTTGAGGTTCAGCCAGCTGCTACGGGCTTTGCGCGTCAGGCCGCCAAGGGTGCGGGCAACGCGAGGCAACCGTTCCGGACCCAGTACGAGAAGGCCGACGAGGGACAGTAGCAGAACCTCTGCGAATCCAACGTCAAACATGCCTGTGGTCTAGCTTGAGGACTGCTTGTTTTCGGCCGGCTCTTCGGATGCGGCTTCGGAATGTTCGTCTGTCGCTAACTGGTCCGGCTCCAGTTTTTCCTCGAGGTCATCCTTAACCTCTTCCATGCCCTTGCGGAAACCCTTGATGGCTGCGCCCAGATCACCGCCCATGTTTCGTAGCCGCTTGGTTCCGAAGACCAATACGACGATGAGCAGCAGTATCAGTAACTGCCACATGCTGATTCCACCAATGCCCATGTTTTACTCCGTGATTCAGAATACAGGAAGTTTAACGCAAATCAGGCGCGATGATTACCCGATTCGCCTCACGGCGGTCAACCCGGTGAGCAACATCAGGGCAGAGATTAGCAAGAGACCGTACTGGTTGAGCGTGGGAATGCCTTCGAAGAAAACCGTGTTGGTGACAGTACAATTGCGCTCAACATCACCCACGGCGATTGAAATAGGATAGGAACAGGTACTTTCTGTCTCAACAGCACTGCTCCTGATGTGCTCTTCGGTCCAGCACTTAGTGTCGCCTTCGAAGTCCGGGTAGACGGTCGCTATATGGCTGGCGGGGTTGCCGTCAAACAACCACGACCAACGCATGACTTTGCCGTTGCTCTCACCGTCGCCAGCAAAAACACCGGAGCAGTACAGTTCGATATCCGCGTCGTCGTCCAGGGCGTTTTCTTCCCTTTCATACAACCATTGCTTGGTGACTGTAAGCTTCACCGGGTCGACTTCATTTGTGATCAGGCACAAATCCTGTTGATTGGCCTTTACGCCAGGGAAATAACAGGGGCCGGCCCCGTCTATACCGGTGGAACAACTGTTATCGGAATGGCAGTCATATTCCGGCGTGTAGCCGGGTAGTGCGGTTTCCCAGACCGCGCAGTTCACGGCCCCGTCGACGATGTTTTCGACGATAAAAGTCTGTTCATAGAGTCCGAATGAATATTCGTCAGGCTGTATCGTTGAGGATGTCTGATGGATCGTACCGCCGTTGCACTGGATGTTAAGCGTGAACGGCGTTATATCATTGCCGTCAGAAAAGCGCTTTTGCACCTTGAACGTGGCAATTTCACCGCTACCCGCCGGGGCACAGCCGTGGGGTACGGTTATGGCCAGGCTTTCAAAGCCGATCAACGGAACGGTGTTGTGGACTACGGTGCGGACATCCGAGGCGGCGCCGGTGGTGGTATTGACGCGCATGACCTGGCTCGGCAGGGCGGGGCCGACAATACTCCTGTCAATGATCGCCCAAAGCTGCCCTACCTCGTCAAAGGCCAGGCCGGCCTGGTCGTAAGGCCCCACGCTTGGTCCCAGAGCCCCCATTGCTTCGATCGTGGCGTCTGAAGTATTGATTTTATAAAGGATGTGTGAGCTGTCATCCAGCCCATATAGCTGTACGGGGTTGCCATAGGCCGCCAGGGCGCTGATATCGACCCCCATGTCACCGATCGGGGTCGGGGTAGTATCGCCTGGTGCGGCAACTTTATAGTCGACCCAAAACAAAGTCTGGTCAGTGTCTGCATTGGGCTCCTTCTTATTACCTACTGACGTCATGTAGAGGATTTCGTCACAGGCAAATGTCATACCAAAGTCGTTACCGCCGCCTTCGGGTAAATCCTTGATGAGGAGCCTGTCGTTGTCCCAATCCACGAGCGCGAAGTTGTCGATGTTTATTGGGAATAGGCTGAGTGATTCGTCATCAGCTCCCCACAGAATGCCATCCGGAGCGAACGCCAATCCTTCGACATCCCGAAGCGGATCCAAACCAGTCGTTTGTACTTTGCCCACGCGTTCGATAATTTCGCCGCTAGCCAGGTCGATCCGGTATAAGGCATCGTATACAGCAGGATCGTCCGAAGGGCTGTCGGAGTTGACACTGTAACCCACAGGTCCAGCTGACAGCGAAGCAGAGGCCACCGTCAATAGGGTTAACATTAATGTTCTGAGCCGTTTTTGCATCGGGGCAGAACTTACTCTCGTCCATCATTCGCAGGGCTGGTCATGCTAGCCGAAACAAGAGTTAAAACAAAGCCTTAGTATCAGTTTGCTACAATTTTCCTGTGCTTGTGGTTTATGTGCAACACGAGGGTGTTTTGACTCTTTCGGGAAAGCCGGTGCTACTTGCCGATAGCGGGTGGCTAAGGTCAAGCTTTTCATAAAATTGTTGAACCCGG